>Ga0209254_10003806_pt1 | contig 13774 bp, 11 predicted proteins | sample FrelakmetDIP11DI_FD_187148 | JGI IMG/M metagenome (GOLD analysis project Ga0209254, IMG submission 187148) | Freshwater lake sediment microbial communities from the University of Notre Dame, USA, for methane emissions studies - DIP11 DI (SPAdes)... | ecosystem: Environmental > Aquatic >...
CACCGTGGCATTGTTGTCGCCGACCCGGTCCTGACAGTTGGCCGGCAGCGCCACGATCGCTGCATCGTCGATGTCGTCGCTCGATGTGTAGTAACTCAGGTTGACGCTCCAGGCGTCGGCCGGGAGCCAGAGGAGGCTGCTCTGGATGCTCCGGTAGGTGTGGCCTCCGATATCGTTGCCGCCCGGGATGGCGTTGTCGTAGGAGCCGTCCCAGTCGTCGTACAGGGCGGCGATCCGGCCCCGCAGCTTCTCACCGAGAATAGGCCCACTCACCAGGCCCGAGCCGACCACCTGGTCCCGGTTGCCCAGGGTGAAGGTGGTCTTGGCCTCGAAATCCTCGCTGGGCGCCTTGGTGACATAGTTGATGGCGCCGCTGAACGCGTTGCGCCCATAGAGCGCGCTCTGGGGGCCCTTGACGACCTCGATCCGGGCCACGTCGAGCTGGCTGAAATTCAGTCCCTCCCGGCCGGAGATATACACGCCGTCCACGAAGATCGCAGTATTGTTCTCGCCGAAAATGTCGGTTGGCACTATGCCGCGGATGATGGGCACCGGCAGGCTTTCGCCGGTGGGGTTGAAGAACGACAGGCCGGGAGTCAGCGAGGCCACGTCCGCGAGGTTTCTGATCCCGAGTGTCTCGATGGCCTTGGAGTCGAAGGCGGTGATAGCCAGCGGCACCTCCAGCAGTTTCTCCTCCAGCTTGCGGGAGGTGACCACGATTTCATCGATGGCCGCGCTGCTTCTTCCGCTGCTCTCGCTCGGCGAGTCTTCTGCAGACTGGCCGGAAGCAGTCACGCCGCCTCCCAGAAAGGCCAGCAGTGCTGTGGCACTCGCGGCGGCTCGCAGCAACCGCGCTCGCTCCGCACGCTGCCATCGCCGGCGCAGCAGAGCTGCGAATCCGAGCAGCAGTACGCTCACCGCGTCGAATGAGCCAGCGCCGCCGCTCTTGACCTTGGCAGTAACGGTGATAGTGATGGGCGCGCTCACGCTGTCGCCATCCGCATCGGTGAGAGTGAGTTGGCAGCCGTCAGTGCCAACGAAGCTGCTGTCGTTGGGGGTGTAGATCACCTCGCCCGTCCCGTTAGCCGGACTCACCTCGCAGACGCCCGCGGCACCCTGGCCCGTGATGGCGAGCGTGTGCTGCTCGGCCGAGCCGTTGCCGGGCTGGAATTCCGGCGCGAGCGCCCTAGAGATCCTGCCCTGGCCAACGACGATGAAGGTGTCGGTGAGCACCGGAGTGACGTTGGCGACAGTCACTGTGACGACACTGGAAGAACTCTGGCCGTCAGCGTCGGTGAGAGTGAAGGTATAACTGTCCTCGCCGAAGAAGAAGGTGGGATCCGTAATGGTGTAGGTAATGACCTTGCCATCCACGGTCGCGGTGCCTCGCGTCCCCTGTGCGCTGATGGTAACTAGCGCAGGGGGATCTCCCACCGGCACCGTGTACGTACCCTGCACGCCCAGCGGGGCGACGCCGGCGGTCGAAATCTCAATGCCGATGGCGCCCTGCTGGGAGCAGTTCGAGGCCGGGATGCAGATGTAGCCGCTGACCCAGGAGTTACAGTTGACGCTGTAGGACCAGTCATCGGTGTTTACGATATTGTCCCCGCACGCGTCCGTGCCAAAGACGTTGTATTCATCGACATTGAAGCCGGAGACGGCAGTCACTATGCCGCCGGCGTCCGTGGACACCTTCAGCAGCAACTGGTCCCAACCCACGTCCTCTGCAGCGCCTCGTTCGGAGCCCGGCGTGCTCTCACTGCCGAAGCACCCTGCCCGGGCTTCACACGGGCCGATCACCCAGGGGGCGAAGGACGCGCCGCTGTCCCGGCAGTCGTTGGTCTCCTGGCCAGTTGGCAACCGGGCGTCGATGCACTGCAGGTTGGTTACGGTGCCGGTGGTCTTCGCACCGAGGTTGCTCTCCAGGCTGCCGATGCCCGCTGCGCTCGTGCCCAGCCAGAAATTCGGCTCCTTAGACGGGAAGGGCGCAAACGTGTGGTCGCAGATCACGAACCCCAGGGTCAGCCCGAGGCAAGGGCCCTCCAGACTGAAGGTCCGCAGTTCCGGGAAGCCCGCGGAACCGATGACATAGTCGAAGCCGCCGGAAGCATTGGGCGTGGCGCTGGTCGCCGCGGTTGGGGCCAGCACCTGGGTCATGCTGTCGTACTTGTCGACGACGCTGTTCAGGGAGCTGAGGTAATTGCGGACGATGGAGCCGGAACCCGAGGAGGTCAGGGTCATAGTGAAGCTGATGAGGTCTCCCGCACCAAAGCCATCCCCGTTATCGTCAACAGTCACGGACCCCGTAATGTCCTGGGTCATCTTCTGGTCGCCGACCGTCGGCACGTAGAGGACCCGTGCAAGGCCTACTTCGGTGGCCTGGAACGCTTCCGGCGTCGCGACTGAGTCGTAGTACGCGTTCTGGAGAAAAGGGCCGGTCACGCTGCTTCTCGGTCCGGTCTTGGGGGTCGCCTCAGGGACGCTGCTCGGGCCCAGGTTATACATGCAGTTCTCGCCGTCGCTGACGGTGACCGTCAGCAACTGAAGGCAGCCTTCCTGGGTGGGGCCCAGGATGCCGGCCACCGGCGTGGTCGTGGTGGCTGCTCCGACCAGCGAAGGACCAGACAAGACTGAGGCAACGATCAAGCCGAGGAGAGTCCCCGAGCGTCCCATGCTAATCATGCAGAAAGTCCCCTTCGATGCGGGTGGATGCGGGCAGTGGCGGGCGAGCCTACTTCCGGTCGTCCGTTCGTTATGAGCCCAAAAAAAATTCGCAGTATTCAAAGATGGAAAAAGAAGATGTGGCAACCCCCCGGTTGCCAGCTAATCATTCCGAAACCTATCTTATACCCGGCCTCCGGGCAAGGTTGGGGAAAGTACCGATAGGCGGCTAGCCCGGACCGCACCGGCAGGGGGTGCCGACCTTTGCAGGGTCGCTGCTCTCGTTACGCAGCAGCGAGCCGGCTCCCGTCGGGTTATGTTGTCCCTGCACAATGCGATGGGAAGCCTGAGGCGGGTGCCTGCGAGAGGCCAACGATGACCGGTGTAATGACGCTGCACGCCATGGACTTCGCCGCGGTTGAGGGCCTGCTCGCCGGGTTCAGTTTGCGGCTGTTCCTGCTCCCGGCCGGAGCGGAGATCCCGGGCACCTACTGGGGCGCTCCCGAGGCCGGGCTCTCGGGTGATCAACTCTATGTCCGGCCCGACACACCGGTGCACTCAGTCCTGCATGAAGCGGCCCACTTCATCTGCATGCCAGATGAGCGCCGCGCCGGCCTGCACCGTGATGCAGGCGGCGATGCGGCGGAGGAGGACGCGGTGTGTTACCTGCAGATTCTCCTGGGCGCCGAGCTCACGGCAGCCGGCTGGAGCCGCGAGCGCCTGTTTGCCGACATGGACGCCTGGGGCTACAGCTTCCGCCTCGGTTCCACCCAGCGCTGGTTCCAGGAAGACGCCGACGAAGCCCAAGCCTGGTTGGAGAGCCGCCACCTGCTGCGCTATAAAGACCCATAACCGCCAAAAAGGTACCGGACCTTAGTTTTTGTAGTTGTTTGGTTATTGGCGGGCGCAGCTCGCAGCTCTTGATGCTGCAATAACTTAACAATAACTTAAGGCCCGGCACCGAATGAAGCTCTCCGGCAAGACAGCACTGATAACGGGCGGCGCCCGCGGCATGGGCCGCGTGTCGGCCATTGAGCTTGCGAAGATGGGCGCCCAGGTGATCGTCGTCGACTGGGAGGGGGAGGCTGGCACCCGCACCCGGGACCATATCAATCGCCTGACAGGGCGGCAGGCGGCAGAATTCATCTACTGCGACCTTTCCTCGCTGGATGCCGTCCGGGCACTGGCCGCCGATGTGCAAGCCCGCTACCCCACGCTGCACATCCTGATCTGCAACGCGGGTATCACCGACCCGGTGCGCCGGCTCAGCGTGGACGGCTGGGAGCTGCACGTGGCCACCTGTCACCTGGCGCACTTCCTGCTGACCCACCTGCTGCTGGACCTGCTCAAGAAGAGTGCGCCGGCGCGGATCGTGTCGATCTCCTCTGAGGCCCACAAGGCGGGCCCCGGACTTGATTTCGACGACCTCAACAACGAGAAGATCTGGAAGGGCAGCGAGTTCTCCAACAGCGCGTCCTTCGCTGCCTACCACCGCGCCAAGCTCTGCAATGTCTACTTCACGCTTGAGTTGTCCGAGCGACTGAAGGGCAGTGGAGTCACGATCAATGCCGTATCTCCCGGCTATTTTGTGAACACGACGATCTACCGGAACCTGACCGGTATCGTGAAATGGGCCTCCTGGTTCGTCTTTGGCATTGGGTCGCTGTTGCGCCTGAACACTCCGGAAAAGGGTGCCCGGACTCATGTTTATGTGGCGTCCGCGCCGGACATAGAGGGCGTCAGCGGCAAGTACTTCGCCTACTGCAGGGAGGCGGCACCGTCCCCTCTGGCCCAGGACCCCGCGATTCGCAAGCGCATCTGGTCCTGGACGGCACAGGTGACGGGGGTCGGTGGATAGAGGAAGATCAGGCTACGTTCAGACGGGAGACGAAGCGATGCAACAAATACCTGCCCTGACTCTCAGCCTGGTGTTGATGCTCACCACTGGACCGGCATTGGCCCAGGATTCGGATGCCATGGACGGTGGTGCGTCCCGTGCCACCTTCGATGCGGAAATCTGCAAGGTCGACGGCCTGACGCCCCCCCAGTGCGACTGTGCCTGGGCATTCGTGTCCGGCAAGTTGTCCGCCAGCGATCTAAAGCTCGCCATGCTGCTGACGGCGTCAAGTTCTGACGACGCTGAGACTGCCAAGAAGGCTGACGCCGTTCTCGACAAGAGCAAACCATCCGAGAAGCGTCAGGACGCGATCTCATCCGAGATCAGCGCTTTGGTGATCGAGGCTGAAGACGCCTGTGTGAAGTAGGCGCTCCTACAAGACTCCGCGCGAATCCGGGTGTCGTACGTACTCCCGGCGATCATCGGCCCGGACGCCAGTCCGGCCTGGGGCCCTGGGGAACTCCACGACCCGCCAGTAGTTGTTTACCAGCTCGACAGCTTTCACAAAGCTGTTGCCCACGTCCGACTTCAGCATGTAGCCCGCGACGTTCAGATTGAAGGCCTCGATCTTGTCCTCGTCGTCGTTGGAAGTGGTCAACATGAAGACGATCGAGTCGTGCAGCTCGGCGTCGTCCCGAATACGCTCCAGCAGTTCGAGCCCGTTCATCCGCGGCATGTTGATGTCGAGCACGAGCAGGTTCGGGCGGGGAAGGGGAGTCTTACCGTGATTGCCCTTAAGGATGTCCCAGGCTTCCACGCCATCGCGCGCGACTGTCACCGGATTGGTGATGCGAAGTTTGTCGATCGCGCGAAGGAAAGCCTTCTCGTCGATCAGGTCGTCCTCAGCCAGCAATATGTTTACGGTCTTGTTCATGTCGCTCATCGACCACCTCATCCCGAGTCACACTGGCCCCGTCGTGGGGCACTTTCTTCCAGGTAAACTTGAACACGGTTCCACAGCCGCCTGGCCCGCCGTGGAACCAGATGCGTCCGCCCTGCCACTCGACGATGCGCTTGACGATCGCAAGTCCCATGCCGCTGCCCTCGATCTCGTCCCGCGGCTTCAGGGTCTGAAACATCTGGAAAACCTTCTCGGAAAATTCCTGCGGAATGCCGCTGCCGTCATCCTCTATAGCGAACAGCACCTCTTCGCCCTTGTCCTGGGCGTAGACTTTTATCGAGCCCTGCCTGGTGGGGTGATGCTTGATTGCGTTGTTGATCAGGTTGCGCAGGACCTGCTCGAGCGGGGCGTGGTGGGCGTTGACTACCGGCAGTGATGCATCGGCCGTCAAGTTCATCGTCGCGGGTGGGGCGAGGAGTACGAAGAGGTCCTCCACCAGCAGTTTCGAGTCCAGGTCCACGATCTCGCCAGGCTTTCGACCTGCGCGGGAGTAGGCCAGGAGGTCGTCAAGCAGCCGGTGCAGCCGGGCGGTGCGCTGCTTCAGCAGGTCCAGGTTCTGCTGCACCTCACCGCCGGTATAGCTGTTGAGGTCCTCCCGCAGCCAGTCCACCAGAATATCAATGGCGCGCAGGGGCGCCTTGAGATCATGGGATGCCACGTAGGCGAACTGCTCCAGTTCCTGGTTGGAGCGCACCAGTTCCTCGGACTTCCTCTCGAGAGCCTGCTGAACCACGCGCTGCTCCGTAATGTCCATGGCCAGCGACAGGATTCCGAGCACCTCTCCTGTGGCAGACCGGTGGGGCTGGTACGTCACGGAGTAGAAGCGCTGCTCCCCGTTCGCCATGGTTCGCGGTTCCTGGTAGTGCAGAACTTCGCCGGCCAGGCAGCGTGCGTAGAGTGGCAGCCGCTGTGCCCAGGACTCCGCCGTGATCACCGTGGAAATGTGTTGATTCAGGTGTCGGACGCGTGAGTATCCGTACCATTGATCGTATTGGGCGCTCAGGAAACGGATGATCAGGTCCCGGTCCAGGTAGGCGAAGAACCCGGGCACACCGTCGGCCAGTTCCTGCATTCGGGCCTCGCTGGCCTGCAGTTGGGTCTCGAGCCCGCGCTGTGTCGTAACGTCGATGCAAACGCCCTGCAAGCGGGGCGGTGAACCTGGCGCTCCGGGTTGCAGATGCCCGCGGCTGCTCACGAACCGGACAGCGCCGTTCTGATGCACTACCCGGTAGTCGCAGGCGAAGGCGCCAGTCTTCATGCTGTCGGCGGCAGCAGCCCAGTAGCGCTCCAGGTCATCAGGATGAATGCGGTTGGCCATGATGTCCGGTGACAGCTGGATCTCCGGATCGATGTCGAACAGCCGCCGGCAGGTCGCGTCGATAACAAAACGGCCGCTGCCGGCATCGAATGAATAGACACCGACTCCACTGGCCTCCAGTGTGAGCTGCAACTCCGGGCTGAGGTCAGCATAGGCCTGCGCGTGGGTCGTCATCCGAAGCCCCTCAGCACGCGGCGGACAGCCGTTGAATCCGTGTCACCCTCGCTGAGCGCGGCCAGCAAAGGCTCGATCAGCCGCACTTCCATGGGCTTGCCAAACAGATAGCCCTGGACCACGTGACAGCCATGATCCAGGAGGTAGTTGAGCTGGGCCGGTGTCTCGACGCCCTCGGCGACAGTCTCCAGCCGTAGGCTCTTCGCCAGCGAGATGATGGCATCGATGATGCTCTCACCATCCCGGCTGCTCCCAATTTCCTGGACGAAAGACCGGTCGATCTTCAGCACGTCTATGGGGAAGCGGCGCAGGTAACTCAGGCACGAGTAGCCGGTGCCGAAGTCGTCGATGGAGATGCGCAAGCCGATCTTCTTCAGCTGGGCAAGCTCCCGCTGCGCGGCCTCCGTATCTTCCATCACCAGGCCTTCGGTAAGTTCAATCTCGATCAGGCTGGGATCGATACTGTGGCGGTTCAGCACTTCCGCCACCCGCTTGTGGAAGTCGGGCTGCTGGAACTGCCGGGCCGAGACGTTCACCGACACCGGCACCACCGTCAGTCCCTTTTCCTGCCAGGACTTTATGGTCAGGCAGACTTCATTCAGGACCCAGTAGCCCAGCGGAATGATGTGCCCGCTTTCCTCCGCCACCGGGATGAACTCGCTTGGACCCACGTTGCCGCGAGTCGGGCTGGTCCAGCGCAGCAGGGCCTCCAGTCCCTGCAACTGGTTGATGTGGACGTTGACCTTCGGCTGGTACGCCAGGTGGAACTGGCCAAGCCGAAGCGCCTCGCGGATCTCGTGCTCGAGCTCGTGATATTCCATGAGATCGGCGTGCATCTGCTGATGAAAAAACGTGAAATTGTTCTTGCCGTTTTCCTTCGCCTGGTACATGGCGATATCGGCGTTCTTCAGCAGCATCTGTGTATCCGCGTTGTCGTTCGGGTACATGGTGATCCCGATGCTCGTCGTGATCATCAGCTGCCGTTCGGCAATGTGGTAAGGACGCGAGACAATATCGAGCAGGCCCGTTGCCACTGCCTCGACCTCGCGCGGCCCGGTAAGGCCCTCCAGCAGGACGGCGAATTCGTCCCCGCCAAGGCGTGCCACGACGTCCCCCGTGCGCACGGTGCGCCGGATGCGATCGGCCACTTCCTTCAACAGCCGGTCGCCCGTGTCGTGACCGAGCGTGTCGTTGACCACCTTGAACTCGTCAAGATCCAGAAACAGCAGCGTCACCTTCCGGCCGTCGCGGCGGGCGCGGGCGGTCGCGCGAGTGAGCTGATCGTTGAAGAACTGGCGGTTTGGAATCCCGGTCAGGGGATCGTACTGGGCAAGATAATTAAGACGGAGGTCGGACTTCTTGCGCTCGATGGCATAGCGGATCGAGCGCAGGATCGTGCGGCCCTGGCCCTCCCACTTCACGAGGTAGTCCTGGGCGCCCTTATTAAGGATGCTGACGGCGAATTCCTCGTCGTCCTGGCCGCTCAGTACAACGATCGGAATCTCGTTGTCTACCGCCTGAATGCTGTCCAGGCACTGCAGGCCGGAGCCGTCTGGCAGGTGCAGGTCGAGGAGCACAACGTCGAATTTATCAAGGCCGAGCTGCGCGGTGGCCTCGGCCAGGGTCTGGACGTTGATGAGTTCGATATCGCCCGCACGCTGGCGCCGCAGCGACGCGGCGAGAAAGTCCGCATCGGCAGGATTGTCCTCAACCAGCAGCAGCTTCATCGTTGCCGAAACCCACCAGAGACCCACGCTGACTGGCCCGCTGAAGCAACGGGCCGCAGGCACCACCCCGAGAAGTGGTGTGGGGGCTAATCTACGGCGAGACTATGTGAAGTCGTTGAGAACGGGCTCACAGTTGACGATCCGGGGGCATTGCGCTCCCGCACAATTCGACCCGAAACGTTGGTAACGCGCGCTTGGCGGCGTTCCGCGTCCCGCCGGCCAGGGCGCTCTGCGAGGCCCGTCACAGACTTGCCCCGTCCTTCGTCCGACATTAGTCAAATGATCACCCGGCTGGATGTTGCAGTCCTTATCGCGGCCCTTTGCGCAGGAGCCGTCGTGGCGGTGCCCCGTCACGTGCAGTTCGCCACCAATGCTCGCCTGGCAGAAGTCACTGCCCTCGCACGGGCGGCCACGACCGCTGCCCAACTCGGCCATTCGCGCTGGCTCGGCGCAAATCAGCCGCCGACGATCGATGGCGTACGCGGCGTAGTGGCAATGAACTACGGTTACCCCTCGGTAGCGACGTTGCCGCTCATGTTCGCGGAGGCGGAGACTGCAAGCTTCATCTACGACGACGGCCTGTGGCGTCATGCAAGCCTGGGCGCCGACAGGTCCTGCGGCGTCTCCTACCAGCCTCCGGCCGCACCGGGCCAGAATCCGGCAATTAGCCCCCAGACCAGCGATTGCTAAAAGGTACCGGGTTTGCAATCTTGCAATGTGGCCGCCACATTGCAAGATTGCAAACCCGGTACCTCTGTCCTTTGTCTATGAAGCCGCTTGTCAAATGGCTCCTGATTGGACTCGCCGCGCTGCTGGTGCTCGGCGTCGCAGTGCTCATCGCGGTGGTCACACTCGTGGATCCTGCCCGTTACCGCACAGCCATCGTGGACGCGGTGCAGGAGTCGACCGGGCGAACGCTGAGCCTGGGCGGTGACGTCGGCCTGAAGCTGCTGCCCTGCTGTGCCGTTGAACTGCAGCAGGTGGCGCTCGGCAACCCGCCCGGCTTTCCTGCCGAGCCCTTTCTGAGCATCAAGTCGGCCCGGCTGGCTATCCGCCTCTGGCCTCTGCTCGTGCGGCGCGAGGTTGAGATTGGCACCGCGAGCATCGATGGCCTGCGGGCGAATCTCCTTGGACGTAAGGATGGCAGCAACAACTGGACTTTTACGCAGCAATCGGAGAACACGCTGGCAGGCGATCCGAAGGGCAATGCGGGCAGTGTCGCCAGCGTTAACCTCGCCGGGGTCGACATTCGCGACGCCAGCCTCAACTACAGCGACGAGGCCGACGGCAGCCGTTATCGGGTCGAACAGCTGCAGCTGACAACGGGAGCGGTGCGCGATAGCAAGCCGTTTGATCTCAGTGGCTCATTCCGCCTGACCGATCTGGCGGATAACTCGGGGCTGTCTGCACGGCTGAAGGCGCAGACCAAAGTGATGCTCGCAGGCGACGTCACCACCATCAGTCTCGCGCGCCTCGACGCCGAGCTGGACACCATTGGCCTCGCCGGTCTCGACACCCTGACTGGCCGCGTCCAGGCACCGGCTGTCGAAGTTCGCCTCGCCGGGGACACTCTGATAAGTGCACCCGCGCTGACGGCCGATCTGCAGCTGAAGGGAGCAGACCTGCCGGGCGGCAGTGCGCCGCTCACGGCGACCTTGACGAATCTGCGCTATTCAGTGGACGCAGGTGCCGGCACGGTGTCCGCGCTTTCCGCGAAGACAACCCTGGCTGGAGTCCCGCTCGATGCAGAAGGCGGAGGCAACTTCGGCAAGAGCAATGACCTGCGCGGAATGCTGCGCTTGCCCGGGTTCTCGCCCCGGGAAGTTTTGCCAAAGCTGAAGCAGGAGGTCCCGGACACTGCGGACCCAAACGTCCTCAAACAACTCTCCGGCTCAGCCAACTGGTTTCTGCGGGACAACGTGGCGGGCCTCGAGAAACTGGCCTTTGTTCTGGACGACACGAAAATTGCAGGCTCGCTCTCGCGGGAGCTGCTGCGTGAAGGCAGCAAGGCCGTCCCCAGGACGCGCTTCGACCTGACAATTGACGCGCTCAATGCTGACCGCTATCTGGCCCCAAACAAGATGCTTCCGCCGACAGGAGACGACGGCAAGCAGCGGGAGGCACCCACTGAAATCCCTGTTGAGACGCTCCGCGCCCTGCACCTGGAAGGCCGCACCCGGTTTGGCCGGCTAACGATCAACAAGCTGCAGCTGGCGGACGTGGACGTGACGACCAGCGCGGACGCGGGCCGTGTGCGCCTGGAGCCCCTGGCCGCGACGCTCTACGGCGGCGCATTTCGTGGCGGCCTCCGCATCGACGCCACGGGTCCCAGGACGCGCGTCGTTCTGGATCAGGCCTTCAGCAGGGTGAACTTCGGCGCGCTGCTCACGGATCTCGCTGCCGTGAAAAACATCACGGGCACCATGAGCCTGAAGCTCGACGGCGCCGCAGCCGGCACTACGAACGACGAGTTGCTGGAGAACCTCGACGGCAACCTCAGCTTCTCCCTGGCCGACGGCCTCTATAAAGGCATGGACGTCTGGTACGAAATCCGCCGCGCCCATGCGCTGCTCCGGCGCACGGCACCCCCTGCCCGGAGCGGTCCCAGGGAAACGCCGATCAAGTTACTCGATCTCGTCGGTAAGATCAGCAATGGCGAGCTGCGCACTGAGCGCTTCAGTGCCGAGATTCCTTTTCTGCGCGTGTCTGGTGCTGCCACCGTGAACCTGCCGAAAAGTACGCTCGACAGCGATCTCACCGCTCTGGTCTTCGAGAAGCCAGTCTTTCCGGGCGACAACAGCCTGGCGGATCTGGTGGATGTCCGCATCCCGCTTACCGTGAGCGGACCGATTGCCAACCCGAAGGTGAGAGTCGACCTCAGCAAGATGGTGAAGGGCGCGCTGAAGGAGACAGTGCGCGAAACCCTTGAGGACAAGCTGCGGAAAAAGCTGGGACTCGACGAGCCCGGCGAGGAGGTGGCGCCGCCAGCTGACGGCGACCCTGCCACGCCGGCTGAAAAGAAGAAGGAAGACCCGGTCAAGAAGGCCCTCGACCGGTTGTTCCGGTAGCTGCCCCTGTAGGAGCGCCTTCAGGCGCGACCTGCGCAAAGCGGCGTGCAAAGCGGTGCCGGGTTCTAAGTTGTTAAGTTGGCTGCTTGGCTGCCAACTTAACAACTTAGAACCCGGCACCCATACTCGGTACCCTAGCCGCCATGCCCAGCCCTTTCGCCCCCGACCTCGCCCCGGCCCTCCTCACCTGGTGGGATCAGCACGGCCGCAAGGACCTGCCCTGGCAGGAGAACCCGCCCGGCAACCAGGGGCGCTACCGGGTCTGGGTCTCGGAAATCATGCTCCAGCAGACCCAGGTGACGACGGTATTGCGCTACTACGCCGCCTTCCTCGCGGCGTTCCCCGACGTCATCGCCCTGGCCGACGCGGAGCCGGACGCAGTCCTGCACCGCTGGTCGGGCCTCGGCTACTACGCCCGGGCGCGGCACCTGCACCGGGCTGCACAACGGGTGAGGGACGAGCACGGGGGCGAGATTCCAGTCGATTTCGAACAGCTGTCCCGGCTGCCCGGCATTGGCCGCTCGACCGCCGGCGCGATCCTTTCCCTGGCGGACCACCAACGGCACCCGATCCTGGACGGCAACGTGAAACGCGTCCTCGCCCGGGTTTTCCGCGTGGAGGGCTACCCGGGCGAGACTGCGGTGGCAAAGCAGCTCTGGTCCCTCGCTGAGCAGTGCACTCCGGCGGAGCGCGTCGCGAACTACACCCAGGCCATCATGGATCTCGGTGCCTCACTCTGCGCGAGACGGAAGCCTGCCTGCCCCCAGTGCCCGCTCGCGGACGGCTGCGTTGCCCACCGGGACGGGGTTGCCGCGCAGCTGCCGGCGCGCAAGCCACCGAAAGCCCGGCCACGGAAGGCCACCGTGATGCTGATCTGCGTGCGCCCGGACGGCGCCGTGCTGCTGGAGCGTCGCCCCGACAGCGGCATCTGGGGCGGACTCTGGGGCCTGCCCGAGACCGCCTCAATAGAAGCGGCGGCGGGCTGGTGCGCCACCGCCCTCGGTACCGCCCCCTTGAGCCAGCGCGTGCGGCCCCAGATCCAGCACGGCTTCAGCCACTTCGACCTGGACATGACCCCGGTTGAGCTGCGTGTGGCGTCAGCGCCCTTGAAGGTGATGGAGGGCGACCGGTGGCTCTGGTATAAAACCGATGCCCCGGCCCGCGTGGGCCTGGCCGCCCCCATCGCCAAACTCTTATCATCCCTGTAGGAGCGCCTTCAGGCGCGAAACAAAAACATGACCCGCACCGTCACCTGCGCCCTTCTTCGCGCCCCTCTCGACGGCCTGGACTACCAGCCCTACCCCGGCGAGCTCGGCAAGCGCATCTACGAGAACGTCTCGAAACAGGCCTGGCAGCAGTGGCTGGCTCACCAGACCATGCTTATTAATGAGTACCGCCTGAGCCCCATCGAGCCCAAGGCCCGGAAGTATCTCGAGACCGAAATGGAGAAGTTCTTTTTCGGGGGCGGGTCGGCGCCGCCGCCCGACTTCAAGGGCACGACGCCGTAGGAGCGCAGGGAGGAGCGGCTTCAGCCGCGACATCTCACCCGGGCGCTCGCCACTTGAGGCCAGCGAACTGACGATAATCCCCGTCCATCGTTATCCATTCGCACCCGGACTCGATAGCAAGCGCAGCAAACCACGCATCGCTGACCAGGTTTCCCCGGGCCCTGGTCTCACGACAGAGTCTGCTAAAGATTGACCAGTGCCGCTCCCGGGGACTGACGGCCGTGCACAGCGGCGCGTCGAGCAGGTGCTGACAGAAGCGTAGCGCTTCGCTCGTGGCGCTTGGCACGCGAAAGATCTTTGGATGGGTCACGATCCGCACGACGCTGCTGAGTACCTGCGGCGATACGCCGAACCGGCTGTCGCCATTCACGACGGACAGGAGCCAGGTCTGGCAGACCTGATGCTGGGCAGCGTCGCTGCGAAACGCATTAACCAGGACGTTGACGTCGGCGAGAATCACTTCGAATTCATGAGGTCTTCGAGATCACCGGAGCGAGTGAGATCCACACCGGGCAGAAGA
>Ga0209254_10003807_pt1 | contig 13769 bp, 8 predicted proteins | sample FrelakmetDIP11DI_FD_187148 | JGI IMG/M metagenome (GOLD analysis project Ga0209254, IMG submission 187148) | Freshwater lake sediment microbial communities from the University of Notre Dame, USA, for methane emissions studies - DIP11 DI (SPAdes)... | ecosystem: Environmental > Aquatic >...
GTCATCTGAAGCAGGTCGTCAATATTTATTTCAGACCTGGCTGCTAGTGTTCCTATAAATGCACCTGAGTTAACTATTTTTATCCATGGAGAGACAGAAGAAACAGATGCTGACAGGTTAGTTGCGCTGGTCAGCCCGAGATTGCTGATTTTAAGCTTAAGGTAAAATGTCTCACCAAAGTCAGCTTTTCCGTTCCCATTGGCATCGGTATCGTTTATTGCTGTACCGGAAAGATTAATAAATTCCTTCTGTATATCAGAAAAGAAAATTGTTTTAACTATTGGTATCCTGTTCTGTCCTGTAACAACAACCAGGCATGAATCATTTGTTAAACCCGGAAGATCGAGCACAACTGATCCGGACGGACTGGCGAATGAGGCATCCCAGAGGGTATCAAAATGCGAAACAGCAATATAGGCAAAAGGATCGATAGTAAACGACACTGATTTAATGCCATTTGGCAAAGTGTCGGGCAGCGAGAAACTGAATGGTTTTGGGGTTCCAAGTATCGGAACTATGCTTGGGTCACCCAGCACCTCATATGTCTCCCAGTAATATTTCTTGCGCTGCGATGATGTTGAACTGACAGCCAGATTACCGGCATAATTTACCTGGCCCATCGAATAATACCATTCTGATGGCAGTTCGTTGTGAGTGTGAAACAATCTGTCATAGGCTCCCAATCCGGTGTCGGTGTATTTCGGATCAGGATTAGGCACACCTGATCCTACAGCCCAGGCAAAGTCTTCATCCCAATACGAATCATTTGTACAGCCAATAAATCCTATGGCTCCTTCACCTGCTGCAAGAACCATCTTATTGCCAAAGGAAGCGGTATCATTAAACTGGGCAGTTCTGCATGCATTGCTGATGACAAAAGGATACATACTCCTGTTGTTAAAATTAATGATATCCTGCGATTTAATATCAATATGCAGCCATCCGGCAGATGAACCATGGCCGGTGTAGTTTATGAATGAGAGTCCTTCTGATATAAGCTTCAGAACAGAATCCTTTTTTGTAGAGCCTTCCGGATAATAGAAATGATATTCGCTGATTCCGTTTTCTGGTGTGAGATAGTTTGTAATACCATATTTCACCTGGCCGTTCATATGGTTGGCATATGTCGCATCTTTCCCTGCCAGCGCCAATGCTTTAGTATAAAATTTATTTGCACCGTCAAATCTGAATTTTTCATATTCAAGGATCTTCTGTACAACAGATTTAACTGACCCGGTATCAGGCGCTGGAATCCTTCCAATGTACATATCGGGCAGGTAATCGCCATTGCCGTCAAATTCTGCAAAATAGAGGTCGGTTACATTTCCTGTACCGTAATATGGAATCTTTGATTCATCACCGACAATAAGAAGATATTCAGGCGGATGACCTGCTACTGAAGACGATGAATAAATCTTCGCTATTGATTCTTTTAATTCCTGATAACTGGTACCAGCCAAATCCTTCCCTCTGTAAAGTATGTGCAGCTTATATCCTTTTTGCCTTTTCCAGGTGAAGAACGGTTCCAGGTATTTTTTAAATGTAGTATCGGTCAGAATAATCATTTCAACCGGCTGATCGGAGTATCCTGTAATAAGATCTGCAGGATAGTAATTCAGTATCCCCTTTTCAAGGGTTTCATTAAACAGATAGGATTCTGAAGAGGATGATTTTGAGGCATAAATTCCATCATTTGAGAATTGTATCTCGATCTTCATAGAAGTAATGACCTCAAGAAAATTTGAGACCGGATTATATCTTACCGGGGAGATAACTACATTGAATAAATTGTTATTTCTTGATTTTCCAAGCGATTCAATCGCAACTGTGTCAGAGTCAATCAATCCTTTCCTGGAATAAATTTCTTTGTCAATAACAAATCCTGATTTCCGTGTATCCTTCTGCTTTGTCTCTCCGTGCTGGGCAGGGAAAAGCAACCCTTTTACCTTTTCTGCAGAAGGATAAATGGTGACGGATCTGACATCTGAAATCCTGATACTAAATGAAGTACCTTCAGGAATGTTTATCAGCCTGTTTAAAACGGGAACCTCAGGTTTTCCGGGAACAGCTGTGAGAGAATGTCCGGGCATTCTTAGTCTGTAGAAAAGGCCCTGGTCAATACTTATTTTGTCAATGTTAAGTTCTGATAATGTGTAGTTTATAATAATTGATCGACTTCCGGTAATTACGTTTTTCTCCTGCAAGGTATCATTGAACCGGTACCTTATACTATTTCCTGTCTGCCCTGAGGCGGAAATTGAAAGCAACAGGGAGCCAACCAGTATTTTAAACCACTTACTTTTCCCTAAATACATCAATGTTAATTAATTAACACTGCAACCTAAATTCTGGCGGAAAGTTATTCAAAATTTCAATATAATAAATTGTCCTCAGGCAAAATTTGACCAACAGTTAATGAATTCGCTTAGGGGAACAACAAATATTCGTATCTTAGGATGTTAAAAAATAAAAATCAGACATTCAATAAAAATGAAAATTCTTTGGACAACTTTAATATTTGTTATGATGACTGTCGCGGTTTTCTCCCAGAATCGGCCGGAAACTGATAAAATCAGCACTTCGGCAGGCGATGTTGAAATTTTCTTCATCGGACATGGTTCACTTATGTTCAGAATAAATGATTTTGTAGTCCATATTGATCCGGTAACCAGCTCTGGCAGATATGAAGGATTACCAAAAGCTGACCTGATTCTTGTTACTCATGAGCACTACGATCATCTTGATACGGAGCTGATTAGTACATTGAGAAAGCAGGAAACTGTTTTATTCTGCAATGGTGCCTCCGTGTCAAATGTACCCTGGGCCCAGGTTATGAAGCCGGGCGACATTAAAACTGCCGGAATAGTAAGTGTTGAAGCTGTTTATGCTTATAACATTATAAATGAGCGTGCAAAAGGGCAACCGTTCCATCCAAGGGGAGCCGGCAACGGATATGTTCTGAGCATAGGAGATAAGAAATTCTACATAGCCGGAGATACTGAAAATATTCCGGAAATGAAAACACTGAAAGGAATTAATGTTGCTTTTCTTCCTATGAACCTGCCATATACAATGACCCCTCAAATGGTTGCTGATGCAGCAAAGTTGTTCAGTCCGGAAATTCTGTACCCTTATCATTATGGCGATACCAATACAGATGAGATTGTCAGATTGCTCAAAGGTACAGGTATTGACGTCAGAATACGTAAGATGAAATAAGGATTTTATTACTCTGAAGGAATGAAAAAGGCCGTTTTGCTTTTTATTGCAGTTATTCTTTTGTCAGCTTATTCTTCAGCTCAGGAGCTGGTATTTCCAAACCTTTCAGGCTATAAAATTAAAACTGATTATCCGGTATTCAAACCTGATAACCTATGGGATTTTATTGATGGCGCAGCTGATAAATACCTTGAATATGGTTTTACCGATTTGCATATTGCTGAGTACAAAAAAGGCAGATCAGTAATTAAGTGTGAGATTTACAGGCTCAGTGACCATATAATGGCATTTGGTATCTATTCGACGGAACGCTCTCCGTCATTCAGATATCTGAACCTGGGTGCACAGGGATATATTGCAGATGGTGCAGTTAACTTCTTTAAAGGAAGTTATTATGTAAAGATAAGAACATATTCCAATAAGGAGAGAGTGTTGCGTGCTGAAGAGACTCTGGCACAGAAGGTGGAAGTGATGCTGGCCGGAGAGTCCCTGATGCCATCAATACTGGCTCAATTTCCTGCTGAAGGCAAAAAAATGAATGAAGAGGTTTATATCAGTAAGAATGTTCTGGGACACGCCTTTCTGACCAAAGCTTTCAGGGTTCCGTACCAGGTTGGGAGTGATGCATTTTCGATCTATATTTCGGAAAATTCATCACCTGAAGATGCAAATGAAATTTCCCGGAAATATATTGCATCAACTGGCATTGATCCTGTCGAAACTGCCGACAATAAATTTGTTTTGTCTGACGGATATAACGGGACCATCTTTCTGGCCTGGAAGGATAAAAGAATTGTAATCATTTCAGGACTTGCCAGGGACCAGGCAGAAATAGCCGACAGATATACTTCGGAAATACTCAGATAGGGAATATTTTTTGTGTCCCGGTATATTGCAAGGTGACAGACGTTCTAAGCACCATCCTGTTCAAGAATTCCGGATACCAGATGTTTCAGCTGTGAATACGAATTTACTACTCTGATATCTTTATTATCATCGATGACATTCTGCGGGGGCTTATACAGGATGCCGTATTCTGCCTTTCTCAGCATCGAGATATCATTATATGAATCACCTATACCAATAACTTTGAAATTAAGATTTTGTAAAGCTTCAACAACTCTTTTCTTTGCATCGGTCTGTCGTAGGTTAAAGTCGGTTATATTTCCATCCCTGTCTATAGTGAGGTGATGACAGAACAAGACGGGCCATCCCATTTTTCCAAGAAGCGGATCGGCGAATTCCCTGAAGGTATCTGAAACCACAACCATCTGTACACGTCCGTGTAGCCAATTGATAAAGTCCAATGCGCCTGGCATGAGCTCAAGCAGAGAGATGACCTTCTGAATATCGTTTATTGTGATCCCATGCTGTTTCAGAATCTCAAGCCTTCGCGTCATGAGAGCGTTGTAATCGCTGATATCGCGCGTTGTAAGTTTTAGTTCGTCAATACCGGTCCATCTTGCCACATTAATCCAGACTTCAGGAACAAGCACTCCTTCAAGATCACTGCATACTATATACATTTCTTACAACAATTAAAAATTAATAATTCCGGATTATGAACTTCTTCAGGGCTTCATAATTATTTTCTAAAGATATATATTCTTCATTTCTGGTTTCAACATGAGTCAATGAATCGGGATGTTCTAATTCAATATTCAGAAGAGTTCTTATTTCCTCAGTGAATTTTGAAGGATGGGCAGTTTCGAGACAGATATTGAAAGTGTTCATGTCATCGGCCAAAGCATTGTTTTTAAGGTAATCCTGCAATCCAAGCCAGGCAACGGCCCCATGGGGTTCAAGGATTAAACTGTACTGCCTGTGGAATGATTCAATTGCCTGCCTTGTTTCCTTATCGGAGAAACTTACACCATATAGTTCCTTTCTCATTTTTGCTAAATCCGGTGTGTTATGAATTACTCCTGTTTCATCCATAATCCCGCCATACATGGATATTATCCTGGCCAGATTGCTGGGATGACCTACATTCATTGCACTCGAAATACAGTTTCTGGAAGGTGAAACGGGATTGTAGATGCCGGTTTTCAAAAACTCCGGAACTTCATTATTTTCATTAGTGGAAATAATAAAACATTTTACAGGCAACCCCATTCTCATGGCAATTAATCCACCTGTCAGGTTGCCGAAATTTCCTGACGGAACACTGAAAACAACCTCTTCTGAGAGCTTCCCTGACAAACGGGCCCAGGCCCAGAAATAATAAACCGATTGCGGAAGCAGCCTTCCGATATTTATTGAATTTGCCGAAGAAAGATTTATTTTTTTCAATGAATCATCCAGAAATATTCTTTTTACCAGCCTCTGGCAATCATCAAATTTCCCGTTTACTGCTATTGCCTGAATATTATTCCCGAATGTTGTTATCTGCTTCCGTTGGATTTCCGATACTTCATCGGAAGGGAAGAGAATAATTACCCTGATATTTTCCAGCCCGAAGAAGGCGTTTGCGACTGCACTTCCGGTATCGCCGGAGGTTGCTGTCAGAATTACGATATGCTTCTTTTCCTTTTGGAGAAAATGCTGCATAAGTCTACCCATAAGTAGGGCTGCAAAATCTTTGAAAGAAGCCGTAGGGCCCTGGTCAAGGCGCATTATATAGCTTCTTTCAGAAATATGTTCAAGCGGGATATTGAAATTATAGACCTCCCTGCATATCGCCGAAAGGGACTCCCTGTTTATTTCTGTGTCAATGAACCGGCCGATTATTTCGGATGCAAGCGCCTGGTAAGTTAATTCTGACATTGCTTCAAGTTCACTAACTGAGAACTCAGGAATGCGAACCGGCATATAAAGTCCGCCATCAGGAGCCAGTCCTTTTAGAAGGGCTTCTCTGAACGAAGCTGCAGATGCCTTGAGGTTTGTTGAATAATATCTATTGTGTGGTTCCAATGAATTCTTAATTCTAAACATTAACAACTCTCATAATATCGGCAAAGACTCCTGCTGCTGTGACATCCGCGCCGGCCCCGTATCCTTTAATAACCATAGGAAGTTCACGATATCGTTCAGTTGTGAGCAGTACAATATTATTACTGCCTTCGAGATCAAAAGTTGGATGGGATGAATCGACAGTTATAAGTTCAACTCTTGCTTTCCCAAGGTCCATGGATGCAAAAAACCTCCATTTCTTATTCTGTCTGACCAGCTGTTTTCGTTGATTTTCAAAATCATCATCAATTTCTTTAACCACCCTGTAGAAGTTCTCAAGATCTCCTTCAAAGCAAATGTCAGGAAGAAATTTATTTACTACAACATCTTCCTTTTCTATTACATATCCCGCTTCTCTGGCGAGAATGAGTATTTTTCTTACAACATCAGTTCCGCTCAGGTCGATCCTTGGATCGGGTTCAGAAATTCCTTTTTCCTTGGCTATCCTTATTGCTGCACTAAGTGGCATATCAGGTCCAAGTGAATTGAAAATGAAATTCAGCGTTCCTGAAAGCACAGCCTCAATTTTGAGTATCTTATCGCCTGAGACAACAAGGTCGTTTATTGTTTTGATAACAGGTAGTCCTGCACCCACCGTAGTCTCATACATAAATCTGACTCCCTTGTCGTTAGCTATTGATTTAAGTGTATGATAGTAAGAGTACTCGGATGAGCATGCAATTTTACTGGCTGTGACAACCGAAACATATTTCTCCAATGCTGTTTTGTATGTCGAGGCCACTGCACTATCGGCAGTGCAATCAACGAATACAGAGTTCCTGAGGTTCAGTCTGGTTATATGATTGATGAAAACTTCAATATCGCTTTTTTCACCGGATGTGTCAAGCAGATTCCTGCAGTTTTCAAGAAGAAAAGGTTTATTTCCCAAAAGCATTTTTCTTGAATTGGTAATCCCCAGAAGGTTAATATTCAGATTATGATCCTTCAAAAGTGTCTCCCTTTGTTTTTCAAGCTGTTTTATCAGACTTGTGCCGACAAATCCTGTTCCTGCAATAAACAGATGCAATTCTTTGAATCTGGAAAGAAAGAAACCATCATGAATTACATTAAGAGCCTTCTTGAGACTTTCGTTCTTTATGACAACAGAGATATTAAGTTCGGATGAACCCTGCGCTGTGGCGATCACATTTATACCGTTTAACCCGAGCGATCTGAAAAGTGTTGCTGAAATTCCCGGGGTATTTTTCATCTTTTCACCAACAATGGCAATTATTGACAGATCCCTTTCAATTATCAGCTTAAGTTCTTTCTTAAAGTTAATCTCTCTTTCGAACTCCTGATTAATTGCTTCTGCTGCCTTTTTTGAGTCGGATGGGATAACTGCAAAAGTGATTGAATATTCTGATGATGCCTGAGTTATAAGAACAATATTTATATTGCGCTTGGCCAGGGATCCGAAAAGCCGCATTGATGTTCCGGAAACACCTACCATCGATGGTCCCTGCAGAGTTATGAGATCAATATGATCGATAGATGATATACCTTTTATAGGACTTCTGTTTCCGTCGGATGATTTTTCACTTATAAGGGTTCCTTTTGCCCTGGGATTAAAGGAATTTTTAATGACGACAGGGATAAGCTTTTTGTATACAGGCCTGAGCGTAGGAGTATAAATGACTTTTGCTCCAAAATGTGAAAGCTCAATAGCTTCTGAGTAAGTAAGATTTTCAATTGAATAGGCTTTTTCAACCTTTCTGGGATCGGCTGTCATAAAACCGTCAGTATCAGTCCAGATAGCCAGAAGGTCAGCATTCAATGCAGCTGCAATAATTGCTGCCGTATAATCTGAACCCCCTCGTCCCAGCGTGGTAGGTTCATTTTCATGACCTGATGCAATAAATCCTGGAATAATATACAACCTGTTGCGTTTAGATATCTTTTTCCTTATAAGGGAATTTGTTAGGTTAAAATCGACATTGGCGTTTCCCCAGTTATTATCTGTTTTGATAATTTCCCTTGAGTCGACAAGTATTGAGTTTTCAAAGTAGGCAGATATTATCTGTGAAGAGAGTCTCTCGCCCGTACTGAGGACTTTATCGATTGTTGCTCTGCTGAGTTCCCTAAGGAGAAACAGACCGTTCAGTGTTTCATCCAGTTCGTCAAAAACCTCATCAATCTGCGATAGTGTTGAAACAAGGGCATCACCTGAGAGAAGCTCCTTGCATACAGTGTGATGCTTTGTTATAAGCTCTTCGAGCATATCCCTGTATCCGGAATTATGATCTGCGGCTGCCTCACTCATTAATTTAAGTAAATCAGTAACACCCTGAAAGGCAGAAATAACTACAACCAATGGAAGTGATTCATTGCCTGTAATTTTCTTCACTATCCTGATTCTTTCAGAATTGCCAACAGACGATCCTCCAAACTTAAGAACTTTCATATCTGATCATGTATTAGACTCCTGGTAAACATTCTACTGGTTTTGCAAATAAGGTGCAAAAATAATAAAAACCAGCCAGATCAATAATTATTGTTATGGTTAATGAAAAACGAGGCTGTTAAAATGATTTTTTTCAAGAAGAATAGCCTGAACACTTAATGAATGTATATCAAACTCAATTTGAAAAGAGTATTGCTGCAATCAACTGGAAGCCGCCTTTTCAAGACGCTTGAGGATGGAGAATATGAAAGTTGCAGAAACAAGACAGCAGACAATAAAAACGAGCCAGAGTGTACTCAATTGTACTTTATCCCACAATAGTGTACCTACAAACAGGAGATTGTTACCAACTGCAGTGGCCAGAAGCCATCCGCCCTGCATCAGCCCCTGAAAGCGTGAAGGGGCTACCTTTGAGACAAACGATAATCCCATCGGGCTCAGAAAAAGCTCTGCTACAGTAAGAACAAGGTAACTACTTATAAGCCAGTAAGGTGATACTCTGTCGGTCTCGGCAACAGGAGAACCCTGCAACGACAAAGGGGAAGGGGCTCCAATGGAGGATATGAGGACCACGATAAATCCAACTGAAGCAATGACCATTCCAATCCCTATTTTCCTGGGAGTTGAAGGTTCGATTCCTTTCTTGTTCATCCATGCAAATGCACCCATGACCGGGAAAGTAAGGGCAACTATGAACAGGGGATTGAAAGACTGAAATACTTCCGGTGCAATTGCATTCTGAGTTTCAAACGGGTTGAACAATCTGTCAATAAACCACAACGGATATAATCCTTTTGTAAAAAACAGGACAAAAAGTATAGAAACTGCGAACAATATTCCGCCTGTGATTTTCAAATTTCTTTTCAGGTTGCCATAAAGAAGCATTACCAAACCTGCAACAGATCCGATAACAGCCAGCATTGAAGGAAGGGTAAAGAACAGGTTGGTAAAAGCTCCAACATGCTTTACTGTATAATCCCTTGCAAAAAGCGTGAGTGTAAGTCCATTCTGATGAAATGACATCCAGAAGAAAACAACAACTATAAAAACCAGTATAAGTGCAGTTATTCTTCCTCTCTCTTCTTTCCGCGATGAGAGGAATATCCATGTTACAAAAGCTGCAAAAAGTCCAAAGGCAAATCCTCGTGCCCATCCCACCTGCTTGATAAAATGCAATCCAAAAGCCGTGATTCCCATGGCAACGATTGCAGCCAGGAGTGGCACATACTTAAAGTCGATCCTTTCAGAGGAGACTACCGAAGCTTTTGTCTCTTTATTTGGAAGAAGCTTGTTGAAGAATATGTATACAAGCAGTGAAATCACCATAGCCCCGGCTGCGATTCCGAAAGCATAGTTATATCCTTTGGAAAAGACCTCAAGGTAACTGTGAGCAAATGCTGACAGATCAGTTACCTGACCTCCAAGGTTTACTTTATCGGCAAGCTGCTGAAATACTCCTGTATCGGTCAGTTTCCCATTTATATACTGATGGCAGAGTGAGGGCAGGCTTCCGTCATGTAAAAATCCGTTTACTTTTAGCCACCAGTTGCGCATTGCGTTGGCTGCATACGGGGCAAAAAAAGCTCCTACATTTATTCCCATGTAAAATATCAGGAATGCTGTATCCCTTAGTTTGGAGAACTTCGGATCATCATACATCTGCCCGACTACTGCCTGAAGATTACCCTTGAAAAGACCATTTCCGAGGGCGATTGTCATCAGTCCTATCACGGTGATAGTCAGTGTCATTCCCGGGACCGCCATGATAACATAACCTGCGAACATGATTATGATGCCGGCAAGGATCACAAGTTTATATTTTTTTGTAGCGTCTGCAAGTATACCCCCAACAAGGGCCAGTGCATAAATGCTGAAGTAAAACCAGCTATATATGCCCCCGGCTTTTTCGGCTGAAAGACCAAACTTTGCCTGAAGAAAAAGAACCAGAATAGCCATCATTGTGTAAAAGCCGAATCTTTCTCCCATATTTGAGAAAAATGCAACCAGAAGACCCTTTGGATGATTTTTTAACATATTCGTGATGGTTTGAAGTTAATAATGTCCATTAATTGTGAAAAACTGATTTCCGGGTGTTAATATGAATTTATTTCAGGTTTGGATTATATGGAACAGGACAAATATATTAATCTTTTTTACATATGAACATAATGATCCGATATTATTGGATAGTGTCTGGTTCCAATGAGATTAGTATACCCAGTATAAAAATAATTAGTGTATTCGTGGCATTATTTTTTGCCACTAATGCGCGACTGTAAAAACCAGTCAACAATCTTATACTTTTAGCATTAAATGGTTTGCTATATTAGCGCATTTGTGGCATTTTTTTTGCCACGAATAGACGCATTTGAAGACTAATGATAAGGAATCTAAAGGTTATAGAATAATTCTGCGATAGTACAGTTTCACCTCACCGAAATTAACAACTAGTGCCAGCCTGTTATTCGAAACTTTCAGATAATTTATAGCTTGAGCGATAAACTCATCTGCAATGCCAGATACTCCCTTAACCTCTAGTATTGTTTTATCATATACAACAAAATCGGCATAGAACCTATGTGGAAGAATAATATCTTTATAATTCACTATGTATTCCTTCTCTCTTTCAAATGGAATAAATGCCTTTCTGAATTCATATTCAAGTGCATCCTTATAAACAATTTCCAGGAAGCCTGCACCAAGATTATAATGAACTTCAAAGCATTTACCGGTTAGGATAAAGCATTCCTCTTTATAAATAAGCTCATGCATGCAAAGACATATTCCATATGTAAATATAAAAAATAAAATTATTGAATTAATTGATATTGATTGTTTAAATTTAGAGATCACAATATCAAACCGGAAAGCGTTTAAAAATGAAAATATTCAGGAATCAGCAGATAAAGGAGATTGATGATTACACTATTAAGAACGAACCTGTATCATCACCGGATCTTATGGAAAGAGCAGCTGACCATTTATTTAAATGGTATATAAATAATTATGACAGATCCAGAAAAATACTAATTTTTGCGGGTCCGGGAAATAATGGCGGAGATGGGCTGGCTCTTGCCAGGATGTTGTCGGTTAACAGATTCACCACAGAACTGTTCTTTGTTAAGATTTCAGAAAAAAAATCAGATGACTGGAATCACAATTATCGCAGACTTGAAAAAGAAACAGAGGTCCGGTTTACTGCTATTGACAATATAGAGCAATTCCCCTTTATCGGATCAGATGATATAATTATTGATGCAATTTTTGGTTCGGGATTGACACGAAACGTGGAAGGACTTGCTGAACTGGTAATTAAGAAAATCAATCAGACCGGAAATCAGGTTATATCGATTGATATCCCCTCGGGATTATTTGGCGAGGACAACAGCACAAACGATCCCGGATCGATTGTACGTGCAGATTTCACACTGAGTTTTGAATTCCCGAAGTTGTGCTTTATGTTTGAAGAAAATGCCGGGTATACCGGCGACTGGAGAATATTGCCGATTGGTTTGAGCAAAACTGCAATCAGAAACACCACTTCCCGGTTTAGCTACCTTGAAGATAAAGATATCTTTTCGATATTAAATAAGAGGCAAAAGTTTGACCATAAGGGAAAATTCGGACATGGACTTCTTATTGCAGGATCATCAGGTAAAATAGGTGCTGCTGTTCTTGGAGCCAGAGCTGCGCTCCGTACAGGGATCGGGCTGTTAACCTGTCATGTTCCGGGGTGCGGTTATCAGGTGATCCAGACATCAATTCCGGAATGTATGGTAACAATCGATAAGAATGAATCTGTTTTTTCTGATCACGAACCTTCGGAGAAATTCGATGCAGCCGGAATAGGTCCCGGAATAGGGACAGATCCCCTTACTCAGAAAGCGTTTCATAATTTTATTATAAATAACAGCAAACCTTTGGTAATTGATGCTGACGGTATAAATATTCTCGGTTTGAATAAGAATTGGCTCTCTTCGTTACAACCAGGCACAATACTTACACCTCACTTAAAAGAATTTGAAAGAATAAGCGGGAAATCGGGGAACAGTTACCAGCGACTTGAAAAACAGATGGAATTTGCTGCAAAATATAATTGCATTATTGTCCTGAAAGGAGCCTGTTCTTCAGTTGTAACTCCTTCAGGCAATGTTTACTTCAACAGTACCGGCAATCCGGGGATGGCCACTGCAGGCAGCGGGGATGTATTAACTGGTATGATCCTTTCATTGCTTGCCCAGGGCTATTCTCCTGAAAACTCAGCTGTTATTGGAGTATACCTTCATGGTCTTGCCGGGGATGTTGCAGCTGGGAAATCAGGCTTTGAATCTGTAATTGCATCAGATATTATAGAAAACATAGGATATGCATTTCTTAAGTTACGGAACCCTGTATAAAGAAGAGCTTTTATTTGTATCTTTCATTTTTTGACGAGGAAACGAATATGTGTAAATGACAAAATAACCCTATATGAGAAACATAATTAAACCTCTTTGTTTCACGATAACCGCTCTGTTGGCAGGGTCATGTGCATCAAATAAAAACATGTCGGATCAGAAGCTCTTTATCAGTCCGCTTTCTGAAATGGCAGAAGTACAGGAAGGGAGCCTTATATACGGACTTCCGCTGACTGTGCTGGATGTTGAAATAGAAGCGGAGCGGATGATTGAAAAGCCAGGACCCTACTCACGATTTGCAGGCGACCTTCTGGGGCTGACAGATATCATTAAAACAGAAAATGAATTCTGGACACTGAAGTCGATAAATATCAGCACTCATCTGGAGCTGGATCCTGATGAATTTTATGTTATTGGTGCCAGTACATTATTTTATACAAATGTTCTGGCATTAAAAAAATCAGGACTTATACTGGATCTGAATAGTGAAATTCAGAATACATCAGATTTAGTATATAATGACGGTAAGGCTGATTTAAGCTCCCTGAAAATTTACGATCTGGGAGCTGATGAATACTATCTGAGCAGGAAAGATACACTCTATAAGATGGTTAGCGTCGATACGGCTTTTGTAAGAATACCCTATCTTGTTGAGAAAAAACAAAAACTCACTGTTGATATGCTGGCAGAAAAAGCAGCAGTAAGATTAATGGAACTGAGGGATGGGAAACATCTGATCCTGACAGGTGAAACCAATATCTTTCCGCAGAATGAGACAGCAATAAATGAATTGAACC
>Ga0209254_10003808_pt1 | contig 13768 bp, 15 predicted proteins | sample FrelakmetDIP11DI_FD_187148 | JGI IMG/M metagenome (GOLD analysis project Ga0209254, IMG submission 187148) | Freshwater lake sediment microbial communities from the University of Notre Dame, USA, for methane emissions studies - DIP11 DI (SPAdes)... | ecosystem: Environmental > Aquatic >...
CGCCCGGCAGGAATCGAACCCACGACCCCCTGGTTCGTAGCCAGGTACTCTATCCAGCTGAGCTACGGGCGCGCGAGGGGCGATTATATCAAGCTACGCCCCGCCGCCGCCACCTTCGTATGGTGGCGTGGCTGGGGGAGGCGCCGCGGCGGCCTGCCGACCCTGCCTGCGCAGCGCCCGCGCTTTGGCGAGCCACGCCAGGCCCATCCAGGCTGCCAGCACGGCGAGGGGCCATGCGACCACCTGCGGCCATAGCGCGGCGACGATCGCAAATCCGATCGCGCCCATGCTCACCTTGGCCAGCAGTCCGGCCTCGGTGGCGCCAAGGGTGCGACGGTTGGTCAGAGCTGCGCTCAACGCGCTGCCGACACTTACGGCGCCGGCGGCGACTCGTGCGGCGCTGCCCGACTGAGCACGTCGCGCCACCGGGCCACTCCGGGCCTCGGTCGGCCCCACGCGGTTGCGCCGAGTGAGCACGATTTCGGTGGCGCCGGCGAGATCGAGCTCGTACTGCGCGGCCATGATCTCGCCGAACTGCCGGTTCTCGACGGCGACATCGAGCTCGTAGTTCCCCATCCAGCTCGCGATGTTGAGATTGGTCGAGCCTATCCGCGCCCAGAGTCCGTCGGCGACGGCGGTCTTGGCGTGCAGCATCGTGCCATTCCACTCGAAGACACGAACACCTGCTTCGAGCAACGCCCTGTACCCGGCACGCGACAGCGGCGACAGCATCGGAATGTCGCTCGCGCCCGGCACCAGCAGGCGGACGTCGACGCCGTCGCGCGCGGCGGCCGCCAGCGCCTGCACGTAGGCGGTCGTTCCGACGAAGTACGCGTCGCAGATCCACAGGCGGTGGCGGGCAAGCGACGCAATCACGAGATCGAGGCGATACGTGCCGGTCGCATTGGGCGTTCCGGCAACCACGCGCAGGCGCACGTCACCGGCCGGTGCGCACACGTCGGTCGCGTCGACGCGATAAGCCTGTGGCGGCTCACCGCCACAGGCGTGCCAGACCGCCTCGAACGCGCGCGTGAGTTCGGCCACGGCCGGGCCGCGGATCTCGATGCCCGTATCGCGCCAAGGCTCCATCCGCCGCGCCGCGTCGCCCAGCCATTTCGCGCTGACACATAGTCCCGAGACGTAACCGATCCCGCCGTCGATGACGATGGTCTTGCGGTGATCGCGCGACAGCCAGCCAAGCGGACTGTCGAGCCGCGGTCGATTGAACGCGAGGACACGCGCGCCGGCAGTCGTCAGCCGCGACCACAGCGCCCCGGCGCCACGGGAGCCCAGCCAGTCGTAGACGATCCGAACGTCGACCCCGGCGCGCGCTTTCGCTGCCAGCGCGTCGGCGAATTCGCGCCCGACTTCATCATCCGCGACGATGTAATTCTCGAACAGAATCGAATATTCGGCGGCGCGGATCGCAGCGAGCCACGCGGGATAGTTCTCCCCGGCATCCTGCAGCAGCCGCACCGCGTTGCCGTCGATCGGGGGAGAGCCGGCGGCACGGGCGAACGCGCGGTCGGCGAGCGCGAGGTCGGGCCGCCCTTCGCCGTCCGGACGTGCGTTCAGGACCTGCCCGGGTGCCGCCATCGGGCCACACGGCATGAGAGGCAGGTGACATCGGCTTCCATCGAGCGGTAGTCTACCGAGTCCGCAGCGCCGCGGATAACGACACGGATGCAATCGCCCTCGGCTCCGCCGCCGCGGCCCCGGCTGCGGTGGGGAAGGCCAAGCGGCCGTTGCGGCCTAGCCCGGCTCCCTCGTTCTTCGCGCAACCAGCAGGAGCGAAATCAGCAGCATGCCCGAATAGCCGCCGATGACAAAAGACCAAAGAAGCCACCAGATCGAAACCATGTTTGCTCAGAGACCTTGACGATAATCGGCGTTTGTTTCTCAGCGCACCAAATGCAAGACTCATGCCTCGGGGGTTTCCAATTGCAACTCCTTGTTTCGTATACCTCGCCGAGATCGCCTCGGAAATGTGTCGCCACAGGGATCTCAGCGATGTAAACCAATTCGACATCGAATCCGGAAGCGCGGACGCATGGGCCGGATGGATATTCGGGGTACCGGCGCGTTGACAGGCACGTTGCCGGCCATCGCCATCCAGCGTGTGTCGAGCTATTATTGCCGCCAACCGCGGACTGCGTCCGCTGAGTAGTTGCCACCGAAATCGAAGTCAATGGAGGTGCAAATGGAGAGCTTGCTGCTGTGGATGGGGCGCATTGCCGGAATCGTCGGCCTGGCGATCAGCGCCTTGGCTGCTTATCAGCGTTTGACCGGGGCGTACTTTGCCGGCGGCTTTCAGGTCGGAACGCTCCTTCTGGCCGGCATCACGGGCATGCTCATCGCCTGCCTTTGTCTTCTCCTGGTGCTGACGGAGCGGTCGCGACGATAGCGCCCGGACGAACGGTGGCGCGACGCAGGGATTCGAACCGGCGCCGGTTCCCGCGTGGGCGCCACGGTGCCCCCTGCCGGCAAAAGGAGCAGCAGCAGACCGCAGTACACAGTCTTCAATCGAACCCGCGTGTCAGGAACCGCTCGGCGATGGCGCAGTGCGCGGCAACGCCGCGTGCCAGCATGGCCTCGTTCAGCATCATCCTGTTGGAGTGGCACGGGCAGGCGCTCTTCCACAGCTGGCCCTCGGGGCACACGCCGAGGAACACCATCACTCCCGGCATGCGCTGCAGAACATAGGAGAAGTCTTCCGCGCCCATTATTGGCGAGGCCATGGTGCTCCACGCGTGCGCGCCGAACAGGCTGCCGATGGCGTGCTCGGCGACGCCGACGGCGCGTGCGTCGCACACCGTCACCGGAAATCCCGGCACGATCTCCACCTCGGCTGCGCACTCGTGCGCGCGAGCGACGTTCTCGGCGACGCGAACGATGCCGGCGTGCGCCGCCGCGCGCGTTTCCTCCGAGAGCGTGCGGATGGTGCCGAGCAGGTTGGCCGACTCCGGAATCACGTTGTTGGTGGAGCCGCCGTCGATCTTGGCGATCGTGATCACCACCGGGTCGAAGATGTCGATGCGCCGCGTGACGAACACCTGGAGCGCGGTCACGATCTCGCAGGCGACCGGAACGGGATCGATCGCGTGGTGCGGCATCGATGCATGCCCGCCCTTGCCGAGCACACGCACGATCAGCTTGTCGGCCGAGGCCATCATCGGCCCGGCCTTGGCGCCGAAGCTGCCCGCCGGCGCGTTGGGCATGATGTGCAGCGCGAACGCCGCTTCGGGCGTCGGGTTGTCGAGCAGGCCGTCGTCGATCATGAACCTGGCGCCGTGCCAGCCTTCCTCGCCGGGCTGGAACATGAACAGCACGGTGCCGGCGAGTGACTCGCGCCGGGCGCACAGCGCGCGCGCGGCCGAGGCCAGCATCGCGGTGTGCGTGTCGTGGCCGCAGGCGTGCATGGTGCCTTCAACCTTGGATCCGAACGGCAGGCCCGTGTCTTCCGGCATCGGCAGCGCGTCCATGTCGCCGCGCAGCAGCACCGTGCGCCCGGGTTTCGCACCCCGCAGCACGGCGACCGCCCCGGTGGTCGAGGGCCCGGTCTTCCACTCCAGCGGCAGGCCGGCCAGCGCGGCGCGCACCTTGGCCAGTGTCTTCGGGGTTTGCAGACCGAGTTCGGGCTCGGCGTGGATCGCGCGCCGCAGCGCCACCGTGTCCGCCTGCATTGCCTGCGCGGCGTCGAGCCAGCCGCGGACTTCGGTCACCATGTCGTTCACGCGCGTCTCCTCGGTTGGGCGCCGCCGCGCCGGCTGCCGGGCGGCGTCACTGCTGAATACGGATTCTGGGGGATGCTTCGCAATGTTGGCAATGCCCGGTTCATCAGTGGGTTCCATGGTGCAGCGGTTCAACTGCGACGACCATGAACGCGACCCAGGCAACCGTGATCGAGATCCTTGTACGGTATCGCCGTCACCGGATTGCCGATTCTCGCATTCGCCTTCTTCGTCTTCCCAGGAATACCGAACGCGCGGTGGATTGTCTCGATGCGGCAGCATGATCGCCATCAACACGCCAATCAGCGCAGCCGCCAGATGGGTTTCCCAGGAGACGCCGACTCTGATCGGCAATATCCCCCAGATCAGCGTGCCGTACATGAAAGCGACGAGCATCGACGCCGCGATGGCGCGCCGATCGCGCCGGATCAGGCCGGCCACGAAGATATAGCTGACCAGGCCGTAGACCAGGCCGCTGGCGCCGACGTGGACGCCCTCATTGGCGAACAGCCACACGGCGATTCCCGGTCCCAGGTAAACCGCCGGCAGCACCCGAAAGGCCGCGGTCGGATAGAGCACCAGTATCCCGGTGCCGAGCACCAGCAACGGAAGCGAATTGGCGATCAGGTGGATGAAGCCGGCGTGCAGCATCGGCGCCGCCAGAATCCCGGGCAGACCGATCCATTGCCGGGGACGCACGCCGAAACGCTCCAGCTCGAGACCCCAACCCAGTATGGGGATGAGCCAGAGCACGGCGACGAACCCCAGCGAGAGTTTTACCGCCAGCCGGAAGTTGTCGCGGGCGCGATATGCATCATCGCCTTCATCGCCACCGCCTCCACCGTGCGCGACATTCAGCATCGAAGTGCGCGGGAGCCTGCCGGCCACTCGTCCATCAGGAACTCCAGGTTCCGCTGACGGACACAGCCCCCGCCAGTTTGACCAAATCGCCAAACCCTTCGATCGCTAGCTCGACCGGAATGTCAACACTGCCGGCCAGCTTGCCGCGATACATTTCACCGGACGCATTCTCGACAAAACAGCTGATACAGGGCGCGTCTTCCGGTGCAACCATTTCCGGACGGGTATAGGTGAACAACACCAGCGTCGGCCGCTTCAGCCCAAAGGCCAGATGCATGAGCGCGGTGTCCCCGGTCACCACGTAATCGCACTCGAGCATCAACGCACCCACCCGCTCGAGCGGCAACAGAGGGGCAACCACCGCGCTTTCGCCGTATAGACGCCCAAATGCCGTTGCCAGCGCCTCCATCCCGGGGTTCGTAAATACAAGAGGCGCAAATCCATGACGGTCACGAATGGCTCGCGCGAGCGCAACAAATTTCTCGACAGCCCAGCGCTTGTCATTGTCTCCCGCCCCCAGGTTGAAGGCCACCAGCGGGCCAGGCTTGTCGCGCACAAACGCTCTTGCATATTCGATGGCAGCATCGGAACAATGAAATGATGTGCCACGCCGTATCTGATCGTCCGCAATCCCCAGGGGCCGCAACATCGTACCCAGCGCTTTGGTCCAGTTATCGGCAAACGAGGGACAGGGCACCCATACATTATTGGCCCAGCGCAGTTCGGCGGTATGATCGAAACATACCCTGATGTCGGCGTTGATGATGCGCGAAAATCGGTTGCTCGAGCCTCCGATGTAGAAATTCAGACACAGATCGAATCGCCTGCGCCGCAACTCCACCAAGCGCGCCACCGTCCCCCTCAGATAGCGCCAGCGCTGTTTCTTGTTGCGGTCGAAGGAGATGACCTCATCGCAATCCGGATGATGCTCGAGCACTGCAACTGCAGCGGGGTCGACCACAACCGCGATGTGCGCCTGCGGGAAGCGCTTGCGCAATGCCTCCAGCAAAGGAACGCGAATGAACACATCTCCGATCAGGCCCCAACAAAGCACCAGAATCGTTGCGACCTTATCGAGACGCTCGACCGCAACAGCGTCATAGGGCGAGATGGTCATGGCCGAAATCCTTACCCAAGTTCTCACGTTTCATGTTGAAGAATCTCAAATGCCAGCCTGACGCCTTCTTGCGCGAGCCGGCGACCTTGGTGCGGATCTCCGCCGGACCTAGCGGTCGGCCTGGGTGGCGACGACGCGGATGCAGTAGCGTTGCAGGAACAGGAACGGCACCATTGCCACCAGCACCGCGGACGAGGCCGACGCGGAGAGCGGCATCGTCATCCGCCGAAAGACTTGCCACCAGGTCGCACCGTCGAGGCGGGCGGCCTCGCAGATCACTTGTACCTGGCCAGCTCCCGATCCATCTTCTGGGCGGCGCCGGCGAGCGTCTGGGCGATCCGCCAGAGATCGGAGTTGAACGTCGCCGCCTCCCGCTGCTCGAAGGCGAAGCCCCAGATGTTCTCGGCTGGCTTCGCCATCTTGCGAACGGTGCCGATTAGAGTTTGCCGTTGAAGCGGCCGGCCGCGAGCGCACCGGCGGAGAATCGGTTCCTGTCGATCAGCGGATCGAGTTCCATCAGGTGTCCGCGCGAGGCATACGAGGCGGTGAGCGGACTGTCGACGATGAAGATATCCGGGTCACTGGTACGCGCATTCAGTCGCACCTCCAGCACCTGGAAGAGCTGCGAGAACGGCATGCGCTCGACCGAGAGCTTGATCGTCGGGTTGCGCTTCTCGAACTCTGCCATCAGCGGCAGCACCCGGTTGTCCGGCCAGCCCATCTACACGACCTTGAGCGTGGCGGCCTGCTGGGCACGGGCGAACGGCGGGACGGCCGCAAGGGCACCGGCAGCGAGGCCGCTCTGTACGAAGCGACGACGCGAGAGATCGTTCATGCGGAATCCTCCCGTTTCTTGAGGCGCGACCGCTCGGGTCGACATGGCTGTTCTTTGTCATTCTTCGGTCTTTTCCGGGGCAGGTCAAGCCAATACTCCACGGTTGGCTGCGTGTTCCGGATCATCACATTCCCTGCTTCGGCGCGCCGATCCTGCGGACGCGCCCTTCCCTCCCCGGTCTGCCGACCTCGTGTCCGGCCCGGGTCATGTGCAAGAAAGGACCTGATACGGAGCGCCCCATGCCGAAACCGAAGATCCTGATCGACCGCGTGATCGACACGATCCTCGACTACGCCTGAGGCGGCGCCGGCCCCGCGTGCACGAGGGCGTCACCGGCTTCGACAAGCTCAAGCGCTTTGCGGTGGTGGCCGTCAACTCGCTGGCCGACACCGAAAACGACTGGGGCACGCACGAGGCGCCGCCCAATGTGGTCTCGATGCTGATCCGCGCCACGGGCGCGTCGAACTGTCGGTCGCCGTCCCGGCGGAGCGCCCGCACGAGACTGATCACGATCAGCAGGAAGCCCGGGGGTATGACGAGCACGCCGTCCAACTACAGAGGCTCGCTCTTGCCGAAGGTGTTGTGGTAATCGTGCGCGGCGCTGTTGACGATGGATGTGCGCGCTTCCACTGGCCGGTCGCGGAAGCTGAAGGCGACGCGACGGATCTCCAGCAGCGGGCTGCCGAGCGCCACGCCCAGCAGCGCGGCGTGGACGCCCGATGCCGTGACCGCACGCAGCCGTTCGTCGGTGCGCAGCACGTTGATGCCGTAGCGGCTCTGGTAGAGGTGGTAGATGGTGTTGTCGCGCGCGGTGAAGATCTTCTCCGAGAGCCCGGGGAAAAGCTCGGCCGGAAGCGTGATGTCGTCCACGATCACCGGCGTGCCGGCGAGCTTGAGCAGGTTGCGGATGCGGATCACGCGGTCGTGCTGCGGGATGGCCAGCGCGCGCGCAACGCCGGCGTCGGCGCGGTCGCGGCGGAAGTCGAGCGTGCTCACCTCGGGATAGGCCTTGTCGCCTTCGCGCGGCACGATGTGGAAGAAATGGAACATCAGCCGGCTGGCGTTGTGCGAGGCGACGAAGGTGCCCTTGCCCTGGCGGCGGATCAGCACGCCGCCCGCGACCAGCGCGTCCACCGCCTTCCTGACCGTGCCGATGCTCACCGTGAACTCGCTCGCGAGCCCTGCCTCGGTGGGGATGGCGTCGCCCGCCTTCCAGCGGCTGCGCGAGATGCCGTCGAGCAACCGGGCGCGCAACTCCTCGTAGAGCGGGCGGCCGGCGGCAGCGTCGAGCGGGGATCGAACGGGCATGCTGCAGCGTATCATGCAACTCATCTAGTTGAATATCCCCATTGCACCGGCCTAGACTCGCTTCCTGTCCGATCTGTTCGAGGGGGAAGCGATGATCCATTTCGTGGTGCACGACGAGGGCGATTCGGTGGGGGTGGTGGTGGTCGAGGGCGTCAGGAGCGGCGATGCGCTCACCGGCTGGATCATGGACCAGGACAAGGAAATCAAGGTGACGTCGAAGTCCGATATCCCCATCGGCCACAAGCTCGCCATCAAGGCACTCGCGAAGGACGCCACCGTCATCAAGTACGGCGTGGACATCGGTCGTGTCGTCGCCGCCATTCAGGTGGGCGAGCACGCCCATGTCCAGAACATCAAGACCAAGCGCTGGTAAGGGGCAGGCCATGAATCTGAACAATGCGACATTCCAGGGTTACAAGAGGGAAAACGGCCGCATCGGCGTGCGCAACCACGTGATCATCCTGCCGGTGGACGACCTCTCGAACGCGGCGTCGCTCGCCGTGGAGCACAACATCAAGGGGACGATGGCGCTGCCGCATCCGTATGGGAGATTGCAGTTCGGCGCCGACCTCGATCTGCACTTCCGCACGCTGATCGGCACGGGCTCGAACCCCAACGTGGCCGCAGTGGTGGTGATCGGCATCGAGGACCAGTGGACGAAGAAGATCGTCGACGGCATCGCCGCGACCGGCAAGCCCGTGGCCGGCTTCGGCATCGAAGGCCACGGCGACCACGACACCATCATGCGCGCGTCGAAGAAGGCGAAGGAGTTCGTGCAGTGGGCGTCCGAGCTGCGCCGTGAAGAAAGGCCGCTGAAGGACCTGTGGGTCTCGACCAAGTGCGGTGAGTCCGACACGACTTCAGGCTGCGGGGCGAATCCCACGGTGGGCAACGCCTTCGACAAGATGTACGACCACGGAGTGACCATGGTCTTCGGCGAGACGACGGAGCTCACCGGCGGCGAGCATCTCGTCGCGGCGCGCTGCCGCACCGATGACGTGCGCAAGAAATTCCAGTTCATGTTCGATCGCTACCAGGCGCTCATCGACAAGCACAAGACCAGCGACCTGTCGGACTCGCAGCCGACCAAGGGCAACATCGCGGGGGGACTCACGACCATCGAGGAAAAGGCGCTCGGCAACATCCAGAAGATCGGCCGCAAGTGCCTTGTCGACGGCATCCTCGACAAGGCGGAGGCGCCGACCGGGCCGGGGCTGTGGTTCATGGACTCGTCGTCCGCCGCGGCCGAGATGGTGACGCTGTGCGCCGCCGCCGGCTACACCGTGCACCTGTTCCCCACGGGACAGGGCAACGTCATCGGCAATCCGATTCTGCCGGTGATCAAGCTGTGCGCCAACCCGCGCACCGTGAAGCTGATGAGCGAGCACATCGACGTCGATGTATCGGGGCTGCTGCGCAAGGAGATGAACCCCGACCAGGCCGGCGACGCGCTGCTCGAGTGCATGTTCCGCACCGCGAACGGTCGCCTCACCGCCGCCGAGGCACTGGGCCACCGCGAGTTCGTCCTGACGCGTCTCTACGAGAGCGCCTGACGCAAACCCGGGACCGGCCACGGCTTTCAATGGCGGAATGTGAGTTGATGCGATGACGGGAAAACCGCGGTCTGTCCCCGGTTTCCGCCGTACGCAGATCGCCGTCGCGACGGTGCTCGGCACGTTCGCTCTCCGGTACGTGCTGAATGCGACCGGCGTCATCAGCGCCGCGCGCTTCGCCTCCCCGCGCGAAGTGTGGGCCGCGCTCACGCAGATCTCTGTGCTTCGTCGCGGCGTTCGTGCCTTCGGTGATCAACACCTGCACCGTGATGGCGGGCATGATCGCGATCGGCGCGGTGGGCATTCTCATCGATGTACTGCTGCGGCGTGCCGAAGCGCACATCAACACGAGGCGCGGGCGATGAGCGAGATCGTTTTCGAGGGCGTGCGGCGGGTGTTCACCCGCGACGGCAGGGATTTCCTCACGCTCGACGGCATCGACCTCACGATCGCGGAGAAGGAATTCGTCGCCATCGTCGGGCCCTCGGGCTGCGGCAAGACCACGTGCCTGAGGATGGTCGCAGGGCTTGAGTTCCCGAGCGAAGGCACGGTGAAGGTCGGCGGGACACTCGTCACCGCGGACGATCGCCTGCACAAGTATTTTCCCGGGGAACAGTTCCCGCTCGGCGAGCAAGTGACGGCCTGAAGATGGCGGACGTGCTCGATCGCTTCGGCCTCGGCGGCAAGGTGGCGCTGGTCACGGGGGCGAGCTCGGGCATCGGGCGCGCGATCGCCGAGGCGCTCGCCTCCGCGGGCGCCAGCGTGGTGCTGTGCGCGCGGCGCGAGGGTGCGCTGGAGGAGGCGCGGGCTGCGCTTGCGAAAGCGGGCGGAATTGCTGCGAGCGTGGCGGGCGACGTCGGCAAGCGTGCCTCGCTCGCCGCACTTGCGAAAGCGGCCGCGAAGCCCTTCGGCGCGATCGACATCGTTGCGCACGCCGCGGGCCTGAACCACAGGCAATCGGCCGCTGACATCACCGATGCGGCCTGGGACGAGCAGCTGGAAGTGATGCTTTCCGCGCCGTTCTTCCTCTCCCGCGCGCTGGTGCCGGGGATGAAGGCGAAAGGCTGGGGTCGCATCCTCAACATTGCCTCGCTTCAGTCGTGGCGCGCGTTTCCCAAGGGCGCGCCGTACGGCGCGGCAAAGGGTGGCATCGTGCAGTTGACACGTGCGATGGCCGAGGAATGGTCGCGGTTCGGCATCAACGCGAACGCGATTGCGCCGGGCTTCTTTCCCACCGCGCTCACCGCTCCCGTGTACGGCGACACCGCGCGCATCAACACGCTCGCCGCGCAGACGGCGATCGGCCGCAACGGCGAGCTCGCCGACCTGCAGGGCGCGGCGGTGTTCCTGTGCAGCCCGGCGTCGGATTACATCACCGGCCAGACGCTTGCCGTCGATGGCGGATTCACCGCAAAGTGAGAACCATGAAGGCGCTTGTCTGCACCAACCCCCTCGAGGTCACCTACCGCGACGAGCCGGAGCCTGCGTTGGCGGCCAACGAGGTGGTGCTGAAGATCGACGCGGTCGGCATGACGCGTCCCGGCGCCTTCGCCGAGCGCATGTCCATCCCGACCTCCAGCCTGATCGAGATCCCTCCGGACATGACACCGGTGATGGCCGCGTTGACCGAACCGGCTGCGACGGCGCTGCACGCGATGAACCTGTCGACGCGCGATGCACCGGCCGTTGCAGGAGAGCCGGCTGCTGATCATCGGCGGTCGGCGCCAAGGCCACGCGCAACGCCGCCTTCGCGGCGGTGAAGCCCGGCGGCGTCATCATGCACGACTGGCCGTCGCGGCGGTGGTGGCCATTGCCGCCACCTTCGTCTCGCCCGCCGGCACAGAATATAGCCCGCAGCGGGTCGAACTTACCCGCAGGCGCCGGTATAGCCGCAGTCGGTGCAGAAGTCGCAGCCGTCCTTGCGGATCAGCGCCTTGTTGCCGCACTCGGGGCACTTCATCCCGGGGAGCGTCCTGAGCTCGGCCCTTCCCGCCTGCTCGTCCAGCGGCACCGCGAGGATGCCCGCGTGTCCCACCGGGTAGCCCTGCTCGGTCAGGATGCCGAGCATCGCGTAGCGGTGGATCATCAACTGGGCGAGATAGGCGATCGTCGACGGCCAGATCTGCGCCTTGTCGGACCCCGGCGTGCGCGCCATGAACGACCCGTTCGGCTCGCCGTAATTCAGGAGCTTGCGCAGCTTCATGCCGATCCACGCGGGGTCGTAGACGCGCATGTCGAGCGAGAGCGCCTTGCACAACCCGTCCATCACCCGCGGGTACTCGCCGGACAGCCACATCGAATAGGGACGGCGCTGCCCGTCGGGCATCACCAGCTCCTTCAGGAACAGCACGAAGTCATCCCCCGTGCCGTGGTTCATCACGTCCACCGTCCAGCTGAGCGTGCCGTCCGGACCGGCTTTGGGCTCCTTCGGGCCCATCAGCGCGTCGACCACCGGCGTCGCTCCCGCGCCGTCGTCGGCAAAGGCTCCGAGTTCGTTGCACCGATAGCGGATCAGCTTCGCGAATCCCGACACAAGGCTCGGCACGCGCACCTTGCGGCCGTCGGGCGGCATCGCCATCTCGAAGCCGTCGTCGCCGCTCGCCTTCTGCAAGGCGGAGAGCTTCATGTCCAGCCAGGCGCGATCCTCGGTGCGCATGTCCATCGACAGCGTCTTGGCGATGGCACCCAGGCCGCGCGGCTGCTCCGCGCCGTTGATCCACACCTCGAAGGGATAGGACTTGCCGTCCTCGATGTGGCCGATGAAGACGGCGAAGTCGCCCAGCGGATGGCGGACCACGTAGGTCCAGCACGGGTTACCGTTGGTCAGCTCCGGGCGGCCGGGCCAGCGCAGGCTGGACAGCGGCGGCTCGTGCGCGCGGTCGAGGCGGATGCGCCGATCCGGGTCGGCGGTATCGAAGTCCTGCGGCTCGGTGGCAGGCGCGGTGGCCGATGCGACTTCCAGCACCGCGCCCAGCACGCTGTTGGGGCGATACGTGGCGATGCCCTTGAGCCCGGCTTCCCACGCCTCGAAGTAGAGGCCCTTGAAGGCGTCAAAGGGGTAGTCGACCGGAACGTTCACCGTCTTGCTGATCGCGGTGTCGATGAAGGGCTGCACCGCCGCGCTCATCAGCATGTGGTCCTGCGCGCTCATCTGCAGCGCGCTGACGAAGGCGGGGGTCAGCATCGCGCGGCGCTTGCCGTCCGGGTCGGTCCACACCGATCCCGCCGGCAGCTGCCGTTCCGGCTCGAACGGGAGGAGCATCACCTCGTCGTCGATGCCGTGCAGGTGCCTGTACAGGCGGTAGGCGTGGTCCAGAACGGGATACTCCTTCATCGTCTCGTCGGGCATGCGCTTCCTGCGCCGGTAGAACCAGCTGAACGCGGGCTCGATGCCGTTCGACGCGTTGTCGGCGAACGCCAGCGAGATGGTGCCCGTCGGCGCGATGGACAGCGCGTGGCTGTTGCGGATGCCGTGGGTCCGGATCGCCGCCTTGATGACGTCGGGCAGGCGCGACGCGAACCGCGGCGCGGCGAGATATTGCTCCGCGTCGAGCATCGGGAAAGAGCCCTTGTCCTTGGCGATCTCGATGGAGGCCATGTAGGCGGCGTCGCGCATCTCCTCGGCGATGCGCGCGGCCATCGCACGTCCCTCCGCGCTGTCGTAGCGCAGGTTGAGCTCGATGAGCGAGTCGCCGAGGCCGGTGAAGCCCAGCCCCACGCGGCGCTTGTCCATCGCCTCCTTCCGCTGCTGCGGCAGCGGCCACGCGGTCACGTCGAGGACGTTGTCGAGCATCCGCACGCCGACCGCGACGGTGGCGGCGAAGCCGGGGAAGTCGAAGCGCGCCGCAGGCGTGAACGGGTCCTGCACGAAGCGCGTCAGGTCGACGCTGCCCAGGTCGCAGCAGCCGTACGACGGAAGCGGCTGTTCGCCGCAGGGATTGCAAGCTTCGATCGTCTCGCAGTACGAGAGGTTGTTGTCACGGTTCATCGCGTCGATGAACACCACGCCCGGCTCGGCGTGATCGTAGGTCGACAGCATGATCTGGTCCCACAGCGCGCCGGCGCGCACGGTGCGGTACACCCACAGGTCGTCGTCGCGCTGGTGCGCGCCGGCCGCGAGGAGGTCGGGCGCCGGCGGCGCCTTGTGCACCAGCTCCCACAGGGCGTTCTCGCGCACGGCGGCCACGAAGGCGTCGGTCACCGCCACCGAGAGGTTGAAGTTGGTGAGCCGGCCGTCGTCCTTGGCGTGGATGAACGCCTCGATGTCGGGATGATCGCAGCGCAGGATGCCCATCTGGGCGCCGCGCCGCGAGCCCGCCGACTCCACCGTCGCGCAACTCTGGTCGAACACCCGCATGTAGGA
>Ga0209254_10003809_pt1 | contig 13767 bp, 11 predicted proteins | sample FrelakmetDIP11DI_FD_187148 | JGI IMG/M metagenome (GOLD analysis project Ga0209254, IMG submission 187148) | Freshwater lake sediment microbial communities from the University of Notre Dame, USA, for methane emissions studies - DIP11 DI (SPAdes)... | ecosystem: Environmental > Aquatic >...
GACGCGCGGCATGTCGCAGCGCGGCGGCAGCGTGAGCTCGCACATCCGCATCGGCAAGTCCGTCGTGGCGCCGAGCATCAGCCCCGGCGAGGTCGACTATCTTCTGGCCTTCGAACAGGCCGAGGGGCTGCGTCTGGCGCCCTCGGTCGTCGCCGGCGGGATCGCGATCGTCAACACGCAACAGATCGTGCCGCCGCTGGCCTCGTCGACCGAATACGCGTATCCCTTCGACGCCATCGATCGGATGAGGGACGACAGCCGCCGAGTACGCGCTGCCCGCCTCCGCCTCGCCGTGGTCGACGGCAATGCCGTCGCCGAGGAGGTCGGCGACCTCAAGGTCGCCGGCGTGGTGCTCGTGGGCGCCCTCTCTACGCACCTGCCGTTCGCCGTCGAGACGTGGGAGCGGGCGATCGCCAAGAACGTACCGGCGAGCTGGCTCGACATGAACCTCGCCGCGTTTGCGGCTGGCCGGGGAGTGGGGCGCCCATGAGCGACCGGGTGTGCTTCGACTCCGACAACGAGACGCTCGAGCCCGGCGCCCTGCGGGCGCTCCAGCTCGAGCGTCTGCGGCATGTCGTCGCCGTCGCCTGCGAGCAAAGCGCCGTGTACGGGGAGATGTGCCGGGAGGCGGGGGTCGAGCCGGGCGACATCCGGTCGCTCGACGACGTGCGCCGCCTCCCCTTCCTCGAGAAGGCGACGTTGCGGGACACCTATCCGGACGGTCTGCGTCTCTGCGGCCTCGAGGAGATCATCGAGGTGCACAGCACCTCCGGCACCACCGGCAAGCCCACCCCCATCTGGGTCACGCGCCGCGAGATGGACGCCTGGGCGCTGCGCAACGCGCGCTCCCTGTGGATGATCGGCCTGCGTCGTGGCGACCTCCTGCAGAACTGCTTCGGCTACGGGCTCCCGACGAGCATCGGGCTGCAGTACGGCGCGCAGCACGCCGGCATCGGCGTCGTACCCGCCGGCATCGGCCGCCAGGAGCTGCTCATCGACCTCATCGTCGACCTGGGTGTGACCGCCCTCTGCACGACGCCGTCCTACGGGCTCTACCTCGCCGACAAGGCCAAGGAGCGCGGCATCGACCTGGCCACCGACTCGCAGCTGCGCATCGGCCTGTTCGGCGCCGAGCCGTGGCCCGAGTCGGGCCGCGAGCGCTTGTCCGCCGCCCTCGGCGTCGATGCCTTCAACGAGTACGGCATGGGCGAGTTCCTGGGACCGGGCATGGCGTGCGAGTGCCCGGTCAAGGACGGCATGCACGTGTGGTCCGACCATCTGCTCGTGGAGTGCATCGATCCGGAGACCTGCGAGCCCGTCGCCGACGGCGCCGCGGGCGAGCTCGTCTGGACCTCGCTGACCAGCGACTCCATGGCGCTGATCCGCTACCGCAGCCACGACATCAGCTCGCTGAGCTGGGCGCCCTGTGCCTGCGGCCGCACCCATCCCAGGATCGGCCGCATCACCGGGCGCAGCGACGACGCCCTGTCCATCGGCGGCCTCGTCGTGTTCCCCAGCCAGGTCGAGGAGGTGCTGCTGCGTTTCGACGAGGTGGCCAACAACTTCTGCATGGTCGTCGAGAACGTGAGCAACCTCGACCGGCTCACGCTGCAGGTGGAGATCCGCGGCCTCGCCGAGCTCACGGAGGAGGAACGCGAGAGGCTGGGCAGGCGCCTGGCTGCCGGCGTCAAGGCGACCATCGGCGTGACCCCCAAGATGCAGCTCTCCGAGCCGTTCTCGCTGCCGCGCATGACCGGCGGACAGGGCAAGACGGCCTGCCACAGGGTCGACGACCGGCGGAGCTGCTGAGGAGGACCGTCCACCTCTCGGCTCGCGAACGCGCGCACTCCTGTAGGCTTGCCGCATGCCCGCCCTCTCCCTGCTGACGATCGCCGGCGCCGTCCTCTGGACGGCGCTGGTCGTCGCCGCCCAGATGCTCACGCCCGGGCAGAGCGCGCTGCGTCTGGGCATGAGCGGGCTGGCCACCGGGCGGTACGGCTGGCTGATGAAGCTGGCCTTCGTGGTGCGCGGCCTCACGGCGCTGGCGCTGGTGGCCGCCGTGGCCGGCAGTGTGCCGGCGGCGGCCCTGTCGGTCCCTGGTCTGGTGCTGTTCGCAGCGTGGGGAGGAGGCTCGGCGCTGCTCGCCTGCTACGACACCGACATGCCGGGCCTCAAACGCACGCGCCGCGGCCAGGCGCACGCGCTCATCGCCCTGGTCGCGTACGTGGCGGCCGTCGCCGGGATGATCCTCATATCGCTGCCGCTACGCCACGCCGAGGCGACCGCCGGGGTGGGGCGCTGGGCGCTGTTCATCGCCCTGGTCGCGGCGGTCGCCATGGTCGCGCAGTTCGCCGGCTTCGCTGTGGCCGCGCGCCCCGCGGCCGGCGGCCTCGGCCGCCACGCCGGCCTGCTCCAGCGCATCTTCCTCGCGCTCGTCATGCTCTGGACGGTGGTGGTCGCGGCGGGCCTCTGAGGCGCCGCCTCGGGGCGTCGGCGAAGAACGCCCCGTAGACGCCGCCCGCCCAGTGACCTACGATGAGAGTAACTAACCCCGGGTGTTGGAACGGAGGGCAGCGTCATGAGCTATGACGGCGTCTGGGCACGTGTCACTCCCCTCTCCGCGCTTCCCGACCTGCCTTCGACGCGGCCGCCGGGCGAATCGCGAGAAAGGCGGCCCCCGGCCGTCAGGATCCTTCGAGCAGGGAAAGGTGAGACAGGTGGCTGACGACGGTCTTTCGCAGATCCTCGGGGATCTCTACCCGTACACGAAGACGACGCAGACGTATCGGCGCGTGCCGGAGGAGCCGGTCGACCGGGCGGCGATCCTGTCCGAGATCGCCGGCATGGCGCATGCCGAGGACGACCGCGGCGACAAGGGCACGGTGTCGGGCAGCCTCTACTGCGGCGACCACGACCACTACCGCTTCCTCGGCGAGGTGTTCAGCCTCTTCTCTCACGCCAACGTACTGCAGCGCGACATGTACCCGAGCGCCACGAAGTTCGAGGGCGAGATCGTCGCCATGACCTCCGACCTGCTGCATGGGACGGGGGTCGGCGTCGTCACGAGTGGCGGGTCGGAGAGCCTCATCACCTCGCTCTACTCCTATCGCGAGTACGCCCGCAAGACGCGCGGCGTCGCCCGCCCGAACGTCGTCATGCCGGTGACCGCGCACGTCGCGCTGGACAAGGGCGCGCACTGGATGGGTATCGAGGTGCGCCACGCGCCGCTCACCGACGCTTACGTCGCCGACGTCGCCGCGATGGAGGGGCTCATCGACGACCAGACCATCGCGCTGGTCGGCAGCGCGGCCAACTACGCGCACGGCCTCATCGACCCGATCGAGGAGATCGCCGCGCTCGCGCGGTCGCGCGGCATCGGCCTGCACGTCGACGGCTGTCTCGGCGGCTGGCTGCTGCCGTGGGTCGAGCGCCTCGGGTACGACGTGCCCCTCTGGGACTTCCGCGTGCCGGGCGTCACGTCGATCTCGGCCGACACGCACAAGTACGGCTACGCGCTCAAGGGCTCGAGCGTGCTGCTTTACCGCGACAAGGACCTGCGCAAGGGCCAGTACTTCGCCTACCCGGACTGGCCCGGCGGGCTGTACGTGTCGCCGGGCTTCGCGGGCTCGCGCAGTGGCGGCATCATCGCCTCGACGTGGGCGGCGATGCTCGCGACGGGGGAGTCGGGCTACCTCGCCGCCGCCGACGGCATCATGCGCACCGCCGTGACCATCCGCGACGGCATCCGCGCGAGCATCCCCGAGCTCGAGGTCATCGGCGACCCGACCTTCCTCGTGGCGTTCAAGGCGGCGGACGACCTCGACATCTACCTCGTCAACGACGCGCTCATGGCGCAGGGCTGGCGGATGAACCCGCTGCAGTTGCCGCCGGGGCTGCACTTCTGCATCACGCGGCCCAACACCGCGCCGGGCGTCGCCGAGGCGTTCCTCGAGACGCTGCGTGGCGCCGTCGGCTACGCCCGGCAGCATTACGGCGAGCCGGCGCAGTCCGGCGCGGTGTACGGCTTCAGCGGTACGCCGCAGGGCAACGCCATGGTCAAAGCGGTGATGGTCGGCCTCCTCGATGCGATGCACGAGGTGGCCCCCGACGCCCCGGCGTCCTGACGTGGGCGAGCGCTGGATCCTGGCGGTCGATCTCGGCAACGGCGGCCCCAAGGTCGCCGTGTGCTCGCTCGGGGGAGAGGTGCGTCACGTGGCGATGCGCCCCGTCCGTGCGCACGTCGGGCTCGACGGCGCGGCCACCCAGGACGCCGTCGAGTGGTGGGCGGGGCTGCGCGAGGCGGCGCGCGAAGCGATCGATGGGGCCGACGCCGACCGCGATGCGCTGCACGCGGTCGCGCTCACGGGACAATTCGGATCGTCGGTGCCGGTCGGAGTCGACGGCGAGCCCGCAGGCGAGGTCTTGCTCTGGGCCGACACCCGCGCCCGCGACCTCGCGCGGAAGGTCATCGGCGGGCCGCTCAACATCGCCGGCTTCGCGCCGCTCAAGACGCTGTCGTTCGTACGCATCACCGGGGGAGCGCCGAATCCCAGCGGCGCCGACCCCACCGGCCACTCGCTGCTGCTGCGCGAACGGCTGCCTGCGGTCTACGCGAAGACCGCCGTCATCCTCGAGCCGGTCGACTACCTCGGCCTGAAGTTCACCGGCCGGGCCGCCGCGACGCCGGCGTCGATGCTCGCGTCGTGGCTCACCGACAACCGCCCGGGGGCGCCGCTTGGGTACGTCGACGCGCTCATCCTGAAGACGCGGCGAGAGCGCGCGCGGCTGCCCGAGCTCATCCCGACCGGCTCGGTGCTCGGCCGGCTGCTGCCTGACGTCGCGTCCGAGCTCGGCGTGGCGCCGGGGGCGCCCGTGGTGTGCGGGATCCCCGACCTGCACGCCGCCGTGGTGGGCTCGGGTGCGGTCGCGCCGTACGAGACCCACATCGCCGTGTCGACCACGTCGTGGATCGGCGCTCGCGTGCCGTTCAAGCGTACCGACATCCTGCACCAGATCGCCACCGTGCCCGGGCTCGACCCGACGCACCCACTAGTGGTCAACAACCAGGAGACCGGCGGAGCCGCCCTGCACTGGCTGCGCGAGCAGATCGTCGCGCCGCACGACGGCCTGCTCGGCGGCGGCAGCGGTATCGGGGCGAGCGGTGCGGCCGAGGAGGCGCTGGCGCCGTCGTTCGGGGACCTCCTGAGCCTTGCCGCGCGCGCACCTGCGGGCTGCGAGGGACTGCTGTTCATGCCGTGGCTCAACGGCGAGCGGAGCCCGGTGGAGGACAAGGTCGTGCGCGCGGGGTGGCTGAACCTCTCGCTGCGCACCGACCGTGCCATGCTCGTGCGCTCGGTGCTCGAGGGTGTCGCCTACAACTCGCGCTGGCTGCTCGACGCCTACGAGAAGTTCCTCAAGCAGCCCGTGCCCAGGGTGCGCATCCTCGGCGGCGGCGCGCAGAGCGATCTGTGGTGCCAGATCTACGCGGACGTCCTCGGACGCCCGGTCGAGCAGGTGGCCGACCCCCGGCACGCGCAGTTGCGCGGCGTGGCGCTGTGGGCCCGGGTCTGCCTCGGCGAGGTGACCCTCGACGAGACACCGGCGCTCGTGCCCGTCTCGACGACGTTCACGCCGTCGGCCCACGCCCGCGCCTACTCCGCCGCGTACGCGGAGTACCGCAAGCTCTACCGCAAGCTCAAGGGGCTCTACCACCGGCTGAACTCGAGAAGCGTGACGTCGTGAACGATCGCTGCCGCGTCCAGCGTGTCCTGTCCTCAAGTAGTCGCGACAGCTTCATGACGCGCGTGCAGGGCCTGCTCACCGGCTGACCGGCAGTGCGGCGCAGGCGCAGACGGGCTACGCCCGCCGCGCCCGCACGAAGCCGAGCGCCGCAAGCCCCAGCGCCACGACGAAGAGGATGACCGAGGCAGTGCGTACGACGTTCGCGAGCTGATCGGTGGCTCCCAGCCAGCCCAGCTCGCCGAGTACGTTGTGCCAGTCGTGGCCGGAGCCCGAGCCGTCGTCGCCGAAGAGGGGCAGCACCATGCGCTGGGCGTCGCCCATGTAGACCGAGACGTTGTTCAGCGACTCGGCCGCCCATGCGACCAGGACGATCACCGCGAACCAGTCCCGGCGCCACCAGAAGTACGCCGCCAGCCCCAGCGGCGCGGCGACCTGCAGGAACGAGCCGGCCAGCGAGCAGAGCAGCGGCGGCGCCCACATCGTGAGCAGGTGGCCGAACTCGTGGACTGCCAGGTCGGCTCCCGAGAGAAACGGGATCCAGCCGCCGCGCGAGTAGGTGAGCCATCCGAGCACCACGGCGATGGCCGCCGCGAGGATCCATTGGAGGGTGGTGCGCCACAGGGTGGGCGCGGCCGCCGACGCGGGGACGCCGAACGGCCGCGCGCGCAAGGCGCGGAGGACCGCGCCGCCTCGCGCGGCCGTCCTCGCCTCCCGCTGCGCAGCGGTCTGCCCATCGGTCACGCTCGTGCCCGCGCGGCCGATCTCGCCCAGCGGCCTGGGCGCCAGGGGGGCCTGCGTCTTGTCCCTGTCGATGTCCACGAAGTGCTCCGCCTGCTTCATCGGCAGGTGACGCGGATGCCCTGAGGCGGCGCGCTGATCACCATGGTCGCGTGAAGCCCCGGCATCAGGACCGACCCCCCGTGGGCGTGCCCCGGCCCCCACGTTGCGGCGCTCGACATCCCGCGGCCGCGCTCTCACGCAGCCGTCGAGAGCGGTGGGTCGGTCTCCCGTGGCCGTTGACAGTGAACACGTGAACGCATATCATGAACACATGTTCACGCACGCGTCCAGCAGCGAGTCGGGCTCGGGCTCAAGCGCCGGCGGCGGGTCCTTCGGACCGCCCGGCGGCACCTGGCTCGAGGCCGCCGGGGTGACGGCCGACGGACTTGTCGAGCATCTCCCCCTGCACGTGCTCGCGCTGGAGCGGCGCGGCGCCGTGACGCGCACCTTTCGGCGGCTCGATCCCGAACGGCAGATGGCGGTCATCGCGGCCATCCTCGGTGAGGCGGCCGACGCCGGGCCGCACGGGGCCGGGGTGCGCGCCGTCGCGGCCCGTGCTCGCGTGTCGGTCGGCTCGCTGTATCAGTACTTCCCCGACCGGCGCGGCATGGTCGGCGTGGCCGCCGAGATCGCCGGCGGACTCCTGGCTGCCGAGCTCGGCCGGTACCGTGACGCACTCGCCGCGCCGCCGCTCCGCGAAGCTCTGATCGCCTACGTGTGCGTGGGCGTGGAGTGGAGCACGACCCAGGACGATCTGCTGCGCTTCTTCGCCCGGGCCGCCTACCAGGGAGACACCGACCTGGGGGAGAGGATCGTGGAACCGGTGGCCACTGAGCTGCTGGCGATGGTGCGGGCCATGCTCGAGGGCGCTCGCAGGCGCGGAGAGATCGCCGCCGGGGCCGACCTCGAGAGCTCGGCCCGCTTCGTGCACGCGCTCACCGTCGCGCTCGGCGACTGCCGTCTGCTGCCGCATCTCGACACGTACTACCGGCTCCTCGACGGGGTCTCACTCGAACAACGCGCCGCGCAGCTCGCCGACTTCGTGCTGGCCGCGCTGAAGGGCGACGGGATGGAGCCCGCGCCCGGGGAGGGACGATCATGAATGCGAAGATCCTGGTGCTCGGCGGCTACGGCACGACCGGCACGACGCTCAGCGAGTTGCTGCTCCAGTACGGCGACGCGGAGATCGTGCTCGCCGGGCGCACCCGCGAGAAGGGCGAGAAGGCTGCCGCGGCGCTCAACGCGCGGTTCCCGGCGCGCGTCACGGCGCGGGTGGCCGACGCCGCAGACGCGGCGTCGCTGGCCCGCGCCTTCGACGGCATCGACCTGGTCGCCGTCGCCGCCAGCGTGCTCGTCCACGCCGGCAACGTCGCCGAGGCGGCGCTGAACGCTGGCGCGGACTACTTCGACCTGCTGCTCAGCGCCGCCGCGAAGTTCGACGCGCTGGAGCGGCTGCGTCCGCGCATCGAGAGTGAGGGGCGCTGCTTCATCACCGACGGCGGCATCCACCCGGGGCTGTCGGCGGCGATGATCCGCGCGCTGGCGCCGGCCTTCGGCCGGCTCGAGCGCGCCGACGTCGGCGCCCTGCTGCGCGCCGACTGGAACGCGTACGCCTTCCAGATCGACACGATCTACGAGTTCGCCGACGAGCTCAAGGACTACCGCATCGAGGCGCTCCGCGACGGGGTCTGGACCAAGCTGGCGTGGCGCGACGCCATGCGCTCGTTCGACTTCGGTCCGCCGTACGGCGACGAACGCTGCGCGATCATGTTCATGGAAGAGCTGCAGCGGCTGCCGGAGCAGATCCCCGCGCTGCGCGACTGCGCCTTCTACGTCTCGGGATTCAACCCGGTGGTCGACAACGTGCTCATGCCGCTAGGCGTCGGAGTGATGAGGCTGTCCCCGCGGACGCTGGGCAGACCGTATGCGAGGCTGCTCGCCTGGGCGCTGCGCAAGTACGGACGGCCGCCCTACGGCGTCGTATGGCAGGTCGAGGCGGAGGGGGAGATGGCCGGCGGCGCGGCGAGCGCCGGCCTGCGCCTCGCGCACCCCGACGGCTACTGGCTCACCGCGGCCGCCGCCGCCGCCTGTCTGCTGCAGTGGCTGGACGGCTCGCTGCGCGAGCCGGGTGTGCACCTGCAGGCCCTGGCGGTCGACCCGGCTCGCCTGCTGCGCGACTTGCAGCGCATGGGCGCGCAGCTCGCCGGCCGCGGGGTGGAGGTGGGCGCACTCCTCGGCGAAGCGCCGGGGCCGGCCGGCGTCAGCCGAGCGTGACGCAGACGATCCCCGCGAACACGAGGACGGCGGCCCCCGCTTGCAGCGGCCTGAGGCGCTCGTTCAGCACCACCCGGGCCCACACGATGGTCACGGCCGGGTTCAGCCATCCGAGGACCGCGACGATGCTGAGGTAGCCGAAGGTCGTCGCGGCAGTGAACGACACGTTGGCCGCGGCGATGAGAAGGCCGACCAGGCCGAGCGCAACGACGGCGCTGCGGCGGAACTGGATGACCGGTCTGGCGACGCCGGCGGCGGCGGCGAGTGTCAGCAGCGCCGCGGTCCGCGTGACGGCGACCGTCCAGTACGGGTCGGCGCGGCCGCCGTAGTCCAGGCAGACGAGGAAGAGGCCGAAGGCGACGGCGGCGCTCACGGCGGCGACGATCCCGGCGCCGCCCATGCGGCGGGATGTCCCGGTCGTCTCGGGGGTCCGTCGCGCGATCAGCATGATGCCGGTGACGGTGAGCGCAACGCCGAGCAGCTGCAGGGGGCTGGGGCGTTCGCCGCCGGCCACTCCCCAGAGCACCGGGACGAGCGCGGCGCCGGCGATTATCGGCGAGACCACGCTCATGTCCGCGAGCGCCAGCGCCCGGTACTGCAGCAGAACGCCGAGGCCCCCGATGGCGCCGCCCACCGCGGGCGCGGCGAGCACGCCCCACGCCGGGCGGGCGGGTGCGAGGATGGCCAGCAGGGCGATCAGCGAGAGCGCTGCGGCCAGCTGGCCGCCCAAGGCAACCGTCCACGCGGTCGAGCGACGCGCTTGCACGCCGGCGAGGAAGTCGGACGTGCCCCACGAAAGGCTTGCGAGCAGGGCGAGGGCGGCGGCCAGCACGACAGCCTCAGGTCCGCGCCGGCCGCAGCGACGAAGTGCGCGGAGGTCGTCGCCTCGGCGGGGTGGTGGTCAAGTTGGCACCGAGCTGCGGGATGAGGCTGTCCCTGCTTCGGGGTCGCCGTGCGGCCGGATGGTACCACGACCCGGTCTGCTAGACTCCAGCGGTCAACAGCCCCCGCCAAGGTACGCGGGCGCGCCGCCGAAAGGACCGGTCCACTCATGACCCTGCACGTCACCCTTCCCGATGGCTCCCCTCTGGAGCTCGCCGACGGCGCGACCGTGCGCGAGGCGGCGGCGGCGATCGGCCCGCGACTGGCGAAAGCCGCCATCGCGGGCCGTGTGACCGCCGCCGCGGACCCGGACGTCACTCTGCTCGTCGACGCGGCCGCCCCGCTCCGCGACGGCGACCGTCTCGACATCGTCACACTCAAGGGCGACGACCCCGACGCCGTCGACGTGTTGCGCCACTCGGCGTCGCACATCATGGCGCAGGCCATCCTGCGCCTGTTCCCGGGCACCAAGTACGCCATCGGCCCCACCATCGAGAACGGCTTCTACTACGACTTCCAGTTCCTCGAGCCCGTCACCGAGACCGACCTGGCGCGCATCGAGAAGGAGATGGCCAGGGTCGCGAGCCAGAACCTGCCGGTCGAGCGTCGCGAGCTCCCCGTCGACGAGGCGCTGGCGGTGTTCGGGGCCGGCGGGCCCGGTACGGGCGCCTCCGGCCTGCCGCTGGGCCTCGACCAGCCGTTCAAGGTCGAGCTCATCTCGGACCTGGTCACGGCTGCAGAGGCCGAGGGTGGCGACGTCCCGACGATCAGCGTCTACGCCCAGGGCGACTTCATCGACCTCTGCCGCGGCCCGCACCTGCCCAGCACCGACAAGCTCGGCACTGGGACCTTCAAGCTGACCAGCCTCGCCGGCGCGTACTGGCGCGGCGACGAGCACCAGCCCATGCTCACCCGCGTGTACGGTACGGCGTTCGCCACGAAGGAAGAGCTGGCCGCCCACCTCGAGGCCCTCGAGCTGGCCCGCCAGCGCGACCACCGGCGCATCGGCCGCGACCTCGACCTCTTCAGCTTCCATGAGGAGGGCCCCGGCTTCCCCTTCTTCCACGCCAAGGGCATGCGCATCTGGAATGCCATCATCGACTACTGGCGCGCCGAGCACGTGTCCGCCGGCTACGAGGAGATCCGCACGCCGCAGATCCTGCGCCGCGAGCTCTGGGAGCTCAGCGGTCACTGGGACAACTACAAGGACAACATGTACTTCACCGAGATCGACGACCAGCCGTTCGCCGTGAAGCCGATGAACTGCCCCGGCGGCCTGGTCGTGTACAAGAGCCGCCGGCGCTCCTATCGTGATCTGCCGCTGCGCCTCGCCGAGCTCGGCCAGGTGCACCGTCACGAGATGAGCGGCGTACTCCACGGCCTCTTCCGCGTGCGCTACTTCACCCAGGACGATGCGCACATCTACTGCACCCCGGAGCAGCTTGCAGACGAAGTCCGCGGCGTCGTGCGTTTGATGCACCACATCTACGCCGCGTTCGGCTTCAGCGACGTCAAGATCGAGCTCAGCACGCGCCCCGAGAAGAGCATCGGCAGCGACGAGATGTGGGAGCGCGCCGAGAGCACGCTTTCCCGCGTGCTCGACGCCGAGAAGGGCCCTGGGGGCGCGCCTCTCGCCTACGTGCTCAACCTGGGCGACGGCGCTTTCTACGGCCCCAAGATCGACTTCCACATCAGGGACGTCATGGGCCGCACCTGGCAGTGCGGCACCATCCAGGTCGACTTCGCCATGCCGGAGCGCCTCGACATCACGTACACCGGGGCCGACAACGAAGAGCATCGGCCGGTCATGATCCACCGCGCGCTGCTGGGCAGCATCGAGCGCTTCATGGGCATCCTGCTCGAGCACTACGGCGGCAACCTGCCCACGTGGCTGGCGCCGGTGCAGGCGCTGGTCATCCCGATCGCCGACCGGCACGCCGCCTACGGCCACGAGGTGCTCGGCGCCCTGCACCAGGCCGGCATCCGCGCCGACCTCGACGACCGCGGCGAGAGCATGGGCCGGAGGATCCGCGACGGCCAGTTGCAGAAGGTGCCGTACCTTCTGGTGGTCGGCGACAAGGAGCAGGAGAGCCGCGAGGTGGCCGTGCGCGAGCGCGGCGAGCAGAAGGGCTCCGCCCTGCTCGCCGACGCCGTCACGCAGATCGCCGCCGAGATCGCCGAGCGCCGGCTACCGCCAGCCTGACGACCCCGCGGGCCGGCCCGGCGGCGGGCCGGCGCCCGCCGCGCCGCCGGCCGTGAGGGGGCAATGTCGCCCGGGACGCCCCCATTGTCATCTTGACCAGTTCTGGTCATAATGTGACCATGGATACCGTGAGCGTCGCCGAACTCAAAGCCAAGCTCAGTCACTACCTGCGTGAGGTGCGCGAGGGCCGGTCGTTCACCGTCCTCAGCCGTGACATCCCGGTCGCGACCCTGTGTCCGTACGAACCGCAGGACGATGACGACCTTGAGATCATCGAGCCCACCGAGGACCCGGGCCTGTGGGGCAAGGTCGACTTGCCGCCGCTGGCACTGTCGCGCGATATCGTCGACTACCTCATAGAGGTCAGGCAGGATCGTGACCTCGGGCTTGGCGCTCCGTCGAGCGACCCGTCGCGACCGCGACGCAAGCCGGGCGGGCCCCGAGTTGCCGAAGCCGACTCCGGCACCGGCGAGGTGGACGAGTGATCGCCTATGTGGATTCGTCGGTCGTCTGTCGGGTCGTCATGCGTCAGCCGGACCTCCTTGTGGAAGTCGAGAAGTGTACGCTGCGACTCACATCGCTCCTCACTCAGCTCGAGTGCCTGCGTGCCATCGACAGGGCTCGCCTCGACGAGGGTCTCGACCAGGACGAGATCCTGGCGCGTCGGCTGGTCCTCTTTGAGCAGCTTCGGCGCATGAGCAGGATCGCCGTCGCGCGCTCCGTGCTGGAGCGTGCAGGCTCGTCGTTCCCGCTGCCGGTCAAGGCTCTCGATGCAGTCCACCTTGCCACGGCCATGCAGCTGCGCGAGCGCCGGTATCGCGAGCTCGTGTTTGCGACGCACGATCGTCAGCAGGGTCGTGCGGCAGCGGCGCTGGACTTCGAGGTCATCGGGCTGTGACCGGGCCGGGGCGCGGCCCCGGAGACCTGCCGCGCCATCCCGGGTCCTTTGTCGAATCGCACCCTGACCGCGCGACCACAGTTCTCGTGTGACTACGACGTGTCGCGTGCTTGACGCGAGGGGCTCCTCACCGCGAGAGTCACGGAGAGGACGCGGTTCATCGACGGCGTCGGGAGGCGACATGCGGTCACAGGTCAGCTGGACCAGCGGCAACGAGCGCCGCCTGATCGTCGACGAGGCGTATGCGCTTCTCGAGAACGTGGGCATGCGCTTCGGCGCCTGCGACTCGCTCGAGCGGCTCGCGGAGGCGGGCGCGCGCGTCGACCGCGAAGCGGGGGTCGCGCGCCTCCCGCGAGGGCTGGTCGAGCGCGCGCTCGTCACCTGCCCGCGCGAGGTGCTCCTCGCCGGGGCCACGCCGGATCTGGACGTGCTCCTCGACGGCTCGGCGGTCCACTTCGTGCCCTCGGGCACGCCCACGCGCACGCTCGACGACGAGACGGGTCTGGCGCGCCCGAGCACCAGCGAGGACATGCGGCGCGCCGTCATCGTGGCCGACGCCATGCCGGCCGTCGACGTCATGTGGGCGCCGGTCGGCGCCGGCGACCTGCCCCACGACGAGATGGGGTTCGCCGAGGCGCTGACGATGCTCGAGTGGAGCGGCAAGCACGTGCAGCACGAGGTCACCGCGTCGTGGGAGCTCGAGCCCATGCTGGCGCTCTGTGCCGAGGTGTGCGACGGGCTCGAGGCGTTCCGGGCGCGGCCCCGCCTGAGCTTCGTCTGCTGCACGCACTCGCCGCTGGGCATCGGCGGGGCCTTCCTCGACGTCAACGTCGAGATGGCGCGATACGGCGGGCCGATCGTCGTGTACCCGATGCCCATCGCCGGGGCGACGGCGCCGATCACGGTGGCAGGCGCCGTCACCATGAACGTCGCCGAGTTCCTCGCCGTGGCCACTGCCATCCAGCTCGCGGCGCCGGGGGCTCCGCTC
>Ga0209254_10003810_pt1 | contig 13764 bp, 15 predicted proteins | sample FrelakmetDIP11DI_FD_187148 | JGI IMG/M metagenome (GOLD analysis project Ga0209254, IMG submission 187148) | Freshwater lake sediment microbial communities from the University of Notre Dame, USA, for methane emissions studies - DIP11 DI (SPAdes)... | ecosystem: Environmental > Aquatic >...
AAAAACTTGGTGCCCAGGAGAGGACTCGAACCTCCACACCTTGCGGCGCTAGTACCTGAAACTAGTGCGTCTACCAATTCCGCCACCTGGGCACAGGTGAGCCAGAGATTCTAGCGACGGCGACTGCCATGTCAAATGCGCTACTCTGGCCGCTCACATACGCCGGGCGGGTTCCAACCCATTCCTGAACTAATCCATTGACATCAAAAACAACACATATTGATAGCGACTCGATCCTGCAGGCGCTGACCGCGGCGCGCGCGCCGCTGACCCCGCAGGAGCTTTCCGAGCGCCTGCACGTCACCGACGAAGCGCGTTCGAATTTCAACGCCGAGATCGAGGAACTTGAGCGGGCAGGGCGAATTGTCCGCAATCGCGCCGGCCTGCTGCTGGTTGCGGCGCGGGCCAACCTGATCTCCGGCCAGGTGCAGGGCCATCGCGACGGCTATGGTTTCCTGATCCGCGATGACGGCGGCCAGGACCTCGTGCTTTCCGAGCACGAGATGAGCAAGGTGCTGCACGGTGACCGGGTACTCGCGCGGGTCTCAGGCACGGACCGGCGCGGTCGCCCGGAAGGCGAGATTGTCGAAGTCATCGAGAGCCGCACCAACAAGTTGGTCGGCCGCCTGCTCAACGAGCGTGGCGTGACGATCGTCGTTCCCGAGGACCAGCGCATCCAGCACGACATCCTCGTTCCGCCCGGCGCGACGCTGTCGGCCGAGCCCGGCCAGGTCGTCGTCGTCGAGATCCTGCAGCAGCCGCAGCGCTATGTGCAGCCGGTCGGGCGTGTCATCGAAGTGCTCGGCGCCATCGACGACCCGGGCATGGAGATCGAGATCGCGGTGCGGAAGTTCCTGGTGCCGCACGAGTTTCCGGCGGAAACCCTGGCGCTTGCCAACGACCTCCCGGATACCGTGCAGCCGCGTGACTTGCGCAACCGCGTTGACCTGCGCGACGTTGCCCTGGTCACCATCGATGGCGAGGATGCCCGCGACTTCGACGATGCGGTGTATTGCGAACCCATGGCCGGGCGCAAGAAGGGCTGGCGACTGATCGTTGCGATCGCCGATGTCAGCCACTACGTGAAATCGGGCGACGGCCTGGATGCCGAGGCACAGAATCGATCGACTTCCGTGTACTTCCCGCGGCGTGTGATTCCGATGTTGCCCGAGAAGCTTTCCAACGGGTTGTGCTCGCTTAATCCGGATGTCGATCGCCTGGTGATGGTGTGCGATTGCGTGATCAGCGCCAAGGGGGCGCTCGACGCGTACCAGTTCTACCCTGCGGTGATGCATTCGCATGCGCGGCTCACTTACGACGAAGTCTGGGAAGCGCTCTCGGTACCGGGCAGTCGCGCAGCGCATCGGCGCGTCGACGTACTTCCGCACCTGCAGAACCTCTATGCGCTTTACGAGACACTGGCCGGTGCGCGCGAGTCGCGCGGCGCCATCGATCTCGAGACGACGGAGACCTATATCGTCTGCGACGCCAACGGCCGCATCGAGAAGATTGTCCCGCGGGTGCGCAACGATGCGCACAAGCTGATCGAGGAATGCATGCTGGCCGCCAACGTGTGCGCGGCGGACTTCCTGGCCCGCAGCAAGCACCCGGCGCTGTACCGCGTCCACGAGGGCCCGACGCCGGAGCGGCTGGCCAACGTGCGTGCGATGCTGAAGACGCTCGGCCTGCACCTCGAGGGCGGCGATGACCCGCAGCCTGCCGACTACGCCTTGCTGCTGAAGAAGATCCGCCCGCGACCCGACGCGCAGCTTTTGCAGACAGTGCTGCTGCGCTCGATGCAGCAGGCGATCTACAGCCCGCACAACTCCGGTCACTTCGGCCTGGCGTACGAGGCATACGCGCACTTCACTTCGCCCATACGCCGCTATCCGGATCTGCTGGTTCACCGGGCGATCAAGGCATGCCTCGGCAAGAAGCCCTACGTGCCTGTCGTGAGCAGTTCCCCCGAGATCGCGGTCGCCCCGCGCGCTGCACGCACGGCGATGCGGCCGGGCCGCGATCGACGGCCCACGGCGAGTGCCGACGTGGCCGTCTGGGAGAAGCTTGGTCTGATCTGCTCGGCGAATGAACGCCGCGCGGATGACGCATCGCGCGATGTCGAGGCCTGGCTCAAGAGCTACTACATGCGCGAACGCGTCGGCGAAACGTTCAGCGGCACCGTCAGCTCGGTCGTGCCCTTCGGCGTGTTCATCGTGCTCGATGACCTCTACGTCGAGGGGCTGGTTCACGTTTCGGAGCTCGGTTCCGAGTATTTCCTGTTCAACGAGGCGCTGCACGAACTGCGCGGGGAGCGCACCGGTCTGCGCTACCGGCTCGGCGATCGAGTGACGGTACAGGTGGCGCGCGTCGACCTGGAGGCCCGACGCATCGAGTTCCGGCTGGTGCGGGGCGATACGCGCAAGGCCATCCTCGCGGCTAGCCTGCCCGAAGCCAAGGAGAAGGAACGTAAGCGCGGCGAGACGGTCGAGGAGCGACGAGCGCGGCACGCCGCGGCAGGGGCTCGCAAGCCGCGTGACATCGACAAGCGCGAGACCGCACGCGCGGGCAACCGGGGTGTCGGCCTGCGGGGGAGCAAGGTGCGCGCCCGCCGGCGCGGCAGATGAGCGCTCGACGCATACTGGCCGGTTTCCACGCGGTGTCGGCGCGTCTGCGTGCGGCGCCCGCTTCGATCGAATGCATTCATGTGGATGCGCGGCGCCGCGACGGTCGCATCCAGCGTCTGCGCGAGCAGGCGGCGACCGCCGGAGTCGAAGTGGTCGCGGCCGATCCGGGGCAGTTGCGCGCGCTGTGCGGGGAGGCGCCTCATCAGGGCGTCGTCGCGGTCGCTGCCGATATTGCGCAGGTGCTGACGCTCGAGGATGTGCTGGAGGCGCCTCGGCCCGACACGCTGCTCCTTTTGCTCGACAGCGTGACGGATCCGCGCAACCTTGGTGCCTGCCTGCGCGTCGCCGATGCCGCCGGAGTCGATGCCGTCATCGTGCCGCGTGACCGCTCCGCGGGCATGACGCCGGCAGCACTGAAGGCAGCTGCCGGGGCTGCCGAGTCGGTGCCATTGATCGAAGTGACGAATCTGGCGCGAGCCCTCGAGGCGATCGAGGAGGCCGGCATCCGCGCGATTGGCGCCGCCGGCGAAGCCGACCAGTCGGTGTACGAACTCGACCTCACGGGGCCGGTGGCCTGGGTTCTCGGTGCCGAGGGCGCGGGGTTGCGACGGCTGACGCGCGAGCGCTGCGCGCAACTGGCGCGGATTCCGTTGCGGGGCACCGTCGAAAGCCTCAACGTGTCCGTCGCGACCGGGATCTGCCTGTTCGAGACCGTGCGACAGCGTCTTGCGAAGGCGCGTCAGTCGGATGCCGTTGCTTGAAAATCGCTACGCGCGGGGGCAGGATGCGAGCATGTTCGCGGCGCTCTTCGGCACGGTCTTCCTGATCTTTTTCGTGCTCAGTCCATTGCACTGGATTGCGCTGGGCATGCCGTGGCTGACGCTGGTGATCACCTTCGTGCTGATACCGCTGCTCGACGTGGCCGTCGGAGCGCCTCGTCCAGACGCCGTGCACAAGCCGCCGGCGTTTGCCCGCTGGATCCCTCGGCTGCAATTGCCCCTTCAGGCGCTGCTGCTGGTGCAGGCGATTCGCATTGCTCCGACCCTGGAGCCGGGCCAGCTGGCGTTGTTCGCCATCGCGGTAGGCGTCGTCACGGGCGGAATGGGTATCACGATCGCCCACGAACTGGGCCACCGCTCGGCCGCGCTCGATCGCTGGATTGCCAAGGCGCTGCTCGTCAGCGTCTGTTACGGCCACTTCTTCGTCGAACATGTCCGCGGCCACCACGTCCGTGTGGGTACTCCGCAAGATCCGGCGACGGCGCCGCGTGGCATGAACGTCTACCGCTTCATCCTCCGGTCCGTTGGCGGCAGCTTCCTGCATGCGTGGAAGCTCGAGGCGATCCGGCTCGAGCGGCAGGGCCGTTCCCGGTGGAGCCTCGCCAACTGGGCGCTTGCGGGCAGCCTGCTCTCGTTGGTCCTGCTCGTGTTCGCGGCGTGGCTGGGCGGCAGTCCGGCCGCGCTGCTGTTCCTGCTGCAGTCGATCGTCGCCGTGGCACTGCTCGAGATCATCAACTACATCGAGCACTACGGCCTGCAACGACGCCGCGTCGGCGCGCGCTTCGAACCGGTCCGCGAAGCGCATTCGTGGAATGCGGACTACGTCGTCAGCAACTGGATTCTCTTCAACCTGCAACTGCATTCTGACCACCACGCGCACATGCAGCGGCCGTACGAAGCACTGAGGACGATGCCGGATGCGCCGCAGCTGCCGGCCGGGTACCCGGCGATGGTGCTGCTCGCGCTGGTCCCGCCGCTGTGGTTCGGGCTGATGGACCGCCGCGTGCCGGCCCTTTCCTGACGATAAGGGTCGCGCAGGTGCGGCTGGAGCCGATCGAGGAAGCGCGGGGCCTTGTCGCCGGTGCACGACGCATCACCGTGCTGAGCGGGGCCGGCATGTCGGCGGAGAGCGGTGTGCCGACGTTCCGCGATGCCCAGACCGGCCTGTGGGCACTGTTCGATCCGATGCAGCTGGCTTCCGAACAGGGCTTCCGCGCCGACCCGCCGCTGGTGTGGCGCTGGTACGCCGGGCGCCGCGATGCCGTTGCGCTGGCCGAGCCGAATGCGGGTCATGCGGCCCTCGCCACGGCGGCAGGCCGCTTCGATCGCCTGTGCATCGTCACGCAAAACGTGGACGGCCTGCATCGCCGTGCCGGGTCGCGCGACGTGATCGAGATCCACGGTTCGATCGCCCAGACCATCTGCCTGGCCCACTGCGGGTATGTCGAGGACGAGCCTTCGCGGGTGCCGCAGGGCGAGCCGCCGCGGTGCCCGAACTGCGGGGACTGGCTGCGACCCGGCGTCGTGTGGTTCGGCGAGATGCTCGATCCCGACCGTCTGACCGCCGCCGAAGCGGCTGCGCAGGACTGCGACGTGATGCTGGTGGTCGGAACCTCTGGCCTGGTCCATCCGGCGGCGGGGCTGCCGCTGGCGGCGCGCCGGTCGGGGGCGGCCGTGGTCATCGTGAACCCGGCAGAAAGCGAGCTCGATGGGCTCGCGCAGGTCGTGGTGCGGTCGACGGCCGCAATCGCACTTCCACGCCTGCTGGGTCGCTGACGGTGCCTTGTGCGTCGCGGCGCAAATCCGCTAGAATCGCAGGCTTTTCAAGCCCTTGCGGGCTTCCTTGCTGCACCGGATGACGCTTCCGGGCAGCTCACCCACCGGCGACACGATTCGCCGGGCATCCATAAGGAGCCACGATGCGTCATTACGAAGTCTGTTTCATTGTTCATCCGGACCAGAGCGAGCAGGTGCCGGCGATGATCGATCGCTACAAGGCGATGATCACGGCGGGCAACGGCAAGCTGCACCGGATCGAGGACTGGGGTCGTCGACAGCTGGCCTACCCGATCGAGAAACTGGTCAAGGCGCATTACGTTCTGATGAACATCGAGTGCGACGGCAAGACGCTGGACGAACTCGAGCACGCGTTCCGCTACAACGACGCGGTGCTGCGCCATTTGACGATCAAGATGAAGAAGGCCGAGACGGCTGCGTCGCCGATGATGAAGGTTGTCGAGCGCGAAGAAGCGCGCAAGGCGTCGGCTGAACAGGCGACAGTGGCGGCTTGAGCGACCGACTCCGAGCGAGGTGAGGCGAACGCCGCTGCAGCCGCCGGCGCGACGGTGAACCAGCTTCGTATCTCGGCCGTTCCTGTGGCGCGCAGTGCGTTGCGCTACACCCCGGCCGGTGTTCCGATTGCGGAGGCCAGCTTTCGCTATGACGGCAAGGTGACCGAAGCCGGTTCGGAGCGGACGCTGGATTTCGAGTTCCCGGTTGTCGCGGTCGGCCCTGTAGCACTCGGGCTGGATCGGGAGCCGTTGGGACAGCCGCTGACGATCACCGGCTTCATCGCACCGCGGACACGTCGCTCGAGTCGCTTGATCGTGCACATCACCGAATTCGCAAGAAACGTACAGAACAGCTAACAGGAACACAGGAGTACACCATGGCAACCTCGATGCGAGGCAAGGGCAAGGGCAAGGGCAAAGGCAAGGGCACCCGCCGGCCGGATCAGAAGAACGCGCTGTTCAAGCGCAAGCGGTTCTGCCGCTTCACGGTGGAGAAGGTCGAGCAGATCGATTACAAGGATGTCGACACGCTGCGCGACTTCATCGGCGAGAACGGCAAGATCACGCCGGCACGCCTGACTGGGACCAAGGCGCACTACCAGCGCCAGCTCGATACGGCGATCAAGCGCGCGCGCTTCCTGGCGCTGCTGCCGTACACCGACACCCATTAAGCAAGGACGACGAACATGCAAGTCATACTGCTGGAAAAAATCGTCAACCTCGGGCAGCTGGGCGACGTCGTCAAGGTCAAGGAAGGCTACGCACGCAACTTCCTGATCCCGCAGGGCAAGGCGCGTCGCGCCACCGAGACCGCGATCAAGGAATTCGAGGCGCGTCGCGCTGACCTCGAAAAGGCGCAGGCGGACAAGCTTGCCGCGGCGCAGTCGGTGCAGGAGAAGATGAGCGGCGCCAAGGTCCAGGTCACGGCCAAGGCCGGCGTCGACGGCCGGTTGTTCGGCTCGATCACCAATTACGACATCGCCGAGGCGCTGGTCAAGCAGGGTTTCAACGTCAACAAGGCGCAGATCCGCATGCCGCAGGGCCCGCTGAAGATGGTGGGCGACCACCCGCTGACGGTCACGCTGCATTCCGACGTCACCGCCGAAATCACCGTCACGGTCGTCGGCGAGCAGGCCTGACGCACCGGCGGTTTCAGACAAGAGGCGGCCTTTCAGCCGCCTCTTTTTTTGCCTGTCACTGCGCTGCCTGCGACGGTGGTGGCGGTTGCTATAGTTCCCTTTCACCCGCGGGCAGTCGTCCGCACCTCTCTCCCTGCGCCATCCGCGTTTCGTGAACCAGCCGGTCTCAGATCCCCAGCTTGCCGCGGTTCGTACTCCGCCGCACTCCATTGAAGCCGAGCAGTCGGTGCTGGGTGGGCTGTTGCTCGACAACTCTGCGTGGGACCGCATTGCCGACCTGGTGGGCACCGATGATTTCTATCGCAACGACCATCGCCTGATCTTCGCCGCGATCAGTCGCCTGATCGACGCCAGCAAGCCGGCGGACGCGGTCACCGTCTACGAGGCACTGCGTAACTCCAACAAGGCGGACGACGCGGGCGGGCTCGGTTACCTCAACACGCTGGCGCAGAACACGCCGTCGGCAGCGAACATCCGTCGCTATGCCGAGATCGTGCGCGAGCGCTCGGTCCTGCGCCGGCTCGTCACTGCCGGCGACGAGATCGCGACGAGCGCATTGAATCCGGCGGGGCGCGACACCAAGCAGATCCTTGACGAAGCGGAGAGCCGCGTGTTCCGCATCGCCGAGGAGGGCGCGCGCGGCCGGCAGGGGTTCATCGAGATCCAGCCGCTGCTGACCAAGGTCGTCGAGCGGATACAGGAACTGTTCGAGCGTGCGAATCCCTCAGACGTGACCGGGGTGCCAACCGGCTTTGCCGACCTCGATTCGAAGACGTCGGGACTGCAGCCGGGCGACCTCGTGATCGTTGCCGGCCGGCCGTCAATGGGCAAGACCTCATTCGCGCTCAATGTCGGCGAGCACGTGGCCATTGACCAGGGCATGCCGGTCGCGGTGTTCTCGATGGAAATGGGCGCCTCGCAGCTCGCGCTGCGGATGTTGTCTTCGGTGGGGCGACTTGATCAGCAACGCCTGCGCACCGGGCGCCTGCTGGACGACGACTGGCCGAGGCTGACATCGGCCATCCAGAAGATGCACGAGGCGCCGCTTTACATCGATGAAACGCCAGCGCTGACCGCGATCGACCTGCGCGCCCGCGCGCGGCGCCTGTCGCGCACCTGCGGCAAGCTGGGACTCATCATCGTCGACTACCTGCAGCTGATGAGTGCCAGCGGCCAGGGCGAGAATCGTGCGACCGAGATCTCGGAAATCTCGCGGGGCCTGAAGGCGCTGGCGAAGGAACTCTCCGTTCCGGTCGTTGCACTGTCGCAGCTGAACCGGACAGTGGAGCAACGTACCGACAAGCGTCCCGTGATGTCGGACCTGCGCGAATCGGGCGCAATCGAGCAGGATGCCGACGTGATCCTGTTCATCTACCGTGACGAGGTCTACAACCCGGACACGAACGACAAGAACGTGGCCGAGATCATCATCGGCAAGCAGCGTAATGGCCCGATCGGACGCGTTAACCTGCGCTTCGATGGGCAGTACACCAAGTTCGAGAACCTTGCCCGGAGCCCGCAGTTCGGATGACGTCCCGCTTCGTCCAGGAAGGGCCCGAACGGCGCGGCCCGCTGCGCGCGACCTTGCGCCGGCTGATCCGCCGCGACCGGCGCTTCTACCCGCTGTTCAATCGACACGCGCAGTTGTGTGCGGAGGGCCTGACGGCGCTGGCGCAGCTGCTTTTGGACGTGCGTGATCCGAATGGCCGCGTGCGCGAAATCGAGGCGATCGAGAAGCGTGCGGATGGCGTCGTCGCCGAAACGCTGGCGCTGCTGCGGCGTTCCTGGCTGCCGCCGTACCCTCGATCAGCGATCCATGCCCTGATCAATCGACTCGACGACATCCTCGACCTGGCAGAAGACGTCGCGCAGTCGCTGCATCTGTATCACGTCACTGCGACGACTGCCGAAGCCGGCCGACTCGCCGATCTCGCTGTGCAGAGCGCCCATTCACTGCAGCGCGCCGTGGCCGGACTAGAGTCAGGCAACGACATGCGCACGGTCCTCGCCCTGTGCGAAGAGGTCGATGGTCTCGAGGCCCAGGCGGATCACGTCTACCGCTCGGCGATGTCGAAGCTGTTCCGCGAGGAACCGGACACGCGCCAGCTGGTGAAGCTGAAGGCGATCTACGAACTGCTCGAGGAACTGACCGACAAGTGCAAGCACGCCGCGGCTGAAGTCCAGGCCCTGGCGTTGCGCTGAACGCGGCTATGTCGACGGCACTGTGGATTGTCGCAGCGCTGCTGGTCGTGGCTGGCCTGGCGGGCACGGTCCTGCCGGCGCTTCCGGGCATTCCGCTGATCTTCGGCGGTGTGCTGTTGGCGGCGTGGATCGATGACTTCCGGCGCATCAGCGTCTGGACCATCGCCGTCCTTGGCGTGCTTGCGGCGATCGGCTTGGCGATCGACTACATCGCCGCGGCCGCTTCGGCCAAGCGCGCTGGCGCCAGCAAGCAGGGCGTCATCGGCGCTGCGGTCGGCACCGTCGTCGGCATCTTCACCGGGCTTTGGGGGCTCGTGTTCATGCCACTGGTGGGCGCGGCGATCGGCGAGTTCATTGCTCAGCGGGATGCGCTGCGTGCCGGCAAGGTCGGACTTGCCACCTGGCTCGGCCTGCTGCTCGGCACCGCCGCCAAGATCGCCATCGCTTTCACGATGATCGGCGTGTTTCTGGCGGCGCTACTGATTTGACGTCGCTCGTGTACGCAAGCCCCGACTATGTCGGGGCCTGCACGTGCATTCGCTCCGAATGGTTTGCCGGCTCCGGAGCGCAGCCGACTAACTAATCGGAGCGAGTGCACGTGCGATCGGCGTAGCCGATCACGTACACGAGGAGCGCTACAACACTTCCGCCGCGTGATCCGCCAGCCGCGAGCGTTCGCCACGCTGCAGCGTCACGTGGCCGGAGTGCAGCCAGCCCTTGAAGCGGTCGACGACGTACGTGAGACCGGAGGATCCCTCGGTCAAATAGGGGGTATCGATCTGCGCGATGTTGCCGAGGCAGACGACCTTGGTGCCGGGGCCGGCGCGCGTGACCAACGTCTTCATCTGCTTCGGCGTCAGGTTCTGCGCCTCGTCGATGATCAGGTACTTGTTGATGAAGGTGCGGCCGCGCATGAAGTTGAGCGACTTGATGCGGATGCGTGTGCGGATCAGGTCGTTGGTCGCGGCGCGGCCCCATTCGCCGGCGGCGTCGTCGGTCTTGTTCAGCACTTCAAGGTTGTCTTCAAGCGCGCCCATCCACGGCGCCATCTTCTCTTCCTCGGTGCCCGGCAGGAATCCGATGTCCTCCCCGACCGGAACGGTGGCGCGGGTGACGATGATCTCGGCAAAGCGCTTGGTCTCGAGTGTCTGCGACAGGCCCGCCGCCAGCGCCAGCAGTGTCTTGCCGGTGCCGGCCTGGCCGATCAGCGTGACGAAGTCACACTCCGGATCCATCAGCAGGTTCAGCGCAAAGCTCTGTTCCCGATTGCGCGCCGTCACGCCCCAGACCGCGTTCTTGGCATGGGTGTAGTCGCGCAGCACGCGCAGTACTGCCGACTTGCCGCGGATTTCGCGCACCTGCGCGTAGAAGTTCGTGCCGTTCTCGAGGTACACGAACTGGTTGACCAGCAGGTCAGCAACGATCGGGCCGGAAATGCGGTAATAGGTGTAGCCGCCTGACTGCCACGACTCCATTCCCTTGCCGTTCTTGTCCCAGAAGTTCGCCGGCAGCTGGAAGACACCGGTGTAGAGGATGTCCGTGTCCTCCAGCACCTTGTCGTTGGTGTAGTCCTCGGCCGGCAGTCCAAGCGCGCGTGCCTTGACGCGCATGTTGATGTCCTTGGACACCAGGACGACGTCCCGGTCCGTGTAGCGGCCCCTGAGCGTGTGCACGACACCGAGAATCTGGTTGTCCGCCTTGCCGGCAGGCAGGCTCGTCGGCAGCGAGCCTTCCACGGCCTGCGTCTGGAAGAACAGGCGCCCTGACGCGTCCTTGTTGCCCAGCGCGTTCAGCGGAATGCCGTCCTCGATCGGTGTCTTGCAGGCCGCCACCAGCGAGTCGAGCGTCCGCGAAACCTGGCGCGCGCTGCGCGCAACCTCGGACATGCCCTTCTTGTGCGAGTCGAGCTCCTCCAGCGTCATCATCGGCAGGAAGACATCGTGCTCCTCGAAGCGGAACAGGCTGGTCGAGTCGTGCATCAGCACGTTGGTATCGAGCACGAAGAGCTTAGGGCGCTCGTCGGCGCGCGGTTTCCTGCCGCTGGCGCGCGGTTTCGACTCGACCACGGCCAGTCGTGTCGCGGGCGTCGTGCGGACAGCGGATGTCAGCTCGGGACCGCGTGCCACCGGCGGTGGCGCAGCGGGAGCCCGTTCGTGGCGGGCCGGTTCGGAAGGAATCGCTACAAGCAGGGTGGCGGGCTTGGTCGGTGCTTTCGGCAGAGGCATCAGCGGGGCGGTGGGGCCGTGAGGAAGAAAGGTTGTCGGGGAATGTCTCAGTCGAGCGACTGGACGAACGCAAGGACGTCGGCGACGTGATTCGGCACCTTCACGCCGCGCCATTCGCGTCGCAGTACGCCGGAGGCATCGATGACGAAGGTGCTGCGCTCGATGCCGCGCACCTGCTTGCCGTACATGTTCTTCATCTTGATGACGCCGAACAGCTGGCAGAGTGACTCGTCGGGGTCCGAGATCAGTTCGAACGGAAAGCCCAGCTTGGCCTTGAAGCCCTCATGCGACTTCATGCTGTCGCGCGAGACGCCGAAGATGACGGCGCCCGCGCGCTTGAACTTTGCCTGGTTCGCAGCAAAGTCCATGCCCTCCGTCGTGCAGCCTGGCGTGTTGTCCTTCGGATAGAAATAGAGAACGACGGCGCTGCCCTTGAGCTTTGACAGCTGCACTTCGCCACCGGTGGCCTCGGCCTTGAAGTCGGGAACCTTCTTGTCGAGAACGACGGTCATCTGAGCCTCATGTATCGAGCAGGATGGCCGCGAGCACCTTGCGGCCTTCGCCCATCAGGATGTTGTACGTGCGGCAGGCCGCCTGCGACGTCATCGCCTCGCAGCCGATGCGTGCGTCGGTCAGCGGCTTGACCAGGCGCGGATGGGGGAAGCGCTGGCGCTCGCCGGTCCCGAGCAGGACGAGTTCGGGGGAGCGATCGCGCAGGCGCGTGAAGTCTTCGGCGGTCAGGGTGTCGAAGCCGCCCACGTCCCATGCCTCGACCGGGCGGTCGGGCGCGAGCAGAATCGGACGAAGATGGCGAACCTGGTTGACGTCAATGAAGCCGGGGCCGTAGGCGGTGACCGTGTTGAGCGCTGTCGGCGAGTCCGCGTGCAGTTTCAATTCGCTCCGGGCTTCCCTGCGATCGCCCGCGAACGCGGATCGATGCATGAACACTTCGGGTACATTATAGGCACACGTTGCGCCGCACAAGCGAGCGCGAATTGATCGAAAAACGCAGGCACTGCCGCGGTTTGCGGCGTGTTTGCAACACACAGCCTGAGGTCCGGGGAGATGGTCGAGTTTCCGCGCATCAAGCGCCTGCCCCCATACGTCTTCAATATCACCGGTGAATTGAAGATGGCCGCGCGACGCCGCGGCGAAGACATCATCGACATGAGCATGGGCAACCCGGACGGGCCCACGCCCCAGCACATCGTCGACAAGCTGGTCGAGGCGGCGCAGCGGCAGGACACGCACGGCTACTCGGTGTCCAAGGGCATCCCGCGTTTGCGGCGCGCGATCACCAACTGGTACCAGACGCGTTATGGCGTGGAGTTCGACCCGGACTCCGAGGCGATTGTCACGATCGGCTCGAAGGAAGGTCTGGCGCACCTGATGCTGGCGACGCTCGATCGCGGTGACACGGTGCTGGTTCCGAACCCGAGCTATCCGATCCATATCTACGGCGCCATCATCGCCGGCGCGGACATCCGCTCGGTACGCATGGACGGCGGCGTGGATTTCTTCGCCGAGCTCGAGCGCGCGATCCGCGAGTCGTTCCCGAAGCCGAAGATGATGATCCTCGGCTTTCCGAGCAATCCGACTGCGCAGTGCGTCGACCTCGACTTCTTCCATCGCGTGATCGAACTGGGGCGGCAGCACGGCATCTACGTCGTTCACGACCTGGCGTATGCCGACATCACGTTCGACGACGCCTACCCGAACAACCGGGCCCCGTCGATCATGCAGGTGCCGGGCGCACGGGAGGTTGCGGTCGAGTTCTTCACGATGAGCAAGAGCTACAACATGGCCGGCTGGCGCATCGGCTTCATGGTCGGCAACAAGGACCTGGTGTCAGCACTCGGTCGCATGAAGAGCTATCACGACTACGGCACCTTCACGCCGATCCAGGTTGCCTCGATCGCTGCGCTCGAAGGTCCGCAGGATTGCGTCGAGGAAATCCGCCGGGAGTACCAGCGCCGCCGTGACGTGCTCGCGCGCGGGCTGCACGAGGCCGGCTGGATGGTCGACGTGCCCAAGGCATCGATGTACATCTGGGCGACGATCCCGGAGCCTTACCAGGCGATGGGGTCGCTGGAGTTTGCGAAGAAGGTGCTGGCGGAGGCCAAGGTGGCAATCTCGCCGGGCATCGGCTTTGGTGACTACGGCGACTCGCATGTCCGTTTCGCACTGATCGAAAACGAACACCGGATCAAGCAGGCGGTGCGTGGCATCAAGGAGATGTTCCGCAAGGACGGCCTGCTGTCGCCGCGCGCGCCCGAGAAGGCGGCAGCCTAACAGTTTCCCGATAACGCCGGAGCCGCCGTTGCGGTCCGGCCCTACATGATGAACCCGATTAAAGTCGGTCTGCTCGGACTGGGCACCGTCGGCCGTGGCACCGTGAGCGTGCTCCGGCGCAACCAGCAGGAGATCACGCGACGCGCAGGGCGGGGCATCGAGGTCGCTGCTGTCGCGGTGCGCGATGCCGCGCGGCCGCCCCCCGAGCAAAA
>Ga0209254_10003811_pt1 | contig 13761 bp, 9 predicted proteins | sample FrelakmetDIP11DI_FD_187148 | JGI IMG/M metagenome (GOLD analysis project Ga0209254, IMG submission 187148) | Freshwater lake sediment microbial communities from the University of Notre Dame, USA, for methane emissions studies - DIP11 DI (SPAdes)... | ecosystem: Environmental > Aquatic >...
TCTCGATGCGGAACGCGTGAATCATGCCGTCGCCCGCGAACCAGTGGTACGGACCTCGTGGCGCGAACTGCGGGTTGGGCCCGTTGCGGTAGAGCGTGCCGCACAGCGTCTTCGGGACCTCTCCGGTCACCGGAAGGTTGGGCGCGTCCGCCTCGGTGTTGACCGGGCCGAAATAGCCGCGCAGGAACGGGTTGTCGGTCGGAAAGGCCTTCGACATCGACGCCTCCTCTCGAAAGCCGGTTTCGCGGACGAACGCGGGGCGATGGCAAGGCCCTCGCCAGGCTTCGCCCCGAAAGTTACGCCCGTTCGGGACAAGCGTGGGGGCGGAGTTCGGTCAACGTTGCTTGCCGCCCGAGCGGCGTCTGCTCAACGGAGCAGGCACCGCACCAGCGACCGGGCCGCGCGTGCAATGCCGTTGTCATTGGCGCGCCAACTGCGCAGCTTTCGTTCAGCGCGGGAGTGGCGTCAAAGATCGTGAATGACAGTCATGATTCGATCATGCGCCCCCGTTCTGCGGTCGATAGCATCTTCACGACCTCAGGGATGAACGAAAAAGCGAGCGAAGGTGATGCTGCCCTCGCTCGAGAAGAGCGATCACTCCTCGTGGCGGTCGGCGGGTGTTTCCCAACACAGGCCGACCAAGTGGTTCGCGGCCACCGGTCCCGGCTTCGACGCTCGTCCGGCACGCTCCCAGCGCCTTCCCCTCCTCTGGGCGGCAAAAGGCGAACGATGCCGAGCACCGGTGGCCCGCGAGCCCTTTTGCGCTGACTTGTCTTGGTCGAACCCTTCGTAGGAATGAGCGCCGTCGCGCCGATCCGTCCAACCGTCGCGCTGCAGGCCCGTACGCAAACCGGCGACGGGCCCGCGTGGGCGCAGCAATGGCTCGCCGAGATTCCGGCCCTCGCGCCTGCCGTGTCGCGCCTGGTGGGCGAAAGCCGTGAAGCCACGGCGAAGGTGCTGTACCAGGCCATCGCTGCTGTGCTGGCGCGCGTGGCCTGCCTCGCGCAGGCTCCGGCGGGCGGCTCGCGGCTGCGCGGCATGCTTCGCCTGCCGGGCGCCGATGCTTCCGTGGTGCCCGACCTCGGCGTGGTGCTCGACGACGAACGCGAGTCCGAGTCACTGATGCGGGCCGGCGCCGAAGCCCTCGGCGGCCTCTTCGGCGCGCATCGCATCGCCCCGCTCGCCGCCGCCATCGCCTCGCACGCAGGCTTCCGGCATCGCGCGAGCGGCGCCCATGTGCTGGAGCTCGTGGCGGCGATCGCGCTCGCGCGCGTCAATGCCCTCGCGAAGGAGCACCGCCTCGACACTGCCGCGCTGATGCGCATGCTCGCCGAGTCGCGGCGCCTCGCGTGGATGTCGTTGGCCCCGCCGGTCGCGCAAGCCATCGGCGACGAGCGCGAGGAGCCGTCCTGCGAGCGGCCGGACGCGCCGGCCGGTGGCATCGTTTTCCATGCACCGCCGCGACCCTCGGTCGCCGCGCGCGTGCTCGCCTGGACGGTGCTCGTTGCGGCGGTGTCGGGCGTCGTCGGCGTCGTGTTCCTCCTCTGACGACGCGCGCCCCCGGACATCAGTCCGGGCTTCAAGATCTTCCCGCTCCGCAGTATCCGCGCTTCGCGCGCTGCGCACCGGCGGCTCCGCCCGCCTGAGCGTCCGGCCGGCCGCAGGCCTTGCGCAGTGGCTGCCTGCCGGTGCCGGCGCCGCGCTCGCCCCTTCCCACCGGCCTCGCGCCGCCGTAACGTTCGCCCCTCGAAAAGCCACACCGGGGCGGTGCCGTGCTCAACAGTGCGAAGGAATCGTCGGCGCGGACCGCGCTGCTCGCGGCGTCGCTCGACATGGTGCTCGCGACGCTCGCGCTGGCACTCGCCCAGTCCGCGGTGCTCGTGGCGGACTGCCTCAAGACGGGGCTGGAGCTGGCCGCGGTGCTGCTCGCGTGGCTCGCCATCCGCCGCATCACCCGCGGCGACGCCGCGCGCTACGAGTACGGGCTCGGCAAGCTCGAGACGCTTTCGAGCTTCGTGATCGCCGCGCTGATGGGGCTCGTGTTCCTGGTCATCGTCGGCAACGCGATCCGCAACCTCATCTCGCCCTCGCACGTGAGCGGCGTCGGCGTCTACATCAGTCTCGTCGCCCAGGTCGTGCTGGCCGTCTTCAACGCGGTCATCTTCGTGCGCAGCCGCAAGGCGGCGAAGAGCGAGAACTCGCCGATCATGGAGTCGCAGTCGAAGCTCTTCATGACGCGGCTCGTCGGCAACGTGTTCATCTTCCTCTCGCTGGTCCTCAGCCTGTCGCTCGCGGCCTACGAGTGGTCGGTCTACGTCGATCCGATCGCCGCGCTCATCATCGGCGCGAGCGTGCTCGTCTCGGCGGTGGGCGTCTTCTCGAGCTCCGTTTACGATCTGCTCGACGGCACGCTCGAGGAGGCCGACCAGCTCACGATCCTGCGCGATCTGGTCAAGCACTTCGACCGCTACGAGATGGTGCACGGCATCCGTTCGCGCCGCGCCGGCAACCGGATCTTCATCGAGATCTTCCTCGAGTTCGACCCGAACAAGCGCGTCGGCGAGGTGGAGAGGGACATCGACGCGATCCGCAAGACGATCGAGGCCGACTTCGAGAGCTCGTCGGTGTCGATCGTGCTTGCGTCGAAGCGCGACAGCCTCGACGAGCGCGTGCTCCCCGCAGCGGTGAAGGCGGCGTGAAGCACGTGCCGCGAGGGCACCGAGCCAAGACGCCGACGCCCGCACCGCCTCGCGGTCTTGGGTGGTAGCGCCTCAAGACACGTTGTCGATCGTGAAGCTCGGCACCGGCTCCGGCAGCGCAAACCCCAGCACGCGGGCGTAGAACGCAAGCTCCGCTTCGAGGGACCGCGCGACGTTCCCGGCCTGGCGGAAGCCGTGCTGCTCGCCCGCGAACGCGACGTAGGCGACCGGAACGCCCCTGGCGCGAAGGGCGGCGGCCATGCGCTCCGACTGCTCGGGCGGCACCACCTTGTCCTCCAGCCCCTGGAAGAAGATGACCGGCGCGCGCAGGCGCTCGGCATGCAGCAGCGGCGAGCGGGCTGCGTAGACGTCGGCACGCTCCGGGTAGGGCGCGACGAGCCAGTCCGTGTAGCGCGATTCGAACTTGTGCGTGTCGCGCGCGAGCGCGGCAAGATCGCCGATGCCGTAGTGGCTTGCGCCCGCCTTGAACACGTCGTGGAAGGTGAGAGCGCAGAGCGTGGTGTAGCCGCCCGCACTCCGACCGCGGATCACCAGCCGCCCCGGATCGACCCGCCCCGCCGCGGCGAGGTGCAGCGCCACCGCGCAGCAGTCCTCGACGTCGACGACGCCCCAGTTGCCGGCGAGCAGATCCTGGTAGGCGCGGCCGAAGCCGGTGCTGCCGCCGTAGTTCACGTCGGCCACCGCGAAGCCGCGCGACAGCCAGTAGACGAGCGCGGCGTTGAGCGCCGGCGCCGTCATGCTCGTCGGGCCGCCGTGACCGATGACCATCAGCGGCGGCTTCGATCCGGGCGTCGGCCCGCAGTCGGGGTTTGCCGGCAGATGCAGGAACGCGAACGCCGAGCGGCCTCCCGCAGTGGCGAATTCGATGGGCTCCGGCTCGCTCGCGAACGGCGCGAGCAGCGCGTCGCTGCCGACCGCGAAGGTGCGCCTTGCACCGCTCGCCAGATCGATCGCGTGCACGGCGGGCAGGCTCGTGCCGCTCGCGCCGACGAAAGCCACGCCGTCGGTCGTGATCGCGAGCGTCTCGACGTCGCTGCACCCGCACGCGATCGGCGTGACGCGGCCGCTTTCGACCTCGATGGACACGAGCCCGCTCCGCGCGCGGTCGATTGCGTTCGCCACCACGTGGTGCGGGTCCCGGAAACCGTAGCTCGCCCGGCCGAAGACCCACTGCGGACGGCCGAGCTCGGCACGCATCGGCGCGACCCGAACGCGCTGCCCGTCGCGCAGCCGATGGAGGTTCCAGAAACCGCTCGCGTCCGAGACGAAGTAGAGCTCGCCCGACGGCGACCACATCGGCTGCTGCACCGATTCGTTCTCGCCGCCCGCGACCACGCGCGCGGTGACGGGCCGGCCGTCGTGATCGAGCGCGGCGAGCCACAGCGTCGTCGCTCGCCACGGCATGTGCGGGTGATCCCAGGCGATCCAGGCGAGCGTCCGGCCGTCTGCACTCGGCGCCGGCGACGCGAAGAAGTCCCGACCTGTCGCGAGCGTGGTCGGTCCGGACCCGTCGAGTGCAATGGCAACGAGCGTGTTGACGGGCTCGCTGGCGCCCGAGTGGTCCTCGCACACGGCCAGCAGGCGGCGGCGCGCAGGGTCGAAGGTGAGATCGGCGAAGCGCAGTCGCCCTGCGGGCGTGATCGCCTCCGGCGCACCGCCGGCGATCTCCTGGCGGTACACGCGCTGGTCGGCGTCGTTGCAGAAGAAGAGCCAATCGCGACCGAGGCAGAACGCGCCGCCGCCGTACTCGTGCACGCGCGAGCGTACGTTGTAGCCGGGCGGCGTCACATCGCGACGGGTGCCGTCCATGGCAAGGTGCACGACGACCGTGCGGCCTTGCTCCCCGGGGCGCACTTCAGTCCAGAAGAGGTCGTTGCCCACGGCCCGCACCTGGTCGGGACGCGCGCCGCTGCGCGCCGCATCCATCGCCGTGATGGGAGAGGGCCAGCTGCCGAAGGGTGCGACGATGCGCGACATGGCCGGGGCGCGATCAGATGACCGCGATGCGCTCCATCAGGTAGCACAGGCAGTCCTGGCGGATGACGCGCGCATCGAGCGTGAGCATCGCCGGCATCACCGGCTTGCGGAGGCGGATCTCGCCGCGGTCGAGCACGAAGTGCCGGTCGGTGACGTCGGCGCCGGTCTCGTCCTGCACGTCGATCGGCATGCAGGCGTCGCGCGGCGCGCGCGCAAAGGCGCTGCCGGCGGGCAGGTCGCGGAAGTTGCGGCGATCGAGGTCGCTCGGGAACACGAGGTCCACGCCGTCGAGGAAGTCCCCGCTTTCCTTCGCCTGCCCATCGAAGGCGAAGCGCACTCGCTCGGGGACGCGGACGATGCCGACCGTGCGGTAGAGGTCGATGTCGTGCGCAGCCACCGGGTGCGTCGGGAAGTGATCGAGGTGCAGGCAGGCGTCGATGAGCTCGGCGGCGTGCGCCGCGGCCGCATCGCTCCCCGGCTTGCCGCATTCGATGGCGACCGCCGGGCATAGCCCGGCGAACGCGGCGGTGAGGACGCCGAGCGGCCGCGTGAAATGGACGACGATGCGCGAGAACAGCGTCGCAAGGTGCAGGAAGGACGCGTCGAGCCGGTTCACGCAGCCGTAGTGCGGATTCGTTCCGGTGTTGTTGTGGATGTCGATGGCCGCGAACGGCCCGCGCGCACGCATCGCGTCGAACACCGCCTGCGCCATCGCGTGCTCGGGCGTGCCGCGCGTGTCTGCGCCGGGCCAGATGCGGTTGTAGTCCGGCTCGCCGTCGCGGCGGCGAAGGCCCTCCGCCGCAGCGCCGACGTTGCCGACGAAGACCGAGAGCGCGCGCGGCAGCGCGCGGCCGGCGTACGCGCGAAGCACTTCCTGGATCGCCGCGAGCCCGGTGTCCTCGTTGCCGTGGAGGAGCACCGACACGAACAACGGCTGCCCGCGCCGGCCGGGCAGATGGACGAGCGTGGGGCGATCGAGCACGCGCCGGATCTCCCGCGCGCCGACGTCGAGGAAGCCGGCCGGCAGGTGATCGAGAACGGCGTGCATGGGACGATTCTAGTCGGCGACGGGGTGACCGCTGCGCGCGCCTCCAAGGGCGGCGCCCGTGCGAGGCCTCACACGTCCCACTCGTGCACCGGCATGCCGCTCCGCTGGTGCTCGAGGTACTCGGCCACGAGCCGGAACAGATCCCGGCCGTATCGCGCCGCGTGCGCGCGCTGCCAGCTGGCGCCGTTCTGCCGGCTGCGCACGCGTGCCGCCGTCACGTCGAGATAGCGGTCGCGCTCGCTCTCGCTGACGCCGAGGCGTGCGAGCCCGGCGTGGGCGAGCGGCACCAGCTCCTCGTGCACCAGTTCCCGCGCCGAGACGCGCGCCGCGCCGCGCCACGCGAGCTCCGCGTCGAGGCCCTCGCGTGCTGCGCGATAGAAGTTGTCGCGCGCCAGCGCGAACGGCAGCCACGCCTCCGGCCCGTGCGCGTTGCTCGCCAGCTCGTGTGCCGCTCCGACGTAGAGCGCGGCGTTCGCCATCATGTCGAGGATCGTCGGGCCGGCGGCCATCACGCGATGCTCGATGCGCAGGTGCGGCGGCGCGCCCGTGTCGCACCCGGCGAGGAGCCGGTTCCAGCGCCAGATGGTGCCGTTGTGCAGCCGCAGGTGGGCGAGCGACTCCGGCGCCGCGTCGCTCAGGAGCGGCAGCAGCGGCACGAAGCGCTCGAGGTTCTCGCGGAACGGCGCGCAGCAGTCGTCCTCGAGATAACCCGATCCGAACGTCACGCGCGCGGCCGCCTCGCCGCAGTCCACGGCCTGCTCGAAGAGCGGCACGCGCGTCTCGGCCCACAGGTCGCGGCCGAACAGGAACGGCGCGTTCGCGCTCGCAGCCACCATCGGCGCGGCGAGCGCGACCGAGGCGTTGTAGTGGCGCGCGAGCTGCGACGCCGGCACCTGGAGGTGGACCTGGAACGACGTCGTCGCGGCCTCGAGCATGACGTCGTCGTGGAGCGTCCGCAGGTGCTCGCGGCCGGCGATGTCGATCGCCAGCGGACGCCCGCCGCGCGCCGCGGTCACCTGCGCGTTGAGCGCCGCGTAGCGCTTGAGCGGCGAGATGTTTCTGAGCGTGAGGTCCTTCTTGCGGATGGTCGGCAGGATGCCGATCGCGACCAGCGTCCCCTCGAGGTCGTGCGCGGCGCGCTGGCAGTCATCCCACGTGCCCGCGAGCTCGCGCTCCATCGCGGCGAAAGCGCCGGCGCCGAGCCGCTGCGGCGTGCCGTTCAGCTCGACGTTGAACCGCGAGAGCTCGGGCACGACGAGCGAATTGGCGAGCCGGGCGAGGTACTGCTCGTTGATCGGGTAGGGAAAGAAATTGTGGTCGAGGAGCCAGGCCTCGAGCTCGAACCCGATCACGAACGAACGATCGTCGCACGCGCCGCGCGCGACCCAATCGCTGAGCAGGCCGGTCTCCGCGGCCACGCGCGCCATGAAGCGGCGGGAATCCTCCTCGGCGAACTGCGCGTGGCTGATCTCCTGTCCCATGCGTACGCCCTTTCGTCGCGCCGCGCCATACCGCCTCGTGGTGGGTCGCGATGCGCGGCACGGCCCTTGATCTCGAGCACCGAAAAGGGCACTCGGCGGCGTCATGCCGCACCGCGTGCGAACCGCGCCCGCGCTCGGCGTTCTACTCGTTCGCTAGCTTGGCACAGGTCGAACGTGCACGCGCTGCAAGGCACGGCCGGTAAACTTCGCGCTGCCCTTCGCCCTTGCGGGCACGGTGCCGTCGGGTGCGGTCCACCCGTGCCAGCGATCGAGCTTCATGTCCCTGCCGCATGCGCTTGCCTCGTCCCGGTCGCTCGCACGAGCGCTGCATCTGCGGCGCTCTCGCAGATACGGCGTGCGGCCGTTCATGGCGATGCTCGCGCTGCTCACCGCATGTGTCGTTTCGCCCGCCGGCGCCGCCGAGCGGCTGCCGCCGCTCGGCGTCGGGCTCGAGCAGACGACGGTCTCGGGCGTCTCCTCGGGCGGCTACATGGCCGTGCAGTTCCACGTCGCCTACTCGGCGATGGTCCGCGGCGCCGGGGTCATCGCCGCCGGGCCATACTTCTGCGCGCAGAGCTCGGTGTACACGGCGCTCGTGAATTGCATGAAGCCGACGCGCCGGCAGCCCGTGCCCGACGTGCGGCTGCTCGCCGCCGAGGCGGCGTCGTTCGCTGCCGCAGGCACCATCGACCCGCCCGCCAACCTCGCCCGCGGTCGCGCCTGGCTGTTCTCGGGCAAGCGCGACGAGACCGTGGACCGCGCGGTGGTCGCGGCGCTGCAGCGCTTCTACCGCCAGTACCTGCCGGCCGACGCCATCGTCTTCGTCGACACGCTGCCTGCGGGGCACGCGATGATCACCCTCGACGCCGGCGCCGCCTGCCCGTCGAGCCAGCCGCCGTTCATCAACGACTGCGACTTCGACGCCGCCGGCAAGCTGCTCGAGCACATCGCGGGTCCGTTGCAGCCGCCCGCCACGGCGGCCGCGGGCAGGCTGGTGCGCTTCGACCAGGGCGAGTTCGCGGGCAGCGCACCCGATGCCATGAGCATGGCGGCCGAGGGCTTCGCGTACGTGCCTGCCGCGTGCGAGCGCGGCGCCTGCCGTGTGCATGTCGCCTTCCACGGCTGCCGGCAGGGCGTGGACGCGGTCGGCGAGCACTTCGTGCGCGAGGCCGGCTACAACCGCTGGGCGGAGACGAACCGGCTCGTCGTGCTCTACCCGCAGGTGGTCGCAAGCTACGGCTGGACCGGCGGCGTCCGGTCGCCGCGCTTCGTGTTCAACCCGCGCGGCTGCTGGGACTGGTGGGGATACACCGGGCCGCTCTACCCGACGCGTGCCGGAGCGCAGATGCGCGCGGTGCGCGCCATGCTCGATCGTCTCGCAGCGCCGGCGAAGGCGGCCGGGGCGCGGAGCTTCGGTGCTGGGGAGCCCGAGCCGCCCGACGCGCCGGCCGCCTCGCAGCCGCCCGCCGACGACGGCAAGCCGTCGCCCGGCAGGGATTGACCTGTACGCTTGCGTTTCCGCAGGCGCCCGCTAGGCTCTCACCGTGCACCGTTCCAGTTTCCTTCCCGGCACGCCGCACGAGCGCGCGCGCGACGCGCTCGAGGAGCACGAGTACGTCGCGAACTTCCTCGGCCGTCACGCGCCCTTCGACAGCATCGGCGCGGGCGAGCTCGAGCGCCTCGCCCCCTGCGCCGAGATCCGCGAATTCCCGCCCGGGGCTGCGGTGCTGGAAACGGGGGCGGAACCCGCGCTGCACGTGCTCGTGACGGGCACGGTTGCGGTGGAAGGCGCACCGAGCGAGGGGGGCGGCGACCAGATGCTCGCGCCCGGCGACATCTTCCCGGTGAGCGCGCTCATGGCGCAGCGGCCGGCCGCGTCGCGCTACGTCGCGCGCGAGCCGACGTGCTGCATCGTGCTGCCGGCGCGCGAGTTCGAGCACCTCGAGCGGCAGCATCCCGGATTCCGCGTGTTCTGCGCTCGGCGCGTCGCGGCGATGCTGGAGCAGTCGCTGCGCGTGCTGCAGGCAAGCCAGGGCGCGGGCGTCGAGCCGCTGCTCGAGCGGCCGTTGCGCGAGGTCGTCACGCATGCGCCCGTGGCGTGCGCGCCCGAGACGCCGATCCGCGAGGTGCTCGAGACCATGCAGCGCGAGCGCGTCGGCGCGATGATCGTCATCGACGCAGGCGCGCGCCCGGTCGGCATCTTCACGCTGCGCGACATGCTCGATCGCGTGGCGCTGCCGCAGCCCGACCTCGGCGCACCGGTCGCGAGCGTGATGACCGCTCAGGTGCACACGCTCCCGACCCATGCGCCGGCGCTCGAGGCGGTGTTGCTCATGACGCGCGCGGGTATCAGGCACGTGCCGCTGGTCGAGGAAGGGCGCATCGCCGGCGTGGTGTCGGAGTCGCGTCTCCTCGCCGTCACGCGCGACGGCATCCGCGAGACCCGCGCGGCGCTGCTCGCCGCGCGCGACGTCCCCGCCGTGCGGGCGGCCGTCGGCGAGATGCGCGGGGTCGCGTCGCGGCTGCTGCATCAGGGAATGGCGCCGGATGCGATCACGCGGCTCGTCACCACGTTCAACGACGTGGCGCTGCAGCGCATCGTCGAGCTCTGCGACGCGGGCGGCGACTTTCCGCTTCACGGCGCCTGCTGGGTAGTGCTCGGCAGCGCCGGCCGCTGCGAGCAGACGCTCGTCACCGACCAGGACCATGCCATCGTCGTGGACGACGCGCTCGTCGCCGCGGACCCCGAAGCGTTGCCGCGCCTGCTCGCCCTCGGCGAGCGTGTAAGCGCTGCGCTCGACGACTGCGGCTACCCGCTGTGCCGGGGCGGGGTGATGGCGGGCAATCGCGACTGGTGCGGGCCGCTTGCGGAGTGGCGCGAACGCTTCGCGGCCTGGATCGCGGCTGCGGATGCCGCGGCGCTGCTCAAGGCCGTCATCTGCTTCGACTTCCGGGGTGTGGTCGGCGCGCTGCCGCTCGCCGACGCGCTGCGACGCGAAGTGACAGCCACCGCGCCGCACGGCCGCTTCCTGCTGCAACTCGCTCGGAACGCGCTCGAGAACGCGCCGCCCCTCGGTCTGGTCCGCGATTTCGTCCTCGCGAGCGGCGGCGAGCACCCGAACACGGTCGACCTGAAGGTGAACGGCGCGCAGCCGTTCGTCGAGGCGGCCCGCGTCTACGCGCTCGCCTCGGGCGTGCCAGCGTGCAGCACCGTCGAGCGGCTGCGGGGCGCGGGCGCCGCGCGACGCATTCCGATGGCGGAGGTCGAAGGCTGGATCGAGGCGTTTCGCTTCATCCAGGGATTGCGGCTGAAGCTCAACGTCGTGCAGGGCGAAGCAGGCGCCCCCCTCCACAACCACTGCGATCCCGATCGCCTCAACGATCTCGAGCGGCGCATCTTCAAGGAATCGCTGCGCCAGGCGCGCAAGCTGCAGGCGCGGCTCGCGCGCGACTTCGCCCCTGCTACAGGCGCCTTCGGGGCTTGAGCGCACGCGCCGCGCACGGGTGATCGCGCGCTGACGACGCGCCGTCACGACGCCGCGCCATCCCTGGAGGCAGCGGTGTCGCGAACTCGCCGTTCCCTGTGAAAGTTCGTTCGCGGTCGACGCAAACGACGCGCGCTCGGGCATCGTGTCGTTCATGAAGGCAGGGGATCGTGGCGGGTGCAGATCGGGCCAGGTCGTCGCGGCAAGCGGCTGCCACCGGCGCTTCCGCACACTCCCGCGTTTGATCTAGGTCAAGACCGGCGCGTTCTAGAAGATAGGTACTTCACGTAAGCTCCGCCGTCGGGTCGCCACGAACCGATTCGTGGCTTGCCGAGGGCAAAACGGGTGGCGGTCAGAGTGGCGACCGCGCAGAGGAGAGGGCAGTCAACAATGAGGAAACATCATGGCTAACGCGCCGCTGAACTGGGCCGCCATCGACGCGGATCCGCGCTTCAAGGAGTTGCATTCCAAGAAGACCGCGTTTCTCTGGGGTCTGATGGTCTTCTCGGTCATCTACTATTTCCTGCTGCCGATCGGTGCGGCGTACTTCCCGGAGCTGTACAAGATCAAGGTCTGGGGCCCGATCAACGTCGGGCTGCTGTTCGCCCTGTCGCAGTTCATCGTCGCCTGGGGCATCGCCTGGTTTTACTCGCGGCGCGCCAGCCAGTTCGACGCCATGGCCGACGCGATCGCCCGCGACGCGCAGAAGATCGGAGGCAAGCGATGAGCGCCCTCAAGAAGTTCCTCGTCGGCGGTGGCACTGCCGCCGCGCTCCTCGTCGCCGCGCCGGCGTTCGCGCAGGCGGTCTCGAAGGAGTACACGTACCTGACGTTCGCGGTCTTCGGCGCCATCATCGCCGTCACCATGTTCGTGACGTACCTGGCCGCCAAGCGAACCAAGACTGCGGCGGACTTCTACGCGGCGAGCAGCAGCATCTCGGGGCTCCAGAACGGGTGGGCGATCGCCGGGGACTACCTCTCGGCCGCGTCCTTCCTCGGCATCGCCGGCTTGATCTCGCTCTACGGGTACGACGGGTTCATGTACTCGGTCGGCTGGCTCGTCGCCTACATCACCGTGCTGCTGGTCATTGCGGAGCCCTGCCGCAACATCGGCAAGTACACGATGGGCGACATCCTCGCCTTCCGCAACAACCCCAAGGTGGTGAAGACGTTCATGGCGATCTCCACGATCACCGTGTCGACCTTCTACCTGACCGCGCAGATGGTCGGCGGCGGCGTGCTCGTGAAGACCCTCATCGGCATCGACTACGAGGTTTCGGTCATCGCGGTCGGCATCCTGATGATGGCGTACGTGCTGTTCGGCGGCATGATCGCGACGACCTGGGTGCAGATCATCAAGGCGGTGCTGCTCGTGACCGCTTCGATCCTCATGGTGCTGCTCGTCTGGGGCCAGTATGGATTCAGCCTTCCGGGATATCTCGGCGAGGTGGTCAAGGATCCGAAGGTCCAGGCGCAGGTCGCGAGGCTGCTTGGCGATCCGGCGAAAGGCATGACGCCTGCGGAGCTTGGGCAGCGCTTCCTCGAGCCCGGGCTGCTGTTCAAGAACCCGATCGACCAGATCTCGCTCGGGATGGCGCTGGTGCTCGGCACTGCGGGCCTGCCCCACATCCTGATGCGGTTCTTCACCGTGCCGACGGCACAGCAGGCGCGCAAGTCGGTCATCTGGGCGATGGCCATCATCGGCGGGTTCTACGTGCTCACGCTCTTCCTCGGCACCGGGGCGGCGATGAAGGTGGGCGCGGACAGGATCCGTGCGGTCGACGCCGGCGGCAACATGGCCGGCCCGCTGCTTGCCCAGTATCTCGGGGGTGGCGCCGACTCCCTGCTCGGCAACCTGTTCCTCGCGTTCGTCGCGGCGGTCGCGTTCGCAACCATCGTCGCGGTGGTTGCCGGGCTCGTGCTGGCCGCAGCCTCGGCGATGTCGCACGACATCTGGGTCGGTGTCATCAAGGGTGACAATGCGACGAGCGAACAGGAGGTTCGCGCTGCCCGTATCTGCTCCGTCATCGTGGGCGCCATGGCGATCACCATCGGCATCCTCGCGAAGGGGCAGAACGTCGCACACCTCGTGGCGCTCGCGTTCGCGGTGGCAGCGTCGGCGAACCTGCCGGTCGTGCTGCTCACGCTCTACTGGAAGAAGTGCAACACCGGTGGCGTGGTGGCGGGCCTCGTGGTGGGCACGCTCGCGGCGATCGCGCTCGTGCTCGTCAGCCCGAACATGACCTATCCGCTACAGGTGAAGGCCGCACAGGAGAAGATCATCAAGACGCAGACGGACCGGATCGCCAAGCTCGAGTCGGACATCAAGGGCATCTCCACGGCCATCGAGACCGCCAAGGCTGGGAACCAGCCGCTCGCGGCCGGCATGGACGAGGCGGCCCTCGCGAAAGCGAAGGCGGACCTCGCCGCCGCCGGCAAGGCGAAGGCGACGGCCGAGACGGCCATCGCCAACCTGGGGGGTGCCACCACCTCGATGGTCGGCCTCGAGAAGCCGCTCTTCGAGCTGCGCAACCCGGGCCTCATCTCGATCCCGCTCGGCTTCCTCGCCGTCTTCCTCGGCTCGCTGTTCTACCGCGACCGTCGCGCCGAGGAGATGTGGGACGAGCTCTACGTCCGGTCGAACACCGGCATCGGCCGCGCCGCCGCAGCGGCGCACTGAGCCCGGTCGTTCGCGCCCGCGGGCCCTGCCCGCGGGCGCGGCGCGCAAGACCCCTCGACGTGCGAGCGTCGGGGGGTTTTTCGTTTGCGCCGGCTGGACCGGCGGCCGCCGGCCCCGCGGGCGGCGTTTGCGCGCCGGGCTTGCCAACGCCGCCGCGGCGCCTCTAGTCTCGACCCGGGGAGCGGAGGAGGAGGAACCGGATGCGTGATGCATCGCGGCTGCGGGCGCGCCTGATCGCGCTCTTTCTCGCCGGCGCGGCGGGGTTCGGCTACCCGTTGCTCGCGGCCTTCAACGTGCCGGCGACGATCGCGGGCGTGCCGGTTCTCTACGCCTACCTGTTCGCCGCCTGGCTCGTGCTCATCGCCGCGCTC
>Ga0209254_10003812_pt1 | contig 13760 bp, 14 predicted proteins | sample FrelakmetDIP11DI_FD_187148 | JGI IMG/M metagenome (GOLD analysis project Ga0209254, IMG submission 187148) | Freshwater lake sediment microbial communities from the University of Notre Dame, USA, for methane emissions studies - DIP11 DI (SPAdes)... | ecosystem: Environmental > Aquatic >...
GGGTCGCGCCGCTATAGCCGTCGTCTCGAAAGATATTTTCGTCGGGAAGTGACCAACCATGGGCTTGAAGATGAGTGCGAAGACGATCCAGCTGTTGCTCGATCGTTTGGGTATCAGTCTGATGCCGGGTGGACACCCGGACGTAGATGGCTATCCGCATGCTCCGCCTCCTGCTGAGGATGTGAACTGAGTGGTTGAGTCGTCGTTGAGGTCGATTCGCTCGCCATAGCCCATTGTAGGATGGCTTGATAGGCCCGGTCCCAACGTTGTGCTCCGTCGGGACGAGGTTCGAGTTGTCGGCGCACCGTCCAGTGACGCTTCATGTGTCCCTCCGAGAAATGCAGTCTCAGGGGGACAATACCCGGAAACGTCTGAGGCCGCATAGCGCGGATGGTTGCACAGCGGATAGCTGGCGGCGGGCCTCAACTGCAGTTGCCCAGTTCGGATCAGGCAGAATTTGTCATTTGCGATCATACCATTGACATCACTTACGTTCGGCTGTCGGGCGGGTGGTTGTATTTAGTCGCCGTGCTGGATTGGTACTCGCGCTATGTGGTCAGTTGGGAACTCGATCAGACGCTTGAGATGCCGTTTGTGTTGGAGGCGGTGGAGCGCGCGTTAGCGCAGGCCACGCCGACGATCTGGAATAGCGATCAAGGCAGCCACTTCACCAGTCCGCAATACATCGAGCGACTCCAACAAGCGCAGGTGCAAATCAGCATGGACGGCAAAGGCCGCGCCTTGGACAACATCTTCACCGAGCGCCTGTGGCGCACCGTGAAATACGAAGAAGTCTATCTGCATGAGTATGCCAATCCCAAACAAGCGCGCCAATACTTGACCCAGTACTTCGACTTCTATAATCACCGGCGGATCCATCAAGCCTTGGACTATCTGACACCGGCACAGGTTTACTTTGGAAAGGAGGCCCGTCTCAATTAACGTCACTGGCGTTCTGGCTGTGGATATGTGGACAACTGAAACAGCCCAGTTGCCCACATACCCACAGCCGCTACTGCGACTTCGACCCGGGCAACACCCACTTTCACAGAAAGGACAAACTGCACTTTAAGAATGGTACTTTTTGTGTCTTGACAGATGGGTCCACCTTACATTCGCCGTGTGCAGGTACCAGATATCCGCTAACGCTGAACTCGCCCTCCTTAAGATTCATCATCAACGATATGGGATTGGGAAGTGGGAGTCCGCCGTCGATGGGAATTTCTAGGATTTTTGGACCACCAACTAAGCCAAAATACTCGTTCGTCCGGTCCTGAAGTGTCGCCAGGCGCTGCTGGTCAGGCGGCAATTCCTCATCACCCACATTGAAGGCCAGCTTAAATATTGTAGCGACATCGATTGTTTCTCGTTTGCGATCTGACAATTCAGAATACCAATGGCTTACCACTTCGCCAAGCAATTTGGTTATTTGTGTTACAAGCGCTGACCGTTGTTGGTTTTCCGGTTGTCTTATGAGTCCAGCCAGCGAAGAAGACCGACGGACGTTATGCGCGGGTTGATAGACAACAAATCCCCACTCCTCATCAATAAACCCTGTGGAGTAATCCGGGTAAATGATGTCAGGAATGTAATCTCGTATCATCCGATGTGCTTTAGCAGTCGCATGGCGTTCTAATTCTTTTCGGCAACGGGCCACCGTATCAACTTTAGCGAAAGCAAACCCGTTAGGATATCCATCGCTTGTACAATTGACATCCACCAGCCAAACAGTAGCATTGGAGAGGCCTTCGTACACGGGATGCCGCCGCGTAATAATACCGCGGCTTTTTGGATACTGCTTAAATAACCTGTCGGCAATCTCAGTCCGTTGTAGTTGGTCCATGTTGTTCTCCCTGAGATATTCACTGTGGCTTATTCAACGATGAAATGATCCGAACTCGTTGCGATAGCCACCGGACTATCGGATATCCGACGAGCCTTGTCGGATAATCCCTCAATTTGCGTTTTATCCAACGAATAGATAAAACCCCATATCCAACTTGCGTCCACCATCAAAAAAGCGCAGACTCATCGAGCTTGCGCTTTCGATTCACGCGAGGTAGCAGGCCATTCTCCGCTGTACGGATTGCCCTCAGCGCGGCAGCAGAGGTTCTATCTTCGTGAGCAAATCGAGGACATCGCTCGTTGCCGTTTTCCACACTTCATCCCAATCGACGATGTCGTAACCGTGAATGAGGTGATCGCGCATACCCGCAATCAATGACCAAGGGATTTCAGTGTGCTGAGCGCGAAACTCGCTGGAGAGATGTTTGACGGCCTCGCCCATGACAATCAACTGGTAGAGCACAGCCGACTGCGTCTTATAGTCGTCCAGAAAGACCGCTTTGCTCATATCTTGCACAAAGCTCACCACCAGGTGGGCTGCTTCTGCGATATCGAGTAAAGTCGTTTCATCCCGCTACATAGGTAGCCTTTTGCCGGGGAAAGAGCGTTTCAGCCGTGTTGAGGATTTCGCGGCGCAACAGCCAGTTGCGGCTGCGTTCAAGTGCACGCCTGGTGATCAGGTCTACATTGCGGTGGAAAAGGCTTTGCAGTTCCTGCTGCATTTGAACATGTTCAAGCAGGCTCCATTCGGCTTCGGGAGCAAACGTCACTAGAACATCCACGTCACTGTCGGGGCCAAAATCGCCGCGCAACGCCGAACCAAACAAGGCCAATTCGCGGATCTGCCAGCGTTGGCAGAATCGCGCGATTTCTGAATCAGGCACGGCGGCGATCGAGGTGTTCATGTTACGCGAGGTAGTAGGTCATCCTCTGCAAGTGCGTCACTGGATCGAGGTACTGCACGCGCACTCCTTCCGGCACGACGAGGTTGATGGGCGCGTAGTTGAGGATGGCACGGACGCCGCCCTTCACGCATAGGTCGGCCACTTCCTGCGCTACTCCGGCGGGCGCGGCGATCATGGCGACCTGGACGTTGAGCTCGCGCACTGCGTCGGGCAGCGTGGCGATGTCTTGGATCGTGAGATCGCCGATCGGTTGGCCGACTTTCGCCGGGTCCACATCGAAGGTCAGCGCAATATAGAAGCCGCGATCGCGGAAGCCGGCATAGCGAATCAGCGCTTGACCCACATCGCCCACGCCAATGAGCGCCACCGGCCATTCGCGATCGACCTTGAGGATTCGGCGAAGTTGCTCCTGCAGGTGGCTGATCTGGTAGCCGGTACCCTGCTTGCCGAACTCCCCAAAGTGCGAGAGATCCTTGCGGATCTGCGCCGAACTGATGCCCAGCTTCTCGCCCAGTTCGTGCGAAGAAGTGATTTGCTGCCCGGCGGCGGCCATGAGTGACAAAGCGCGCAGGTAAATCGGCAGACGACCAATGACGATATCAGGAATTTCCGTGGCAGCCATGTCAACGTCTCCTTTGTGCGGATTGACACCAGCTTGTGAAGGATGTGACGGTATGTTACCACGGAACAAAATCAGGGGCAATATCAAAATTCAGCTGTGTGCACGCAAACGCTTCGCGTGTCAGGCAGTTAGCGGCTCGGGCTCCATGCGCAGCTCCCTTTAGGGCACGCCCGAGTAGCGGCGGCGTGTCCGCTCGTTTCGCTCGGGATGCTGCGCGAGGAGCCGCCCCTGCTGCCAAGTTGAGCATTGCTGCCGAAAACGAGGGCTTCGTGCGAAATGCCACCCAAGCGGGTATAATCTTCTCGTTGAGTTGACATTCATCACGAGGTTACACATGCGAACAAGAAGTCGATGGACCACCGTTCTGATCGTGCTCGCGTTGGGCGCGATCGTATTGTCGGCCTGCGGAGCACAGCCGAGTCCCGCGGCGCAGACCGCGGCCGAGCGAACCGCGGCGGCGAAGCGCGGCACGATCCGCGCCTCGGTTAGCGCCAGCGGTAAGATCGATCCGGCGGGCAAGGTTAATTTGAATTTCGGCGTGCCGGGCACCGTGCAGGATGTGCTGGTCAGCGAAGGTCAGACCGTGCAGCAGGGCGACGTCCTGGCAAAGCTGGACACGGATAACCTGGAATTGGCCGTGAAGCAAGCCGACCAGGCACTGGCGACGCAGAAGCTGGTTTACACGCAGGCGATATCACCCACGACCAGCGATGTGGCCGCCGCCGAAGCGGCGATTGCCAGTGCGTCATCGAGCTTGAAGCAGCTCGGCACACCCGATGAGATCGCGCTGCAGATCGCGCGCTTGCAAGCCGATTCCGCGAATGAGTCCAAACGGCAGGTGGAGTTCCAATGGGATCAGATTAAGGAGAAGCCGTTTGGCGGACTGCCGCGTGATATTCTGCAATCGCAGTTGGCGCAGGCGACGATAGCAGCACAGATTGCGCAACTGCAATATGAAAACGTAAAACGCGGCGGCGCGGACGCGCAGAAGGCTGCGGCGCGTGCGCAGATCGCGCAGGCTCAGGCGCAGCTGCAAAAACTGCTGGGCGATGATCGCACGCGCGCTCTGGCCGAAGCGCAGGTGAAGCAGGCTGAGTTGAACCTGGAAGCGGCGAAGCAGCGCCTGACCGACGCGGTGCTTACCTCTCCGATCGCGGGTACAGTTTCCGAGTTGAACGTCAAGGTCGGTGAGCAAGTAGGCACGGGCGCGCTGCGTCCGGCGGCCGTGGTCGCCGATCTGTCGTCGTTTCACATCGACGTGGGTATCGACGAGAACAGCATCGGTTCGCTGCAAGAAGAGCAGCCGGTAGTAATTACGGTCGATGCCTTGCCCGATGAGACCCTGACGGGCCGTGTGGATTATCTGGCGCCAACCGCCACCGATACCGGCGGCGTGGTCACCTACAAAGTGATCATCGGTCTCGACGAGACGGAGCTGCCCGTGCGCGGCGGTATGAGCGCCAACGCCGATGTGATTACCGAGGTGCGCGACAATGTGCTGACCGTGCCTAACTGGACCATCCGCATCGATCGGCAGACGGGCAAAGCCTATGTGTACGTCCAGCGCGGCGACAAAGTCGAGGAGATCGAAATCGTCACCGGCCTGCGCAATGCCAACGAGAGCGAAGTCATTTCCGGCTTGAATGAAGGTGAAGTGCTGGTGGTTCCGCAGAAGAGCGGGTTCTTTGGGGGGCAATAAAACGTGAAGGGTGAAACGTAAGGGTTGACCCGCAGGCGGGTTATTACGTTTTCCGCCTTACGCTTTACGCCTCTCAGTAGGTGGCTATATATGGACGCAAAACCTGTCATCGAAATTGAAGACATCACAAAGGTGTATCAGATGGGCGAGACGGAAGTCCACGCCCTGCGCGGCGCGACGCTGAATATCTTTGAAGGCGATATGGCGGCCATCATGGGGCCGAGCGGTTCCGGCAAATCGACGTTGATGAACATCATCGGTTGCCTGGATCAACCGACAGCCGGCCTGTACAAGCTCGACGGGGTGGACGTGCACACGCTGACCGATAATCAGCTGGCCGAGATCCGCAATCGCAAGATCGGCTTCGTGTTTCAGCAGTTCAACCTGCTGCCGCGCACCACAGCCTTGCAAAACGTGGAGCTGCCGCTGATCTATTCGGGCACCTCGTCACGCCAACGCAAAGAGCGCGCCACAGTGGCGTTGGAAGCGGTGGGGCTGGGCGATCGAACCCATCACCATCCCAACGAACTATCGGGCGGGCAGCAGCAGCGCGTGGCCATCGCACGAGCGTTGGTCAACGATCCCGCCATCATTCTGGCGGACGAACCGACCGGCAACCTCGACTCGAAATCGGGCGCGGAGATCATGTCGATCTTCCAGCGGCTTAATCGTGAAGAGGGCATGACCATCATTTTCGTCACGCACGATCCGCGCATCGCGCAGCATACGCGCCGCGTCATCAGCATCTACGACGGCCAGATCGTGAATGATGAAGCGGTGCAGGATCAGATCATCGAAGATCAAGAGCATCCTGAATACGATAAGTTGGTTCGTGCGACGACGCCGTAATACGAACCACGTCACACCCGCCGCTCATGCGTGCCGCCAGGCTCCACGGAGCCTGGGTACGGCAAGGCGGGTGTCCAGTTCTCAATCGCTGGATTCCCGCTCGCCAGGCGCGCCTCCGCCGCAAATTGGCGGACAAGGCGTACGCGGGAATGACTGCCGTGTGCACGCAAATGTTGTCAGGCAGTTAGCGGCTCGGGCTCCGTGCGCAGCCCCCTTTAGGGCACGCCCGAGTAGCGGCGGCGTGTCCACTCGCTACGCTCGGGATGCTACGCGAGGAGCCGCTCCTGCTGACATGTTTTGCGTGCACACTGACTGCCTTACGACGCACAAAGTGACGTGAATGCTACGACTCTCTTCTGTCATAGAAAACATCCGCATGGCCTTGCGCGCGCTGCGCTCCAACAAACTGCGCGCGGCCCTGACCATGCTGGGCATCATCATCGGCGTCAGCGCGGTAATTACGCTGGTGTCGGTGGGACGCGGCGTGGAGAATTATATCGGCGCCTCGTTCGGCGCGATCGGCACCGATCTGCTCTTCATCCTGCCCGGCTCACCGGAAGAAACATCGAGCGGCCCTCCCTCGCAGGTGGCGCAGGGCAATGTCGTGATTGGCCCGTCGTTGACGACCAAAGATGCCGAGGCGTTGAAGGATGTGCGCCGCGTGCCCGATGCGGCTGTCATTGCGCCGGAAGTACGCACCGTGGCCTCGGTGGCGCTGGGCAGCAACGTGGTGCAGCCCTTCGTCAGCGGCGTCGAGCCGGAGTATGCCGAAGCGCGCAGTTGGAAAACCACCGAAGGGCGCTTCATCTCCGATGGAGACATGACGGCGCGCGCCCGCGTCGCCGTGATCGGCCAATCAGTGGTGAAAGAGTTGTTTGAGGATGACAGCAGCCCGATTGATCGGATCATCAAGCTCAACCAGCAACCTTATCGGGTGATCGGCATCCTGGAAAGCAAAGGCGGATCGCTGGGTGGCGATCTGGACAATCAGATATTCGTGCCGCTAACCACCGCGCACAACGAACTGTATCCGCTGCGGAACCGCGCGGGCGAACCCGTGGTGACGTTCATGTACGTGCTGCCGCGCGAGGGCGCCAATCGCCAGGACGTGACCGAGCAAATGACGGCGGTGCTGCGCGATCGGCACAACATTTCGTACCGCGACGACGATGATTTCTCCGTCTACAGCCAGGCCGATTTCCTGGCAGCCTTTGGCGCGATTATCGCCGCCGTCACCGTGTTCCTGTCTTCGATCGCGGCCATCTCGTTGATCGTCGGCGGTATCGGCATCATGAATATCATGCTGGTGACGGTGACGGAGCGTACGCGCGAGATCGGGCTGCGCAAGGCGATCGGGGCCAAGCGGCGCGATATTTTGGTGCAGTTTCTGATCGAAGCGACGACGTTGTCGCTGCTGGGCGGAATGGTCGGAATCTTCATCGGTGCTGGCGGGGCGATTGCCATCGGTAATCTGGTGGAGAATTTCGATCCCGTCGTCGCGCCGGGGGCCGTGATCATGGCCGTGGGTTTCTCGGTTGCGGTGGGGCTGTTCTTTGGCCTGTATCCGGCGTGGCGCGCGTCGAAGTTGAATCCGATTGAGGCGTTGCGATATGAGTAGACAAGCAGACAAGTGGACAAGGCGGAATCATGCACGTCTTTGACAATGTGCGCAACGCGTTGCGCGCGCTGCGGTCCAATAAATTGCGATCGGTCTTGACCATGCTGGGCGTCATCATCGGCGTCAGCGCGGTGATCTCGTTGCTGTCCATCGGCCAGGGCGTGGAGAATTTCATCAACAGCCAGTTCAATGCGCTGGGGACGAACTTGCTGTTCGTGCTGCCGAAGTTGAGCAATTCGCAGGGCGCGCAGTTTGTGGCGCAGTTTGCCAATCAGACGACGCTGACGCAGAACGATAGCCGCGCTTTGAGCGATCCGGCCTTGGTGCCGGACATCTCGAATGTTTCGGCGCAGATCCGGCTGGACGCACTGGCCCGCTATGCCGACGCCAAGCTGACCACGGCGGTGCGCGGCGCCAATCCGGCGTATTTTGTGCAGCGCGGTCTCGAGGTGATCGACGGACGCGAGCTCGACGACGAGGACGTGCGGAGCTCGGCGCGCGTGGCGGTCATCGGCAAAACCATCGTCGACGAGTTGTTCCCGCCGGAGGTGAGCCCGCTCGATCGGACGATTCGCGTCAACGATGTGCCTTTCCTGGTGATCGGCGTGCTGGAAGAAAAGGGCGGCAATCAGTTCTCCAACGACGACAATCAGATCATCATCCCTATCACCACGGCGCGCGCCCAACTGCGCGATGTGCGCGCGCGCAACGGCTTGCCGGGCGTGACGGCGATTTTGATGCAAGGCGTCGACCCGACGTCAAGTGACGCGCTGAAGGACGACGCGACCAACGTGCTGCGCGAACAGCACGACATCTCGTACCGTGACGACGACGATTTTCAGGTCTTCAATCAGGCCGACCTGCTGCAATCGTTCGGCGCGATCAGCGCGGCGATTACGGTCTTCCTCTCGGCCATCGCGGGCATCTCGCTGCTGGTGGGCGGCATTGGCGTGATGAACATCATGCTGGTCACGGTGACCGAACGCACGCGCGAGATTGGTTTGCGCAAAGCGGTCGGGGCGAGGCGGCGCGATATTTTGATCCAGTTCCTGGTGGAAGCGATGACGCTGTCATTGGTGGGCGGGGCGATCGGCATTGCGATCGGTGTAGGCGCCGCGGCGGCTGTTTCCAGCGTGTCCCAGCAATTTCAGCCCAGTGTGTCACTGGTAACAGTGCTGCTGGCGACCGGTGTCTCGGCCATGGTCGGGTTGGTCGCGGGGTTGTATCCGGCGTTGCGCGCCGCGCGCATGAATCCGATTGAGGCGTTGCGACATGAGTGAAAAGTGAAGAGTGAACCGCCCGAGGTCGATGTGACTTCGGGCGGCTCTTTTTGTGCTCAATTGCGCTTCGCCAAAATTGGATCGTTCAATTCGACCGGCGTCTCGAACGAGGGCGGCCCAACCAGCTGCTGGTTATTGACCACAAACGTCGGCGTCCCGCGAAAACCCCGATCGAATGCCTCCTGCCGTTTGGCTAGTACCTCGTCACGATGGACAACCGAAGTCGGCGTATTCGGCGATGACGACGGGCGCGTTCACCGGGCCGAGGCCGGGACTGTCTTCGGCGAGACCTGTGTGGATTGGCGCCTGGGGTCGAGACGCCTGCGGTGTGATCAACACTGCACCCATGATCAGCGCCACCCCAATGCCCACGACGATCAATGCGCGGCGGCGTAATGATCGCCCTGATCATATCACGTCACATCCAACCTTTCGATCGGATACTTCTCGTATAGCCGTTCGACAATCGCCCGGCGAATGCGCGAGACTCCTGCGTGAACATCTGCGAACGACGTGTAGATCGGCGCGATACCCAGGCGGATGTTGTCGGGATAGCGGAAGTCGGGAATCACGTTGAGGTCTTCAATTAACGCCCGATCGATCCGCAGCGCCTCCGCGTGCCCGATGGAAACATGCGACCCGCGCTGGCGATAGTCACGCGGCGAGTTCAACGTCACACCCAACGGTCTAAGCAGTTCTTCCCACAACCCGATCAGATACTCCGTCTGCCCGATTGACTTCGCCCGCAGTCGATCGATCCCGGCTTCCAACAGCAGATCGATCGCGGATTCCACCGCCGAGAGCGAGAGGATGCTGGGCGTTCCAACCTGCCAGCGATTCATCCCCTTCGCCGGTTGATACTGCAATCCAAAATCGAATTGCCCCTTTTGGCCGAACCAACCCCAGATAGGATTGAGCACCTCCTCCTGCAAATCTTTTCGCACATAGAGAAATGCGGCAGAACCTGGCCCGCCGTTGAGATATTTGTACGTGCAGCCCACGGCGAGATCGACCTCGCATTCGTTCAGAGCCAGCGGCAGCGCCCCAACTGAATGGCTCAAATCCCACAACATCAGCGCCCCAACGCGATGCGCTTCTTCGGTGATCGCCGCCATGGCGTAGACGTAGCCGGTTTTGAACGCAGTGTGCGTCAACGTGACAAGGGCCGTGTCGTCGTCAATGGCGTCTCTCAACTGATCGGTCGAAACCGACAGACCATCTTCGGAATGCACGACGTGCAGACGATGTCGGTTACCCAGCAGATCGATCGCGCCCTGCAGTAGGTACACATCTGACGGGAAGTTGAGATCGTCGGTGATGATCTTCGAGCGGCCTGGCCGGGCGCGCAGCGCCGCCATGACGAGTTTGAAGAAGTTCACTGAGGTTGAATCGGTGGCGATGACTTCATCGGCCTCTGCGCCGATCAACCGCGCGATCTTCGCGCCCACCCGCTGCGGCAGCGTGAACCAGCCCTCGTTCCAGCCGCAAATCAGGCGCGAGCCCCACTCGCGTTCGACGACATCCTGTAGCCGCGCCACGCTGCGCTTGGACAAACGCCCCAGCGAATTTCCGTCGAGGTAGATCAGTTCGGGATCGTCGATCACGAATTCGTCCCGGAAAGACGCGAGTTTGTCTTGTCGATCAAGTTCCAGAGCGTAGTCACGATCAATGCGAGTGGTCATGTCCATGCGCCTCCAGCAAGGGCCAAGTGATTCCCGCGCTGCGGGTGATGCCACATTATAACGCCTCTAACCGGCCCTCCATTTGCCCACCAATGTTGTAGAATGAAAGTATGATACCATCGCGGAGTCTGCCTGCATGACAACATCTCACATCCTCGTCAACCGCCTCGTCAAGACCTATCAGGTTCCCGTGCGCGAGGGCGGCCTGCGCGCCGCCATGCGCAGCTTTGCCCGCCGCACGTACGATACCGTCGAAGCCGTGCGCGACATCAGCTTCAGCATCGAGCCGGGTGAGATCGTCGGCTTCATCGGCCCCAACGGCGCAGGCAAAACCACCACGCTAAAGATGCTGGCGGGCTTGCTGCATCCCACTTCGGGCGAAGTGCGCGTCGCCGGATTTACACCGTGGGAACGTCACGCCGATTTTCTGTGCACCATCAGCATGGTGCTGGGCAACAAGAGCCAGTTAATTTGGGACATTCCTGCGCTCGACACCTACCGCGTGCTGGGCGAGATTTATCACCTGACCCCGGCGCAGTATCAACAATCGCTCGAAGAGTTAGTCAAGTTGCTGGACATGAGCGAACTGCTGACCAAGCCCGTGCGCAACCTCTCGCTGGGCGAGCGCATGAAGTGCGAACTCGTCGCGGGCCTACTGCATCAACCGCAGGTGATCTTCCTCGACGAACCGACGCTGGGATTGGACATCTCGATGCAGAGCCGCCTGCGTCGCTTCGTGCTCGATTATAACCGGCGCCACGGCGCGAGCGTGATCCTGACCAGTCACTACATGGCCGACGTGACGGCGCTGTGTCCGCGTGTGATCTTGATCCATCACGGGCGCTTGTTGTACGACGGCGGCTTAACCGATCTCGCCGCGCGCCTGGCGCCGTTCAAGTTGATCCGCGTGGGGCTGAGTGCCGATCGGGTTGTGGCAGATTCGGCATTGCCGATCGGCGTGGAGGTGTTGCAGCGCGAAGGCGATCATCTGGAATTGCGCGTACCTCGATCGGTTGCCCCGGCGATCATGGCGCAACTGCTCAACACGCTGCCCGTCATCGATCTGGTCGTGGAAGATCCACCGATCGAAGCCGTCATCGATCAGATCTATCAGGAGGGTGCGTCTCTGCTCAAGGCCCCTTCGGGTGACAATCCGCCACTGGATTTTCACGCGCAGCGAATGGAAGCGAGTGAGGAGAAAACGAGATGAACCATCGGGGTGGTTGGGCGCTGATCAAACGATCGTGGGCGTCATGGTTGCAGTATCGCAGTTTCTTCTTCGTGCTGGCCTTTGGCTGGATGATCCCACCATTGATCTATCTCTTCGTGTGGTCGACGGCATCCGAGCCTGCGCCGATTGCGGGCATGACGCCGCCGCAGTTCGTGGCGTACTATCTGGTGTTGATCCTGGTCAATCAACTGACATTCGCGCAGACCAACTGGACAGTGGGCGATATCATCCGTATGGGCAGTTTGAACTCGTGGCTGTTGAAACCGATGTCGCCGTTGTATAACGCGCTGGCAAGTGAGGTGGCCGGCAAGGTGGTGATGATGGCGTTCGTGGTGCCGGTCTCGATCGGCCTGGCAATCGTGCTGCGGCCCGAGTTGAACGCCACGCTCTCACAGGGCGTATTCTTTTTCATCGCGCTGGGCGGCGCGTGGCTGCTGCGTTTCTTTTGGGGCCTGTGGCTGGCCTGCCTCGCTTTCTGGGCCACGCGCGCCGATGCGCTGCTGGCGTTGCAGGATGCGCTGATCTTCCTGCTGGCGGGCGTCGTGGCACCGGTGGCGCTGCTGCCCGGCGTGCTGCAAACGATCGCGCGCGTGCTGCCGTTCTATTACATGGTCGGGTTTCCGGTCGAGGCGTTGACCGGGCAGATCGCTTCTTCGGAAGTGGCGACGGGCTTCGTGATACAGGCCGCGTGGTTGATCGTGGCGATTGTGATCTATCGCCTCGTGTGGCGATCGGGGTTGAAGCGGTATTCGGCGATTGGGGGATGAATCTATCCAACTGTGTCATGCTGAGCGAAGCGAAGCATCTCGCACAGTTCAGGAAAATAGCAGTCAAAGCGAGACGGGAGCACTGCACCGCATGTGTTCTTCGCCGCTCACCTGCACTGCGCCGCACGAAGTGCGGTGCAAGTGTCGCGGCTCAGAATGACACCCGTTCAGAAATGAGATCATCATGCGTTATCTTCGTCTCATCAAATACTTCATGCTGTCCTCGGCGCAAACCGATCTGGCCTATCGCGCGAACTTTGCGATCGGGTTGTTCAACTCGATCTTGAATCTCATCATCGGCGTGTTGGGGCTGGTGGTGTTGTTCAGCCAGGTCAACACACTAAACGGCTGGACCTTCGCATCGACGCTGGCCTTGCTGGGTGTCTATCTCACCATCAGCGCGGTGCGCGGCTGGTTCATCGGCCCCAGCCTGGAAACGCTGGCCGGCATCGAAGGCGATGTGTGGAGCGGACGCTTCGACTTCACGCTGCTGCGTCCCATCAACACGCAGTTCTTCGTGAGCGTGCGCCAATGGAGTTGGTTCGCCGTGATCGATCTGGCTTTGGGGTTGGGCGTCATCGTCGTGGCCAGCATCCAATCGGGCGGCGCGCAGATCTTCTCGTTTCTCGTCGCGGCGACGGCGAGCGTGGCCGTGTTGTATGCGATCCTGCTGATCTTCACGGCGCTGGTCTTCTGGAGTCCCGGCCTGTTGTTTACGTGGGTCTTCGATGCGATCATGCAGCTGGCCCGCTATCCGATCGGCATCTACCCCGGCTGGCTGCAATTCGTGCTGACGTGGATCATCCCCGTGGCGATCATGACGACGATTCCCGCCGCAGCCCTCACGGGCGACATCCAACCGATCATCCTGATCGGCGGCATGGCCTTGGCCGTGATCTTGTTCGTCGCCGCATCGGTCTTGTTCCACCTGGGTGTGAAACGGTACAATAGTGCGTCGAGTTGATCTCCCCCTCTCCTGAAAAATGCTTTCCCTTTCAGGAGAGGGGGTTGGGGGGTGAGGCCTCCCGTAACCCACCAAGGTTGTAAGCTGAAGGTAATCCACGAAGTGCACGACGCCTAGCGCGCCGCCGACGTGAAACTACTGCGTCGGGTACGGCGAGAACCACGAAGGAAAATTATCGCGCGCGTCTAAAAACCTTTGGTGTGTCATTAGTATGATAGCGGCAGGCACGGCAGACCGATTGTCATTGGGCCACGAGGCCGTCTCGGAGTGTGCTCGCCGTGCCCAGGCGTGTGGTCAG
>Ga0209254_10003813_pt1 | contig 13759 bp, 14 predicted proteins | sample FrelakmetDIP11DI_FD_187148 | JGI IMG/M metagenome (GOLD analysis project Ga0209254, IMG submission 187148) | Freshwater lake sediment microbial communities from the University of Notre Dame, USA, for methane emissions studies - DIP11 DI (SPAdes)... | ecosystem: Environmental > Aquatic >...
TGACGGATACTCCAGCGATTTGCCATTCTCCGGCTAGATTCAAAGTACCTGAATAATTGAGATTGTCTACAATGTTGTCGTCGTCAATGACATTGATACCAATGACTGCGCTATCCAAACCTATGGCAATTACTTCGCCTTCAATGTCGAGTTCGTTTTCAAGGGAGTCCTCCGTCACATCATCTATACTTCCCAGGCCTCTTATTTCCCCTGTGCCTAGAAAGTCAGCCAGATTAGTCTGGAGGCCTCCCTGAAAACTTGCCAGGCCTGCTGCATCGAGTGTGCTTTCGAAAATTGCAGGCACATTAACGCCAAATAGTATATCTCTAGATCGAGTGGCTGCTTGCAAAACATTTTGCAGCTCTTGTTTTTGTTTGTCATCAGCCATGCCAAACCTGAACTTGTCAAAGGATAGTAAAGCATCCTGGGCCGGCTTTACCGCCAGAAGTCCGCTCAGTAGATCGGGTGCATCCCTGACCACCAGAGCGAACAAGGCGCTAAAGGTAACCAATAAGCTGATGGCGGATGCAGCGAGCAACTTTGACTTTAGGATATTTTTTACTTCTAATGTTCTCAACCTGTGAGCGTCGTGATCAAATCTAATAAACTTCGCCGGTTCCTCTGGAAGGATGCTCTCAGCCGCTGTCTGGGCTTCAATGCTGGCGAGAGCAGCCTCCAGTGGAATTTCTGTATGTATCTTTTTTTCTCTGAGAGGAGCCATTATTTCCTCCTCGCTTACAGGTATAAAGCCTTGATGCAGCTCTTCAGCTTTATGATCAGAGGCCGGTTCTAATCGGCTAATTTGAGTGAGTTTTTCAGAAGAAAGTTTTTGGGTAGTAATGTTTGCCGCCAGGTCCTTTTCGTTTTGATCAAATAGTTCGAGATGAAATTCTTTCTCAGCTTCGTGTTCGCTGGAGAGCAAAAGCTGTTTTAGCTTGGCAACATCATCAGTGTAAAAAGCCCGGTAACCATTGGGCAGCCTGGTGGCTTGGATCGCTCCTTTTTCTTCCAGACGTCTAAGCGTCGTGGGAGAAACCCCTAGTAGTTTAGCGGCTTCAGATGTAGAGAGTTGTTTATTTGTAATTTGTCCTATCGTTTCAAGGGCAGGCATTCTGATCTTACAAGTCCCGTACTTTAGTTTTCCTTTTGCTTTTCTTTAAGCAAAAAGCAAAGATAATTTTTGTACTTGCTGTTAATACTGAAAAAGAGCTGCATCTTACCTTAGCATTTGCTTTTCTTACAACAAATAATAAGGTTATATAAATCCTACCTGACACACATTTACTTGTCAATACTTTTATGCCCATTCTAAAGCACCAAACATGCTTCCGAGTACATATTACCTGACATAATGTGGCGTAACCTATAGGAGAGCTACTTAAGAACGAAAATATTTGCAGAAATATTTTTAATGATCTAAATCTTGAGCTGAGATTGAGGGAAGGATTTAATGGAAGAGAATAGAACTAACTGCCGAAGTCTGACGGCTGGCGAATCGCTATGCTAAACAAGGTAAGATATTAATTACAAAGTAGCTAGTATCTTAAAAATTTTGCAAAAATTCATGTCTTCATAAAATATATAAAATAATTTATGAGAGAGGATGACATTAAACATTATATATTTATGACAAAAATTGATTTAAAAAGAACAATTGTATGGTTATGAGTACATTACAATAGGAATTGCTGAGTCATCCTTGGTCATATAAGGGGTATGAACATCCTGGCCAACAGGTGAATGCCCATACTTACATAACCGGCTGTTTTATTGCCGGAAACTGGGGCAAATCATAAACTATGTAATTATATGACAGTAATAATGGCATAGATTATTAAAGATTACTATTTGTCTACACAACAGTAAGAAACACTTGTTTGCTAATATAGGAATAACAACGACAGTTGTATAACCAACAGCAAGTAAATACAATCAGGAATTAACCATAGGAAAGCCTTGATAATTAATATATGATTGATGATAATTAACGGGAATGAAATACCTGCCAATATATAAAAAAATCTTATATTTGCTATCCATAATATTCACAATAAGAATTGTTTTGGCCAGCACATACGATTTTGCAATTTCCGTACCCATATTGGATCCTGATGTGGAAGAGGGTTCTATTGTAAGTTATGTGGGTGGGGAGTACATCTTAAGCATTGAGGCTTACGATGGCAATATGTTCGGCATTGTCTCCGGGGATCCCTCTTTATATCTTGAGGATAGGAATCTCCAGAATTATGTCTTAGTGGGTTCAAAGGGAGAGATGGACGTCCGGATTTCTTCCAAGAACGGAGAGATAAAAAAAGGCGACTATCTCACCTCTTCTGAGATTCCCGGTGTGGCGCAGAAAGCCGATAAGAGTGGCCGGGTACTAGGCATTTCCCTTGATGACTACACCAACCAGGATCCTAATAGCATAGGTCTGATCGCTGCCTACGTTGACATTAAATCCCATTTGAAGCAGGAATCCCTGACCGAGAATCTACTCACCGTAATCAGCGACGGTTTGTCTTCGGCGTTTCTTACCCCGCTAGCCTCTCTGAGATATATCATGGCGTTAATAGTTACGGCCATAACCTTTGCCATTGCCTTTCTTTCCTTCAGCCGTTTGACCAGCCGGGGTGTTGAGGCATTGGGTAGAAATCCGTTAGCGGGCACCTCCATCAAGAGCGTCATTATCTTCAATTTCATCCTGACCTTCATAATAATTGCCAGCGGACTGGCAATTGCTTATTTGATTTTAGTGCTGTAAAGTTAAGATATGCCCGCACTGCCTCAGTTTGATGCCTATAATGTGTTAGTTGTTCTGTTCGCCATTTCCTCCGTTTCCTTCCTTTTCATTTTTGGTTACACCATATATTACTGGCTATACAAGAGACATCATGGAGTTAAAAAAGGTGTTCGAACGATAGACCCCAGAGACGCAGCAGTAGAGGAGGCCATTAAGATTGTTGACGATGCTCGGGGTAAGGCGTTGGGGCTTTTACAAGAGGCCCATCTAGAGGCCAAAAGTATTTTACAGGATTCTCAAGAGGTAAAATCATCCACCAAAGAAATGTTCGAACAGAAAATGCAGCAACTGGCTCAAAAACAGATGCAGGCTTTTGATGTTTTGGCTCAGGATCTGATGGGTTCCTACAGGACTGTGCTGGGCAAGGAAAAAGAGGAATCCTTGAAAAGCTTTGTTGAGATCTCCGATGCCCTCAAACAGCAGCTAACGTCTGAAGTTAGAGCGTTTGCGGGCAGCATGAAGCAGGTTACCAATGACACCGAGAGCAACATAAGGAGCGGGTTAAAAACCCAATATGATCAGGTATCCGCCGAGATGGGCAATCTGGCGACCAACCTTAAGAGGATCACTGCTGAGGCTGAGCAGGGCATGAAGACGAGTCTGGGCAGCCAGTATGAACTTATCCAGGATGAGGTAGGGGGATTATCCGGCAACCTGAAAAAAGTCATCGAGGAAGCTGAGGGTACGCTAAAATCAGGCTTATTAGAGCAATACACCCAGCTAAAAAATGAAGTAGGCAGCCTGGCCGGTAGTCTAAGAAAGGTGACCGAAGAGACAGAGATCAAGATAAAGGAGGACATAACTCACGAGTACGAAGAGGCCAGGGGAGTAGTCCATAATTTTGCTGAGAGTCTCCGCAAAGCGACCTTAGAGACCGAAAATGTTTTGAAAAAGGACGTGAAGGATGAGTACGATCAGATCAAAAAGGACCTGCAAACTTACAAGGAAGACAAGCTTCATAAAATGGATGGCTTGGTTTTGGGCATGATGGAGGAAGTGGCTCGTGATGTGCTGGGCAAGACCATGACCGGTAAGGATCACGAAGAACTTATACTCAGATCATTGGACGGGATTAAAAAGACTACCAATTTTAAGGAGTTATGACAGAAATGGACGATAAGCAGAAAATTGCACTATGTTCAGCCATTCGCACCGCCAGGTATTCAAGGAAAGTTGTCTCACTATTGCGTGATATGGCAGATAATTTATATAAGACCGATTCCCAGGATTTAACGACGAGTTTAGAGCATTCCATGGACGAAGATCTTTTGGCAGTTCTCAAAGGTGCCATCCAGACGTCCAGTGAGAAGACCCCCATGGAGGCAGAGGCTAGGTTGAGAGAGGTGATTGAGTACATAAGAAATCTTGAAGAAGTTAGCTTTGTAATTCCCATTCACCCAAATAAGGAATTTGTGAAGCGGCTTCATGACTGGTGTACTGAAAGTATACGAAGAGATATTCTTATAGATTTCACCGTTAATAGACTTATGGAAAGCGGAGTACTTATGATCTACAAAGGGCACTACTTTGAGTACTCTCTGGAAAATCTTTTGGATGAATATTTTTCGACGCACAACATGGATAAAATTTTTAAGTTGGAGATGTAATGCAGGATAGATTCGAACAGTTACTTGAACAGACAAAAGAGATAGGCTACGTCGGTCTGACGGCTTATCCTATAATATATATCAAAGGTCTGCCATCGGTTAAGATGTCGGAAATAGTTCTTTTTGAGAGTGGAGTCATTGGCATGATAATTAGCTTGTCGGAGGAGTTTGCCGAAGCCGTCCTTTTTTCAGCCAAGCCCATTCCTATTGGTGCCCGGGTGGTCAGAACCCTGCAGCCCTTCCATCTGGACATAAGCGATTCGTACATTGGGAATTTTATTGATCCCGCCGGGGAGCCCTTTGACGACAAAGTGGTTATTACCAACATCAAGGAGAGCCGGTTCATTGATGCTCTGCCCTCAAAGATCGATGCCAGAGAAAGGGTGCTCGAACCTCTGCTCACCGGCGTTAATGTTGTGGATCTTATGGTGCCTCTGGGTAAGGGACAAAGGGAAATGGTGCTAGGGGATAGGAAAGCTGGTAAGACTGCCTTTTTGTTACAGACCATCTTAACTCAAGCTAAGGAGGGTACATTATGCATCTACGCTGGAATAGGTAAGAAGAAGATGGAGGCCAAGTTGGTGGAATCCTTTGTAAGGGATAAGGGCATAGGAAATAATTTCATTGGCATCTTCTCCTTTGCCTCTGATCCTTTGGGGATGATTTACATCACACCTTATTCAGCCATGACATTGGCCGAGCATTACCGGGACAATGGTCGAAACGTTCTGGTCATTTTGGATGATATGACCACCCACGCTAAATATTTCAGGGAGATCTCCCTTTTGAACAGGAAATTTCCGGGTAGAGAGTCTTATCCGGGCGATATTTTTTATACCCATGCCAGGCTGTTCGAAAGAGCAGGCAATTTCAAGTTCCCGGAAGGACCAAGATCCATCACTTGTTTAGGGGTCGCCGAGACGGTGAGCGGGGATATTTCCGGCTACATTCAAACTAATCTTATGAGTATTACTGACGGCCATATATTCTTTGACATAGACATTTTCGAAGAGGGCAGGCGCCCGGCCGTTAACACCTTCCTATCCGTCACTAGGGTGGGAAGGCAAACCCAGACCAAGCTACGCTGGGGAGTTAACCGTGAATTGACAACCTTTCTGACCCTGTTAGAAAAGACGCAGAAATTTTCCCATTTTGGTGGCGAGCTGAATGAGGGCATAAGAGCCACCTTGGATATGGGTGAGCGGGTAAAGGCTTTTTTCACCCAGTCCATGGGCGCTACCTTCTCTTTGGGTGTTCAAATAGTGTATTTTGCCCTCATCTGGGTAGGCACTTTTAACAACTACAATCGTGATCAAATAAAAAAACTTATGCTAAGGATGGAAAACCTCTACCAGTCAGATCAGGGATTTAGGGCCCAGGTGGATGGGATTATCCAGGCCTCGCCGGAATTTAACAAGTTGCTTGGGGAGATGGGAACTAAGGCTAAGTCCTTGGTGGCCGCCATAGAGAAATGAAGACTATAAAAGAAACAAAAGGTGATCTTCTTTTCCTGTACGATTTCCACGATCTAATGGAGACTTACGAGGAGATAGCCGCCATTAGGATGAGAAAGGTTAAAAGATCGGTACTCATGGAAAGAGAGTTTTTAAAGGGGTTGAGTGATGTCTTCAAGTTTGTGGAGATGGCCTACGATACCTATCTCATCAAACTAGGGCAGCTCAAAAAGGGTAAGCGGCACTTCTTGAAGACCAACGGGAAGGATGTTTGCATATTGTTGTCCTCTAATATGGGGTTGTACGGAGAAGTCATACATAAAACCATCTACAAATACATCAGCGATATGAGGGCCGGTCGATCGGATATGGTGGTCATAGGCCGAGTGGGTAAGCGGGTAGTCGAATCTTTACTGCCGGGCAGGGCGTTTCAGTATTTTGACTTCTCAGACTCTGGCGCAGACGATGACAACATGAAGAGGGTATTGGACTTCATCCTCCAGTACAGGAATATCTTTGTTTACCATGGTTATTTCAAATCCATACTCAATCAGGAGGCTTCAGTTACCAGTATAACCGGCGATATCTCGAAGTTTGCCGGTTTTGAAGAGGTGAGCGAGATCAGACAAAAGAAGGAGGAGCAGAAGTTTGGCTTTTTTGAACCCTCCATTGAGGACGTAGCCGCCTTCTTTGAGACCCAGACACTGTCGGTCATATTTGAGCAAGCCATGAACGAATCAAGCTTAAGCAAGTTCGCCTCCAGGATGGTCACTTTGGACATTGCGGTGAATAATATAAATGGCCAGATAAAGACCACCAACTTTACTTTGAAAAAATTAAAGCACAGGAGTTTTAACCGTAAGCAAATAACCTTGATATCAAGTGTATTTGCCTTAAATTTAAAATAAGCTATGAACGAACAAGATATAACCACAACTAGCACGGCCAGGGTCATCGGGGTCAAGGGTTTTGTGGCTGAGGTTGAATTCATGGGGGAGAACAAGCCCCAGATAAATGACATCTTGGTTTTGGAAAATAATAACCGAGTTAAAATGCAAGTTTTCAAATCTTCGTCCAAAAACAACTTCTACTGCCTGATCCTGAACTATGTGGAAGATGTTTACCGGGGAGCCAAGGTCTTGAACACGCAAAGGCCCCTATTCGTCCCCGTGGGCGATCCAATCCTGGGACGGGTCATAGACATATTTGGGGGACCGGTCGACGGGCGAGGTGCCCTAAAAGGCGCTCAATTCCAGCCCATCTATCAACAGGCACCCATATATACTCAAATACCCGAGTCACTGGAAGTTTTAGAGACCGGGATCAAGGTGGTAGATCTGTTCTGCCCTATTATCAAGGGAGGCAAGGCGGGATTATTTGGCGGTTCCGGAGTGGGAAAGACGGTGCTGCTCACTGAGATCATGCACAATGTTGTGGGAAGCGAAAAGGAAAAGAATGTTTCGGTCTTTGCCGGTATTGGTGAGCGTACCAGGGAAGGTCACGAACTCTTTTTGGATTTAGAAAAAAACGGAGTTTTGGACGGTGTGGCACTAATCTATGGTGCCATGGGTGAGAATCCTTCCGTGAGATTTCTGACCGGGGCTGGGGGTGCTACCATTGCGGAGCACTTCAGGGATCAAGGCAAGGATGTTTTAGTTTTTATTGACAACGTCTATAGATATGCTCAAGCGGGCAACGAGCTATCTTTGTTGATGGACACCATACCCTCGGAAGACGGGTACCAAGCTACCTTGTCTTCCGAGATGGGTGCCATTCACGAAAGGCTTGTGTCCAAAAAAGAAGGCGCCATCACGGCCATAGAGGCCGTCTACGTGCCGGCAGACGATCTTTTAGATCAGGCTGTTCAGGCCGTGTTCAAATTTCTGGACTCCTCCGTAGTCTTGTCCAGAGAGGTCTATATGCAGGGCAGGTATCCAGCTATAGATATTTTGGCTTCGGGTTCCAGTGCCATCAATCCGGAGACGGTGTCTGAGGATCACTACAACACAGTTTTGGATGCCCAATCCCTTTTGAAGAAAGCTAATCAACTGGAAAGGATAGTTTCTCTGGTGGGGGAGGCCGAGCTCTCAGATGATGATAGAGTCCTCTACCAAAGAGCCAATAAAGTGAGGAATTTTATGACTCAAAACTTCACAGTAGTATCTGGACAAACGGGTATGGAAGGTGCCTTTGTCCCCCGGGCTAAGGCCGTTGAGGGGGTACGCCGGATCATGTCCGGAGAATTTGATGACCTTTCCGAAGACAAGTTCATGTTCATAGGAGAAGTAAACGATGCCAGAAAAAAGGGAGCTTGAACAAGTACTAGCTGAGGGAAAAAGAATTAAGGTGGATATCAGAAATCGCAAGGAGCAGTTTTTTCAGGGTGAGGCTCAAACAGTTTCGTCAGTCAATGAAACGGGGGAGTTTGATGTTCTGCCCAAGCACGCCAATTTTGTTACTTTGATAAGGGGTTACATAGTCATTGACCGGGGCCTATCCTCAGAAAAGAAGTTTGAGATTGATAGTGGTGTGCTCGCGGCTAAAACCGATTCGGTGGATGTTTATCTGGATTTTTAATTCACTACCAGTTCAAATGATTTTCCCATGGTAGCTTTTACAAAGACAGAGCCAATAAAATCGGGCTTGGCTTTTGGAGGTCTATTGTGCCTGAGCGTGGTCATGATCTCGTGGAAATTCTCAGCCAATTTTTGATCTTCAAAACTTAATTTACCTATTATGGTGTGAATGATGGGATGGTTTTGCTCGGTCTTTATCTCTATACGGCCTTTTTTTATCTGCTCAACCGCTTTAGCCACATCATCGGAAACCGTTCCCGTTTTGGGATTTGGCATAGCTCCGGCGGGTCCGAGGATTCGAGCCAACTTGGCAAGTTTTGGCATCAGTTTGGGATCGGCCACAATCAAATCAAAATCTCTACCCGGTCTGAGATCTCCCTTTTCTATCTTGGTTAGGTCAGCTTCAGTCAGCTGCATATCCGCATTGGCTATCTTGTCCGAAGCCAGAACGGCCACCTTCTTTTCCTTACCGGTACCGTGCGGCAAAGTAGTGATATATCTGACCTGAAGTTCCTGCTTTTTTGAGTCGGCTCTCAAGTTGATGTGAAGTTCCACAGACTGATCAAACTTGGGCTGTTTGCCTTTTCTTATCTCACGGAGGGCATCTTCGAATATGTACTGGGAAACTTGTTTAGCCATGGCCTATTCCATTTCCACTCCCATAGAGCGTGCTGTCCCGGCCACTACTTTTAAGGCCTGCTCTTCATTTTTAGTATTTAGGTCCGACATCTTTACCCGGGCTATTTCCAGAGCTTGTTCGCGGCTGAGCTTGCCAACCTTGTCTTTATTAGGTACAGCTGAACCTTTAAGCAGTTTCAAGGATTTTTTGATCAGCTCTGAGGTAATAGGCGTTTTTGTGATAAAGGTAAAGGATCTATCTTCATATACGGTCAAAACCACCGGAATTATATCTTCACCCATCTTTTGCGTTCGGGCATTGAATTCCTTACAGAAATCCATTAATGGTACACCGTGTTGACCCAGAGCTGGTCCTACAGGCGGGGCGGGGGTAGCTTTGCCGGCTGGGACATTGAGCTTGACGATAGCTTTTACTTTTTTAGTTGTTTTCTTTTTAGGTTCAGCCATATATCTAGATGCTTTGAACTTGAACGAAATCCAATTCTACAGGAGTTTCCTTGCCGAAGAAAGATATGAGTACCTTGACCTTACCCTGGTCCTCATTAACCTCGTCCACCTTGCCTAAAAAGTCACGGAAGGGGCCTTCCATGATCTTGACGCTGTCACCCACGGAGAACTTAGCTTCAAACTTAGGTGCTTCCATTTTGGTGAACTTCATTAGGGTTTTGACCTCCTGTTCTGGCAGAGGGGTGGGAGTGGCCCCCATACCAACAAAGCCGGTCACACCACGGGTTGATCTGACCAGTAACCAGGCATCGTCGCTCATAGTCATGAGGACAATGACGTAACCAGGAAAGAGTCTTTCATCAACCGATCTTTTCTTGCCCTCGCTTATGACTATCTTCTGCTGATGGGGTATGAAAATCTTGAATATCCTGTCCGTGAATTCGCTGGCCTCAGCCCTTTGCTTAAGGGTGACGGCGACTTTTTTCTCATGACCGGCATAAGTATGGACAACATACCATTTGGCAGATTCGGGGACTTTCGAATTTATGATCACCAACCCCTCATCTCCTACCGCATCCATGTCATCCTCCTGGGTGTTATCAGCACCCCGGCTTGTCTTGTCATCTTCGTCATCTTTGTCCTCAACCTCCAGGGCATCATTTTGGCTCTCCAAATCAGGCACCACGTCGTTTGGGTTCTCTAAAGGCTCTTCAGTTGTTTTTAGATCTGTATCATCGCTCATCTTAATAGCAGGGTAGCCAAGCCTTCCTTGAGTAGAAGGTCAACAACCCAAACAAATAAGGCAACGCCTAAACTAACACCTATTACTAGTGCCGTCAAGCGCACGGCCTTCTCCCGGGAAGGCCAGCTGACCTTTCGGAATTCATAGTATGCCTCAAGGACGAAATCCTTGAGGACTTTCCAGTATTTTACGGCCATTTTCACCTCGAAATTCTAGCATATTTGTCACTCATGATAAAATACCTACATGCTAATCCGATTACTGCTCGAACAACCAGTGGTTTTCTTTCTGGTGGCGGGTGCCTTGATCATTTCCATATCTATCCATGAGTTTGCCCATGCTAAGATGGCTGATCTACTGGGCGACAATACCGCTAGGCTCTTAGGTAGGGTGACTCTAGACCCCAGAGCCCACCTGGACCCGGTAGGCTCTCTGCTTTTGCTTTTTGCCGGCTTTGGGTGGGGCAAATCAGTACCTTTCAATCCCATCAATCTGCAAAACCCCAAGCGCGATTCAGCTTTAATAGCTTTTGCCGGGCCGTTCTCCAATTTTATATTGGCAAGTATCTTGTCCGTTCTAGTTAGTTTCATGGGCGGCGGATCCCTAATTGGCACCTTCCTGTATTTTGTTATCCTATATAATGTGGTCCTAGGAGTTTTCAACCTTCTGCCGGTGCATCCCTTGGATGGTTTTAAGGTGGTGGGGGGTTTACTGCCGAGCAGTCTTTATATACAGTGGATGCAGTTTGCACCGTATGGAATATATTTCCTTTTAATCCTGATAGTTACAGGCGGCACAGAAGTTGTTATTAGGCCAATAATTGACTTTCTTTTAGACCTATACGGATTGTAGTATGGGATTATTTGCCTATTTAACGGCGATTGCTTAATGCAATATTTGTTGTTGTTTCGAGCTTGTTAACTTGATTCCTATCGATGCGATGTTAGAATTAAAATGTACTCCTGATGAGCACGTTTACACTGATACATAGTAAATGCTCCATCTGACCTTTGGGGAACCTAAGGATACACAGATGTATTTACAAGGTACCCACCTAAACCTAAACGGGTTTTTTACTATCAGTGGTCCGACTCATCGGGGTCGCAATTATTCTCTAATGATTTAGAGAGAAGGAAACATCTTTATGCTTTCCTGTTTTTGAGAACCTCACGTATTTACGTGAGGTTCTTGTTATAATGAACGTATGCTAATGGTGATACTGTCCTGCGCAACCATTGTGCTCTTTTTAATGACCTTTGTATTCTTCGTGGCGCAGATCCTTAAAGATAATAGTATTGTTGATATTGCTTGGGGACTTGGTTTTGTTTTTGTGGCCGTTTTCACCCTAGTAGGTTTTAGTGATCTGCAGTATCGCCAGATATTGATCACCCTCCTAATCTTGATCTGGGGTTTGAGATTGTCACTGCACATTCTGTTGAGAAAGAGGGGTCAGGGGGAGGATTATAGGTATAGGAGCTGGAGAAAGGAGTGGGGGAAGTACTTTCCCGTGAAGTCCTACTTCAACATCTTTGTTTTACAGGGCATACTAATACTGGTAATTTCCCTGCCGGTGGTGCTTGTAAATACGACCCTAAGCGGCCAGGATACCTGGTTGGATGCAGCCGGTCTAGTTATTTGGAGTTTAGGTTTTGTCTTTGAATTCCTATCCGACTGGCAGCTTAGCTCCTTCAAAAAAGACCCACACAATAAAGGAAAGATCATGGACAAGGGTCTGTGGAAGTGGAGCCGCCATCCTAATTATTTTGGAGAAATTACCATGTGGTGGGGGATATTTATTATCGCCCTGTCCTCTCCCTACGGCATTTTTTCACTGATAAGCCCGCTTTTAATTACCAATCTGATTATATTTTATTCCGGCATTCCCTTATTGGAGAAGAAATACAAGGATAACGAAGAATTCAAAAGTTACGCTAAAAAGACGCCCATATTACTGCCCAGAATCTCCAGATGACACCCCGGCAGGCACTGCTCGACAAGCTCAAAAGGGCGGGCACTCTTATATCTCCCTCCATAATAAAGGCCTTCGAACAGATTGACCGGGCAGATTTTGTGACCAGCCAATATAAGAGTCGTGCTTATGATGACTTTCCCCTACCCATAGGTTACGGTCAAACAATATCTCAGCCTACAACTGTAGCCTTTATGCTAGAGAGATTATTGGCTCAGGCGGGAGAGGCCGTTTTGGATGTGGGTTCCGGTTCTGGTTGGGCTACAGCACTTTTAGCAAATATTGTAGGGCCACGGGGAAAGGTTATAGGTGTAGAAAGAGTAGAGGAGTTACTCAAAATCGGAAAGATCAATTTAGGTAAATATGGGTATGACTATGCCCGAATTATTCGCGCCGGTGATAAGCTTGGTTTTTCGGACGAAGCCCCATACGATAGGATACTGGTTTCGGCAGCCGCTTTGGAGGTGCCCGCCGAATTGATCCGTCAGTTAAAAATAGGGGGAACAATGATCCTACCCGTTAAAAGCTCCCTATACAAGCTGACCAAAAGAAGCGGCCAGAAATATTCAAAAGAGGAGTTCTACGGATTCTCCTTCGTACCGTTAGTAGAAGTACACAGCCCGTTTCTGGATGAAGATAACGAGCACGGGCAAAGGGACGATTTGGGTGTATAATGGGTTTACCGAGGGGGTGCTAAGTGATTTTATTCAAGCAAAACCCAAAAAGGATCTTCGAATTACTGCTCGCCCTGATAGTTGCCTGGTTGATTTATTATTTGGTCGGCTATTTTTATCATCCACAGACCCTAACCATACCTAATACTGTTGAACCCAAGCCCAGGGCGGTAGCACAGGAAGAACAGACGCCTATAAATTTTGAAGAATTTGGGGCTGTTTTTGTTGAGGTGAGTTCGCCGTCCTTCGCCAAAAGTAATTTTGATGTAGATCCCCAGACCAAGATCACCGTTTATTTCAATCAGCCAGTCAACCTATCTGATGTCCAGTCCGCCTTCCGTCTGGTAGACAAGGCCACCGGAGAAGAGAGGACCTTCAGTGCGAGTCCGGAACTACGAAGCGATGAGGATGCTCAGCCGCCCTTTGCCTACAAATGGCAAGAAGTTTGGCAGCAAAGGCTTATCTTTTCCCCGACTATTGCTCTAGAGCCCATTACCATGTATACGGTGACCATTGGTTCCGGTTACCGCAGTGAGGATAGTGTCTCTACCGCCAAAGACAGCTTTAGATTCGAGTTTTTAACCGCTGATGAACCGGGAGTCTTAAGCACCAGTGTGGATAATCAGGATCTAAGATTAGCTCAGGCTAACAGACTAAAGATAATATTCAAATCTCCCATGAGCCAGGAAGAGCTAGTTGGAAGCCTATCCCTTTACTCTCAAACCAAGGGGAGCTTTGAGGAACTGGACCAGTGGGTCCGGCGGAAGCTGCGGTGCATCTTATGGCGGCAGTGGAAGCGGCCTCGCACCCGGTTCAAGGAACTCCGCCGGCTCGGGCTGGACGAGACCCGG
>Ga0209254_10003814_pt1 | contig 13758 bp, 9 predicted proteins | sample FrelakmetDIP11DI_FD_187148 | JGI IMG/M metagenome (GOLD analysis project Ga0209254, IMG submission 187148) | Freshwater lake sediment microbial communities from the University of Notre Dame, USA, for methane emissions studies - DIP11 DI (SPAdes)... | ecosystem: Environmental > Aquatic >...
GCTGCTGGATCATGAAAAAAGATATTCCGGTCAGCCTGTCGATGGAATCCTTTTTTGATATGATTTTACCAATTCATTTTTTTAAAATCAAAATAAGAGTATGATGAAATTATTCACAGTTCAAAGGAGTTATTTTCTGTTATCTTCCCTGCTGATTATGGTAGTAATTACAGGGTGTGCTGATAATGAAATAGTTGATCAATGTCTGACGGGTCATAAATATGGCTTCTTCGGAGGATTATGGCATGGTTTCATTGCACCTTTCGATTTTATAGGGATGCTTTTTAATAATGAAATTACCATGTATGCCCAGAATAATAATGGAGGATTATATGCCCTGGGATTCCTACTCGGAAGTGGTGGCTGGGGATTTTTCGGAAGCAAGGGGGTTAACAGGGTGCAGCACAGGCGCATAAATTTTAAATCCAGAAAATTTGACGATGCCGAGGTAGTTGAATGATTGTTGCATTTGCACAATGCAAATTGATTCAGTTTTTTTCCGGCAACACACTTCAACACTTTTTCATTTTAAATGTTATTCTTCTAAACGGATAAATAATGAAAAATAATGTAAAGCAGGTTGAAGCTGTTCTTGCCCCTCCTGCTACTCATATGGTTGGTGACGGATTCAGGGTACATAATTTCTTTCCTTCATATAATCTGATCGGGGAAAAGGGAATGAGCCCGTTTTTCCTGATGGATTATAACTCCAAATGGATATTGACACCTTCTGAAAGACAAAGGGGCGTCGGGGTTCATCCTCACCGTGGTTTTGAAACTGTTACAATAGCCTATCATGGCAAAGTTGCTCATCACGATAGTGCAGGGAACAGCGGAGTAATAGGCGAAGGAGACGTTCAGTGGATGACTGCCGGTTCCGGGATTCTTCACAAAGAATACCACGAAAAAGAATTCAGCAAAAAAGGAGGAGTGTTCCAGATGGTCCAGCTCTGGGTGAATCTTCCGAAAAAAGATAAAATGACCACACCAAAATACCAGGCAATTGAGAACAGTCAGATGCCGAAAATTATGCTCAGCGATGGTAAAAGCCGGGTGGAACTGGTAGCTGGCGGATATAAAGGAGCAAAGGGGCCGGCATCTACCTTTACTCCGGCAAATGTATTTAATGCCCGGCTTCAGAAAGGGGCAATTGCTGATTTCACTTTCAATAAGGTAAATAATACCGGGATCCTTATAATTGAAGGTTCGGTGAAAATAAATGATTCGCAGAAAGCACCAGCCGACCATTTTGTCCTTTTCAGACATGATGGTGACAATTTTACCCTCGAAGCCCTTGAAGAGAGTATAGTGCTCATTCTTAGCGGAGAACCCATTGATGAACCCTTATCGTCGTATGGTCCTTTTGTTATGAATACCGAAGAAGAGATAAAAGATGCTTATAACGATTATTACAATGGAAAATTCGGATATCTTGAAGAATGATTGACCTTTTGCTAATGGCCGGTAAATTCTTACTTTTGGAATCAGTTATTAAATATTAATCTGATTCACCCTTTCAATGAACAACAGCTTAAAACCTTCATCCGCTATCAGGAATTTTACATTTCTGCCGGTACTATTATTTCTGTTTTTTCCTGTGTCAACACTCCGGGCACAGAATAGTCAGGGATCTCTAATCGAATATGCTGTTTCGATGGAGAATCCGAATAACCATTATTTTCATATCGTATTAAATTATTCGACATCAGGGGAGAAATCGGTTCAGTTAAAGATGCCGGTCTGGACACCAGGATATTACATGATAATGGATTATCCAAAGAACCTGATCAATTTCAACGTAACCGGATCTTCGGGAAACAAACTGATATGGAAAAAGAGTTCAAAGAACTGCTGGGAAATTAATACAGAGAGTGAAAAATCTGTCAGAGTCACTTATGATATTTTTGCTTTCAGAACCTCTGTTGCAGATTCGTTTCTCGACGACGGAAGGGGATTTATTTCCCCAACAGGTATTTTCATGTACCCTGAAGGGAAAAAAGACCATCCGGTTATTGTCTCAATAATTCCATATGAAAAATTCGGGGAAATATCGACAGGGCTTGATCCGGTGCCCGGAAGGAAAAACACATTTTATGCTGCCGGTTTTGATGTACTCTATGATTGCCCCATTCTTGCAGGTAATCAGGAAATACTAAGGTTCGAAACAGGAGGAATACCTTATACGATAGCAGCTGAAAACCTTGGAAAAATAGAAAGGAAAAAGCTTATTGAAGATTACAGGAAAATTGTGGAAACGTCCACCTCCCTGATTGGTGAGATCCCTTACAAGCACTATACCTTCATCATGATGAACAAAGGTATGGGCGGGCTTGAGCATACAAACTCAATGGCTGTCTTTTCAAATCGACTCGATATCGGTTCATCAGAATTATCAGGCGGATGGCTCTCATTTATAGCGCATGAATTCTTTCATCTCTATAATGTGAAAACCATAAGGCCAATAGTATTGGGCCCATTTGACTATGACAGGGAAAACTATACTGATATGCTCTGGTTCTCTGAAGGAGTGACTTCATACTATGAAAATCTGATCCTCAACCGCGCTGGTCTGTTCACAATGGAAGATGTGTTCCGGGAACTTAAAATCAGTATTTCAAATTATGAGAATATTCCGGGACATCTTTTTCAGTCTGTCGCTGAATCGGGATTTGATTCCTGGATGCTCTTTTTCAACAGATCCGAAAACGCTTCAAACACAACTATTTCGTATTATGATAAAGGGTGCGCCATAGGAATGTTTCTCGACCTCGCGATCCGCCACAAATCAGGCAATAACAGATCACTTGATGATGTTATGCGTACCCTGTACAAGGTTTATTATAAAGGGCTGAACAGAGGATTTACAAACGCCGAATTCAGGGAAGTCTGTGAAAAAACTGCAGAAGCTTCCCTTGCAGAAATTTTTGATGTTTATATTCCGACAACAGCCGAAATTGATTATTCAAAATATCTGGCATATGCAGGACTAAGTATTGATGCAGAACCGGTTGAAACACCGGGTACCTGGATCGGAACCAACACTCGTGATGAGGGAGGTAATCTGGTAATTTCAAGGGTGGAGTGGAACTCACCAGCTTATAATGCCGGATTAAGTCCCAACGATATAATAAAGGAAATCAATGGAGAAAAAGCTACTGCTGAATTGCTGAATAATATCCTGAGTTCCGGCAATCCGGGAGATAAGATCTCCATTACAATCTCTCACAGGGATATAACTAATAATGTTGAAGTCATGCTTGGCAGGAAAACGATAAAGAGCTTTGAAATAAAGTTATTACCGAATCCTTCCCCTGAACAGATTGCAATTCTTAATAACTGGCTGGAATAATAATTTCAGACAATTCAGATTTTGCCCACATGGAAAAATCATTTCGGAATGCTATTGTGCGTCTTCCCTGTCCTGAGATGATACATGGCTTATCATCTTCCAACGTGGGTATACCCGATTACCAAAAAGCACTCGGACAGCATTCAAAATACATTGAAGCTCTTAAACATTGTGGATTATCTGTAAAGATCCTTGACCCTGATAGCCGCTTTCCTGATTCCACTTTCATTGAAGATATAGCCCTCTGTACAACGGAATGTGCAATAATTACCTGTCCCGGTGCTTTAACCAGAAGGGGCGAAATAACAGGAATCCGGCAGGTACTTCATGAGTTTTATAAGCATGTCGAAGAGATTCTTTTGCCGGGGACCCTTGAAGCAGGCGATGTAATGATGGTCGCAAACCATTTCTTTATTGGTGTTTCTGAAAGGACAAACAATGCTGGAGCTGATCAGTTGACAGATATACTTCAAGGCTACGGTTTTACCTGTTCAAAGGTTCCCCTGAATATGATGCTTCACCTGAAATCAGGAGTCTCCTATCTTGAAAATAACAATATGCTGGTAAGCGGTGAAATCATTGACCGGGAAGAGTTCGCAAGCTTCAACAGAATAATAATTGACAAGGACGAGAATTATGCCGCTAACTCATTGTGGATAAACGGTAAAGTTCTTGTGCCTCAAGGATTTCAGAAAGCCAGAAAGCAGATTGAGAAGGCCGGATATGAAACATTAATTCTTGATACCTCAGAATTCAGAAAACTTGATGGCGGTTTGAGCTGTCTTTCACTGAGGTTCTGATGACTTTCGGCAATCAGCTATCAATGGTCAGTTCTCAGCAATTAAAAGTCTGCTATTAAGGCATGATTGATAAACCGCGCCAGCGGTGAAGAAATACATAGCTATCGGGTATTCGCTTCGTTCGACTTTTGTCTTTTATCTTTATTTTTCCTTATGCCTTTAATGATCAGATAAATAACAAATCCCGCTCCCAGGGCATAAAGGATTTCGTCAACATAAGGAAAGATTTTATCCTTGATCTCATACAGATAAAAACCGATAACTGCCAGGATTATATTCCATATCCCGGCACCGGCAACAGTATAAATAATAAAATCCTTCATATTCATTTTCGCCAGACCTGCAGGAATCGAAATCAACTGGCGCACAGCAGGCACAAGCCTTCCAATGAAGGTCGAGGATTTCCCGTAACGGATGAAATAGTTTTCGGAATGTTCAACTTTTTCTTTCGACAACAGAAGTATCCTTCCCAATTTTGAATCTGCAAATTTATAAACCAGAGGACGTCCAAGATATTTTGCGAGATAATAATTAACGAGGGCACCTATCAGTGCACCGACAGTTCCAGCGAGAACAACGCCGAATATATTCAGGTTACCCTGGGCAGCCTTATAGGCGGCAAATGGGATAACAACTTCGGATGGAAAAGGGATAAATGAACTTTCGATTATCATGAGAAAAGCCACAGTAAAATAATTAAGATTGGCTATGTACCAATCAACTATTGTTTGAAATATCTCTGCCATCCGAATTTAAGTTTCATTAATTAAAAAATTGCAGCCTTCTGATCTGAGTCCGGCTCTGAGTATGTTAGGAAAATAAAGGGGCAAAAATAACATAATTAATTCAAGTTGCTAGTTCCTGGTTCCTGGTTCCTGGTTAGTTTCTGATTACTAGATCAATATGATACTATTACTTAATCAGACCATAAATATGGAATGGAGTCAAAATGCTCATTTTCAAATAACAAGCAACCAGAAACAAGTAACTGGCAACTTGGATTAGTCAGACATTTATACCTACCTTCTTTCCCGAAAAAGCTTTTATCCACGATGGTATTGCATTTGACAGTACAATAAAAACACAAAAGATGATTGAAACAGTAAGTACAAGGTTTATTATTCCCGGAACCAAAGTATCCTTAATAAACAATTGAGGGAGATATATATTTTTAATGTTCAGAACAGCTGCAGTAAGGGTTGTCATGCCCACAAAGGTCATCGGGACTATGGTTACCCAGGCATATTTTGCTCTTCCCCTGTTTATCAGGAATGATGTTCCTATGGCAAGGGCTATTGTTGCAAGAAGCTGGTTAGCAGTACCAAACATAGGCCATATTGTAGCAACTGTGCCTGTATAAATAAAGTATCCCCATGCAAAAACTATAAGTCCGCTGGTAATGAGGTTTCCTGGAAGCCAGTTGGTCCTCTGAAAGGGTTTATACACTTTCCCGAGGGCTTCCTGCAAAAGGAACCTCCCGATTCTGGTTCCCGCGTCAATTGTTGTCAGAATAAATAATGCCTCGAACATAATTGCGAAGTGATACCAGTACGACATCAGATGTTTCATTCCGGGAATTGATGAAAAGATAAACGCCATCCCGACACCGAGCGAAACGGCTCCGCCTGTCCGGCCTGCAATCTTTTCACCGACACTTGCTGAGAGCTGATCAATATTTGTTTCTGTAAATCCCATTTCATGGAGCCTTGGAAGAATTTCCCGGAATTTCTCAACCGGAACATTTATCTGAAAGTAATCGAGCGGAAACAGGCTTGTTGCTGCAATAAGGGCCATAATGCTTACTGCACCTTCGGTAAGCATAGATCCGACTGCAATTGCTTTTATATCTGCTTCCTTCATCACCATCTTGGGTGTTGTCCCGGAGCTCACAAGTGAATGGAATCCGGATATTGCCCCGCAGGCTATTGTTATAAAGAGGTAAGGAAAGAGTCTACCTGGAATTATTGGCCCTCCTCCTTTGCCAAATTCTGTAAAAGCCGGCATTTTTATCTCCGGAGCAACAATTATCAATCCAATTGCCAGCAGGGCAATCACTGAAATCTTCATTATAGAACTGAGGTAATCCCTGGGTGAAAGAAGAAGCCATACAGGAAGAACCGATGCAAAAAATCCGTAAATGGCAATAAGTATTGTCAGGGTTTTATTATTGAATGAAAACCAGTCAGCAAAAACTGAATCCGGAATATAGCGTCCAAAAATAACAGCAGCTATCAGCATCATCACACCGAATATTGTGGCTTCGAGGGTTTTGCCCTTTCTTATCCGGAACATCCAGACTCCCATTATTATTGCTATCGGTATTGTTGAGGCAATTGTAAAGGTGCCCCATGAACTTTCTGCAAGAGCGTTGACAACAACAAGACCCAGACCCGCCAGGGCGACAATAATTATAAGTATTATGGCAAATGATGTGGTTGCACCGCTTATTTTGTTTATTTCTTTTCTGGCTATTGCGGCAAGTGATTTTCCGTCATACTGAACTGAAGCTGTCAGAATAACGAAATCATGAACAGCTCCTGCCATTACGGCGCCAATCAGCATCCAGAGAAATCCGGGCATAAAACCAAACTGGGCCGCCAATACCGGACCAACCAGCGGGCCTGCTCCGGCAATAGCAGCAAAATGATGGCCAAATAATACCCACTTATTCATCGGATAATAGTTCTGCCCATCATATAACCTGTGTGCCGGAGTCTGGCTCAGATCGTTTCTGACAGCCACCTTTGCAGCTAAAAAACTGAAATATAACCGGTAGGCAAGTGCAAATATTGCAATAGAACCGATTACAAAAGGCATAGCGTTCATCTGAAAAATGCTAATAACAGATTACAGGAACAAAATAAACATTATCCGATTCCTGTGCAATTCAAATTATCATAATTGCAATTTAAGATGGCAAATTTGCTTAAATTGCAGAAGAATTATATATACCTAACTTAATATGAGGAACTTTCATGGAAGTAACAAGAACTTTTGATCTTTTAGACAGATACAGGGAGAACTTTGCAAAGGATGATGCTTTATGCTTTAAACACCATGGAGCCTGGGTAAAATATAGTACAGAGGAGTATATCCAGTTCTCATATAATTTCTGCTATGGACTATATGAACTTGGTTTAAGAAAAGGTGACAAGATCATAACAGTATCCTCAAATCGTCCTGAATGGAATTTTGCTGACATGGGTATGTCTATGCTCGGAGTAGTTCATGTCCCGGTTTTTACATCTCTTAATGCAAGCGAGTATCAATATATAATTAAGAACTCTGGTGCCAGAATGGTGCTGATTTCAGATAATAAATTGTATAACTGGTTGAGTCCTGCACTTAAAGAGAGCAGCCCTCCGGTGAAGGTTTATACGTTTGACGATGTAACAGGAGCCGGGAACTGGTTGGAGATAGTTGAAAAAGGGAAATTGTGCCCCGGAAAGACAAGACAGGAGGTTGAGACTCTGAAAAATCAGACCAGACCGGAAGACTTTGCCACTTTGATTTATACCTCAGGAACAACCGGAAAAGCGAAAGGCGTTATGTTATCTCATAAGAACCTTGTAAGTAATTTCATTTCGGCAGCAACCGTTTTCAATTTACAACCAACTGATAAATATTTGAATATTTTGCCTTTATGTCATGTTGGCGGAAGACTTGGAAATTATCAGACCCAGTACAGTGGTGCCAGTATTTATTACACAGAGAATATGGGTTCAATTGCAGCAAACATGATGGAGATTAAGCCTGATGGATTTGATGCCGTGCCACGTGTTCTTGAGAAATTCTATGAGGTCATTATCTCAAAAGGAAAGAAGCTTTCAGGGATAAAAAAGGTATTGTTCTTCTGGGCAGTAAACCTGGGTTTAAAATATAAACCTTTTGGTGAAAATGGCTGGTTCTACGAGAAAAAACTCAAAATTGCAGATAAGCTCATCTTCAGCAAGTGGAGAACAGCACTTGGGGGAAATGTCAGAATAGCAGGATGCGGAGGCGCAAGTCTTCAGCCCAGGCTGGAAAGGATATTCTGGGCTGCAGGTATTAAAATAATAAATATGTACGGGCTTACTGAGACATCACCTATCATTACGATTAACAGGACTTTTAAAGGAGGTGCAAAACTTGGATCAGTCGGGACAGTGATCGAAGGTGTTGAAGTTAAGATAGCAGATGATGGAGAAATCCTATGTAAAGGACCAAATGTAATGATCGGATATTTTAACGATCCTGCTCTTACAAAATCGGCTGTTGACAATGATGGATGGTTTCATACCGGTGATATCGGTTACCTGGAAGAAAACAGGTTTTTAATGGTGACTGACAGAAAAAAAGAGATATTCAAACTATCCAATGGTAAATTCATTGCACCTCAGGTAATTGAGAACATGTTTAAAGAATCAGTAATTATTGATCAGATAATGGTTGTGGGAGAAAATGAAAAATTTGCCAGTGCCCTTATTTCACCTAATTTTAAATATTTTGATGAATGGCGGCAGGTAAATAAGATTTCATTTTCTGTTCCCATTGAGATGATTCAACTGCCTGAGATAATCTCAGTTTTTAGTTCAGAAATTGAAACAATCAACAAACGGCTCGGTTCTTCTGAAAGAATCAACCGGTACAGATTGGTTCCGGATGAATGGAGCCCTGCTACAGGGGAATTATCCCCTACTTTAAAACTCAGACGTCAGTTTATTTTAAATAAGTACAAGGAAGTTTTAGATCAGATATATTTGAAGTAACCTGTGAACCTTTAACTTCAACTGACCTGAAACTTAATAATCTGACAAATTAAACCTCCATGTATTAACATACACAAACACAATAGTATAATAATTAACTACATGGAGGTTCCCACGTTTTAGCGGGAACCTTTAATAATAAATTATATTCGGATGAACTATGATATCATAATAATAGGAGCAGGACTGGGAGGCCTGACTGCCGGTGCAAAACTTGCACGGGAAGGCCAAAAAGTCTTACTCATAGAGCAACACAATAAACCTGGGGGTTGCGCGACAACTTTTAAAAGGGGTGATTTTACCCTTGAGGTGGGTCTGCATGAGATGGACGGACCTTCGCCAGGGGACATGAAATCACGAATATTCAGTGAACTTGAAGTTTTCAGGTATATTGAATTTATAAGGGTGCCGGAGTTTTATCATTTTGTAGGCAACCATCTTAATATTACAATACCCCATGATCCTGAAGAGGCAATGAAGATACTCGGAAAGGAATTTCCTTCAGAGACTGATGGCATTAAAGCTTTTTATGATCATGTACTTAATCCAAAACAGAAACCTGCGCAAAATGAGATTATAGAAGAAATAAGTCTGGGAGGGTTTCTTGATTCAATAATCCATAACGAGGATCTTAAACTTGTTTTACTGGGAAATCTCGGATATTTCCACGATGATCCTTATTCCATATCACTAACTTATTATTCACTTGCCCAGAGAAGCTATTTTAAAGCAGGTGCCAGCTATATTAAAGGAGGCTCACAAAAACTATCTGATTACCTTGCAGAATATATCCGGAACCACAACGGTACCATTCTTTTAAACCATCTTGTTACGGGAATAATATCAGAAGGAACCAAACTGAAAGGAGTAACTTATAGAAAGAGAACAGGTTCTTCATCAGTAATTATTACTGAATATGCAGATGAGGTCATTGCCAATACAGCAATACCGAATGTGGCTGAATTGTTAGAAGAAAAATCCGGAAGTAAGATAAAGAATGAAATAAGGAACCAAAAACCAGGTGCATCATTGCTGACTATATATTTCGGTTTTAAGAATTCTCTTAAAACCATAGGGCATCACTACTATTCAACTTTTGTATTTGATAATTCAATTATAACTCAGGCTGATATCTTTAAAAACAATCAGGCGGATTTCCACAGCAGGAGTTTTACTTTTGTTGATTATGGTCAGATTGATTCAGGACTTGCTCCTGAAGGAAAGAGTGTAGGAGCCCTTTGTTGCATTGATTATCTGAAAGACTGGGAGCGGTTATCCCGGGAAGAATACAATAAAAAGAAAGAAGAGACAGCAAAAATTTTTATTCAGAGACTTGACAATCTGATTCCGGGCATAGCTTCTGAAATTGAGTATTATGAGGTCGGCACTCCCGCTACTGTAAAACATTATACTTCTAATCCGGGGGGAGCTGTTTACGGATTTGCCCAGATTCCAGGTAAGCCAGCTATTAATTTTTCCGGTATATTTGATAATCTGCATATTGCATCTGCCTGGGGAAATACCGGAGGTGGTTTTTCGGGAGCAATATTCGGTGGATATCTGTGTGCAATAAATATCATCAGAAAAAAACGATCAGGCTGAATAATCAATGTTTTCATCAGATTCCTGTACGTTTTATTCTCCTGATGTAAGGTTGATCTATTATAATTGGCACCTGTTCAGTTATAGTATTGGTGGAATCAAGCTGAAGAGCTCTGATATCGGAGATACTTATCTTTCTGGAAATATTGTTAAGGGTCAGAATAAAATTCTCCCATTTTGTAAGTTTATTATCCCGGATCATTATCCTTTCAATAAGAATGAACTGGAAGTCAGAAGTGAAATTATGTTTTTTAAGCGATTCATAGCTGCTCTCAAGGACTATTTCTCCCGACTTAACCAGATCTTCAAGGACCTCCCTGAAATAGAGGTTTATCTTTGGTTCAACCTTAAATCCGATATGAAAATCAAGCCTGATAAGGATACCGGGAATAATCTGTTCCACCTGGTATTCGAAACGCCTGGGATCGTCTACCCTGTCGACGTGAAGCAGCCAGTATGTTTCTGCCCTTTTAGGCTGTTTCTGAAAAATGGAATACAATACCTTCGACTCAACCTCATGATTATTGTTAGCCTTTATAATGAAAACCAGGTTGGTTGCCGTCCTTGGCACTGACTTATCCCTGCTGAGATCCTTTATCAAAGGAAGATAGTTATCCAGATTCTCAAATGTTATATGCCGGTTTTTTATCTTCCTTCCAAAATACCATCCAAGCATTATCAGAAAATAGAGTGATGCAAGCAGAAGGGTAAACCAGCCACCATACCTGAATTTATGAAGGTTCGCTACCATGAATGTACCTTCAATAGTAAGGAAGATTATAAGAACAAAATATGAATAATTACGGCCCGACCTTCTCTGATGCAGGTAATATGACAGCAGCAATGTGGTCATTATCATGGTAATGGTTATTGCGAGCCCATAAGCCGCCTCCATATTTGTGGAATTCTGAAAGAAGATAACTACCAGGCTGCACATAATCCAGAGAAACCAGTTCACAAAAGGAAGATAAACCTGCCCTTTTAAATTGGTTGGAAATAAGATCCGGAGCTTTGGCCAGAAATTCAATGATACTGCCTCACTCAGCAATGTAAATGAACCTGTAATAAGAGCCTGGCTGGCGATAATTGCTGCAGCTGTTGAAATAACAACACCTGGAAGAATAAACCATTGAGGCATTATTGAGAAAAATGGATTCAGACTCTCTCCGGCAGGTTTATTCATTAGCAGCCATGCTCCCTGTCCGAAATAGTTGAGGATAAGCATACTCTTGACAAAGATCCAGGAGATCCTGATATTTGCCCGGCCGCAATGTCCCAGATCCGAATAGAGAGCCTCTGCTCCTGTGGTACAGAGGAATACTGCTCCCAGCAGGATAAATCCGCCAGGATATTCCGTAAGGAACCTTATAGCAAAAACCGGATTGAAAGCCCTGAATATATCAGGATTAAGAATAAGTTGTGAAACACCGAATGTCCCAAGCATTAAAAACCAGACAACCATAATCGGACCAAAAGAGGTTCCGACAACATTTGTTCCGAACTGCTGGATAAAAAATAACGCCCCGAAAATAACAAGCACGATCGGGATAACAGGTATGTCAGGATTGAAAATCTTAAGTCCCTCAATCGAAGAAGTGACGGTTATTGAGGGGGTTATAACACCGTCAGCAAGCAGGGCCGCTCCTCCGATCATAGTCAGAATGGCAGCCCAGGAAGTTTTTTTTCTTATAAGCGCAAACAGTGCATAAATTCCTCCCTCACCCCTGTTATCAGCTCTTAAGGTTATGAGTATATATTTTATTGTTGTCTGAAGCGTCAGTGTCCAGAAAATACATGACAATGATCCGTAAATCAGAAGATCATTAAAATTTCCGGCCCCGCCTGTTATAATGGCTTTCATTGTATAAAGAGGGCTTGTCCCAAGATCGCCATAGACTATGCCGAGAGTGATTATTAATCCGCCTAAAGAAAGCCTGTTTATGCCGGAGTCACCTTGTTTGCTTTTCATTTAAAGGTTTTTGAAACTATTGAATCCTTTTTATCCTCTGGTGACTTGGCTGATCTATTAAAATTGGGACCTGCTCTATTATAGTATTTGTGGCATCAAGCTGAAATGACCTGATATCGGATATATTCAGCTTTCCTGCAATACTGTTAAGCGTGAGTATGAAATTCTCCCAGTTCGAGAGTTTAAAATCCCTTGGCATTATTCTTTCGATAAGTATAAACCTGAAATCGCCCGGAACACTGTACTTTTTCAGAGATTCATAACCGCTTTCCAGTCTTATTTCACCTGTCTCCACCAGATCTTCAATAACTTCCCTGAAGTATAGGTTAATTTTTGGTTCAACCTTGAAACCAATATGAAAATCAATTCTTATGAGAATTCCGGGAATAACCTGGGTTACATGATAATTGAACTGATTGGGATCATTTACCCTGTCGATATGAATAAGCCAGTATATATCAGCTCTTTTGGGCTGTTTATTGAAAATTGAATAAATTACCTTTGATTCAACCTGATCTTTTCTGTTGGCCCTTATAATATAAACAAGATTTGTTGCAGTTTTAGGTACCGACTCATCCCTGGATAGATCTTTAAAAAGATCAGTGTATTTATTCAGGTTGGCAAATGTAATGTACCTGTTTTTGATCTTTCTGCCAAAATACCACCCGAACATTATAACGAAATAAACAGATGAAAGAATGAGAGTGAGCCAGCCGCCATTTTTGACCCTGTAAAGGTTGGCAATAAGGAAACTTCCCTCTATAGTAATGAATACCATAAGCAACAGAAGGACCAACCTGTGGTTAACACCTTTCTGAAATAAATAATAAGACAAGAGGATAGTGGTCATTAACTCTGTAATAGTAATTGCCAAACCGTAAGCGACATCCATATTTTCTGATTCCCTGAAAAAGAATACAACCATAGAGCAGGCAAACCATAAAAACAAGTTTATAAAGGGCAGGTAAACCTGACCTCTGACAAAAGTAGGGTGCAGTACTCTTATTCTTGGCCAGAAATTTAATGAAACTGCCTCGCTTATCAGTGTAAAAGAACCGCTGATAATGGCCTGACTTGCAATAATTGCTGCTGCTGTTGCAAGCAAAACTCCAGGCATCAGCATCCAGCCCGGCATTATTTCAAAAAACGGATTAATTCCGGAACCGGATTTATAACTTGTTATGAGCCATGCGCCCTGTCCGAAATAATTAAGAAGGAGACATACTTTAACAAATATCCATGATACTCTGATGTTTGCCCGGCCACAGTGCCCGAGATCCGCATAAAGAG
>Ga0209254_10003815_pt1 | contig 13756 bp, 13 predicted proteins | sample FrelakmetDIP11DI_FD_187148 | JGI IMG/M metagenome (GOLD analysis project Ga0209254, IMG submission 187148) | Freshwater lake sediment microbial communities from the University of Notre Dame, USA, for methane emissions studies - DIP11 DI (SPAdes)... | ecosystem: Environmental > Aquatic >...
AGATCAGGGCAAAAGCAGGAGCCGAGGCCAACGTACAAGGAGCGGCTTCAGCCGCGACCGAGGCCTATCGCGCGCGGGTCGGATATCGTTGTTGCCGTCAGGTACCAAGCGCGCGCTGCGGCTCCGCAGCCGCCAGGGCGCGCTCGAGTCCGGCCTCGAGGTCGGCGGCAAGATCATCCAGCGACTCGATGCCCACCGACAGGCGCAGCAGCCCGTCGCCGATCCCCGCCACCGCGCGCGCCTCGGCGCTCATCGCCGCATGCGTCATCGAGGCCGGATGCGCGACCAGGCTCTCCACGCCACCCAGCGATTCGGCCAGCGTGTAGCAGCGCAGGCCATCGAGGAAAGCCCGCACCGCCGCCTCGCCGCCCTCGAGCTCGAAGCTGATCATCGCGCCGGCGCCGCGTTGCTGGCGCTGGGCCAATGCATGCCCCGGATGGCTGGGCAGGCCGGGGTAGTACACGGCGCCGACCGCCGGGTGGCGCTGCAGACGCTCGGCCAGGGCCTGCGCATTCTCGCCATGCACGCGCAGGCGCGCGTCGAGCGTGCGCACGCCGCGCAGGGTGAGGAAGCTGTCGAAGGGGCTGCCGGTGAGCCCCAGCGCGTTGGCCCACCACACCAGCTGCTCGTGCAGCGCCGGGTCGCGCGCGATCACCGCGCCGCCGACCACGTCGCTGTGGCCGTTGAGGTACTTGGTGGTCGAGTGCAGCACCAGGTCGGCACCGAAATCGATTGGCGTCTGCAGGGCGGGCGAGAGGAAGGTGTTGTCGACCAATGCCAGCGCGCCGGCGCGGTGCGCGGCGTCGATCACGAAGCGCAGGTCGGTGATGCGCAGCAGCGGATTGCTCGGGGTCTCGATCCAGACCAGCTTCGGCGCCGGCTCCAGCGCCGCCGCCAGCGCGCGCGGATCGGTGAGGTCGGCGATCACCAGTTCGAAGTGGCCCTTCGCCGCCAACGCCTTGAACAGGCGCCAGCTGCCGCCGTAGCCATCGTGCGGCACCACCAGCCGATCGCCTGGCTGCAAGAGATGCAGCACCAGCGTGATCGCGGCCATGCCGCTCGCGGTGACCACCGCGCCGACGCCGCCTTCGAGCGCCGCCAGCGCGTCGCCGAGCTGGTCGCGGGTGGGATTGCCGCTGCGGGTGTAGTCGTAGCGGCGCTTCTCGCCGAAGCCGGCGAAGCTGAAGTTGGTCGAGAGCACGATCGGCGGCACCACCGCGCCGTGCGCGGTGTCGCTGTCGATCCCGGCGCGCACGGCGCGCGTGGCCTGGCTGAAGTCGCTCATGCGCGTGCTCCTTGTGGCGGGGAATGCAGGGCCTCGCGCAACCAGGCGTCGATGATCGCGGTCTCCTTGAGGAAGGCGTCGTGGCCGTAGGACGAGGCGATGCGCCGGTTCGAAACCGGCGCGGCGATGGCGGCCGCCAGGGTGTCGACCAGCGGCGGCGGCGCCAGCCAGTCGTCCTCGACCGCAAGCAGCCAGGTCGGCGCGCGCACCGCGGCAGGATCGATCGCGTGCAGGTCGATCGACTCCGACAGGCGCAGGAAGGCGGTCGCATTCCAGCGCGCGACGTAGCGCGCGCCGCATTCGGCGAGATAGTCCTCCGCGGCGCAACGGGCGGTGGTGCCGTCCAGTGTCACCGGCGCATCGAAACGCTGGCCGAACTCGCGCTGCGTGCGGTAGCTCAGCATGGCGAATTGCCGCGCCAGCGCCAGGCCCTCGGTTTCCGCGCCGTGCTCGCGCGCGAAGCGCACCAGCTGGCGTTGCAGTGCACGGTAGGCGCTGGCGAAGGGATCCGGCCGGTGCGCGCCGCTGAGCGCAACCAGCCGCTGCAGGCGCGTGGGATGGTCCGCGGCAAGCGCGAGGCCCACCATCGCGCCGTACGATGCGCCGACGAAGGCTTCCAGGCGCGCGATGCCCAGTTCGTCGAGGATGCGCACGATCGCTGCGGCCTGGTCACGCGTGTCGAGCGGCACGTCGAGGTCGCCGCCCGCGCCCAGCCAGTCGCAGGCGATCAGGCAGTGGCGCGAGGGGTCGAGCGCCCGGCCCGCGCCCACCGCGTCCTGCCACCAGCCGGGCTGCTGGTCCAGGACGTGGCTCGCGACATGACGGTGCGCGGAGATGCCACCCGCCACCCACACGACGGGTGCATCCACCGGCCCCTGCGACTCCACCGCGATCCGCACCCGGCGCCGGCCAGCATGCCGCAGGTCGAGCTCGAACTCGAAGCTGCAGCGCTGGACCGCGGTCGGGCGCGCCGACGACGCGGGAATGACCGCAACAGCTTCAAGGCCAGGGAGGGGACAATCGGCAAGGCTCATCGCGGTTTCCTGATCGTAGGGCCCACCCAGCGGGCACCCGCGCGACCGGAAAGCGACGCCGACGCGGATCGCGAGGATCCGGGTCAACCCCCATCTTCCGGTGGCCCGCAAGGGGCCTCCGCAGGAATTGGCACCTTGAATCCGCTTGCGCGAACCCTGGTTGCCCCGGCTTCAAAGGGCCTGTCCCTCTGCCGGTCTGGATGGATTGCAGGACCGACCTTAGGCCCGTCCCCGTCGTCTGTCAATCTCTCCATCCGGATATAGCGATGAATCATATCGCTGGAGGGAGAGCGGGGCACGGATCTTCCGGTGGGCTTGCGCTCGCGGGCGAGGCTTATCGCGCGCAGAGCGCGCTCCTACAGAGCGGCGTTGTAGGAGCCCGCTCTGCGCGCGATAAGCCTCGCCCGCGACGGAACCCCCTTCCACAAAGGAGATTCCGCAACGCCGGCCGCGCCTGGGCTCAGGCGATGCGGTCGGCGTGGGTGTAGACGTTCATCTGCTCGCCACGCGCGAAGGCCACCAGGGTGATGCCGGAGGACTGTGCGAGCTCGATCGCCAGCGTGCTCGGCGCCGAGATCGCGACCACGATGCCGATGCCGGCGCACGCGGCCTTGTGCACGAGTTCGTAGGAGGCGCGCGAGCTCAGCACCAGGAAGCCTGCGCCCACGTCGCTGCGCCGCAACGCACCGACCAGCTTGTCGAGCGCGTTGTGGCGTCCCACGTCCTCGCGTACGAGGATTCCGCCCGCGTGCACGTAGCCGGCGGCATGCACGCCGCCACTACGCCGGTTCAGGACCTGCGCCTCGGCGAGCGCGCGCACGCCCTGCACGATCGCCTCCGTGCTGGTGCGAAATCCCCAGGGCACCGCGGGCGCCGGCCGCATCGCGGCCTGCAGGGATTCGACGCCGCACAGCCCGCAGCCGCTGCCACCGACCAGCGCCCGGCGCCGCTCGTGCAGCAGGTCGAAACGCGCCTGCGGGATCAGCAGCTCCACCATCACGCCCATGCCGGTGTCGATGGCCTCGACGAAGCGCAGCTCGTCCGGTTCCTCCACCACGCCCTCGGCCAGCGAGAAGCCGAGCGCATAGTCCTCGAGGTCGGCCGGCGTCGCCATCATCACCGCGTGCGAGACGCCGTTGTAGAGCAGCGCGATCGGCGCTTCCTCGATCACGGCGTCGCTGAAGGACTGGCGTTCGCCGCGATCGATGCGCAGCGCCGCCACCTCGCGCACCGCGGGCGGCAGTCCGGCGGCCACTAGCCCGCCTCCGTGCCGGCGGCGCTCGGCGACAGCCGCACCGGGATCGCCTTGGACGCCGGCGTGCCGGCGCGCTCGGCCACGTGGTCGAGCGGGACCAGCGCGTTGACTTCGGGGAAATAGCTCGCGAGGCAGCCGCGCGGGATGTCGTGCTCGACCAGGGTGAAGCCGCCGACGCTGCGCTCTCCGTCATGCCACATCGAGGTGATGTCGACCAGCTGCCCCGGCGACCAGCCCAGCGCGGCCAGGTCGGCGCGCGCGATGAACACCACGCGCCGGTAGCCGCGCACGCCGCGGTAGCGGTCGTCGAGGCCGTAGACCGTGGTGTTGTACTGGTCGTGCGAGCGCACCGACATCAGCTGGAACGGCGCTTCGGGCGCGGCGGTGCCCGCCTCCAGCGCGTGGACCTGGAAGCCCGCGCGGCCGCTCGCGGTCGGGAACACGCGTTCGCGTCCCGGGTGGTGCAGGTGGAAGCCACCGGGCACGCGCACCCGCGCGTTGAAATCCTCGAAGCCCGGGACCACCGCCGCGATGCGGTCGCGGATGCGGTCGTAGTCGGCCACCAGCGCCAGCCACGGCGTGCGGCTGCGCGGCAGCGTCGCCGCCGCCATCCGCGCCACGATCGCGGGCTCGGACAGGAGTTGCGGCGATGCCGGCGCCTTCATCCCCGCGGACAGGTGCACCATGCTCATCGAATCCTCGACCGTCACCGCCTGCGGGCCGCCGGCCTGCCGGTCGATCTCGGTGCGTCCCAGGCAGGGCAGGATCAGCGCCTCGCGGCCGTGCACCAGGTGCGAGCGGTTGAGCTTGGTGGACACGTGCACCGTCAACTCGCAGCGCCGCAACGCCGCGGCCGTGCGCGCCGCATCGGGCGTGGCGGCGGCGAAGTTGCCGCCCATGGCGAACAGCACGCGCGCGCGGCCGTCGTGCATCGCCGCGATCGCGCCCACGACGTCGTAGCCGTCGGCTCGCGGCGGCGCGAAGCCGAACTCGGTGCCGAGCCGGTCGAGGAAATCCGCCGTCGGCTTTTCGTGGATGCCCATCGTGCGGTCGCCCTGCACGTTCGAATGCCCGCGCACCGGGCAGGGCCCGGCGCCGGGCTTGCCGATGTTGCCGCGCGCCAGCAGCAGGTTCATCAGCATCTGGATGGTGGCGACGCTGCGCCGGTGCTGGGTGATGCCCATGCCCCAGCACAGGATCGTGGCGCTGCTGGCCGCGTAGATCGCAGCCGCCTCCTCCAGCGCCGCGCGTGGCAGACCCGCCTGCGCCTCGATGCGGGCCCAGTCCGCGGTGCGCAGCGACTCCGCCAGCGCCTCGAAGCCGATCGTGCATTGAGCGATGAACGCATGATCGAGGGCATCGCGCTCGAGCAGCGCCTTGAGCATCCCGGTCGCGACCGCGAGATCGCCGCCGATGCGCGGCTGCCAGTAGCGCGAGGCGATCGGCGTGCTCGATCCGGTGAGCATGTCCTTTGCGCTCTGCGGATCGGCGAGGCGCTCCAGCCCGCGCTCGCGCAAGGGGTTGAACACCACGATGCGGCAGCCGCGCTTCGACGCGGCGCGCAATTCGCCCAGCATTCGCGGATGGTTGGTGCCCGGGTTCTGGCCGAAGACGAAGATCGCCTCGGCACGCTCGAAGTCCTCCAGCGTCACCGAGCCCTTGCCGCTGCCGATCTGCTCGATCAGGGCCACGCCCGAGGCCTCGTGGCAGAGATTGGAGCAGTCCGGCAGGTTGTTGGTGCCGTATTCGCGCACGAACAGCTGGTACAGGAAGGCTGCCTCATTCGAGGTCCGCCCGGAGGTGTAGAACAGCGCCTCGTTGGGCGAGGCCAGCGACTGCAGCGTGCGCGCGACCTGCGCGAACGCTGCGTCCCAACCGACCGGCACATAGCGATCGCTGGCGGCCTCGTAGCGCATCGGCTCGGTGAGCCTGCCCTGCGCCTCCAGCCAGTAGTCCTCGCGCGCGGCCAGTTCGGCCACCGTGTGCGCAGCGAAGAACTCGCGCGTGACGCGCTTCGCGGTCGCCTCGGCCGCCACCGCCTTGACCCCGTTCTCGCAGAACTCGAAGGTCGAGTTCGGATTGCGGTCCGGCCACGCGCAGCCCGGGCAGTCGAAGCCATCGCTCTGGTTGGTGCGCAGCATGGTGCCCGCGCCGATCACCACGATGCCCTCGTCGCGCAGCGCCTGCCACGAGCGCTTGAGCGAATCCCAGCCGCCGGCGGGCTTGTCGTAGGTGCCGATGCGCTTGCTCACCATTGCCGGATTCTACGCCGGCGCGGCGCGTAGACTGGTGCGTGACGCGACTGGCGTGGTGCGAGGGGGTCGCGGTTGAAGCCGCTCCTGCAAGGATGCAGAAGCGTTCCAGCCGCCCTGTAGAAGCGGCTGCAGCCGCGACCCGCCCCGCCCCTTGCACCAGCCTCCCCGACGCGCTCAACTCCGCCCATGACCCAAAAGCGCGACGCCGAGGTGGGCCCCTACCGCGAGGCCGACTTCGATGCCGAGTTCCTGCGCACCCACCGCTCCGACTGGGCCAGCGTGGCGTTGCGCCTGGCCCTTATCGCCGGCATCTACTGGCTGCTCGCCCGCGCGATCCGCACCGACCAGCTGAGCGCCGGCTTCGTGGTGCTGCCGCTGGTGGTGGAGTTCATCGCGGTGTTCTGGATCGGCTGGGTCATGGCGACCTGGTTCGTGGACTGCGAGACCTTCCGCAAATCGGCGGGCAGCTTCGGCCTGGCGTTGTTCTGGACGATTGTCGTCGCGGGGGCGATGGCGGGCCTCCTCGCCTGGGATGGCAACGCCGAGAGGATCGACGCCTCGCGAATACCGGAGCAATTCGGCGCGGCATGGTCGCGCATCCGCGGCTCCGGACTTCATTACGCGCTGGGATTCGCCGTCGCCGGCCTCATCGTCTCCACCGTCCCCGAAGTGCTGCGCTGGCGCCGCAAGGGCGGCGTTTTCGTCTGGACCTCGATCATGAACTCGGGCTTCCGCATCGGCATCATGATCCTGCTCGGTTTCGTGGGCGGCCTCCTCGGCATCCTCCTCGGGGAGTTCCTGCTGCCGGTCGTGGCCGAGGAGCGCGACGCGTTGTGGCCCTGGGCCGTGTTCTGGTTCCTGCTGGTGGCCGACGTGGCCACGACGATCGTCGCGGCGCTGATGCATCGCGACCTGGGGAAAAAGGCGGCTACACGAACGACGGGACCAGGCTAGCGTCCTCAGCCCGTCGTCGCACGCGGCCTCCGTCGTGAACGATGGCCGGGATTGAACCGCAGGGTGACATCCCCTTCGGCCGTCATGCCCACGATGGCGTGCTGCTGGTACGAGACCATCATCTGCTCGGCCTGCTCCGACGAGGCGTCGAGCACCAGAAGGCTCGGTTCGGGGGCCCATTGGCCGGATGGATCGCGACCCTCGGCATCGAGCGACCGCAATCCCCTTTGCTCCAGTCCCTGGTGCAGGTGCAACTGCCGCAGTCGATTGATGTCGATCGACAGCTCCGCACTGAACGGATTGAAAGCAGTCACCACGATGGCCGATTGGGCGCCATGCCGATGCAGGAGCCTGGCGAGGTCCGTCGAGCGATCGCCCACCCGAACACGGACCTCGGGCGACACATTGATGATGAAGTCCGTGCCCGAGAATGCGTCCAGCAGGCGATCCGTCATCCGCGGTGGAACGCGATGCCGCAACGCTCCCGGTGGGCGCAACTTGAGCAGTCGAGCCACCCAGACCACCGCATCGTCGCCATGGATCCAGGCACCCTTCTCGTGGCCCCAATAGTTGCCGGTCTCGCCACGGAGTCCGCCGTCGCGGAAGTCCGCGTCCAGGTGATAGCTGTCGCAGTTTCCGGGCGATCCCATCGACACATTGCGTACCGCGACACCGGCCTCCGTGATGGCATCGACCACCGCTGCCGTCGTTGGAGCGTGGGTTCCCCAGGTCATCGAGCCGCTTCGCGCGATCCGGTAGCGGACCTGGCCCCGCGACGTCCGGCCATCGGCACGGAACACCGAGCCGAATGTCCGGCCGGCAAGCGAAAGGCCACGGCTTTTCGTGCTCACGGCGGTCCTGGCCCGTCCGCGGCGCTACCCTGCCCCGCCTGAAGGCGGCGCGCCATGGAAGGTCGCGAAGCCTTGCGCGTGGCGGTTGACCTCGGCCTGGACTCGGCATTTCTTGATCGCACGTTCGAGGAACTCCTGGCAGCTCTCACCCCGTACCCACTCCCTCCACGCAGCGTGGTCGGCATCCGTGAGCTCTCCAAAGCGCGGGAAGTCCGCCAGCGTTTCGCCGCGCCAGTAGTACTTGTTGTCCTCGATTATCAGCAACACCCGCACGAACGGCAGGACTTCGTCCACGCTTTGCGGAACCGGCGCGGTCACCGCATCCTGCAGGAAGCCGTAGCCGAATTCGAATGGCGGTTCCTTGGTGCCCGCGTCCGGGGTCCAGAACCAGAAGTGGCCCTCCGGCGCCCGGAACCAGTTGGTGGTGGGCTCCATGATGTGGCGGGTGTCGAGGGCCAGTTGCAGGCCGGATGGAAGCATTGGCATCGAAGGCCTCCTTCAGTGGCGCTTCACGCAAACGCCGTTGATTCCCCCGCGTGGTTTCGAACATCGGGCTCCCACTCCGCAATCGGTGTCGAACGAGCAGGTGTCGCCCACGGACTCGCTGATGTCGAGCGGATCGCGGTACGGCTCGCGGTCGTTGTCGTTGCCGGGGAAAAGCCCGCCAGCGCAGTAGCCGTCGAGCTGTCCGCGCTGCTTGACGCAGCGGGAACCGGGTTCGCAGTCGGTGTCGAACTGGCAGGCGATGGCGATGGGCGCCGATGCGAGGCCCAGGGCCAAGGCAAGGGCAACGCGCGCAACGGTTTTCATGAGGAAACTCCTGTGGCGGGATGCGTCCCCGGGCGCGCCGCGCGAGCAGTGCGTTCCGGGGACGAGGTTGGGCTTCTTGCGAGCATGTGGCAGGTGGCGCTCAAGTCCGGGCTGCGCGCCGACGCGGGAACGCCGCGACGTGCACCAGCTCGTCGTCCACCGCCAGCGCCGCGGCGTCCCACTCGGGCGAGGAAAGGCGCAGGTCGGTCCCGAGGCCGATCGCGGGATGCGGCTGCCAGGATGCGGTGGCGAGCTGCGCCAACGCGCGGGACACGAGGGCGGCGGTCGCGGCGAGGTCCGCCGGCACGTGCTGCGCGTTGACCTGGTCGGCAGTCGACGCCCGCAGGGCCTCGATCGCATAGCTGCGCGCGATCTTCTCGTGGAGTTCGCCGAAGGTTCCGGGATCGCCGAGAACATCGAGCCCCACCAGTTCGCCGCGCAGCAGGAAGGCGGCGCCGACCTGTCCGTCCTCGCAGCGCAGTTCGTCGACCAGATCCTGCACGGTTCCCCGGACCTTGGTGTACACGTCCTGCATCGCGCCGCTGGGTGCGTCGGCTTCGAGATCGCAACGATACGAGTCCATGTTGTCCCAGACCTGGCGCTGGTCGGAGCGGCGACCGGCGCCGGCGGCCATGGCGGCGGATACGCTCGCCACCTTGCGGGCACGACCCTGGGCGAAGTGCAGCGACTCGCCGTCGACGAACGCGCGCGAGCGCGGCGACCAGCGGCCGGCCTCGACGCAGGAGACCGGGATCACGGTGGTGGCCTTGGCGGGAACCAGCACCGAGAGGTTGAGCACGCGGTTCTGCTTGGCGCCGACCAGCGCCTCGCCGTCGAGGAACAGCACCGGCAACCCGGCGCGGTTGACCACCTGCACCTCGGGGACGCTGCCGCCGGGTCCGAGTTCGGTCACCTCGACCAGGCCCTGCTTGAGCGCACTGCCGAAGGCGAGGTATGCAAGCGTGGCCGCCTTGTTGCGCAGCAGCGGGACCATGGTCAGCGTGCCCGCGGATTGCGCGGTGCCAAGGTGCAGGCCATCGGCGAGGGTGTGGATTGCGTTCATGTTGCCTCCGTCAGGGCCACCATGGCCCTACCCTTACTTGACGGCGCGAGTACGCGGTTTGTCAGGTCGTCGTCTGTAGTTCGAACAGGGCGGTATGAGCCCCGGCATCGATCCGAAGGGTGCTGCGCGCGGCGGCAGGCCAGCGCAGGCGGGCGATGCCGGCGGGATCGAAGCGGGTTCGCTGCGGGTCGTCGGGGCTGCTCCAGACCAGGGCGGAGGAATCTCCCGGCCCAGTGCCGTCGGTATACCGCAATTCGAGCTCCAGCCAGCCGACACGGTCGCCATCGTTCGGGCCGGGTCGCACGATCAGTTCAAGGCCGTTGCTGCGGACAGATTGCGGCGGCGAACTGGCAGCCAGTGCGATGCTCGGGCGTGATCGGCCGGAGATCTCGCGCAGGCCGGTGAATGCGGCCTCCCAGCCGCTATCCGGCATTGGCTCGCGGGACGCGACCATTGCGTCGACTTCGAAGGGCACCGCCAGCGCCTCGGTGCGTATGCGCGCAGCCCGGAATCGGAAGGGGCGCGCCAGCGTCCGCAGCAGTAGACGCACACGCGACGCCGCCTCGGGCCCCACGGGCCTGCCTTCCGCAAGCAGCAGGATCGCGCCAACGCTGCCCAATGCCTGCTGGCGTTCGTGTCGCGCGATGGCGCCATCGCCCACCACGAACGCCTCACGCTCGCCTTCGATCAGGTATGCCAGGAATCGGTCCGGCAGGGGTCCCATGGTCGCCTCTCCTCAACCCTGACGGCTCAAGCGCCCAGGTTGTCTGCCGAAGCCGGGCCGGGCCCGCCCTGCGCGATGCAGGCGGCGAGGAGGCGAACACCGTTGCTGACGCGCTGGCGGTATGCGCCGTGGGAAATCACCAGCACCTGCGCCGCATCGATGTCCGTGCTGCCACGGATGCGCTCGCGCAGGGCAGCCCGCGTGCCCGAAGGCAGTGCGTCGAGGCACTCGCGCGCCAGGCGGCGACGCAGTTCGAGCTCCATCGCGAACTCCGGATCCACATGCACGTCCTCGTCGAATTGGGCCCAGGGGTCCGCCGGTTCCTCGGCGGATCGTGGGGTGCCGTCCTCGTGACGTAGCCCGCGCAGCAGGTCGAGGGCGCAATGGCGGGCGACCGTGGCGAGGTAAGGCGCAAGGCTCTCGTCCAGGGCGGCAGGGGCAACGAGGCCGCTCCAGAGCCCGAGCACGCGCGCGCCGTGCTCGCACAGCTTGAGCAGGACCGTCTGGTATACGTCGTCGATCTCGCTGTCGTCGTGCCCGCGCAGGACAGGCCGGATCGCCTGGCGGATCGTGCGGGCGTGTCGCCCGACCAGCCGCACGAGTGCCGATTCGTCGCCGCCCAACGCATCCAGCGCCAGGGCGCGGTCAGTCGGATCCTCGGGGACTGGTGGTTGCGGCATCGGAAAGACCTCACGGGGTTCGGGTCGGGCGTCGGCCAATGGACGCCAGCCGAACCACTCCTATGCGCCCTCATCGTCGCAGAAACTGAGACGGCCGGCGCGCAGCGTCGCGATTCCCCAACCCGCCCGCGCACGAGGATCGACGCCATGGAGTTCTCCCTGCACGCCCGCATCCGCGGCCAGCAGCGCGGCATCCCCTCCTCGCCCTTCGTCCTCGAGCTCCTGGACCGCTTCGGCACTGAGCGCATGGCCGCCGACGGCGGCGTCAGCGTGTTCCTCGACCGGAGCGCCAAACGGCGGGTGCGCGAGTTCCTGGGTCGGCGCGTCTACGCGAAGCTGGAGCCGCTGATCGACGATACGTTCGCGGTCGAGAAGGACGATCTCGTCGTGACCGTCGGGCACCGCACGCGACGCCTGCGCGCGCGTTGACCGACCCCGGCATTTCCTGCGCCATCAGGATGCTGCGGCCTGCGCGTCCGCCATCTCGTGCATCCGCCGCACCACGCGCGAGAACTCCTGCGCCGGCGGCGTGCGCTGGGTGAGGAAGCGCTCCGAGAGCGCGCGGTAGTACCACAGCGTCTCGTCGGCGCTGGCCGTGAAGCGGTCGAACACGTTCCGGCCCAGGCCTGCGTCGGCGTGCAGGACGATGGACCAGGCGTTGTGCAGCTTGTCGCAGCACGAAACCAGCAGCGCCGGCGGCGCCTTGTGCGCAATGGCCTCGACATAGGCCTGCTTGTGCCGCTGCCATTGGGCGCGGCGCTCTGCGGGCGTGTGCGCGTTCGCGCGCTCTTCCTGGCTGGCGTCGGTGCAGGCGAGCACGATGTCGGCCACTGCGTCGCCGAAGCGCGCGCGCACCTGCGCCGCGTGCACCGTGCCGCAGTCCTCCACCACGTCGTGCAGCAGGGCGGCGATGGCCTCGTCCTCGTTCCCGCCGAACTCCAGTACCAGGCTGGACACCGCCAGGAGGTGCGTCAGGTAAGTCACGTCGCTGGCCTTGCGCTTCTGGTCGCCGTGGGCGTCGATTGCGTACTGAAGTGCGTCCGAATAGCGGGTGGTCAATCGTGTTGCCATGGTCTTCTCCTTTGCTCTTCGTCGTCGTCGTCATCGATTCGGCATGCGTGCGGGTCCAGCCCCGGCGGCGGCGCGCACGGCGGCGCGCCGCCTTTCGGCAGGGCGGATCCAGAGGTGTGGGGAGAGGGGGCGGCGGAGCGCCGCAACCGGCAGGCTGGGGGATCAGCCTGCAGCGCGGGCCGGAACCGGAGGGTCCCGACTTCATCGCGCGGCGAGCGTCATTCTACTCCGAACGACGCGGCCCCGCGACGCACACGTCGACGGCACTCAGGCGGCGCGGATCGCATTGCCGTCCGTGGCCGCTGGCGGCCCAGCGCTGGCGGCTGGCGGTGCCTTGAGGGCGTGCAGCACTGCGCCCGCTGCCGCCAGCACGTCGGCGCGCGTCACCTCGCGGTTGGCGAATCCCGATAGCTGTCCTTGTTGCCAGGCCTCGCCCGGCTTGCGGTGGTAGGCCACGGTGGCGAGGCGGCGGGCGCTGCGCGCGTCGCGCAGGCTGTAGACGCGCAGCGTGCCCAGCGCGCATGGCCCCGCGTAGTTCGCGCCGCCCGTGCAGTGGCACATCGAGAGGCCCTCGTCCCAGAGATCTACCCAGGATTCCAGCGGCACGGCGCGCACGCCCTCGTGCTCGAAGGCCGGCACCAGCGTGGCCCAGGTAGCCTCCGGAACGGCGCGCCTCACGCGCTCGCGCGCTTCCCACGCCTGCGTCCGCTCCTCGAACCATGCCCACGGACAGCCGGCAGGAACCCGCGGACAGTCAGTATGCAGTCGCCACCACTTGACGGCGCGGGCGAAGGTGCCGGTGGCGAACACGCGCCGCGCGTGGCGCGTAGGCAGTGCCCTCGCCGCATCCCAGGCCGCGCGCAGCAGCGGCATCGGCACCAGCAGTTCGTCGGTGGGGTTCTGGTCCTCGATCTGGGCAAGCATGCGCATGAGGTCGACGGGCGGCAGGCCGGGGCGCTGGCAACCGGCGATGAGGTTGAGCGTGGCGACCGCGGCCCGGGCGATGTGGTCGCAGTCGCCCAGCCCGTTCGTCACGGTGGCGTAGGCCCGCGAACCATGGCGGCAGAGCAGGCGCCAGCCGGCGCGGCTGAGTCCCTTTCCGCGCAGCATCGCCTTGAGTCGTCGCGGCTCGTTGGGGCGGCCCAGGTCATCGGGACAGCGCACCGTCGCGCAGAGGTGGAGCAGCGCACGACTCTCGCGCCGCAGCGCGCGGTACGCGGGCTCGAAGCACAGCAGGTCCACGATGTCGGCGCCGCACATCGGCGTGCAGGGATCGCGGCGCGAGCGGCAGGCGAGTTCGAGCTGCTCGCGGCTGTAGGGCAGGCTGGCGCGGATCGCGCCGCGCAGCCCGCGCATGGCTCCCGAGCGGCGCAGCGCTGCGCGCACGCTGCCGCGCAGCCATGTCTCGAGTCGCGGGGTCCAGGCGGCTGCAAGGTCCGGCTCGTCCGTCGCCGCGCGCACCGCCAATTGCAGCAGCGCACGATGGCGGTTGAGGAATCCATCGAGCCAGTGCCAGGTACCCAAGGGTGCCAGCGGACGGCAGGTCGTGCCCGGGACCTCGACGTAGTGGCCGCTGCCGTTCCAGCATTGCGCGCGCAACTGCCTGTGCCAGATTTCGTGCCGGTAGCGCACGCAACCCAACACGTCGACCAGCACGGTCTCGCGCAGGCGCGTGCGCCGCACCTCGACCGGGTCGCGCAGGCGCCGCTCCATGTCGAGCAGCAGCGTGCTGCGCAGCGCATCGCACAGGACCACCACCAGCGGGCCCAGGCGC
>Ga0209254_10003816_pt1 | contig 13754 bp, 10 predicted proteins | sample FrelakmetDIP11DI_FD_187148 | JGI IMG/M metagenome (GOLD analysis project Ga0209254, IMG submission 187148) | Freshwater lake sediment microbial communities from the University of Notre Dame, USA, for methane emissions studies - DIP11 DI (SPAdes)... | ecosystem: Environmental > Aquatic >...
CCTTCAGCACCTGCGCGAGCTTGCCGAACAGCTCATCGATGTGGCTGCGCTCGATGATCAGCGGCGGCGACAGCGCAATGATGTCGCCGGTCGTCCGGATCAGGACGCCCGCCTCGAAGGCGCGCACGAACACGTCAAACGCGCGGGCGCCGGGCTTGCCCGGGATCGACTCGAGCTCGATGGCGCCGATCAGCCCGAGGTTGCGCAGGTCGATCACGTGCGGCAAGCCCTTCAGCGAGTGTACGGCGTCGGCCCAGTACCCGCCGATCTGCTGCGCGCGCGTCAACAGGCCTTCGCGCTCGTAGATCTGCTGGGTCGCGATCCCGGCAGCGCAGGCAACCGGGTGCGCGGAGTACGTGTACCCGTGGAACAGCTCGATCGCGCCCTCGGGACCGTGCATGAACGCGTCGTAGATCTCGGAGCGCGCGGCCACGGCGCCCATCGGTATGGCGCCGTTGGTGAGCCCCTTGGCCATCGTGATCATGTCCGGCGTGACGCCGAAGAACTGCGATCCGAACGGCGCGCCCAGCCGCCCGAAGCCGGTGATCACTTCGTCGAAGATCAGCAGGATGCCGTGCTTCGTGCAGATCTCACGCAGCCGCTGCAGGTAGCCCTGCGGGGGAATCAGCACGCCGGTCGAGCCCGCCACCGGTTCGACGATGACGGCCGCGATGTTGCTGGCATCGTGCAGCGCGACGATTCGCTCGAGGTCGTCGGCGAGGTGCGCGCCCCAGGCGGGCTCGCCCCGCGTGTAGGCGTTGTGCGCGAGGTCGTGCGTGTGGGGCAGGTGGTCGACGCCCGGCAACTGCGTGCCGAAGAATTTTCGGTTGTTGACCATGCCGCCGACCGAGATGCCCCCGAAGCCGACGCCATGGTAACCGCGTTCCCGGCCGATGAAACGCGTGCGCGTGCCTTCGCCGCGAACGCGATGGTAGGCGAGGGCGATCTTGAGTGCCGTGTCGACCGACTCCGAGCCGGAATTCGTGAAGAACACGTGATCGAGGCCTTGCGGCAACCAGCGGACCACCTGGTTCGCGAGCTCGAACGCACCCGGATGACCCATCTGGAATGGCGGCGCGTATTCCATCTCGGCGATCTGCTGGCTGACGGCCGCCGCGATCTCGCCCCGGCCGTGGCCTGCGTTGACGCACCAGAGCCCGGCGACACCATCGAGGATCTGCCGCCCATCGGGCGTCCAGTAGTGCATCCCGGAGGCCCGGGCCAGCAGGCGCGGATTCGCCTTGAACTGACGATTCGCCGTAAACGGCATCCAGAAGGCCTCGAGCTGGTCGCGTGCGAACGTCGGCTGGGCTGTCATGGGAATCGCCGGGAGCAAGGGAGGGCCTCGGATGATAAGAAAAATTGACACCTGCCTCAAACGAACCCGAAACTTCCGCCAGTTACGCGGTCCGTGTGCAGGATATTGAACACCCCGTGGCAGCCCTGACCCTCGATGTCGGCGCGCACCTGCGCGCCGTGCGCACCCTTTACGGCCTCTCCCAGCGCGAGCTCGCCAAGCGCGCGGGCGTCACCAACGGCCTGATTTCGCTGATCGAGCAGAACCGCGTCAGCCCGTCGGTCAGCTCGCTGAAGAAAGTGCTCGACGGCATCCCGATGTCGCTGGCGGAGTTCTTCACGCTCGACCTGTCGGCCAGCCCGCAGGTCTTCTTCCGCGGCGACGAACTGACCGACCTCGGCGACGGGAGCGTCTCGTTGCGGCTGGTCGCGGCCCGCCGCCCGCATCGGGCCATGTCGGTCATGCGGGAACGGTACGCTCCGGGCGCCGACACCGGCGCCGACATGCTTCGGCACGACGGCGAAGAGGGCGGCGTCGTCGTTCGTGGCCGGATCGAACTCACGGTCGGCGGGGAGAGTCGCGTGCTCGGCCCGGGCGACGCTTATTATTTCACCAGCGCGATTCCGCACCGGTTCCGCAACACCGGGCACGAACCCTGCGAGATCGTCTCTGCCAGCACGCCCCCGACCTTCTAGAGAGTCCCCATCCATGTCGACTTCCGTGACCGATTGGCACGCGCGTGCCCGTTCCCTGTCCATTCAATCGCAGGCTTTCATCGACGGGCGTTACTTGCCGGCAGCATCGGGCGAGAGCTTCGATTGCGTCAGCCCGATCGACGGCCGCCTGCTGGCGCGCGTGGCTTCGACCGATGTGGCCGACGCGGATCTTGCCGTCGCTGCGGCGCGCCGTGCGTTCGACGACGGCGTCTGGTCGCGCCAGCCGCCGCGCGAACGCAAGCGCGTGCTGCTGCGCTTCGCGGAGCTGATCCTCGAGCATCGCGACGAGCTCGCGCTGCTCGAGACGCTCGACATGGGCAAGCCGATTTCCGACAGCCTGGCGGTGGACATCCCCGCCACGGCCCGCTGCATTGCCTGGTACGCGGAGGCGATCGACAAGATCTATGACGAGGTGGCGCCCACCGGCCACGACGCGCTCGCGCTGATCACGCGCGAACCCGTCGGTGTCGTCGCGGCGATCGTGCCGTGGAACTTCCCGCTGATCATGGCGGCCTGGAAGATCGGCCCGGCGCTCGCCGCCGGCAACTCGTTCATCCTGAAACCTTCTGAGAAGTCACCGCTCACGGCGATCCGGATCGCAGCTCTCGCAAGCGAGGCGGGCATCCCGGACGGCGTGTTCAACGTGTTGCCGGGCTTCGGGCAGACCGCGGGCCAGGCGCTCGCTCTGCACATGGACGTCGATTGCATCGGCTTCACCGGATCGACCCGCACCGGCAAGCAGATGCTGCAGTACGCGGGCCAGTCCAACATGAAGCGCGTCTGGCTCGAGTGTGGCGGCAAGTCGCCGAACATCATTCTCGCCGACTGCCCGGACCTCGATCGTGCGGCGGCCGCAGCCGCATCGGCCATTTTCTTCAACCAGGGCGAAATGTGCTCGGCGGGGTCCCGGCTGATCGTCGAGGAACGCGTGCGCGACGCGGTACTGGAGAAGGTGGTCGCGGCGGGTCGCAGCATGCCGCCCGGCGACCCGCTCGATACGGCGACCCGGCTGGGCGCGATCGTCGACCAGGTACAACTCAAGACCGTGCTCGGCTACATCGAGTCGGGCCGTGCCGAGGGCGCTACGGTGCTGACTGGCGGCCACCAGGCGCGCGAAGCGACGGGCGGTTGCTACGTCGAGCCCACCGTGTTCGACCGCGTGCAGCCCGGAATGAAGATTGCCCGTGAGGAGATTTTCGGGCCGGTGCTCGCGGCGATCACTGTCAAAGACGCCGAGGAAGCGGTCAAGGTCGGCAATGCCTCGATCTACGGGCTCGCGGCGGCCGTCTGGACGCGCGACATCACGCGCGCGCACCGGATCGCCCGCGCACTGCGATCCGGCCTCGTGTACGTCAACTGCTACGACGCGGACGACATCACGGTGCCGTTCGGCGGCTTCAAGCAGTCCGGCACCGGCCGCGACAAGTCGCTGCACGCTTTCGACAAGTACACCGAGCTCAAGACCACCTGGATCGACCTGTCGTGAGCGCGTACCGCAACGTCACGTTCCAGGAGATCGAGGTCGGCGCCTCGGCCGGTGCCCGTCGCGTGATGACGCAGACTGAAATCGAGGCGTTGGTGCTGGTGTCGGGCGACATCGAACCGTTTCACGTCGAGGATGCCGGCGACACCACGACCGGACTGCTCTGCGTCGATGCGGTTGGCGTCTCGGCCGTCATTTCCGGCCTGCTCGAGCGCAAACTGCCGGGTCCGGGCACGCGCATCGTTTCGCTGCAGGTCGAGTTTGCCGGCCACGTGCAGGTGGGCGAGGAGCTTGCAGCGTCGGTCACCGTGCGGGAAAAGCATCCGGAGACCGGCCTCGTCACGTTCGACTGCGACGCACGCGTCGGCGAGCGCCGCGTGCTGTGGGGCACGGCGATCGTCGAGGCGCCGCGCGGGCGTGTCGCCTATTCCGACATCGCCACGCCGGAGATCATGCTCAGGCGCAACGACGTGTTCGCGCGCCTGCTCCGGCAGTGCGAGCCGCTCGAGCCGGTAGCCTGCGCCGTGGCCCACCCGTGCGACCGGGATTCGCTGCTTGGCGCGCTCGAAGCGGCCCGGCGCCGCCTGATCGTGCCCGTGCTGGTCGGACCGGAGGCGCGTATCCGGGCGGTCGCCGCGGCCAACGGCGCCGATCTGTCCGGCCTGCGCATCGTCCCGACCGAGCATAGCCACGCCTCCGCCGCTGCCGCCGTCGCGCTCGCACGCAGCGGCGAGGTCGAGATGCTGATGAAGGGCAGCCTGCACACGGATGAAATCCTCGGGCAGATCGTCGCGCCGCAGTCGGGCCTGAGGACCGAGCGTCGCGTGAGCCACGTATTCGTCATGGACGTGCCCGCATACGAACGGATCCTGCTGGTCACCGATGCCGCGATCAACATCGAGCCGACGCTGCCCGAGAAAGCCGACATCGTCCGCAATGCGATCGACCTCGCGCACGTGCTAGGCATCCCGATGCCGAAGGTCGCGATCCTGTCGGCCGTCGAGACCGTCAATCCGAACATCCGTTCGACGCTCGATGCCGCCGCACTGTGCAAGATGGCCGATCGTGGCCAGATCGAAGGCGGCATCCTCGACGGGCCGCTCGCATTCGACAACGCGATCAGCGAGCACGCGGCACGGACCAAGAGCATTCGCTCGCCGGTCGCTGGGCGTGCCGACATCCTGATGGTGCCGAACATCGAGTCGGGCAACATGCTGGCCAAGCAGCTGCAGTACTTCGCCGGCGCGGACAGCGCCGGGGTCGTGCTTGGCGCACGCGTGCCGGTCGTATTGACGAGCCGCGCCGACAACGTGCGGATGCGGATCGGTTCGACTGCGGTCGCGAAGCTGATGGCACATGGGCGCCGCGCCGCGACCCCGAAGGTGATCGTGTGACCGGGAGCGCCGACGCGATCGTCGTCCTCAACGCGGGCTCCTCGAGCGTCAAGTTCTGCACGTTCCGACGCGCGGGCCAGCGGCTCGAGCGCGAACTGCGCGGGCAGGTGTCGGGGCTCGGCACGGCCCCCCGCCTGGTCGCCAGGCGCGGCGGTGCGCCGATCGCGGATCGCGCGTTGTCCCCCGAAGGGCTCGATCATGCGGACGCGCTCGGCATCCTGCTCGAGTTCGTGCGCGCAGAGCTGCGCGGCGAGGTGATCGCCGGCATCGGGCACCGGGTCGTGCACGGTGGGCTCGAGTTCATGGAGCCGACGCTCGTGGATGCCGCGATCCTGGAACGCCTCGACCGCTACGTGCCGCTTGCGCCGCTGCACCAGCCGCACAACCTCGCGGCGATCCGGTTGATGCTCGAACGACTGCCGGGGGTGCCCGAAATCGCCTGCTTCGATACGGCATTCCACCGCACGGTCCCGGAGGTCGCCCAGCTCTTCGCGTTGCCGCCCCGGTTCGCGGCCGCCGGCGTGCGTCGCTACGGCTTCCACGGGCTTTCATACGAGTACGTGGCCTCCGTGCTGCCGTCGCTCGACCAGCGCGCGGCGGCCGGCCGGACGGTGGTGCTGCACCTGGGCAACGGCGTCAGCATGGCGGCGCTGCAGGGCGGCCGCAGCATCGGCACGACGATGGGATTCACGGCGATCGAAGGGTTGCCGATGGGGACCCGCACCGGATCCCTCGATCCCGGCGTGCTGCTGTTCATGTTCGACGAGCTCGGCATGAGCGTCCGCGAGGTCGAGCGCCTCCTGTATCACGAGTCGGGGCTGCTCGGCATGTCCGGCATCTCGAGCGACATGCGCGACCTGCTGGCGAGCGAGGTTGCGCCGGCGCGCCTGGCCGTGGACGTATTCTGCTACCGAGTGCGGCGCGAGCTCGGCTCGCTCGCGGCAGCGCTCGGCGGGCTCGATGCCATCGTCTTCACTGCCGGAATCGGCGAGAACCAGCCGGAGATCCGCGCCCGGATCTGCCGGGATGCCGAGTGGCTCGGCGTGCAGCTCGACGGTGCAGCCAACCTGAGGCATGGGCCACGCATCAGCGCCGACGACAGCGCGGTGTCCGCCTGGGTCGTGCCGACCGACGAGGAAACCATGATCGCCCGCCACGTCGCGCGCCTGCTCGGGTCGCGCCCGACCGACGGGGCTTGCCGCCCGGCGACGAGCGGCTAGACTCTTGCGCCCGGCCCGGATCGCCGGGCAAGCCGTTCGAGGAATTTCCATGGCCGTCACGTTCGCCGCCACCCAGTTCGCCTGCACCGAAAGCGCCACCGAGAACCTCGCGCGCGCCGAGCACCTGGTCCGCGAAGCGGCGGGGCGGGGGGCGCAGGTGGTGTTGCTGCAGGAGCTGTTCGAGACGCCCTATTTCTGCAAGGACCACCTCGCGAGTCATTTCGACCTCGCGCGGCCGGTGGCGGGCAACCCCGTGCTCGAGCGCTTCCAGGCGCTCGCGCGTGAGCTCGAGGTCGTGCTGCCGTTCAGCTTCTTCGAGCGGGCCCGCAACGCGTATTTCAACTCGCTCGCGATGATCGATGCCGATGGGCGGGTGCTCGGCGTCTACCGCAAGTCGCACATCCCCGAGGGCCCCGGCTACCACGAGAAGTACTATTTCTCGCCGGGAGACACCGGCTTTCGCGTCTGGCAGACCCGCTACGCGGTGCTCGGCGTCGGCATCTGCTGGGACCAGTGGTTTCCCGAGGCGGCGCGCTGCATGGCGCTGCTCGGTGCCGAGGCGCTGCTGTATCCGACGGCCATCGGCTCGGAACCACACGACGCCAGCATCGACTCGCGCGACCACTGGCAGCGCTGCATGCAGGGTCATGCGGCCGCCAACCTGATGCCGCTGATCGCCTCGAACCGCATCGGCGTCGAGCGTGGACAGAAGGTCGAGATGACGTTCTATGGATCGTCGTTCATCGCCGGGCCGGCAGGCGAGAAGGTCGCCGAGGCCGATCGCAGCACCGAAGCCGTGCTGACCACGACCTTCGATCTCGAGCAAGTGCGTTCGCAACGGCGCGCGTGGGGCGTCTTTCGCGACCGGCGGCCGGAACTCTACGGTCCCATCCTGACGCTCGACGGCGACGGCGCCCTCTGATGCCGGCGACTGGATGACGAAGCCGTTTGCCGCCGGGCTCGAAGCTGCCGCGTTGCGCGGCCCGGTCGCCTGCATCGACCTCGAGACCACGGGCGGCACCGCCGTCCACCACCGCATCATCGAAGTAGGGATCGTGCTGCTCGACGGCGGGCAAGTCGTCGAAGCGTGGAGCAGCCTCGTCAATCCCGGCGTCCGCATCCCGCCGACCATCGTCGATTTCACCGGGATCTCGAACGACATGGTCGACGACGCGCCAACGTTCCAGGACCTGCGCGCCGAGGTCCGGCGGCGGCTCGACGGACGCCTGTTCGTTGCGCACAACGCGCGCTTTGACTACGGCTTCGTGCGCAACGAGTTCCGCCGCGCGGGCGAGAAATTCTCGGCGCCCGTGCTCTGTACGGTGCGCTTGTCGCGCGCGCTGTTCCGCGAGCACGCGCGCCACAACCTCGACACGCTGATCGAGCGCTACGGGCTCGAGTGCGACCAGCGTCACCGCGCGCTCGGTGATGCCGCCGTGCTGCCGCCGCTGCTGGCAGCGTTCGAGCGGTCGGTCGGTGCCGAGCGACTGCACGAGGCGGCCGCGCTGGCCTTGAACGATTCGCGACTGCCGCCGCACCTGCCGGCAGACCTGGCCGACGACCTCCCCGAGGGGCCTGGCGTCTACCTGTTTCGCGGCGAGGGCGGCGTGCTGCTCTACGTCGGCAAGAGTCGCAACCTGCGCAGCCGCGTGTTCGATCACTTCGCGAGCGGACACCGTTCGAGCAAGGAGTCGAAGCTGGCGCGGCAGGTTCGCTCCGTCGAGTGGCAGGAGACCGGCGGTGAGCTGGGCGCGCTGCTGCTCGAATCGCGGCTGGTCAAGGAATGCTCGCCGACCGAGAACCGGAGGCTGCGCAAGCCCGCCGAACTGAGCTGCATCCGGTTGCACGTAGCGGATGGCGGAATCGAATTGCGCGTCGAACCGCTCGACGCGAGCGCGTCGAACGGTGAGGTTGAAGCGTACGGGCCGTTCCGCAGCGAGCGCGACGCGCTCAAGGCCTTGCAGGGCAAGGCGCGCGAAGCGGGCCTGTGTCTCAAGACGATGGGTCTCGAGCGCGGGGAAGGCTCGTGCTTTGCCCACCAGCTCGGCCGCTGTCGCGGCGCCTGCGTCGGCAGGGAGTCGCGCGCGCTGCACGACACCCGGCTGCGGCTCGCGCTCGCGTCGCTGCGGATCCGGCCGTGGCCGTTCCCGGGCGCCATCGGCATCCGCGAGCCGGGCGTGGCCGGTGTCGGCACGGTTCTGCACATCGTCGATCGTTGGCAGCACCTCGGCACGGCCGAGGACGACCGTGCCGTTGCGGCGCTGCTCGAGGTGGCGCCCGCCGAACCGTTCGACCCGGACAGCTATCGGATCATCGCGCGTTGCCTCGAGCGCGTGGCACCGCGCGACCTCGTGATGCTGCCCAGCGGACGAAATTGACCCATGACCGACGCGACGCCTGCGGGCAACCTCGAGTTCTTCGCCGCCTGTCCGCGCCATGTTCCCGACGTGCTGGCCACCGAGTTGCGCGGCCTCGGTCTCAACGTCACGCGCGAGCATCCGGCCGGCGTGAGTTTCACCGGCACGCTGCGCGACGCCTATCTGGCCTGCCTTGCGTCGCGCACGGCGAGCCGGGTGCTGCTCACGCTCGGTACGATCCCGCTCGACACCGTCGACACCATGTATGCGGCGATTCGTGCTGTCGCCTGGGAGGATCACCTCGCGCCCGAAGGCACGCTCGCGTTCGACGTCGTGGGGCAGGGGCCCGCATGGTTGCGCCACACGCAGTTCGCCGCGCAGAAAGCCAAGGACGCAATCGTCGATCGCTTTCGCGAGCGCAGCGGCACGCGGCCGTCCGTCGATCTCTCGAGCCCGGACCTGCGGCTGAGCTTGAGCCTCGGGCGCGAGCGGGCCTCGCTCGGCATCGATCTGTGCGGCGAGCCATTGCACCGCCGCGGCTATCGGCAATCCGGTGTCGAGGCGCCGCTCAAGGAGAATCTCGCCGCGGCGCTGCTGTTGCGCTGCGGCTGGCCCGCCATTGCGGCGTCCGGCGGCGCCTTCGTCGATCCGATGTGCGGCTCGGGAACCCTGGTGATCGAAGCCGCGCTGATGGCAGCCGACTTCGCGCCGGGCCTGTTGCGGCGCCGCTTCGGCTTCGAGCGCTGGCTGCAGCACGATGCGGGCGTCTGGAACGAGGTTCGCGAGGCCGCGCTCGCGCGGCGGAAGCTCGAGTCGCTCGGCCGAGGCCGGTTCCGCGGCTTCGATCGCGACCAGACCGCGATCCGGGCCGCGCTCGCCAATTCGGGGCGCAGCGGCGTCGGCGATCACTTGTCGTTCGAACGGTGCGAACTGGGTTCGCTGCGCACGGCGCCTGAATCGAAGGGCCTCGTACTGGTCAATCCGCCCTACGGCGCACGGCTCGAGGACGAGAGCACGCTCGGTCCGCTTTACACGCAACTGGGACAGCAGCTGATGGCGTGCTTCCCGGGCTGGGAAGCCGGCGTGTTTACGGGCAACCCGCCGCTTGGCCGCTCGTTGCGGCTGCGGGCCTACCGTGCCCACACTTTCTTCAACGGACCGATCGAGTGCCGGTTGCTGCGCTTCGAGTTGCAGCCAGAGACTGTCGAGCCGGACCCGGAAACCGCGCGGCGCAGTCGGCTCGACGCGGCGCGGGCGCGACCGGGCTCGTCGATGTTCGGCAACCGTGTGCGCAAGAACCTGGCGCACCTCGAGAAGTGGGCGCGCCGCGAGGACGTGGCCTGCTTCCGGGTCTACGACGCCGACATGCCCGAATATGCGTTCGCGATCGACCTGTACGGCAACGGAGAGCGCTGGGCCTGCGTGCAGGAGTACGCGCCACCGGAGACCGTTCCGCTGGACGCGGCCCGCGGTCGTCGCGACGAGGCGCTTGCGGTGCTGCCGGAGGTTCTCGGGCTGCCCGCCGAACGCATCGTGATGCGCGTGCGTCGCCGGCAGCGGGGCGGCGAGCAGTACGAAAAGGTCGGCGAGGAGGCGCAGTTCCACACCGTCCGCGAGGGTCCCTACCAATTCCTGGTCAACTTCACCGACTACCTCGACACGGGACTGTTTCTCGACCACCGCATGACTCGCCGTCGCATCGGCGAGCTCGCATCCGGTCGTTCATTCCTGAACCTGTTCGCCTACACGGGCACCGCGACCGTGTACGCAGTGGGCGGCGGTGCGACGGCGTCGACGACGGTGGACATGTCGCGGACCTACCTGGACTGGGCGAAACGCAATCTCGCGTTGAACGGTCTCGCGGGGCCGCAACACGCGTTCCTGCGGGCGGATTGCCTCGGCTGGCTCGACGAGCAGAGTCACGCGCCGAGCCGACGCTACGGGCTGATCTTCGTCGATCCGCCGACGCTGTCGCGCTCGAAGCGCATGGAGCGCGAATTCGACGTGCAACGAGACCACGTGCCGCTGCTGCAGATGGCCGGCCGCCTGCTCGAGCCCGATGGCGTGATCGTGTTCTCGAACAACTTCCAGCGCTTCAAGCTCGATCCGGCCGTGCAGGCGGAGTTCGAGGTCGAGGACGTCTCGCGCGCCACGTTGCCCGAGGACTTCGCGCGCAATCCGAAGATCCACGTCTGCTTTCTGCTGCGACGGCGGCGAGCCGCATTTGCCGGGCGTTGACGATCTGTTACAAGAGCAACCAGAAGAAATAGGGGCTTCGCGCTTGGAGATCTTCAAATCCTTCACGCTGGAATGCGCGCACCGGCTGCCGAATGTGCCGGCGGGGCACAAATGCGCGCGTGTCCACGGCCACTCGTTCCGGGTCGAGATCCACGTGCGCGGCCCGATCGACGAGCGGCTCGGCTGGGTCATGGACTTCGCCGACGTGAAGGCCGCGTTCGACCCGCTGTATCGACAGCTGGATCACCACTATCTCAACGACGTGCCCGGACTCGAGAATCCCACGAGCGAGAACCTGGCGCGCTGGATCTGGCAAAGGCTGCAGCCGGCGCTGCCGCAGCTCGCGACGGTCGTGGTGCACGAGACCTGCACGAGCGGCGCGCGGTATGACGGCGACCAGGACTCCGCCGGCGCATGACCGCCAAGCTCATATCGCTGATGCTGGTCATCGCGGGAATCATCCACGTCCTGCCGCTGGCGTGCGTCGCCGGACTCATCAGCGCGGCTGCGTTCCTCGGTCTCGCCTGAGCGACCGGAGGTTACAACTCGCTCGTGGCCAGGGTCGTCGCCGCAGACGTCGTCGCGCTCGTGTGCCTGGCCATCGGAGCCACGACGTACTTACTGACGGGCCCGGGGACCAGGCCGTGAGCGCAGTTGACCCCTACAGCAGGTCCTTCAGCCGGAACCACAGCATCGCGAGCACCAGTGCCGGCGTGCGCAGGGCGCGGCCGCCGGGGAAGTCGCGGTGCTCGAGCTTGCCGAACAGGTCGAAGCGCTCAGCCTGGCCCGCGATGGCCTCGGCGACCAGTCGGCCGGCCATGCCGGTGAGCGCGATGCCGTGGCCGGAAAAGCCCTGCAGGTAATACACGTTCGGCGCAATGCGGCCGAAGTCCGGCGCGCGACTCATCGTGATGTCGACGTAGCCGCCCCACGAGTATTCGATCTTCACGTCGGCGAGTTGCGGGAAGACCTTGATCATGCGCGCGCGGGTCGCCCGTTCGGTATTGAGCGGGTCGAGGCCCGAGTAGCTGACGCGGCCGCCGAACAGCAGGCGGTGGTCGGCCGAACGCCGGAAGTAATCGAGCACCCAGTTGACGTCGGTGACGGCAATGTTCTCGCGCATCAATGCCTCGATGCGCGCCTGACCGAGCGGTTCCGTGGCGACGATATACGTCCCCACTGGCATGATCCTGGCGCGCAGGCGCGGCGCAAGCTCGTCGATGTAGGCATTGCAGCAGAGCGCGACGTGCCGCGCGCGGACTCGACCGTCGCCGGTATGCACGACGGCGGTGTCGCCGTGCCCGACGCGGAGGACGTGGCTGCCCTCGTGGATCGTAGCGCCCGCGGCCTCGGCGGCGGCGCCCAGTCCGAGCGTGTAGTTGAGCGGATGCAGGTGACCGCTGCGTGAATCGTACAGGCCGCCACGGTAACGGTCGGTTGCGAGCAGTTGCCTGAGCTCGGCGCGCTCGAGCCAGCGCAACGACGTGTAGCCACAGTCGGCCGCGAGTTCCTCGCGCCACGCCTTCAATTCACTCTCGTGCCGCGGCTTGATCGCCGCGTGCACCTGGCCCCAGTGCAGGTCGCAATCGATGGCGTGCCGTGCGACGCGCTCCTTGAGCAGGTCGAGCGCCTCGACGGACACGTCGAACATGCGCCGAGCCGCATCCGTGCCGACCTGTGCCACGAGCTTGTCCTGGCCGGCGGCGAAACCGAAGATTGCCTGCCCGCCACTGCGCCCCGAGGCTCCCCAGGCGATGCGATTGGCCTCGAGCAGCACGACCTTGTAGCCCCGCTCGGCGAGATGCAGCGCGGTCGAGCAGCCCGCGATCCCGCCGCCGACCACGCAGACGTCCGCGGTCACCTCGCCACGCAGCGGTTCGCGCAGCGGGGCGCGATTGGCCGAGGCGGCGTAGTAGGAGCGGATGTGCTGCTGCATGTTCAGGTCGTGGTCAGGTACCACGCATACTCGAGCGTGGACACATAGGAACTGAAGTCCTGCATTTCGCCACGGCGCGTCTGGGCGTACAGGCGCGCGAAGGATTCGCCCAGGCAGTCCTTCGCGAAATCGCTACGCTCGAACGCTGTCAGCGCCTCCGGCCAGCTGAGCGGAATGGTCGGCGTGCTGTCGCGATACGCGTTGCCCGCGAGCACGGGACCGGGATCGAGCTGTCGCTCGATGCCGCGCAGCATGCCGCCGAGCACCATCGCCGCGAGCAGGTAGGGGTTGGCGTCGGCACCTGCCACCCGGTGCTCGACCCGCCGGCTTTCCGGCGGGCCGGCCGGCACACGGAACGCCACGCCGCGATTGTTCACCGACCAGCTCGGGCCCAACGGCACGTAGGCTTCGGGTTGGAAGCGCCGGTACGAGTTCGCAGTGGGCGCGCACACGGCCATCGTGTCGTTGATCGTCGCCGCCAGGCCGCCGATCGCGTGGCGCAACGCCGGCGAGCCCGCCGGATCGTCGGCCGCAAAGATGTTGCGGCCCGCCTGATCGAGCAGACTCACGTGCAGGTGCGCCCCGCTGCCCGCGTGGTCGCGATACGGCTTCGGCATGAAGGTCGCCTCGAGGCCGTGGGCCAGGGCCACGCCACGGATCAGCCGCTTCAGCCGGATTGCGTGGTCGCAGGCGAGCAGCGCGTCGTCCACGTGGTGCAGGTTCACCTCGAACTGGCCTGGTCCGTACTCGGCCAGCACGGTTCCCGTCGGCAGGTCCTGCGCCCGGGCAGCCGCGTCGATTGCGCTCAGCACGTCGGAGTACTCGTCGAGCTCCGCCATCGAGTTGATCTGCGTCTTGTCCTCGCGCCGGCCCGAGCGCGGCTGGCGCGGTGGCTGTGCGAGTCCCTCCGCCGTGCGTTCGCGATCGACCAGGTAGAACTCGAGCTCGACTGCCATCACGGGCGTCAGGCGACGCGCGGCATAGCGCTGCAGCACCATTTCGAGTACGTGGCGTGGATCGCCAAAGAACGGGCTGCGGTCGTGCTCGTACATCGCGACCTGCATCTGCGCCACGTGCTCGCCCAGCCACGGCACGGGCGCGAGCGATCCGGGC
>Ga0209254_10003817_pt1 | contig 13753 bp, 7 predicted proteins | sample FrelakmetDIP11DI_FD_187148 | JGI IMG/M metagenome (GOLD analysis project Ga0209254, IMG submission 187148) | Freshwater lake sediment microbial communities from the University of Notre Dame, USA, for methane emissions studies - DIP11 DI (SPAdes)... | ecosystem: Environmental > Aquatic >...
GAGATCCTGGTGAAGAGGTGCGTGATCGCTGGTCAGTGTTTTCTCGATCAGCCTGGAGAAGAGGCTGCCTCGCGCCAGGCCGAAGCCTACCGCCTGGTTACGGGTATCCCAGCCCGGGCGTTGCGACCATTCCGCTCCGCTGAGGATGCCGTCGATTCCGACCAGCTCGCTCATCGCGTAACCTGCCAGGTAGCTATAGATCAGCAGGTGGTTGAATCTCTGGCGATTGCCGGTCACCGGGATCAACAGGCCATTCTCCAGCAGCGAAGAAAGCAAGGGTGTGATCTTAACCCGCTTTAGACTGCCTGGCGCCGGAGAAACCTCCGGCTCGGCCTGGCTCTCGTCCGGGCTTTCCAGCGGGCTTTCCGCCAGCGGCTCCGCTTCCAGGCTGTCTGGAGCGGGCTGGGTAGCCCCGGAATCGCTCTGGCCGAATACAGGCTGGTTGGAGAGCAGCAGCTGAAGGGCTGCCTGCTCCAGGGTGGGGCGGGCTTGCGGTAGCGGCTGCATATTCTTATCGAACACCATGCGCCGCAGGTAGGCCTCGATGTTGTCGGTCAGGGTTGGTCCAAGCTGGTCGCCGGCATAGGCTGCCCAGGTCTTAAGCGTGAACTCGAAAGGCGTGGTTGGGGTGGTATCGCCGAGCAGCCAGGCAGAGAGCATCGCCGGGTCGGCGGGCGAGCTGCCCCCCGGCTGGAGTGATCCACCTGCCGTCCAGGCGGTGTTCCAGCGCTCCATAAAAGCAGCCCGGTCCGCCTGGTTCCAGATCGCCATTGCCAGGGGGACGCATCCCAGTCCGGAGAGACCATCATAATATTCAATGGAGGCACTGGCAACCAGGCGTAAAGCAGGATATCTTGCCTTGAGTGTACCCAGGTAATCACATACCTGTTTGACCATGGGCGGGGGCAGCTCATCCAGGCCATCCAGTAGGAGCAGCAAGGTCCCCTCCGCCAGAGCAGTCTCCAGGAATGCCGGCAATTTGGATTGGGTGGCTGCGGCCGTGGATATGCCGGTTGCTGCCAGGAGGGCTTCCAGGGGGTCCTCAGGGTTGGCGCCCGGCAGGGAGAAATCCGTGGCGTGCAACAGGAGGGGGGTCAGCTTCTCGGCTCCCCCGGGTAATGGCTCGCGGCGCGCCATCTGGGTCGCCAGGTGTGCCAGAGCAGTTGATTTTCCGCTGCCCGGCCCGCCAATGACCACGATGCTGGTGCCATTCTGCAGTGCTTCTGCCAGGGTGAAGGTGGGTGCCCGGTAGAGGGCGGCCATCTCGGGCCAGTCGGGCAAGTAGGGCAGCGCCAGGCTGGTTATGTCTACTTCATCTACAGCGGGGTCTCCGGGGATCACAGGCGATGGTGGGGCGAGCAGGCGGGGGGTGAGCAGCACCTCGTCCAGGGGGAAGAGAGCTGCCGCCAGGTGGGCGGATTGCGCCCGGCGCAGGGCTTCATTGCGCAGCCGGATATCTGCCCCGGCGGTCGCCTTCTGGCGGGCTGCCACGATCCCTGCCCGGATGTTTCCCAACAACCGGGAGAACCCCGGGCGCAGGCGTCCGAGCAGCCACAAGAACAAAAAGCCTGCCAGGAAACCGAGCCAGAATGAAGTGCGATCGAAGTCGAGATTGCGCAGGAAGCCCATGCTCAGCCTGTGTACAGGATCCGACCGCACGAATCGCAGCGTGTGATCTGGTTGGGGGAGCGGGCAGCGTGCAGCAGAGCTGCGCTCAACGTGGAGCCGCACGCCGTGCAATATGTGTCGGTCACCCGGGCAACAGCCACCCCGCGCCGTGACTGGCGGAGCTGGTTATATAGTTTCAGATCCGCCTCCGGTACGGAGCTGGTAGCTGCCTGGCGCTCGACTTGCAATCGCTGGACTTCATCGGAGATGCTGGTTTGCTCCCGAGTGAGCTTCGTGCTGAGGGTAGATTTTATGGCACGCACCTGGCTGAGCCGCTCAGCCGCCAGCCGGTGTCCCTCTTCCGCTTCCTCGAAAGCGATCATCTGCTCCAGCTGGCGGTCTTCCAGGGTGACCAGGTAGCGTTTCAGCGCAGCGGTTTCATTTTGAAGGTCTTGCAGCTCTTTGGGATTGCGCACTTTGCCCCCGTAAAGCGTGGCTTCGGTTTGCTCGATCTTGACCCGCTGGGCTTTTACCTCGCCTTCAGCCCGGTGCAGCGTTTTGCGCGCCTCATCCAGAAGGGTAGCCGCCTGCTCTGTCTGGCTCTCCGCCTCCAATTGCTCTCTGTCATCGCCCAGGGTAAGCACGATCTCGTGCAAGCGGGCTTGCAGCTGGTCAATCTGGCTGTCTAGCTGCTGCAGGCGATAGAGTTGGAAAGGCTGGCTCATAAATTTGATTATATGGTCGGTTGGGTATAAAGGCAAGGGAAAACGAATTGTTAAAATGAAGCCTTTCCCTTACGGATTTGTCAAGAAAACTTGCCTGGCGGAGTTCTCGAATTACAATACCAGCATGGGTTACTGGCGCGCCTACGGGAAGGTTTGGCTGATCGGGCTGATCTTTGGCCTGGCAATTACGCTGCCCTATCTTTATGCCTGGGGTTCAGCCGGCGAAGGGTATGAGTTTGGCGGTTTCCTGGTCAACCCGCTGGATGGCAACTCTTACCTGGCGAAGATGTACCAGGGTTGGCGGGGGGACTGGCAGTTCAGCCTGCCCTACACGGCTGAGCCGGGTGAAGGTGCTTACCTTTACCTGTATTACCTGTTTCTGGGGCACTTGAGCCGTGCCCTGTCTGCTCCTTTGGCGGTTATCTATCACCTGGCCCGCCTGGCTGGGGCGGTCTTCATGCTCTATGCGTTGTATCGCTTCTGTATGGCGGTGATGCGGGTAGCGCGCCTGGGCTGGCTGGCCTTCGCCCTGGCAGCCTTGGGAGCCGGGCTGGGCTGGCTGGGTTTGCCGTTGGGCATCGTCAGCGCCGATTTCTGGGTGGCTGAGGCTTATCCTTTCCTATCCGCGTACACCAACGCTCACTTCCCGCTGGTCCTGGGAACTCTGCTCTGGATTCTGACCCCTCCCCGGCGGCAGGCGGGGGAGGAAGAATATATCCCCTTCCGGCAGGTTTTCACCCGCAGTTGGGTTGTTGCCCTGCTGGGGCTTACCCTGGCGGTCGTATCGCCCTTTGCGGTGGCGATTGCCCTGGTGGTGTGCCTGGCAGTGATCGCCGCCAGGCGGCTGTTCCACCGCTCGGGGTGGGTCAGCCGGGTATATGCCAGCCGGCTGATCTGGGTCGCCGCCGGCAGCCTGCCAGTGCTTGCATATGATCTGTGGGCATTTGGCAGCAGCCCGCAGCTGGACGCCTGGAATGCGCAGAATATCACCCCGGCTCTCCCCGCCTGGGATGTGCTGCTCTCCTTCTCGCCGGTTTTGCTGCTGGCATTCCTGGCTGTCTGGCGATTCTGGCGGGAACGAAAAACCCTTGATGAGCAGGCTCTGGATGCCTGGTTGGTGCCGCTCGCCTGGGCGCTGACTGCGATGATCCTGGTCTATCTTCCCTTTAACTTGCAACGCCGTTTCATCGTGGGACTCTACGTGCCGCTCAGCGTGCTGGCGGTGTGGGGGCTGGATTGGCTGGCTGGAGGCAGGCCGCGCCGGACCTGGTTGCTGGCGTTTTTGCTGTTCCTGCTGGTGCTGCCAACCAACCTGTTCTTGCTGCTTTCTGCCCGCTACGGGCTGCAAACCCACGATCCGCTGATCGTTCTCCGGCAGGATGAGGTCCGGGCATTGCAATGGCTGGAAGGTAACGCCTCCCCAGATGCGCTGGTTCTGGCTGCGCCGCGCACCGGGTTGTTTATCCCGGCCCATACTGGCCGGCGGGTTATCTACGGGCACCCCTACGAGACGGTGCAGGCAGTGAGTGAAAAACAAGCCGTGCTGGATTTCTTCTCTGCCGGCTGGAGCCAGGCGCAGAGATCGGAGTTTCTCGAGCAGCGGGGGGTTGATTATGTCTTCTATGGCCCTGAGGAGCGGTCAATAGGCAGCCTGCCGCAGATGCAAGGCTTGTCCCCGGTCTTCCAATCCGGAGAGGTCATCCTGTTCAGGGTGTTTCCGGGCAGTTCGTGTTTGCCAACCCGGCTTGCTGCCGATCTATCCAGGTGAGATGGTGAGCGCGATGAACTCCCTGGCTGACCAGGCAGGACTTACCCGGCGCCCGCTTTCAACCTGGCTGGAAATGGTTTGGAAGGCTTTGCCCTTTCTCCTGCCGGTCCTGCTGCTGCTGCCCGCCCTGTCAGATTTCCCTTACCCTTCCGACGAAGCGCTATTCTCCGACCTGACCATCAGCCATTACCCCAGCGCGTATTACCTGCGCCAGTCATTGCTGTCTGGCGGTGCCCTGCCGCTTTGGTCGCCGGCGATCTTGAGCGGATATCCTTTTGCGGCGAACCCCCTGTCGGGGTTCTGGTACCCTCCTGGCTGGCTGGCGCTGGTATTGCCGCTCCCGCTTGCCTTCAACCTGCTGGTGCTGCTGCACCTGGCCTGGGGCGGGGCGGGCTTCTACCGCCTGCTGCGCCTCGAGGGCTTGCAGCCAGCCGCAGCAGGCTTTGCCGGGTTGGCATTCACTGGCATGCCCAAGCTGTTCGCCCATTACGGCGCCGGGCATGTCAGCCTGATCTATGCCGTGTGCTGGACGCCGTGGCTTTTGCTTGCGGTCCGCTCCTGGATCCATCGCGATGATACCGGTCGCCTGAGTCGGGCATTGTCCTGGGCGCTGCCAGCGATCATCTATGCCGCCATCCTCCTGGCGGATGTACGCTGGGCAGCTTATGCGGGCTTCCTGTGGTGGGGCTACGCCGCATTCTTGTTCTGGAAGCTGTCTCGCCAGTCTGGTGGTGAGACGCTTGCCGGTTTTGGATCGGGCTGGGTGAGGTTTACCCTGCGCTTGCTCGGCATGCTGGGTTTGGGGATCTCCCTTGCCGCGCCCCTGGTAATCCCCCTGGCGGAGTACACCCGCCTCTCCACCCGTAACAACCTGTCTGCTGCCGATAGCCTGGCATATTCCCTGCCCCCCGCCCGTTTGCTCGGCCTGCTCTTCCCCGACTACGCTGGTTTTCACGAGTGGATGCTGTACCCGGGGTGGTTTGTCCTGGCGCCGGGTTTGCTGGCAATCGTCTGGCGCAGCGTCCGCTCCCGGGCTGGCTTTTGGATTGTGGTTACCGTAGTCAGCCTGGTCTTCTCCCTGGGGCAGTACCTGCCCGGGATGCCATCCCTGGCGAGCTTGCCGGTATTGGACCTGCTGCGGGTACCAGCGCGGTTATTGTTTATCAACGGGATGGCGTTGGCTGCCCTGGCTGGCTATGGACTGCAAGCGCTGCTGGAAGACTTTTCCGATCGACAGGCGGCAGTGGGTAAGCTGCTCCTGGTCGGACTGGTCGCTTTTTGCGGGCTGGTAGCGGTCCTGGTCATCGGGCTGATTGGATGGCTGCCGGTTGGGTATGCCTGGGGAGCCGTTGCCGGGCTGATCAGCGCCGGCTGGATCTGGCTGCGCCTGAGCGGATGGCTTGTGCACCGCCAGGTGTGGATTGCCGGGCTTTTCTTCCTGTGCATCCTGGATTTAGGTATTCTGGACCGCTCCTTGTTCAGCCCGCGCCCGGCTGAGACGGTCCTGGCTGAAGCTGGGGAGCTGGCAGCTTACCTGGGTGACCAGCCTGGGTTGTTCCGTGTTTATTCTCCCTCCTACAGCCTGCCGCAACAAACAGCTATCCATTCCGGGCTAGAGCTTGCCGACGGGGTTGACCCGCTCCAGTTGAGGGCGTATGCAGATTTTATGGAAACTGCCAGTGGCGTGCCTCAGGCAGGTTACAGCGTCACCCTGCCTCCTTTCCGGGGAGGCGAGCCAGCCACTGCCAACTCTGCCTACACCCCTCGCCCCGACCTGCTGGGATTGCTAAACGTGCGTTTTATCGCCGCCCAGTTCGACCTGTCTCATCCCCGGCTGGTCTTAATCCGCCGCTTTGGGGAGACGCGCCTGTACGAAAACCTGGACAACCTGCCGCGGGCCTGGATCCAGCCTGAGACTTTGCCGGTTGGGGAGGGGGTGCATGCCGTCGATCCGGTGGACTGGTCGCCGGACCGGATAGAAATCCAGGTCGAAGGACCGGGGCTGCTGGTGCTGTCTGAGATCAGCTATCCCGGCTGGCAGGTATGGGTGGACGGGCAGCGCCAGCCGTTGCAAACTTCAGCGACCATCCTGCGCTCTGTCCGCCTGGAACCTGGCATGCATAAGGTTGTATTCGTTTTCCGCCCGGCTGGCGTGTATGCCGGGCTGGTGCTATTCCTTGTAGGCGGCGTGGTGATCATCGCCGGGAGTACGCTCGCCGCCAGGCGGAGGGCGGTATGAGCCTCTCTCAGGAGCGGCAGCTTGTATCCTTGCGGCGCGCCGGGGTGCGCCTGACCGGCAGGCAATGGGCGGCTGGTTTTGCCGTGGTGGTCATGCTGCTGACCACGCTGCCTTACCTGCTGGGTTTCGCCTCCCAGGGTGACGGCTGGCGTTTTACGGGATTTGTCTTCGCGGTTGAAGACGGCAACTCGTATATCGCCAAGATGCAGAGCGGGGCGGCGGGTGAGTGGCTGTTTCGCACGCCGTATTCCAACGCCGTCCAGGCGGGCGCCCTGGTCTACCTGCCATTTATCCTGCTGGGAAAGCTGGCTGCGCCGCCTGGCATGCACGAGCAGCTGGTTGCGCTCTACCACCTATTCCGCTTTGCCGCCGGTTTCCTGGCTATCCTGGCGACGTATGACCTGATCGCATATTTCATCCCCGACGAACGCCGCCGCCTGTACGGGTTGGCCCTGGCTGTCCTGGGTGGAGGGCTGGGCTGGGTTCTGCTGCTGCTGGGGCAGGATACGTGGCTGGGTAGCATGCCGCTCGAGTTCTACTCGCCAGAGACATTTGGATTCCTGCACTACTACGGCCTCCCCCACCTGGCCCTGGCGCGGGCTGCCATGCTGTGGGGGCTCCTGGCTTACCTGAGGTGCACTGCTCCGGAGGGAAAGACCGGCTGGAGGCAGGCGGCAGGGATTGGCCTGCTCTGGCTGCTGGTGGCTGTCTGCCAGCCGCTGACCGCAATCTGCATGGGTATGGTGATTGGCCTGTACTTGTTTGCCCTGGCTGCCAGGAACCTGTACCTGGGCTCTCGTATGGACCCGGCAGGCTGGCCTGATTGGCGGGATAAGCTGAGATTTGCCTTCCAGGCAGTTTTAATCCCTGCCCCTTTCTTGCTTTACAACGCTTTATTGTTCAGCCTCGACCCATTCATGAAAACCTGGGCTGCCCAAAACCGGATCACCTCCCCGCACCTGGCGCATTACTTGCTGGCTTACGGCGTGCTGCTGCCGTTCTTGCCCCTTGGGGCGCGCAACCTGCTGCGGGGAAAACCGGTATCCGGTTGGTTCTTGCTGGCATGGATCATGGCGGTGCCTGTACTGGCGTATGCCCCGCTCAATGTGCAGCGCCGGTTGGTTGAGGGAGTATGGGTGGCGATGGTGATCGTTGCCTTATGGTCGCTGCGGCAGGAATCGTTCCCCGGGGTCAGAAAGCGGCTGTTCCTCTTCACCAGCTTGCTGGCGTTTCCCTCCACGCTGATCTTGCTGTTCGGTGGGATGCTCAGCGCAATGAATCCCGGGATGCCGCTCCACCGCCCAGCCCTGGAAGCGGCAGCCTTCGTAGAGTTGGGCCAGCAGGCTTCCGCCGGGTCGCTGGTGATGGCGAGCTATACCACCGGCAATGCCCTGCCTGCCTGGGCGCCTTTGCGGGTGGTAATCGGGCACGGTCCCGAAAGCGCCAACCTGGAAGCGATGGAAAGGCTGGTGCAGCGCTTTTACGATGAGAGCACATCGGAAGCGGAGCGCCGGCAGATCCTGGCGGGCCTGGGGGTTAATTACGTCTTTAATGGACCGCAGGAGGCCGAACTTGGCGAGTGGAACGCCTCCCAGTCCGTGTATCTCCGGGAAATTATCCGGCGGGGAGCATATGTCATCTACGAGGTGGTGGGATGATTCCCACCCCCGCTGCCTGCCGATTGGCTGAAGATCAAGGGAGAGGCGAGCATGAATAAATACCGCCACCTGTTGATCCTGTTGATGGCGCTGGTCGTTCTGGTAGCGCTGGTCCAGCTGACGGTCAGCCTGCAGCCGGCGGGTGACCTCTGGTTGCCGATGATCCTGTTTGGATTCCTGGTGGTGTTCACCACATCGTTTAGCGCCCCGCTCACCGGCGGGGTCGTCTCTCTGCTGCCGATGACCACCGCGGCCGCCTTCCTGGCGCTTGGCTTGCTGCCGGCTGGCTGGCTGGCTTATTGCGGGGCGTTGATCGCCGCCATAATCCACTATTACTATGCCATCCCGTTAGGTCTCCCAACCAGCTTGACCCGCCGCCAGGCAGCCTCCCAGGCGGCTTCCAATGCCACCCTGCACACCACCTCCATCCTGGCTTCTGGGGCGATCTATTTGATCCTGGGCGGCGAGGTGCCCCTGGTTTCACTCGATATGGGGTTGGTTTTGCCCATGGCGGGGTTTGGGCTGACATACCTGGCGATGGATTATGTCCTTTCTAGCCTGTTCCTGGCAATCCGAGAATCTGCCGGCTTCCGGCAATATCTAAAGGTATTGCCGAGCATCTTTATTTACGAAGGCGCCCCATTGGTCTTCGCCCCCCTGGTTGCCCTCACTTTCACCAACCTGGGGCTGGCGGCATTCTCATTATTCACCCTGGCGGTGGTGCTGGTAGCCCTGGTGATGCGCAACCTGGCGCTCTCCCGCCAGCGCCTGGTGCGCCAGCTCAGGGAGCTGGACAGCCTGCACGCAGTCGGGCAGGCGTTGACTTCCAGCCTGGACCTGAACGCGGTCCTGTATGCCGTTTACCAGCAGGTGGCGCGCATCATGCCGGTCGAAACCTTTTTTGTGGCCCTGTATGATGAAGACAGCGACGAGATCGTCTTCCCTCTGGTGGTGGAGAACGGAGAGACGGTCCACTGGCCTGCCCAGCGCGGTGGGAAAGGGCTGGCTGAGCATATCCGCCGCACCCAAAAATCCAAGGACCGCAGAGAGCAAACCGATGTCTTGCGCCGTGCTTTTGGGGTCAGCCGCTCGCAGCGGCCGGTGACCTCCTGGTTGGGCGCGCCGATCCTGGTGGGTGACCGCCTGATGGGGGTGATCACTGTCCAGTCTCACTCCCAATTCCAGCTTTATGACACTTCTCACGAGGAGGTGCTGACCTCGATTGCCATGCAAGCAGCCCTGGCAATCCAGAACGCCCACCTCTACTCGCAAACGGATAAAGCCCTGGCGCGGCGCGTCCAGGAGCTGGACTCTATCCTGGATACGGTTCGGGAGGGCATCCTGCTGCTGGATTTGTCTTACCGGGTGGTAGCGCTGAACCGCGCCCTGGCAGATTTTCTTGGGATCGCGGCCCGCGATATTTTAGGGACTTCGCTGGTCTTCTCCCGCCAGCAGCGGGTGGGGTCATTCCTGGCAGCCATCGGTTATACTGCGATTGAGATCCAGGCTGAATGCCAGTCCATCGTCGATCAACGCTCCACGCCAGTGAGCCGGGAGATGGTCAGCCTGCATGGAGCGACCACCCGGCAGGTAGAGCGCACACTGACCGCAGTTCGCGACCGCTGGGGGGTGGTCACCGGGTGGCTGCTGGTCTTCCGGGATGTCAGCGAGGAGATCGCCTTGCAGCAGCTGCGGGATGACCTGACCCATATGCTGGTACACGATCTGCGCTCCCCGCTGACGGTCGTCCAGAGCAGCCTGACTTCTATCCCCGGCTTTTTGGAAGATGGCTTGTTGGATGGGGTTGCCCGCCTGGTGGAGTTCTCCCAGCGCGGGGTCGAGCGCTTGCTGAGCCTGGTGAGCGACATCCTGGATATCGCCCGCCTGGAGAGCGGGAACATGCCCCTCGCTCTGGAGCAAGCCGACCTGGGCCAGCTACTGGGCGCCACCGTAGAGCAGATCGCGCCGCTTGCCCGCCCGGCTGAGATCGATATCTTGATCACTTGCCCGGATGACCTGCCGCCGGTGCATATCGATACCGGCGTAATCCGGCGGGTACTGAGCAACCTGCTCGATAACGCCATCAAGTTCACCCCCCGCGGCGGTAAAATCGAGGTCTGGTCATCGACAGGTCCGGCAGGCTTGCCGGGGTCGGTGTGGATCGGCGTGAGCGATACCGGTCCTGGGATCCCGCCTGAGAAGCAGCAGGCGCTTTTCGAGAAGTACATCCAGCTCGACCAGCCCACCGGCAGGCGGGCGGGCACCGGGCTGGGGTTGCATTACTGCAAGCTGGCGGTCGAGGCGCACGGCGGTAAAATCTGGGTCGAAAGCCCTACTGGACAGGGCAGCACGTTTGTGATCCAGCTGCCGGTTCAGGCCTGTGAATAGATACACGATGCGAACCTGGATTAAAACCGGTCTGCCCGGCATCCTACTCCTGCTGGCGCCCCTGGTGCTGCTCTCGCCAGTCTTGTTCCGCGGTGAAGCCCTGTTCTGGGGAACTCCGGCTTTGCAGTTCACGCCGTGGCGCGAGATCGCCTGGGAATCCTTACGGGCCGGCAGCCTGCCCTTGTGGAACCCTGATTCGGGCATGGGGGCGCCTTTGTTTGCCAACTATCAGAGCGCCCTGGCATACCCGCCGACCTGGCTGCTTTTCCTTCTCTCCAGCGTAGGGGGGGTGGAGTGGTCTGCCTGGGGGCAGGCAGTGCTGGTTGTTTCCCACTGGATCATCGCCGCGGCGGGTATGGCCTGCCTGGCGGGCAGCCTGGGACTTGGGCGTCTGGCGCAGGCTGTGAGTGGGTTGGCCTTCGGGTTGGGGGGCTACCTGGTCTCGCGGGCAGGCTTTCTGAGCATTAATGCCACAATCGCCTGGCTGCCCTGGCTGGTTCACTATGCCGGGCAGGTCGCCTCGCCGGTTTTGCGCCGGGGGGAGCCATGGCTGGGGGCGTGGCTGAAGCTGGCGCTGGTGTGCGGCTTGCTGCTCCTGGCTGGGCATGCTCAAACGTCCTGGTATGCTTGCCTGCTGGCGGTCTTGTGGGGCGGCTATTGGGGCTGGCTGGCTGGCGTGTCTGCTGAAAATGGGAAGGAATATGGAGAGCGCCGCACGTCAATAAGCTTGCGTATAGCCGTTCTTGCGAAGGTTTTATTGCGGCTGGGATTGGGCCTGGCTTTGGGGGCAGCTCTGGCAGCGATCCAGTTGATCCCAACCGCCGAGTACCTGGCGCAATCCCAGCGTGCTGCCGATATCGATTTCGAATATGCCATGACCTACTCGTTTTGGCCGTGGCGTATTCTCACCCTGTTTGCGCCGGACTTGTTCGGCAGCCCGGTGAGCGGGGATTACTGGGGCTATGCCAATTACTGGGAGGATGCCCTCTACCTTGGTTTGCTGCCGCTTTTGCTCGCTCTGTCTGCGTTAGCCGGCTGGCTGTTCAGGCGTCCGGCGTATCGCCAGCAAGGTGAATCCTCCGGGGCAGATATAGCCAAAATATATCCCCGCCAGGAGGCGATTCCCTTCCTGCTGGTGCTGCTCGTGGTTTCATTTATCCTGGCGCTAGGAAACAACACGCCGATCTTCCCCTGGCTCTACCGCCACGTGCCAACGTTCGATATGTTCCAGGCGCCTACCCGATTTGCCGTGTGGGCCAGTTTTGCCCTGGCGTTGCTGGCGGGTTTTGGAGCCCAGGTCTGGCGGCGACCGACCCGGCGGGCCTTGTACTGGACCCGCCTGGGTACTGCCGGGGCGGTGGCGGTGATGATCGGCGCCGGGCTGGCGTGGTACCTGATGGGGGAGGTCAGCCCGACCTTTATCCGCGCCACAGCCCTGGCAGGCTTGTGGGGGGTAGGGGCGGGTATCTTGAGCCTGATTGCCCCGCCTTCCAGTAATAATGATGCAAACCAGCCTGGTGTGGCGCCGGGCGAGATTATCGCCTGGCACTGGGCGGTGGCAGTCTTTGTCAGCGCCGATCTCATCCTGGCAGGCTGGGGCTTGAACCCGGGCATCGATCCAGCCTTTTACAGCACCTCCCCTCCGGCAGCAGCTGAGATCAGGGAGCAGCTTGCCGGGCGCAGGCTGTATCTGTCTGCTCCGGATGAGCAGGCTCTCAAGTTTGAGCGGTTCTTGCGTTTCGATAGCTTTGATCCCGGCGAGGATTGGGCGCACATGCGGGCTGCCTTCCTGCCCAACCTGAACCTGCTGGATGGCATCCCCATGCTGAATAATTTCGATCCGCTCGTCCCCGGGCGTTTCGAGCCCTGGATGGAGGCGCTTTCCACCGCCCAGGGAGCCGTGCTCGAGAATATGCTCGACATGAGCGGGGCAGGGGGGGTTGAACGCCTGGATCCCCAGGCTGCATCCGGGGTGGGGTTTGAAAGCCTGCCCGGCGCAACCGGGCAGCGGGCGCGCTGGGTTGCCTGCGCCCGCCAGGTGGGCGACGGGGAAGCAGCCTTGCAAGCCATCCTGGAGGGGACATTTGATCCCCGGCAATCAATTGTGGTTGAAAAAAATGAAGCAAACGAGATCTCAGATTGCCCGGCAGAGCCGGGAACAGGAAGTGTGACCCTGGAAGCAGAGCAGGCTGGCAGGCTGGTCTACCGCCTTTCGGCGGATTCCGATGGCTGGCTGCTGCTTGCCGATACCTGGTACCCCGGCTGGGGGGCATTCCAGGATGGCGAGCAGCGCCCCATCTACCGGGCAAATTACCTGTTCCGGGCCGTGCCGGTAGAAGCAGGGGAGCACGAGCTGGTCTTCGCCTACCGTCCGGTCTCCTTTTGGAGTGGGGGGCTGATCAGCTTGCTCGCCTGGGCTTTCCTGGCTCTCGTTGGTTTGCGTGAAAAATCATAGCCTGAACGTTGGGTTGAGCGATTCTTCACAGGATGCCCATCAATGATCAGATGAGCGAAACCCAACACAACGTTCTGATCTACCGGCTGATCTGGCGTACCGAATCCCCAGAATCCTTAGCCAACAATTAATAAATCCCCAAAAATATCCTTCAAGCAGGCATAGACCAAGGTTAAGCATTTCAATTGTGGTAGTATTAGCCTGGTTGGCGGGTGATCCATCCGGTGATGGTCCGCAATCTGCTCTGGATTGTGTTTCCTGTTTAATCTAATTATTGGTTTTAATCGTAATAATCATGTGTGCAGGCTGGTCGCCGGGTTTTGTCCCAAACGATCGACGCCTGGCGAGCCTGCCTTGAGACCAACAATACCCCACTTTTGGAGTTCTATATGAAAAACGTTCAGGCCTTTGGCGAGCGGGTGGTCGAAAATATCGAGAAGGTCATCGTAGGGAAGCGCTCTACCGTGGAGCTGGCGATCATTGGATTGTTGTGCCAGGGCCACTTGCTGATCGAAGACGTCCCCGGCGTGGGCAAAACTGTGCTGGCGCGCAGCCTGGCGCGTTCTCTGGGATGTAAGTTCAGCCGCATCCAGTTCACCCCGGATATGCTGCCGAGTGACGTGACCGGGGTATCCATCTTCAACCAGATGAGCCGCGAGTTCGAGTTCCGTCCTGGACCGATCATGGCGCAGATCGTGCTGGCAGATGAGATCAACCGCGCTACCCCCAAGACCCAGGCTGCCTTGCTGGAGGCGATGGAGGAGCGCCAGGTGACCGTGGATGGCGTCACCCACATCTTGCCCAGGCCTTTTATGGTCCTGGCAACCCAGAATCCGATTGAATATGAAGGCACTTTCCCTCTGCCCGAAGCCCAGTTAGACCGTTTCTTGATCCGCGTCCGTCTTGGCTACC
>Ga0209254_10003818_pt1 | contig 13753 bp, 13 predicted proteins | sample FrelakmetDIP11DI_FD_187148 | JGI IMG/M metagenome (GOLD analysis project Ga0209254, IMG submission 187148) | Freshwater lake sediment microbial communities from the University of Notre Dame, USA, for methane emissions studies - DIP11 DI (SPAdes)... | ecosystem: Environmental > Aquatic >...
TTTGTATTTTGGCTATCTATTCATTCGTCCTGAAAAGACCAGTGCCGCTCTTCTATTCGGTGATGAATTTCATCAATAGTTTAATAAAATAGAAAGCTGATATCAGCGCAAAATGTGCATAGGTTCCAAGTGCGCAGAAGATCGTGCTCACCCTCGAGGACGCCTTCCGTAGGCTGCGGGAGTATGAGCAACCCCTGGAGGATCAACGGCTGAAGCAGAACTTCGGATTGGAGGCAAACGGAGTAATCGGAAAGATCCTGGCCTTCGGGCGCGAATCACCGCTGCTGTGCTTAAATATTCATCTCATTCTGGTCAATGAGGGTTGGGGTTTTAGCATTTTTTCGGGAGTTAATAACTATAAAAAAAGCGATAAGCACAGAACGGCTAATACTTACCACTTTTCAAATGGAAAAAATGATTTCAATCTATATTATTGTGTAACCCCCGTCTACAATAAAATCAGACCCTGTTGCGAACTGCGATGCATCGCTGGCAAGAAAAACAAAGATACCGATCAAGTCCTCAGGATAACCCAATCGGCTGCCCTCGGGCATTTTTGCTAACCAGACAGGTAGTAAATCTTTTAAGGTCGCAATTAACTCCGTTTGAATATAACCCGGGCTTACACAGTTTACGCGGATTTTATATTTTGCCCATTCAACCGCCAAGGCTTTGGTCAAATGGACGACACCGGCCTTGGATGCACAGTAATTAGCGATAGTTTGAGGAACATTGATAATATGCGCAGACATTGAAGCTGTACTGATTATTGAACCACCTTTATTTTGTTTGACCATGAGTCGCGCAGCTGCTTGAGCCGTAAAAAACACCCCGTTCAGATTAACATCGATCACCGATTTGAATGCTTCTGGAGAAATATCGAGGGAAGCATCCCCCGTGAATATCCCAGCATTATTGACAGCGAAATCAATAGTGGAATAATCCTTCTCATAGTTTTCAATCATTGTCTTGACGCTAATTGGGTCAGTGACATCACATTGATATGCAAGAACTTTTTTTCCAGTAACTTGTGAGAGTTCTTTCGCAGAATTCTGCGCAAGTTGGAAATTCCTATCAACAAGAGCCACCTCGGCTCCCATCTCAGCGTAGGCTCGTGCGATTGATTTACCAATTCCCTGGGCGCCCCCTGTGATAAATCCTTTCTTACCTTCCAAACTAAACAGTTTCTTCGTGTCCATAATCTTTAGCTCCTTTTCCTTTAGTAAAAAATGAGAATTTCGATAGTGATGCTTGTGAATTCATAAATCTCGCCATTATGAATGAGAAGAGAAGGATTAGGCCTTTCACAAATTCGATCCACTCTGTTTTGATTCCCATCATGCTCATCCCTGTGCCAATCATGGAAATAAGGATCGCGACAAGGATAATGCCGCCTGTTCTAAAGCGACCAAAAACTACGCTTGAAAAAACCGCGATTGTGATAGCATCCAACAGTTTTGAGTCGACACTGTTGATTTGCACGCCACCAGCTCTTGCAGCAAAAAGAATTCCTCCAAAACCTGCCAAAATGGCACCAAGCGTAAATGTTGACATCGTAATATTCTTAATATCCATGCCCATAAATTTACTTGCTTCAATATTCGAGCCTATAAACTGAATTTTTCGACCAAACGTACTCTTTTCCATAAAGAGATAACAAATGACCGCAACAATCGCGAGAATAACCACCAAAACTGATATACCGTATTGATTCGTTGACAACCACTTAAATGCTGAATTGGTTATATAAACTGATTGCCCGCCGGTAACTTTCTGCCTGATACCGATTACAAGAAACTGCATACCCAGGGTCACGATGAAGGACGAAATTCCCATTCTAGAAACCAATAACCCACTTGATGTACCAAGCCCACCCGCAACTACTAGCCCAATAAGTATCGCGATAAATGGGTCGTATCTAATACCCCCACTCATGAGATATGCTACGATAAGAGCCACCAAACTTGCGATAGCACCCAGAGACAGATCAAAACCACTCCCCGCAATGATAATTCCCAACCCGAATGCAAAGATTGCTGGAATGACAGAATCTGTCAATATATTATTCAGGTTTCCAACTTTTATATAGCTATAGTTTGGCGTCAAAAAAGTAAACAACACCAAAACAACAAGCAACAGGACCACAAACATAAGCATCTGTGGGGACTTCAATATTTGTTGAAGACGATTGGTGAAAGGGACACCCTTGTTTTTTATATCCAACTATTAGCCTCTGTTGTAAAGTTTAATTTGTACAATTTTTACCCTGTTCTTAAAGGAGACCAATCCAACCGAAACAATTAGGACTACCCCCTGAGTAATTGAAACAATATAGGATTGGACACTTATCATGGTGAGGAATTTTTCGACCACTCCAAGAAACAACACTCCAACCAAGGTACCAATTACATTAATTCGACCTGGTACGAACATTGACGAGCCAAGATAACACGCCGCAAAAACAGGCAGCATGTAGAATGTGCCTTGTTGGTAAATTGCCCCAACTCTCGTAGCTTCTATTGATGATGACAGGGCGATCAACAAACCCGCAATCACGTAGGCGGATATTTTCATTCGGTTGCTATTTATTCCGGCTTCAATAGCTGCATTATTGTTTTCGCCGACAATTTTTAATGAGAATCCGAATTTCGTCTTATTGATTACCAAATATGAAACAAAATAGACAATGGCCATAAGCCAGACGACCAATGGCAACCCAAACTTGATCGTAGAAAATGAAAGGATTGTTGGATCGTTTACAAGGGTAGTTTGCTGATGTAATGCTTTTTCAGCACCACTGGCCATAAATAACACGGCAATACTTACGAGAAATGACGAGAATTTAAACCTCGTCACCAGAACTGCGATCATAAAATTCACAGTAACCGCAATTACTGTGACAGATAGATATGCAACTAAAAAGTTATTTGTGCTATTCGAAACCTTCGCAAAGATCACCGCCAATAAACTGAACATACCAGCGAAAGATAAATCTCCTTCGCCGCTAATCATGATAAAGGATAATCCCAACGCCATTATCGCCACACTGACATTCTCCAACAGAATGTCGCCAAGATTTCGAGAAGAAAAGAGAGGCACATCATAGAAGGCGATTTTCAAAAGAAGGACTAACGCCAATAACCCCAAAGGCATCCCGTACAATCGCAGGTACTTGTCCATTTTATTGAACAACTTTTTCGCCTCCCATGATGTAAGAAAGAACCTCATCTTTCGAAGTATTTCTCGGATCTATCTCTTTCACGATTCTTCCCTTAAAAAGGACGATGATCCTATCGCTAATCCCCATAGCCTCTTCTATGTCGCTTGTTGCCAGAAGTACCGCTGCACCTTCTTTTGCCAGCTCTCCCAAGAATCCATAAATTTCCGATTTGGCACCAATATCAACACCTGCAGTGACCTCATCTAACAAATAAATCTTATAAGGATCCGCCAGCCATTTGCCGATAACTACTTTCTGCTGATTACCCCCTGATAAGGAACTAATCAAATAGTTAATGTCATTTGGTTTAACGTTGAGCTTATCATTCAAAGTCTGTGCGACACAATTTTCTTTTTTGGGATCGATAAAATAATTCTTGGCAACATTCCTCATATTTATGGCGGTTAGATTATTCTTTACAGAATAATCACCGATCATTCCTTGCGATGCCCGATCCTCAGGGATTAAGGCGATAGAGCGCTTTATCGCCATACTCGGAGAATGATTTCGAGTAACAGGATTGTTATTAATAAAAACTTCGCCGGAATCCGATTTTAAAATACCATAAATTGTATTGATTATTTCCGTTTTTCCAGCTCCGACTGCACCCACGAGCGAAACAATTTCCCCTTGTTTTACCGAAAAACTTACATTATTTATCTTGTCCTTGTATTGAAGGTTATTGACTTTAAGAATATCCGACCCGATATTAAACACCGTTTTTGGAAAAAAGACATCAAGTTTTTTTCCAAGCATCATTGTAACCAGTTCGTCTTTTAGTAAATCCTTGGTTGCCCTTGTGTCAATCAGTTTGCCATCCCGGAATACGCTGATTTTGTCACAGATCTGATAAATTTCTTCCATTCGATGTGAGATATATATCGTGGTTGTGCCGTGGGCTTTTAACTTTCTAATTACTCGAAAAAGAATATTCGTTTCTTCCAAACTTATTCTTGATGTGGGTTCATCTAGAACAAGTACTTTAGGTTTGTTGACAAGAGCTCTTGCAAGTATCACAAACTGTTGTTCTGAAACGGAAAGAGAACCGGTGGTTTTGTTTAAATCAAATTTGATACCAATGAAATCCAATGTCTCTTGAACTTTAACCCTGCCCTCTTTCCAGTTTAACACCCCGTTTTGGGTTGGGGGGCAAGCAAGAAGGATGTTTTCTAAAATTGACATACTTTCAACAATATTCAATACCTGGTGAACAACCTGAATTCCCTTTTTTTGGATTTCAAGCGGCACGAGCCCGGTAATGTCCTCATCAAGATAGTATAGTTTCCCTTCGTCCGGCACATGCTCACCTGCCAGGGTTTTCATGAGGGTTGATTTTCCAGCCCCATTCGAGCCGACGATAGCGTGGACTTCGTCTGCACATATATCTAGATCAATCCCATCCAGCGCTTTCGTAGCCCCGAAATATTTCTTGACTCCACGAAAACTGGCTACCACAGTATTTGCCAAACGATCCTCCTCGACTCCTTTATGAGCATGAGAAAAATAATAAAAGATAATGACGTTCAACAAAAATAAATTTCTGATACCTCAAAAAGAAAACACCTTGGTAAGATTCGTCCAGATTTAAAATATTCTTTCTCCCGGTCGGTAATTATTATATCCACATCGGAAGAATAGGCTACCTTGAGTAGGGTTGAAGAAAAAATAAAAAGATAGTGGGGGAGATGCATGGCATCTCCCCCACAAGATCTAGAAAATATTTATTGGATCGTACCGAAATCGGTTCCGAAAATTTCTGTCCAATGTTGTTCGGGGCTTTGGAGTTTGATCTCTGAACCATCGGTTACAGGATCATTGGCACCACCAAGGTTGGAGACGAAATATGTTGGGCCGAATTGGGCGTAAGGAACAAGATCCTTCAAACCATTAAGAGCCAAGTCCAAGCCTTGCGCGGCTCTAGTGCCTAAAACAGTTGAATTCTGACCCATGAAGACCCACTTTCCTGATTCTGGTTCTCTCATGGCCATAAGTACGTCTTTACCAGTGTCGCCGCTTGCAATGACAACATCATTGGTCCTTCCGGCAGCTTTTAATGCAGCATATGCGCCAACAGCCGGTAGATTCCAGGTCGTTACGATAGCCTTGATATCTTTGTCTGTATCAGCAGCAAGAGCAGCTGCTACTTTGGTCTGCGCGTCCGTCACAGCGTTACTGGCGTCGATGTCGAACCGTTCGGCGACAATGCCCTTCTTCGGATCGTCTGAACGGAGCGGGTTGAACACTACATCTGCTGCGTCTGCACGAGCTAGGAGGGTAACCCAGCTTGGTGTGTCCAGAATAAGGACTTTACCCTTACCATCGATTTGGTTGACAACATAAAGGCCAAGTTGTGTACCGCCACCCCAGTTGTCGGCCATTACGTTAGTTACAGCGCCTTCCTGGAACATATCAATGACAGAGTAGGGGACACCCGCTTCGACAATTTTCGCAGCGCCAGATTTCAACGCTGTACCATCACCACCCGCAATGATTATGCCATCAACATTGTTGGCGATATGAGTATCAATAGCAGCGTTCATCTTGGCAGCATCACCATTACCATCAATAACATTAACCGTGTATCCGTATTGCTCAAGGTTTTTTTGGATAGCTGCTAATGCATTCCGATTCCAGTCATTCGCCTGGTAAAAGGCCACGACACCGATGGTTTTCCCTTTACCACGGTTCGAGTCCAAGCCTTTGAGCGCGGTTAAAATTTCCGTATCTGCCACGGAAGCGGGTTCTACGCTTGTGGATGAGTCGGTGGAAGGGGCTTGAGCAGCGGGTGCAGCACACCCGGCAGCGCTCACGAGGATCACAATTGTCATGATCACACTTACAGCGACTATTTGTAACTTCTTCATTTTTTTACCTCTTTTTTTGATTAGAATTGAATTGCCTTCTGATCCTTCATTATTCGTTTGTTTATTGTTTGTTTTCACCTCTTTCATTTCTAGGATCGTAATGCTGTTTCCCGAGATAGGATCTTTACCAGACCGTATGCTCGATCATGTCGCCAATATCTGATTGGACATCAGCAATACGTTTGAATAAATCGAGGATAATTGCGTATTTTTCAGTATTTTGCTTAATAGGTTCAATTCGACTTTGAATCTTATGTAGAGTCGACACCTTATCGAAATCATCCCACAGGCCAATAGCAACAGCTGCCACAGTCGCTGCACCCAGAGACCCGGCATTTTGTCCGACGTTGGTTTCGACAATATTCTTGTTGTAGATATCTGCGAAAAGACTTCTCCAAAGCCTACTTTTTCCGCCTCCGCCTACGATCAACATATCATCTGAAAGAATCGTGAAGCTCTCCATAACATCCAAAGCGATCTTTAGGTTTAGACACACACCTTCCATAACTGCTCTGATAAGATCGCTCTGGGTATGCCCAAGCTGAAGTCCTAAAAATCCGCCTTTAATATTTTGGGATTTATCCAGGCTGGAGCCCCCAGCAAGGCTGGGGTTGAATAGAAGTTTGTTTGCCCCGATGGGTGATAACTCTGCCAGCCTCGTCATGGCATTGTAGGGTTCATTCTCATTTAGCAGATTTCGGCAGGCAGTGTCCCTAAGCCAGCGAAAAGAGCTTCCCGCTGAAAAAATCGCGGTGGAGGACACAAACATTCCGGGAATGCAGTGTGTAAAAACGTATGGTTTATTATGAGCATCTAATATTGGCTCATTCCCAGACACTGCGATCCATGCCGACGAGCCAACAGATGTATAAGCCATTCCCTCTCGGACGCAACCTGCACCAAGTGCCATACAGGCGTTATCAACCCCACCACATGCGACTTTGACATTCTGGCTCAAGCCGAGCTCTTTAGCTGTGTCCGGTGACAGGTAACCAATGATTTCAGTTGAAGCAACGATCTCTGGTAATTTTTTAGCTGAAATCCCGGAATTTTCGATGTAAGTCTTTTTATAATCCCACGCCTTGAGATCATAAACGCCACTCCCGGAAGCGTAAGAAAAATCTGTGCAGATCTTGCCGGTCAATCGGTAATTTATATAATCTTTTGTCCCGATGAATTTCGCTGTTTTCTCATACACATCCGGCAAATTATCTTTGAACCACATGATCTTAAAAATGGAGTAAAGATGCGCAGGAAAACCATTCCCGGTTGTCAGATACCATTCATTTTCGGAAATATGATTAAAGAATTTTTGGGCTTGATCAACAGCTCTAAAATCAGACCATATTGGCACGTTTTCAGACAACAGTTTCCCGTTATTTCCAATCGGAATCACACCCAGGCTGTGTCCGGAAACAGCGATACAAATAATGGATTTGGTATCAAATGTAGCGTTTTGTAATAATTCCTTGGTAGATTGAACGACTGCACTCCACCAATCCAGCGGATTTTGCTCGTGAAACCCAGCCTTCGGATAACTGGTGTCGTACGGAACAAAACACTCAACAATTGAAGTTCCGGCCTCGTTGTAAATTGAGGCTTTGACACCGCCAGTACCCAGGTCGTAGGCTAAGATCAGGCTTCCCATGATTAACCCTTATCGTTCCGGATTAACTCACCCATAATATTGATGGCAGAAAGGTGGCCAATCCCAAACCTGGTAACACCTATTTCATACATTTTTAATAGGACGTCGAGATTGCGAACACCACCCGCAACTTTCAACTTGATGCTTTCGCCCACGGCTTCTTTGATCAATTTAATGTGATCAAAAGAGGTCGCCCCAAGCCAGCCAGTACCTGTTTTGACAAACTGCGCACCGCTATCCCGAATGATCTTCGCCCCATCTTTAATTTCCGAATCCTTTAATAAACTAACTTCCAAGATAGCTTTGACTGGAATATCCCCCGCAATATCTACGATTTTACTTATGTCTTCAGTAACTTCTTTGTAAAGGCCTGACTTTAGCTTGCCAATATTAATTACCATATCGAGCTCATTGCAGCCTATCCGAAGCAATTCTTCCGCCTCAAAGGACTTGACCGTTGTGGTGGATCCACCTGAAGGGAATCCAACAACACCCCCAAGATCGATCCCGGTTTCTTCCACTAAACACTCTTTAGCATATTGCGCGAGGGAGGGTAACGTGAATACACAAATAAAACGATATGTTTTTGCTGCTTTTACGATGGATTCGACCTCTTCCACGCTTGAATCTGCTTTTACCGCGCTGATATCGATCATTCTGGCAAGTTGTTCTTTTGACAAATTCATCATAATCTTTCGTCACTCATAAGGGGTATGGCTGCGAAATTAACGAAAACATATCTCAAATAATTCAGAAACATACTCGAATATAAAAATAACATAATTATGTTTGATTGTCAATAGATATGTTTAGCAATTTATAATATCCAATGTAAGAACAAATAGGTATAAACATCTCAAGTATGAATTGACATTAAAATCGTAATGATGTATATTTGACAAATTAGTATATTTGGAGTTGCGAATGACTAAACGTGTTCCGGCTTATATGAATGTATATACTCAATTGAAAGGTATGATCTTTGATGATACCTACACCATAGGCTTGCTGATGCCCACCGAGCCTGACTTATGTAAAATGTTTAATGTCAGCCGGACAACGGTTAGGAAAGCCATGGAGCTTCTGGAGCAGGGGGGGTTTGTAAAAATACAACAGGGGAGAGGGACCGAGGTTTTAGATTATAAAACTACACAGAATTTAAATCTTGTTTCCTCCTTCACCGAAACCCTGGAATTAAAAGGTTATAAGGTTCAATCAAAAAGCATGCATATTGATATGTGCGTGCCGCCCACAAACGTTCTGGATGATCTTAATCAACCTGCCGACACTCAAGTTATCCGCATTCAACGAATTCAACTGGCAAATGGTAAACCCGTGGCCTTGATGACCAATTATGTGATCCCCGATTTGGTTCCAGGGATATTATCCGATGCGGGTACTTTTGTCTCCTTATACCATCACTTAGAATCAAAATATGGAATCATGATCACCGCGGCAAAAGATAACATAAAAGCCAAGGTTGCAGATTACCTGGAATCCGAACTTCTGCAAATTCCACCCGGCAGCCCGTTACTTGTAGATCGACGAATCACTTACAGCTCTGGTCGGCCGATTGAAGTAGTTATGATGATCGTCGATGCTTCGAAATATGAATTTTCCGTAAATCTTTCAGGTCGAACACTATAAGATTCCAAGCTATCCATTTCGACTTGGAACTGCAAGTTGGTTCTCCTCACGCGAAGCTCAATACCTTCCCAATTCTCAAGAAAACAATTCGCAATTCGATTGTAAAAGTAATATTATTTTTGACCACAAGCGGTTGTGATTTAATGAAGGAATATTACGCATATATTTAATTAATGTCTTCTACGTGTCCAATTGTCCAATAAATAACTTCCGATTATTTATACAAATCGGAAGTTATCGCTTGAGCATTATAAAAACCGCTAAAACAGATCTGAATGTGACCCCATCCTCACGAAGACGATAACTCCATTACCAACCTGATAAATGAGCAAAGAATCAGGTTTGATATGGCATTCCCGGAAGCCAAGGTGATTGCCAGTCAAGGGATGATCCTTGTGTTTCTCGTCCAGGGGTATCTCGTTCATAAAGTCACTGATAATCGCATCAACCAGCGAAATATTTCAGCTTCTCTTAATCGCCAGTTTGTAATCCTTTTTAAAACTGGCGCGTAAAATCAGCTTTAAGCATCAAGCATTCAACTCAGCCAACATGTCATCGGGTTTTTCAAATCGCCCTTTCCCTGATTTGATGATCGCGTCCCCATCGTGGATCGCCGCCAGGGTTTCCGCATTGAACGCGGGCGGATGCAGGTCAAAAGGCAGCCCGCCGACATTCCGCGACTGATACAGAAAAACATTGATGGCGTCGGTGATGCTCATACCATACCTGGAGTAAATGGCTTCCACTTCGGTTTTTATTTTCGGGTCGATCCTGATATACATGCTGGCGCTTTTGGTCATCCATTTCACCTCATTTCAGCTTACATAAGCAATTATATCACAATATTCATACAATTGCGATACATTGCAATAATCATTATAGCAGCCTCAGCGTAACCCCCTTTTGGCGCAGCTCTTTCCTCACTTCTTCCCAGTCCGGAACAAAATATTTTTTCTCAGTAGGCCGCTCTTTTTCTGAAAATAACTTCCAGTACAGTTCTTCTTCCCCCACTTCCGGTAATGGCCAGCTTACTCCTGCCGCTTCTGCCCGACGCAGGTATTCCCCAACTGTGCTGTTCGAGATCTTGCAGGCTCCTGCAATTGCACGGTCAGATAATCCTGCTTCATGCTTCAACCGTAATATTTCTCTGATTTTCTTCAAGGATAATCGCTCCTGGGCCATTTCTACCTCCTTATCCTCATTGGAAGTAGCTCGCCACATTTTTGGGATTAACCAGTGTTTTCCTTCACCCCCCTGTTTTTTTGGTGTGCGGCATGCCCCGGAATCGGTGTGCGCCTTACCCCGGATTTTGCACCTTTATACTTGAAAAATACGCAAAAATTCGCGGAAGCGTGCGAATTGCCGTGCTGAAATTAAGATTCTCCCCCTCCCCCCGTAAACGGGTAGATATTTGTGATTTTCTGTTCAACCCTCCATTTTTACTTCCACACTTCTTATTCATTTATTAGGCTAGTCCGCTGCGGGCGACCACTTCGAGAACTGTTACCGCCTCCTACCACTCTTTCTGCGCTGCGATCCAATCGATGAGGCGAAGGTGTTCATCCGCATCCACGAAGTCCTCGCGGGTTCCGTGCAGCCGTAATTATTTGATCAAAAGGATTCCGTTCTCACTTCTTATCTTCGAGATTCTTGATCACGCAAATGAAGCCCAGCGGTTCATCACCCAACGCGGTGAACTGGTGTAAATCCCCGCCGGTGATGAATATCGCGTCCAGTGGACCGACCTCATAGAAATCAGCATTGATCTGAAGTCGCGCGCATCCATGCATCACTACTACTCCGTGGTCATGAGGGTGTTGTTCCAGGTTGCTGTGCGTGCCGTGCTCCAAATGGAAATAGCGGATGACGAAATTAGGTGCCTTGTCATCCGGGCCAATGACTACCTGCTTGGTCACCCCTTCGAACTCTTTGCCGTACTTCTGCACCTCGACGCCCTCCCAGGTGTAATCACCTGGTTTCCCGGTATATTTATGGATGACGGACATGATAGCCTCCTCCCAGTGGCAGACGGATTTATATTTAAACATTTTATCAGGATAAATTGATGAATAATACTGATTTTGATTAAAGGTATGGCTACGCGCATAATATTATTCGATTGACCATTAATCTTAATTTCTCTCCTTAATGGGGTTTGGTGCCATGTTTTTTTATGACTGTTCGTGATGCGGAATTTGATGGAACTGGGTACAATGACGAAGATTTCATTAACGCGGAGATTTCAAGAATGCGAAAAACCTACTATATTTCGGTGGATACCTTAAGCAGCTTTATGAAGGATGTGTTGCTTGGTCTTGGTGTTGACCCTGAAGATGCTGAAATCTGCACCGATGTCATCCTGGCTTCCGACCTGCGCGGGATCGAATCCCACGGGATCGGTCGCCTGAAATACTACTATGACCGAATCAAAGCCGGCCAGCATCAGGTGAAAACGAATTTCGAGATCGTGCGCGAAAGTCCGACCACGGCCGTTGTGGACGGGCATCACGGCATGGGCATGGTTGTGGCCAAATGTTCCATGCAGTTGGCGATCGAAAAAGCCAAGCGGTTTGGGATGGGTTCCGTCGCAGTCCGCAATTCCACCCACTTCGGCATCGCCGGGTATTATCCCCAAATGGCTACCGTGGAAGGGATGATCGGCATAACGATGACGAACGCCAGGCCAGCTGTCTCCCCCACCTTCGGCGTTCAACCCATGCTGGGCACCAACCCGATCGCATTCGGCGCACCGACAGACGAACCTTTCCCGTTCCTCTTTGACGGCGCCACCCCCATCACTCAGCGCGGTAAGGTGGAAGTCCTTGCCCGCGCGGAAAAGCCGCTTCCGGAAGGCTGGATCATCGACGACAAGAATAACTACCTCATCGACCCTGACCAGATCCTATCGGATCTGACCAAAGGAACAGCATCCCTCCTCCCGCTGGGTGGAAAAGGTGAAGACTTGGGAGGGCACAAAGGGTATGGCCTCGGCACCATGGTTGAAATCCTCTCGGCTTCGCTGCAGCAGGGTGCCTTTTTATACGGCCTGACCGGGATATCACAGGATGGCTCCCCCGCCCCCTTCCAAGTCGGTCATTTCTTCATGGCAATCAACATCGAGAACTTCTGCGCCCTGAAGGATTTCAAAAAGACCACCGGGCAGATTATGCGTGACCTTCGCAATTCGACAAAGGCGCCAGGCCAACCCCGAATCTATACTGCGGGGGAAAAAGAGTACGAAAACGAGCAGCGGGTCCGCCGAGAGGGAGTACCTGTAGTACCAAACCTGCAAAAAGATCTTAAATTCCTTCAGAAGGAATTGAATCTTCCAAAATATGATTTTCCCTTCTAAGGTGATCATTCTCCCACTTGAAGCGATTAGGAGAGGTATTAAATATACCTGTTCTTCCACATGAGAGATCTCACCAAAGATATCCTTGAGCTGATAAGGCGCACATCCACTGATCTGCCGGCCGATGTTGAATCCCGTTTGATCGCGGCTCGGAATAATGAGGTTTCGGGTTCTGCCGCCCGCAGTGCCATGGATACGATCCTTGCCAATATTAAAATGACCCGCCGGGATTCCACCCCCATCTGCCAGGATACCGGTACGCCAATCTTCTTTGTAAAAATCCCGGATAAATGGAATCCCCGCGATCTACGCAGCTGGATCAGGAATGCTGTCGCGGAAGCAACCCGCCTGACCTACCTGCGCCCAAATGCCGTCGATGCGTTGAACGGCAGGAATACCGGGAATAACCTCGGATCCAAACACTTTCCGACCATTCACTTCGAAGAAACAGACAGCGAGACGCTGACGATCGACCTAATTCTGAAAGGCGGGGGATGCGAAAACGTCGGCACCCAATATTCCCTTCCTGATGACCGTTTGAAAGCCGGCCGCGACCTGGAAGGTGTCCGCAGGGTTGCCCTTGATGCAGTCAACCGCGCCCAGGGGGAAGGCTGCGCACCCGGATTCCTGGGGATCGCTATCGGCGGCGACCGGGGCACAGGGTTTCTGGCGTCCAAAGAGGTATTGCTCCACAAAACGGACGAAATAAATCCGGATCCGCAACTCGCTGCTCTAGAAGAAAAGATAACCGGCGAAGCCAACCAGCTGGGAATTGGACCGATGGGTTTTGGAGGTGCGTCCACCATCCTCGGAACCCGGGTCACATCCGAGCATCGTCTGCCGGCATCGTACTTCGTTACCGTTTCTTATATGTGTTGGGCATTTCGCCGCCGGCGGATGACCGTTGATGGCGACCAAATCATCTATCAGTAAAGGGTAGAAATCATGGAAATCCGTTTATCCCTGCCCCTTTCCAATGAAGCGGTTCAAGACTTGAAAGTCGGAGATTCCATCCTTCTATC
>Ga0209254_10003819_pt1 | contig 13749 bp, 10 predicted proteins | sample FrelakmetDIP11DI_FD_187148 | JGI IMG/M metagenome (GOLD analysis project Ga0209254, IMG submission 187148) | Freshwater lake sediment microbial communities from the University of Notre Dame, USA, for methane emissions studies - DIP11 DI (SPAdes)... | ecosystem: Environmental > Aquatic >...
CGCGCCGGATCAAGGCCCAGTCTCCCGCTGTACGGGTGCTGATCCTTACTGCTTATGATGATGACCCCTACATCTTTGCCCTGCTTCACGCCGGTGCCAATGGCTACATACTCAAGACGGCAGATTCGGCCGAACTGGTGCGGGCGCTGCGGGCTGTGCACCGCGGTGAATCGGCGCTCGATTCGGCTGTGACACACAAGGTGGTGCAGCAGTTGACAACCGGCCGCTCTTCAACGCCATCTCCTACCGCGGATCCTAGTCAAGCTGCGGCCGATCCCCGGGGCAAGGTCCCCGAAGCGAAGCGAAGTGGGGGTGCTGCATGGGTCGAAGCCCCAACCGAGCGGGAAGTAGAAGTCCTGCGCCTGGCCGCCAAGGGGTTCACAAACAAAGCCATCGGCCACACACTGGGCATCAGTGATCGGACGGTGCAGGGTCACCTGGCCAACATCTATGGCAAATTGGGGGTCAACAGCCGGACAGAGGCGGTGACCCAGGCCCTCAAGCAGGGCTGGATTGTGGTCGAATAAAAATGACCAGATGGCGCGACCGGTTTCGTGGACTGAGGGTCCAGATCATACTCTGGACCGTGTTGCCGCTCACCCTGGTGCTCATCGGGGTCGCCTTCACCGGTGTCTACAGCCACGAGCAGACAATGCGCGTACTGGTCGGGGATCGAGACCGTGCGCTTGCTTTGCTCACCGCCAGCCAGGTGCGCGATCTCCTGCACGAGCGAATCATGGCACTCCAGGCACTGACGGCCCAGCCGGCCTTTCAGGGTATGGACCGGATCGAGCAAGGCGCGTCTCTCGAGGCGGCGAGCACCCTCGACGGGCAGTTTTCGGGCGGGATCGTCCTTGTCGATGAGGCAGGAGAGTTGCTGGCAGGGGTGAGAGATGGTCCAGGCTGGGCAGCAAAAGATGGGCAGCCGTCTGACGGCGAGCTGCCGGACCTTCGTCTGTCGGCACTGGCCGCTGCTGTCATGGCCCGCCAAGCACCGGTGGCCAGCCCTGTCTTCAAGACCTCTGTAGGGGATTCAACGTTGCTGCTCGGCGTCCCAGTCCGCTCGGCCACCGGCGGAACCGGTATTGGGCCCACCACTGCCGTCTTGGTCGGCCCTGTATCGCTGCCCAGCCTGGCGTTGGACGAGATGCTGAGCCGGGTACACGCGCCGGTGGGTGAGCATGGGGTGGTCTCGCTGGTCGCGCTGGATGACGGGCAGACATCTGGTGAGGTGCTGGCCCAATCACATTCCGCTTCGCCTCAAGAACTTGCACCGACAGAGACCGATTCTCTCCCTCCCGGCGATCATGGGGAGAGGGCCCTGGACAAAGTTGTCCCCCTTCTGGGGGAGGGAACTGGGGCAACCCTGTACGATGCCCCTGATGGTCAACGGATGTCGCTGGCATATGCCCCACTGGGTCTTGAAGGGCTTGATTGGTGGGTGATCGTCGAGCAGCCTTGGCACGAGCTTGTCGGCCCTGTCCTGCGCTACTCACAATTCGTACCGCTGGTGGCGGCCTTGGCAGTGATCGTTTCTTTGTTGACCCTCTACTATGGCATCCGTTCTATTGTCCAGCCGCTGCGGGCCCTCGGTCAGCGAGCCGAGCGGGTGGCCTGGGGTGACTTTGACGGAGCCGGCATCGGCACGCCGGTCGGCGGCGTGCGCGAGATCGAAGACTTGCGTTACACCCTCGACCAAATGGCCAGGCGCGTTCAGAACTATCAGATCGGGATGCACGACTATATCGCTGCCATCACCCAGGGGCAGGAGGAGGAGCGAAAGCGGCTGGCCCGTGAGCTCCACGACGACACCGTCCAGGCGCTCATTGCCCTCGGCCAACGGGTAGAGATGGCCCAGAAAGCTCTTCCTGGCGATCCTGAGCACGCTGCGGAGCGCCTGGCTACTGTCCGGGGCATGATCGCCGAGTCGTTGGAGGGCGTCCGCCGCTTTGGTCAGGATCTCCGCCCTCCCTATCTCGACGATCTGGGACTTGTTCCTGCGCTGGAGATGCTTACTCGCTCTGAGACAAAAGACGGCACCGGGCTGGCAGGCCGCCAGGAGCATGGCCGGCAGAAGCATGGCCGGCAGAAGCATCCGGCACAGGCGGCACAGGAAGCATCCGGCACAGGGGAGGCCGGGTCTGGGCAGCGGCAAGGGCCGGTCATCGAGCTGTCAACCGTCGGGCCGGTGCGCCGCCTGCCGCCTGACATGGAACTGGCAGCGTACCGCATCGTGCAGGAGGCGCTCAACAATGTCATCCGGCATGCACAGGCGACCCATGCCTGGGTAGAGGCCTGCTTTGACACGGATCACCTGTTGTTGGTCGTGCGCGACGACGGTCAGGGCTTTGAGGTGCCGCGCCTGCCAGACGACCTGGCTCGCCGTGGTCACTTTGGTCTGATGGGTATCCAGGAGCGAGCGCTTCTGTACGGCGGGCAGGTGACTGTCCGCTCCTCGCCGGGTGACGGCACGACACTCCAGGTGCGGTTGCCCTATTCTACGGACCAGTCTGCGTGAAAATCTAGACCCCCCCCCGCCAAATAGCGGGTACGGAACAGGCTGTTTGGCGCTTCCTTCTCTGCGCGAAAGCGGCTATACTTGGCTCGACACTGGAACAGCGGGAGTAGCTCGTGTTCCAATCTCGTGTGGAGAGGTAAGAATGACTGCCAAGAAGAGCGGTAAACCCGTCACGTCAGCCGCGATCCCCCCAAAGGGACGCGCTGACAAGCGCGCTCGTTTTGCCCCCGAAGATAAGAAGGAGCATCATGGTGCTTCACCGTTTGTCCTGGCGGGAGGCATCCTGATCGTTCTGCTCCTGATCGGCGGCGCAGTAATAGCTCTGCCGCGTCTGTCCCCCTCGGCCTCTGCCGGCCAAGTAGGTTCGGCAGTTGACACTGGATCGGCGGCAGTACTCAGCAAGCCGACGACAACCACCCCATCCAAACCGCAGGGTAATGCAGCCGGCCAGAACGCCGGCCCAGTGAGCCCTGCCACCCAGGGCCACGATCCCTATCCCTTGGTGGCCGCTGAAGACGGCGCTGTACGGTTACCCCTATCTACGTTTGACGACTACAAGGCCCATTTCTACACCTACATGGTCAACGGTCGCCCTGTCGAGTTCTTTGTGGTCAAGAGCCAGGATGGCGTGGTGCGGGCGGCCTTGAACGCGTGTGACGTCTGTTATCAGGCCAAGCTAGGCTACCGGCAGGAGGGGGATGTGATGATCTGCAACAACTGCGGGCGGCGCTTTCCCACCGATCAGGTCAACGAGGTCCAGGGCGGCTGCAACCCCTCACCACTGAACCGGACGATATCGGGCGACAACCTCGTCATCCTGGAGACCGACCTGGCTCAGGGCCTCTCCTTCTTCTAGGACGACAGCTACCATGCGCCTGATTGACGTTGCTCTCAATAACCTGGCCCGACGCAAGGGCCGCATGGCCCTGCTGGTGTTGGGCCTGACCATCGGCGTGGCCACCGTCGTCACTCTCGTCGCCATTACCGAAACGATGCAGGCTGACGTCGCCGTCAAGATGGACGAGTACGGCGCCAATATCCTGATCGTGCCCAAGGCCAATGACCTGTCTCTGTCCTATGGCGGCGTGACCGTCGCCTCTGCAGCCTACGACGTTGGGCAACTGACCCTGGCCGATCTGGATCTCATCGGCACGATCGAGAACGCCCGCAACATCAGCGTCGTCGCCCCCAAGCTGCTGAGCGCCGTCACGTTGAGCGGTCAACAGGTGCTGGTCGCCGGTGTTCGCTTCCCCGACGAGCTACGGCTCAAGCAGTGGTGGGACATCGAGGGACAGGAGCCGGCGACGCCCGACGAGGCACTAGTCGGCGTTCGCCTTGCCCGGGCGCTCGACCTCCGCCCGGGCAGTGAGCTGCAGATCGACGGCCATACCTTCCACGTAACTGGCATTTTGGCCGAGAACGGCTCGCAGGATGACGATATCCTGTTCGTCGATCTGTCGCGCGCCCAACAGGTGATGGCCAAGCCACAAGGAGTCAGCCTTGTCGAGGTCGCCGCTCTGTGCACCGAGTGCCCGGTCGAGGATATGGTCGCCCAGATTGCTGCTGTCTTGCCTGAAGCTCGTGTAACGGCCCTACGCCAGGCGGTCACGCTGCGCATGGAGACGGTCGGGCAGTTGGCCCGGTTCGCCCTGGCTGTGTCGGTCGTAGTCGTCATTATTGGCGCGCTCGTGGTCCTGACCACCATGCTTGGCGCTGTGGCTGAACGCCGCCAGGAGATCGGCCTGTTTCGGGCGTTGGGCTTTCGACAGCGGCACATTGTGCGCGTCATTCTCAGCGAAGCTGCCCTGGTCAGCCTCGCCGGGGGTACAGTCGGTTGGCTCGTGGGTATGGCAGCCGCCATAGTCCTGGCGCCCCGCCTGGCGAACGTCAACACAGCCGTAGTCTGGGATCCACTCTTGGCTCTTGGCGCGTTTGGCGGCGCGCTGCTCGTGGGTCTGCTGGCCAGCCTCTACCCGGCCCTCAACGCCGCGCGGCTGGATCCCACCATCGCTCTAAGATCGTTGTAAGGGCGCACGGCCGTGCGCCCTACTACGGGCCTAACAGGTTTAGGGAAAAAGACGGATGATCGAACTCACTGAAGTTACCAAGACCTATAACGGACGCGTTGCGCCTGTTCATGCTCTGCGGGACGTCGACCTGAAAGTGGCAGAGGGCGAATTTGTGGCCATCATGGGACCGTCGGGCTCGGGCAAGAGCACCCTCCTGACCGTGCTGGGGGCGATGAACTCGCCGACCGAGGGGCAGGTAGTGATCGACGGCATCGACGTCTACCGACTGAAATCGGAGCAGCAGGCCGACTTTCGCCACGAATGTGTCGGCTTTGTCTTCCAGCAGTTGCAGCTCCTCCCCTACCTGACCGCCCAGGAGAACGTCCTGCTGGCACTGGCCATCGCCCGCTTGCCCAAGGCGGAGAAGGTTGCCCGCGCCCGCCAGGCCCTGGCGCGGGTGGGGTTGAGCGGCAAAGAGGACCGGCTGCCCTATCAGCTTTCGGGCGGTGAGCAGGGCCGGGTGGCGGTAGCGCGGGCCGTCGTCAACCAGCCGCCGCTCCTCCTGGCCGACGAGCCGACCGGTAACCTGGATCGCGTCACCGGCATGCAGGTGCTGGACCTTCTTAGGGAATTGAATGCCGCTGGTCAAACCGTGGTCATGGTCACCCACGACCCCCAGGCCGCTACTCATGCCGGTCGAACGGTGAACATCCTGGATGGCCGGGTCGTACCGGACCGGCTCTGATGACTTGTCTGTTCTAATACAGAACCCCGGTTTCGCTTGGAAAACCGGGGTTTGCTTGATCTAGGATACAGCTCTGTCTGCTCTGTGGCTAGTCAGGTGCTGCGAGGTACATCATGGCCACGATCATCAGCAACATCAGCACGATCGTGATGATGCCGACCGCCCACCACCCCTGGAATGCGACGAACATCCCGATCACCACGATTGCGGCTAGGACCCGCATGGCCCACGTCGCACTTATTGTTCGTCCTCTGAGCGGCTTGTTGCTGACCTGCCACAGAACCAACCCGGCCGCCATGCTTACCAGGCTGGCCACAACCAGGAGGACGAAAATCTGATTACCACTAAGCGCGGTCGTTCTGATGAACAACATGCCACACATCGACTCTCGAAAGGGGAAGGGATAGGCAGGAAAGCTCGACACCTTGGCCAAGATAAAGAAGCCTAGATCCACGTCCTCGGAAGTTACGGGCCAGCGAAGCTCCGTCTTTTCGCCCGGAGCCAGGGTAGCGGTGGTGCGTGCCGTTCTAATCCCGCCATGGCCGCTGACATCGGTGCGGGCCATGATCTGCATCGGCTTTTCGGTTGGGTTCTTGAAGCTCGAGGCAATCTCGCAGGGCTCTGCTGCCGTTACGAATATGGGGCATTTCAGGTTGAGCGGTTCGTCCCCCATCTTGGAAAAGCCGTAAAAAGTTGCTTCGATGTCGGCCCATACTGCGCCCGCTGCCAGGGCCATCCCCAGGAGGACGCCGACCCAAAAGAGCAATATACCCACAAGGCGCACGATCTTTTTCCGGGTCTTCATCCCTATCCTCCATATTCCGCCGTCAACCCAGGCCGGAGTTGCCGATGTATGATAGCACAGCTTCGGCCAACTGACAAGATTGCCGTCTATTCATCGTCGCCCATGTTGACAGATTAGCTTTCCTCTGCTATACTGAATTTTGCACTCGGTACGCCCGAGGCGAGTGGTCCTCCAAAGCGAAGGAGGTCTGTCTCGGTGAGGGCTGAGTCTTGACTGCTGAGGCTTGAAAGGGGGTGATGCCAGGCCGAAAGGCACATAACACGTCTGTCCGTCGCAGATTCTGTCTACTCGATCATTCCAAACAAAGAGAGAGGAGAAGAGATCTATGTTTGGCAAACGTGCAGTATTTCAACTGTTGCTGGTTCTTACCGTGGCGGCGTTGTTGGCTGGCTGCGGTCCAACCTCCACGCCGGTCCCGGCGAGCCCTGTGCCGGCGAGCCCTGTGCCGGCGACCGCCACAACCGCCCCGGTTGCCGGAGACCTGCTGGACGAGGTCACGACCGCTGGCAAACTGCTCGTATCCACTGACCCCAACTATGCGCCGCAGAGCTTCCTCAACGACAAGGGCGAGCTCGATGGCTTTGACGTCGAGGTGGCCAAAGAGGTCGGCAAGCGGCTGGGCGTCGAGGTGGAATTCGTCACTCCCGATTGGGACATGATCACCGGCGGCAGTTGGGGCGGTCGCTGGGACCTGAGCATCGGCTCCATGACCATTACCGAGGACCGCGCCCAAATCCTGTGGTTCACCGATCCCTACTACTATACGCCTGCCTCCTTCGCCGTCCACAAGGACAACACCACCATCACCACGCCGGACGACCTGGCGGGCAAGACCGTCGGCCTGGGCACGGCGACCACCTACGAGGCCTACCTGGCCGGCACGCTCAAGATGACGGGCGGCCAGGTCATGTACGATCCACCTGCCGATATCAAGGTCAAGCCTTATACCACCGACGCCGAAGCGATCCAGGACCTGGCCTTGGGTGATGGCACCCGGCTCGACGCGGTCATGTCGGCCCAGCCGACCATCCAGTCGGCCATCGCCAGCGGCGTTCCCCTCAAGTATGTCAGCACTCCAGCCTTCTACGAGGCGCTGGCCTTTGCCCTCGACAAAAGCCGCGGCCCGTCGGACAAGATGCTGGCCAAGCTGAATGAGATCGTCAAGGCGATGCATGACGACGGCACCCTCACTGCGTTGTCGGAAAAGTGGTATGGCATCGACTTGACCACCTTGGTCGAGCCCGGGGCAGAGCCGCCCGAGGCAGAGTCGCTTCTCTCCTACGAGGCGCCCAACTGCGACTACGGCGGTGAGTTCCTCAAGATGGAGGCCGTAGACGAGCTGACGGTCCGCTTCACACTCTGCTTGCCGGACGTCGCCTTCCCGTCCAAGATCGCCTTCTCTGCCTTTGCCATCAACAGCTCCGACTATCTGTCAAAGACGGGTGGCACCGGCGAGATAGTCGAGAATCCGATCGGCACCGGCCCCTACATGCTCAAGGAGTGGCGCCGCGGCGACCAGCTCATTATGACCAAGAACCCCGACTACTGGGGTGAGCCGGGGATCGCCGATACGCTCGTCTTCCGCTGGAGCAGCGAGGCGGCACAGCGGCTGGTGGAACTGCAGTCCGGCAACGTGGACGGCATCGACAACCCGGCGCCCGACGATTTCGCCGCCATCCAGGCTGACTCTGGCCTGACGCTCTACCCGCGCGAGGCGCTAAACATCTTCTACCTGGGTATGAACAACACCTATCCACCCTTCGATGATGAGAAGGTGCGCCAGGCCGTCGCCATGGGCATCGACCGCCAGCGGATCGTCGACAACTTTTATACCGAAGGCTCGACCGTTGCCAGCCACTTTACGCCGTGTGCCATTCCTGGCGGCTGTGACGGTCCAGAGTGGTACGAGTTTGACGTTGCGGCGGCCAAGGCACTGCTGGCCGATGCCGGCTTCCCCGATGGCTTCAAGACCAAGATCACCTACCGGGATGTCGTCCGCGGCTACCTGCCCGAGCCGGCCGTGGTGGCTCAGGACATCCAGGCCCAGCTCAAGGCCAACCTGAACATCGACGCCGAGATCGTGGTCATGGAGTCGGGCGCCTTTATCGACGCGGCCGACGCAGGCCAGCTCGAGGGCTTCCACCTGCTGGGTTGGGGGGCTGACTATCCCGACCAGACCAACTTCCTGGACTATCACTTTGGTCAAGGCGCGTCCGCGCAGTTTGGCGATGGTTTCCCCGACATCTGGGAGGTGCTGACGGAGGCCGGGTCGCTGACAGAACCGGCGGCGCGCAATGCGCTGTACGGCCAGGCAAACGAGCTGCTCAAGCAGCACGTGCCGATGATCCCGGTCGCCCACGGCGGTTCGGGCACCGTCTTCCAGGCCGACGTCACGGGCGCACACGCCAGCCCGCTGGGCAACGAGAACTTTTCGGTGGTGGATCCAGGCGGCCGCGATACGTTTACGTGGATGCAGAACGCCGAGCCGATCGGCCTGTACTGCGCCGACGAAAGCGACGGTGAGTCGCTGCGAGCCTGCGAGCAGATGCTCGAGTCGCTGCTGGCCTACGAGGTAGGCGGTACGGCGGTTGTGCCGTCCCTGGCGGAAAAGTGTGAGGCCAACGCCGAGCTGACCGTGTGGACCTGCTATCTGCGGCCAGGCGTCAAGTTCCACGACGGCAGCGCCCTTGATGCCGTGGACGTGGTGATGTCCTACGTGGTCCAGTGGGATGCAGCGCATCCGCTGCACGTGGGCCGCGACGGCTCGTTCACCTACTTCTCCGGTCTGTTCGGCTCGTTCCTGAACGCACCCGAATAGCAGGGAGATCGAACTGGACTCGGCCGGAGGGGCAATGGTGCATCCCGAGTTCGCGCTTGGGCTGGGCATAACCCGACCGGCCGAGCCCGACTGGACTGTCGTGTCATGACGAAGGATGGGATACCACTTGAAGTGGTATCCCATCCTTTGCTCATCTGTCAGGGCGAGTCGCTGATTCGCCCTGCTTGTCGTGAGATCCCTTGCGGAAAGCTGCTGGCTTGAGGGACTAGAAGCCTATGACAGGCTATATCGTTCGCCGGTTGTTGCTGGCCATACCGGTACTCTTTGGCATTGTGTTCGTCGTCTTTACCCTGGTGCGTCTGATTCCAGGCGATCCCTGCCGGGCGGCGCTGGGCGAGCGTGCAACCGACGAGATCTGCGATGCCTACATGGAACGGCGCGGGTTGAACGAGCCGATCCCCGTCCAGTTCGTCTCATATCTTGGGGAGCTGATCCGAGGAGACCTGGGCGATTCTTACCGTCAGGGCCGGCCGGTCACAGAGATGCTGATCGAGCGGTTGCCGGTAACCATCGAGCTCAGCGTGATGGCGCTGCTGTTTGCGGTCTCTGTCGGCATTCCACTCGGCATACTCTCCGCCTATCGGCAGAACTCGTCGGTGGATGTCGGCACCATGGTCGTGGCCAACATCGGCGTCTCTATGCCGGTTTTCTGGCTGGGCCTCATGCTCCAGTTCATCTTTGCTGTGGTGCTCAAGAATACGGCCATGGCGCTCCCGCCCTCCGGCCGCTTGAGTGCGGGGGTGACGCTTGACCCGCTGTACGTGACCTGGGGTTGGCAGGTAAGTGGTGGTCTTCGCACGTTCCTGGATTTCATCTCCAACAGCAACCTGTTCAACGCACTGGTCACTGGCAACTGGGCGGTGCTGGGCGACTCGTTGAAGCACCTGATCCTGCCGGCCATCGCCCTGGGCACCATTCCAATGGCCATCATCGCTCGCATGACCCGTTCCAGCTTACTCGAAGTCCTGGGCCTGGATTATATCCGCACCGCGCGGGCCAAGGGCCTGGGTGAAGGGGCCGTCATCCTGCGCCACGGCCTGCGCAACGCCATGTTGCCAATCGTGACCATCATCGGCCTGCAATTCGGCATCCTGCTGGCCGGTGCCGTGCTGACCGAGACAATCTTTAACCTGTCGGGGGTCGGGCGCTCCCTGTATGAAGCGATCACCGCCCGTGACTATCGCGTGGTCGAGGGCTTTACCCTGGTCATTGCCGTTATCTTTGTAGTCGTGAACCTGGTGGTGGATGTCTCCTATGCATACCTCGACCCGCGGGTGCGCCTGAACTAGCGTCTGACTATGGCCAGCACGTCAACCGCCGAAATCGCAGCGCTCGACGAAGCGCTCCAGCGTCCGCCCAGCAGCCTGTGGCGCGATGCGCTGCGCCACATCTTCCGCAAGCGCTCGGCGATTGTGGGCATGGTCATCTTGGGCATCCTGGTCTTTGTCGCCATTTTTCATCCGCTGCTCGCGCCTTTTGATCCGACCAAGTCGATGCTCGACGTCCCTGAGCAGGCGGCAGCGGGTGTCCATAAGCGCATGCCGCCCTGTATCCATCTGCTGGGCTGCCCCGAGGATCAGCCGCAGCACATTCTGGGGACCGACGGCAATGTGCGGGATCTGTTCAGTCGTATCCTGTATGGCTCGAAATGGTCGTTGATCATCGGTTTTACCACGGTCGGCTTTGCCATCGTCATTGGCACTGTCCTCGGCGGGGTGGGCGGCTATATGGGGGGCTGGGCGGATAACCTCATCATGCGCTTGATGGACGTTCTGCTGGCTTTTCCCTCCCTGATCCTGGCGATCGCCATCGTCACTGTGTTGGGACCGGGCTTGATCAACGCTCTGCTGGCCATCGGCATTGTCTCCATCCCGGTCTATGCCCGCATCGTGCGGGCCAGCGTGCTGTCGGTCCGCGAAACCGACTATGTGGAGGCGGACCGCGCTCTAGGTGTCGGCCATTTTCGCCTTTTGTTTCACCGGATCCTGCCCAATGCTCTCACGCCCTTGATCGTCGCTGGCACCCTCGGCATCGCCACCGCCATTCTCGACGCAGCGGCGCTGTCGTTCCTGGGCCTGGGCGCCCAGCCACCCATGCCTGAATGGGGCTCGATGCTCGGCGCCGAGCGCAACCAGGTGTTCAGCGCCCCTCACCTCGTCTTTTTCCCTGGCGTGGCCATCATGCTGACCGTGCTCAGCTTTAACCTGTTGGGCGACGGGCTGCGCGACGCTCTAGACCCACGGCTGAATCGATGAGCCAACCGCCGCACTCCGCTGCGCTTCAGTCCCCTCCCTCGGAAGGGGGGGATCTGCGTGGACTGCCGCCTGCGGACCCAGACGTGCTGCTCGACATCCGCGACCTGCGAACCTATTTCTACACCCTCGACGGTATCGTCAAGGCGGTGGACGGCGTCGATCTCGTCGTACGCCGGGGCGAAGTGGTCGGCCTAGTTGGCGAATCGGGCTGCGGCAAGAGCGTCACTAGCCTGACCATCATGCGCTTGATCGCCCATCCTGGTAGGATCGAATCGGGCGAGATCTGGTTTGACAATGTCAACCTGCTCGACCTGCCGATCAAACAGATGACCGACATCCGGGGTAACCGTGTCTCGATGATTTTTCAACAGCCGACCTCCTGCCTGAACCCTGTCTACAACACTGCGTACCAGCTTTCTGAGGTCTACCGAATCCATGACAAAGTGTCACAAAAGGTTGGACGCAAGAAGGCCCTCGATCTGCTCAAACAGGTCGGCATTCCCGATCCTGAGCGCCGGCTGAAATCGTTCCCCCATGAGCTGTCGGGAGGGATGGCGCAGCGGGTGATGATCGGCATGGCCATCGCCTGTGTGCCGGAACTACTCATCGCAGACGAGCCGACTACGGCGTTGGATGTTACAGTCCAGGCCCAGATCCTCGACCTGATGCGCGATCTCCAGGCCAGGCTGGGCACGGCCATCATCCTCATCACCCACGACCTGGGCGTGGTAGCCGAGATGGCCTCGCGGGTGGCGGTCATGTATGCCGGTCAGATCGTCGAAGAGACCGACATTCATACTCTATTTCGTTCTCCCAAGCACCCCTACACGGTGGGGTTGATCGGTTCGGTGCCGGTGCTGGGCCAGATCAAAGACGAGCTGTACACGATCCCGGGCAATGTTCCAAGCTGCATCGATCTGCCTGAGGGCTGCCGCTTCGCCCCGCGCTGTCGCGCCCGCCTGGATCGGGACTTGACGGTCTGCCTGGAAAAGAACCGTGAGCTTAGGGAGATTGCGCCTGGTCACAAGGTGCGCTGTTGGCTGTATTGATTCGTTGATTTGCAGGCGGAGAAGGTCGTGGAGAACCTTGTAGAAGTCCGAGATCTGGTCAAGTACTTCCCTGTTCGGGGCGGGGTCCTGCAGCGGGTGCAAGGGTGGGTCCAGGCCGTGGACGGCGTCACCTTTGATATCCGCCGCGGTGAGACGTTGGGCCTCGTGGGCGAGTCGGGCTGCGGCAAGACGACCGTCGGACGTACCTTGTTGCGTCTCGTCGAGCCGACCCGGGGCCAGGTCCTGTTTGAAGGGCGTGACATGGTTACCTTGAACCGGCAGGAATTGACGGCCGCGCGCCGGGAAATGCAGATCATCTTTCAGGATCCGTTTTCTTCTCTCGATCCGCGCTCCCAGGTCGGCGACAGTATCGGCGAAGCGCTGTACATTCACGGTGTGCGCGATGCCAAAGAGCGGCGGCGCCGCGTGTCGGAGATGATGGGGCGGGTTGGCCTGTCGGAAGACTATATGCGCCGCTACCCGCACGAGTTCTCGGGTGGCCAGCGCCAGCGGATTGGCATCGCCCGGGCCCTCATCCTCCAGCCCAAGTTCGTGGTCTGTGACGAGCCGGTGTCAGCCCTCGATGTCTCGATCCAGGCCCAGGTGCTCAACTTATTACGGCGGCTGCAGGATGAGCTGCAACTCACCTACCTGTTCATTGCCCACAACATGAGCGTCGTCGAGCATATCAGCGACCGGGTGGCGGTGATGTACCTGGGCAAGATCGCCGAGATCGCCGAGCGCCACGAATTGTACCAAAACCCGCAGCACCCCTACACTCAGGCGTTGTTGTCGGCGATCCCCACCCCCAACCCCGACCGCCAGCGTAACCGGACGATCCTCAAAGGCGATGTGCCCAGCCCTTTGAACCCGCCAGCCGGCTGCCGGTTTCACCCCCGCTGTCCGCTGGCCGTCGATGTTTGCCATAAGCAAGTGCCCGACCTGGTGTCGATCGGCGCCGATCACCAGGTGGCCTGCCATGGGCGTGCCCCGGCGGGGCAGTAGTTCGTTGGTCGCATTATGTAAAATGGGGTCAAGGAGGAGGCGATGACTTCAGAGACAGCAAACGGTCTTACGGTTCGACGTCATTCGACAGCGATGAGGTTGCTCTTTATCCTGATCGCCGTGACCTGCGTGTTTAGCTTGCTGTACGCCATCCAATACTATGCCGGCGGCCCGATCCGGTTGCCCGTGGCCGTGGAGGTCAAGGACCTGGCCTTTCAGCCAGGCACTTCGCAGTTGGCTACCGCTGCAAGTGACGGCACGGTGCGGCTGTGGCAGACCGATCAGGACTGGGCGATGCGCATCCTGCGTGGCCATAGCGGCACCGTGGTGGGCGTGGCCTTCACCCCTGACGGGACGACTTTAGTCTCGGCGGGCCGTGATGGGACGGTCCGTGTATGGGATACGGCCACCGGCCAGGCCAAGGCTACCCTTGACGACAATAGTGGACCCTTGAACGGTGCCTCTCTTGCGGCCGATGGCTCGCTGTACGCCACGATCGGCGACGACGGCATCGTCCGCATCTG
>Ga0209254_10003820_pt1 | contig 13748 bp, 10 predicted proteins | sample FrelakmetDIP11DI_FD_187148 | JGI IMG/M metagenome (GOLD analysis project Ga0209254, IMG submission 187148) | Freshwater lake sediment microbial communities from the University of Notre Dame, USA, for methane emissions studies - DIP11 DI (SPAdes)... | ecosystem: Environmental > Aquatic >...
AAGGCCGTGGATATCGTAAAAGGCCGCGCTGCCTTGATCGGCAACATCGGCGTTGTCCGCCCACTGCTCCAAGGGACCCAGGATGACGTCAAGCTCGATACCACCCGCGTCAAGAACTCCGGTTTCAACCTGGTGGCTCCTGGCTGCGGATTGGCCGCGCGCGTCCCCTTGGTGAACCTACAGGCGATGGTAAAGGCCGTAAAGGGCTGAACGCGAGTTCCGCCCCAATCCCTTACCTTTTACCTTTATTATTTTTCTCTTGACAAGCAAAGGCTCTAGGCTCAGCGCTCGGCATCATCCCATTCCCTGAAGCGATACGCTCCATCGGGCACGAGCATCTCGAACCTCGCCCCTTTGCCGAACTCCCCGACCTCCTTCACCTGGATCTTGGTCACGTTGAGGATCAGGCGGACCAGGAAGAGCCCGAGGCCGGTGTTCTTGCCGAACCCGCGATCGAAGATCCGCTCCTTCTCCTCGGGCGCCACGCCCATGCCGTCGTCCTCGTATACGAGCAGGAGGTCGTCGCCTTGCCTACGACAGGATATCGAGATGCGCGTGGCCTTCTCCGAATGGCGCAAGGTGTTGTCGAGCAGGTTGTAGAAGACCTTCTCCAGCATCGGGTCGGCGTAGAGCTCCAGCCCGCTCAGGTCGACCGAGATGTCTATCCTCTCCGCCTCCATGGTGGTGAGGGACTTGTCAAGGAGGTCCTCGACCGGCTGCCATCTCGGCTCCACCACGCCCAGCATTTGGAAGTCGCGGGTGAAGACGATCTGCTGGCGGATGTTGCGGGTGGCCCGCTCCACCTTGTCCATGTAATCCAGGAGCTTCTGGTCCTTCAGGGAAGCGCGGACGAGGTCGGAGTAGCCTCGTATGACCATGAGCTGGTTCAGGACGTCATGGCGGGTGATGCTGCTCAGGAGGTTGAGGGACTCGTTCGCGTCTTTAAGCGCCTTCTCCACCTGCTTGCGTTCGGTGGTATCCCGGGCGATGCCGCAGATGCCGAACACCCTCTCCGCCTCGTCCTTCAAGGGGACCTTGATGACGCTGAAGGTGTGAGGTGCGCCATCGATGGTCCAAACGACCTCCTCCTTCATCGTGCGCCCGGCCAGGACCTCTTGGTCCGTGCGGGCGTTGTCGCGTGCCACCTCCGGGTCTAAAAGGTCCTCGTCCCTCCTGCCCTGGACCTCGCTTGGTAAGATATGGAACAACTTCCCCATGGCCTCATTGGCCATGATGTATCTGCCCATCGGGTCCTTCACGAAGATGGCGTCCTTGGCGCTGTTGATGATGTACTTGAGCTCCCGCTCGGATTTGTTCAAGGCCTCCTCGGCCCAGGTCCGCTCGGTGACGTCCCTGAAGGACCAGATGCGGCCGGCGATGTCCTTGTCCAGATAGAAGGGCTGGGAATAGCGCTCGAAGAACTTGCGGTCCTTGAACTCGATGAGGTCCATGCTGGTGCGGCCAGGGTCGTCGTATAGCTCCTTGACCCGTTGTATGAAGGCCTCGGGGTGCACCAGCTGGCCTTGGACGAAGCCGAGCATGCGCTGATCGTCCTTGGTGCGCACGATGGTCTCGGGGATGCACCACATCTTGACGAACCGTTCGTTGAAAGCTAGAATTTGCCCGGTCCGGCCCACGATCAGCAGGCCATCGTCCGTGCTCTCGAAGGTGGACTGCAACAGGCCGACATAGTGCTGTAGCTCCAGCTCCTGGCGCTTGCGCTCGATGGCCATCGCCACCTGTCCGGACACGAAGCGCAAAACCTCGAACTGCTGGGAGGAGAAGACCTTCTCAGGCTGGTAGCTCTGGGCGGCCATCAGGCCGATGGACTTACCCTTCAGCATCAATGGAACTCCCAAGAAGTCCACCGGAGGGGTTCCGATGATCTCGATCTCCCCCTTTCGGGACAGCTCCTCGATCCCGGCGTCATTGAGGTGCAACGGCTCGCCTGTGCGCAGCACGTACTCCGTGATCCCTCGCCCCCTCCTCCTCGGTCCAGGTGCAGGGTCCCGCTCGTCCTGGAAGTAAGGGAAGGTGAGCTCGTCACGCTCCTCGTCATAGAGGGCGATGAAGAAGTTGTCCAGGGGCATCAGGCCATGCAAGGTGGCGTGGATCTTGCCGAACACATCCTCCAAGGACGTGTCTGAGATGGCCGCTTGGGCGATGAAGAGGGTCGCTTCCCTCATCCGCTCTGATTGCCGCAAGGCCGAGACGTCGACGAACAACCCCCTTATCCCGGAAACGGCACCGTTCCTGTGAGTGAGGGCGCAATGGATGGTGGCCGGGAAGGTGCCTCCACCCTGGTGCACGAGCTCGAACCCCACGCCGTCGCAGGACCGCCCTTCCAGCAGGTCAGCAAGGTGCGACCTGGCCTTGGGCCTGTCCCTCTCGTCGATCAGGTCGTAGATGGTCAGCCCTCTAGCCACATCCTCCATCCCCAGCCCGACCATGGTCATGGCCGTCTCGTTGATGTAGCCGATGTTGCCTTGGGGGTCGCACTCGAAGACCAAGGCCGGAAGGAGGTCCGCCAGTTCCCGGAAATTGTGTTCGCTGGCGCGAACCGACTCCTCGTCCTGTTTGCGTTTGGAGACGTCCAGGATGACGCCGTCGATGTAAAGGGGAAGGCCGTCCGAACCGCGGATGGGGCGGCCCCTCTCGTTCACGAATACGACCTCTCCGTCCTTCCTCCGGAGGTGGTAATCGACCTCGAATGGTTTTCCTTGGCGGACCGCCTCCTCGACCGTAGCCTGGACCAGGGGACGGTCGGCGCCCTCGATCAGCAGGTCCATGTAACTCAGGTCCTGGCCTATCTCCTCCAAGGAGTAGCCAGTGATTGATTGCGTGTCATTGAAGAACTGGATGCGTTCGCGCTCGCGCAGATGGACCCGATAGACGAGCCCAGGAAGGCTCTCCACCAAGGTGCGGTAGCGCTCCTCGCTCTCGTGCAGCGCCTGCTCGGTCTTCTTGGTCTCGCTGATGTCCCAGCCGTAGGAGAAGCTGTACTTCTTGCCGTTGATCTCCAGGTAGTTGGCCACGAAGCGGGCGGGGGCCAGGCTCCCGTCCTTCCTGCGCATGATCGAGTCCTGGGTCAGCTTCTTGTTCCGCGTTAGCTCGTTCCAGAACCACGCCAGGGCCTCGGGGTCGAAGTTGGGGTCGATGTCCCCCAGCCCCATCGACTGCAGCTCGGACGTGGAATAGCCTAGCTGGCGGGTCGCCTCCGTGTTGGCTTTGATGATCCGTCCGCGCTCGTCGCTCCAAAGCGTCATGATCGCGGCTTGGTCGACCGAGAACTCGGCCAGGTCCAAAGCCTCGGCCCTTTTCTTCTTCTCCACCGCCAGGCGGATGTGATGGGCCAGCTCGGTGAACTGCGCCTTGGCGTCCCCGCCCTTCTGGAGGTAGAAGTCGGCGCCTTGGTTCAGGGCCTGGATGACCACCTCCTCGCGGCCTTTCCCGGTGAAGAGGATGAATGGCAGCTCGCCATGGCGGTTGCGCACGTATGCCAACAGCTTGAGCCCGTCCATCCCCGACATCTGGTAGTCGGAGACGACGACGTCGTAGCTGTGGCGCTTGAGCATCTCGATGGCTTCGAGGCTCGAGGGGGCTCCGTCCATTATGATGTCCCCCTGCAGCTCAAGATAGGTGCGAGTGAGCTCCAAGAACGCTGGCTCATCGTCAACGTGAAGGACGGATATCATGCAAACCTACCATGCACCCAATGCCAGGATATCATCCTGAAACAAGGAATATAAAACAAACGGTTTCGTTTTCACTGAATGAATTCAGCCTAGGCCCAACTCGACCCGATCATTGCGGAATGGGACGGTCGGTCGCACCGTACCTTTCGGTCGCCTGCTTGAGCCTGACCAGATTCTCCCTGGGCGTCTTGTAGGGCAGCTCGCATCCAGGAGCAATCATGAATCCAGGGTCGCGACCCCATAGGCCCAAGACGCGCTTCACCTCGGTTTCGACCTCATCTGGTCCCTTCTTGAACAAGAGCGTCATATGGTCGATCCCGGCCACGACGCAAAGGCGTCCCTTCAGCTTGGAGAACATCTCCGGTACGTCGACGGCGGTGAGATGCAAGTGGATGGCGGAAGGGTGGAGCTCGGCCTCCGACTCGTAGTGGGGAGAGGCGGAGCAGTTGTGAACGATGCTCCTCAGACCTAGCTTCGAGCACCAGTCCAGCCCCTCTTCCAGGTATTTGCGGTCGAAGCCCTCGTACATCTGCAGCGATACCATCTCGCCGCCGGCGCTGCCGTTCTCGATGAACACCTCTTCCAGACCGATCTTGCGGATGTGCTCCAGGTAGGCGATGGAGCTCTCCGTTACCGTGCGAAGCAGATAGTGCGCCAAGGTGGGGTCCTGGTAAATGGCCATCATCAGATTCTCCATGGAAATGGTCTCCATGGCGATGACCATGGGCGAGTCGATGCACCCCACCACCGCCACCTCGTGGCCGATGGACTCCATCAAGATCCGGGCGCCCTTGAGCATGACGGACCAGTGCGGGTCCTGCATCGGGTCGACTGGCCTCAGGCTCCCGACCCGGTCCATGGGCACATACCTATCCACCTGAGGATAGAAGCGCGGGTCGGTGAACTTCCATTTCACGCCGTGGGCCTGGGACTCGATCAAGATATCCCCCCATCCCGCCATGACGTTGTCGAATCCGAACTGCCTGTAAGCCTCCAGGGCGAGCTTGGCGAACTTCTCCGGGTCCTCGAACCCCTCCCTGGTAACGATCCCCGTGGCTTTTTGCAGGTGGCTTGCCGCCCCAAGATGCTGATAGAAGAGCGGCACGCGGTCTACTTCCTTCCTATCCAAGGCGGCCTGGAACCTCTGCCGGGGGGTCATGGCCATCGAAGGCACGATTGGCGTAAAAAAGGTTGTGTTTTATGGGGATGTTTGATGAGAAACGGAGAGGGAAGAGCCCTCTAGGTCTGGCAACATAGTTGACAATTCGGTTAAGACGACCTTCATGGCGTTTATTATTAAATAGGCGAAGGCAATTCCTGGCCCGTGATTTGATGGCCTTTGGCATAGCGCTAGACCTTGGCACGAGCGGGTACCGAACGCACCTGGTCGACCTGGACCAGAAGGGGAAGATAGTCTCGACGGCCATAACCATGCGCCACCCCCTGCCGGGGGCCAACATCATGGACCACCTCCATTTCTGGATGGAGAACGGCTCGGAGGTGGGACACCGCATCATCATCGAGACCGTGAACAAGCTGATCAGCCTCCATTGCACCGACCCCAAGGAGATAAAGCGCATAGCCATCTGCGGGAACCCGGCGCAGCTCTCCATGTTCGAGAACATCGAGATCCGAGATCTGGCCTACGCAGGCCAGAGCATCCTTCACAGGCTCAACGTCAAGGTCCCGCAGAGGAGGGCGCATACCCGCGTCGCCGCGGACCTGGGCATAAGCTCGGTACACCCCGAGGCGGAAATACGCTGCCCCCCGTCCATCCGTCACGAGATTGGCGCGGACGCGCTTGCCATGATCATCAAGTCCCACATGCTCGAGCGCAAGGAGACCTGCATGGTGACGGACTACGGCACCAACGCCGAGATGGGCCTTTACAAGGACGGGGAGCTGTGGACCGGCTCGGCCGCGGCCGGACCGGCCATGGAGGGCCAGAGCATCGAGTTCGGCATGCTGGCCGCGCCTATGGCCATCTCCGACATAGTATTGAACCCGGACGGCAGCTGGCATAACTTTGTCCTGGACGACAGGCTCAAAGCCCAACCTGGGAACGTTGTGGACCCATACAGTGGAGAGGTCAAACGCACCAGCACCGTGAAGGCCAGGGGCATAACCGGGACTGGAGTGGTGGCGGCCGTCGCCGTCGGCCTGGAAACAGGCATCATCAAGCTCCCAAGGCTCATGACCGGGGACTGCAAGATCCACCTTCAGGACAGCGTCTACATCGACGAGCACGATGTCCTGGAGGCGGGGAAGGCCATGGGTGCGATCCGGGCCGGCCACCGCACCCTCATCGAGGAAGTGGGCATCGAGGACGAGGAGGTCAAGTCCATGTACCTGGCCGGGGCGTCGGGCACTTACGTGGACCCGATCAAGGCACAGACCTGTGGACTCGTGCCCAGGGTGCTGGAGCGCACCTACCAGTGCGGGAACACCTCGCTGATGATGGCCTACGACCTGCTGGTCAAGGACGAGGCCATGGACGAGATGCAGAGCATCGCCGATTCCATGGCGGCCAAGCACATCATGTTCGCCACCAGCAAGGTCTTCGAGGACATCTACGTGAACGAGATCGCCTACTGGCTCGAGGGCATGCCATGGGATATGTTCAACAAGATACTCGAGAGCAAGGGCTACCGTCCCCTTCCAGACATCAAGCGGCCCAAGGAGACGCTACGCATCGTGTCCGCCGATATTCCTGTGCTGGGGGATAAGGGGCTCAAGACCTTGGACCATGTGGGCGTCTACCTGATCGCCGAGTTCGATAGGTGCACCGGTTGTAAGAGGTGCATGCGCGAGTGCCCGGAGCGGGCGCTGCGCGTGGAGAAGGTCGGCGACAAGCGATTCAAGATACGCATCGCCACCGAGTACTGCCTTGGCACCGCCTGCAAGGCTTGTGAGACGGCGTGCCCGGAGGACGTCATGCGCTTCAGCGACCTTAAGATCGTCAAGAGGGATGTTTAAGTGCGCGTCATAACCCTGGTGGACAACATGTGCGGGACGCCCTATGTGCAGTCCCGTTTGGTCAAGCGCTTGGATTCGCCCAGCAAGCAGTTCATGGCCGAGCAGGGATTCTCCATCATGGTGGAGACCGATGCGGGCCAGAAGGTGCTGTTCGATGCTGGCGCCTCCGAGGCCGCCCTGCTCAACAATCTCAAGGCGGTAGGGGCAGAGCCCAAGGACTTCAGCGCCGTGTTCATATCGCACGGGCACTACGACCACGTCGGCGGATTGCTGCCCTTCATCGAGGCCGGAGTCCCGATCCACACCCATCCCAAGACCTTCGTGGGCAAGCGCTTTTCCACTGGTGGGGAGTCCAAGGTCGACATATCGCCCTCCGCTCACATCATCTCCGCATTGGCCAAGGCCAAGATGAGCTTCAATTCCACCGCGGTGGAGATCGTCCCCGGGGTTAGGACCTCGGGAGAGGTGCCACGGGCCACGGACTTCGAGCCCACCCTCAACTTCCTCCGGGAGGAGGAGGGCAGGACCGTGGAGGACATGCTGGTGGACGAGCAGGCCATGTACTTGGTGCAGAAGCGCGGGATCATCGTGATAACGGGATGCTCCCATCCTGGCATAGTGAATATCGTGACCCACGCCAAGAAGTCCACTGGCTCCAAGATACTCATGGTAATGGGGGGGTTCCATCTCGGCGGCGGGTCCCAGGACCGGATCCGCAAGACCATGGACCATCTCAAGAACCTGGGCGTGGACCGCATCGCCCCGCTTCACTGCACTGGCTTCGAGGCCATGAAGAACATCTCCGACCGCTTCGTCGGCTTCGAGCTCATGCCGGCGGGTAGCGAGATCGAGCTTTGATCATCAGGCCTGCCTTCGGATCACATGGTCAGAGCTCTGAGGCGGCCTGGGCCATCAGCTGGTCCGCGAAGGCCGCGGCGTGGAAAGTGCGCCGGGCGAACTCTATCGGGCCATACATGACAAAGTCCGCACCAGCCATGATGGGCATGACCGCTGCCGCCACGTCCACGTAACGGAAGATCTTCCTATCCTCCCCTTGGAGCTGAGCCAATGGGGGGTAGGACTCGACCGCGTTGTGCATGGCGCAGCCACAGGGGAAGCCCCACTTGGCCTTGGCGATCATGATGCCGCGGAGCGCAGAGCCAGCGCCCTGTTCCGAGGCCATCACCGCCAGGTCCAGCAAAGGCTTGTCCACGCCATGGGCCTGTGCCATCTCCACCATGCCCTGGGGGAGGATTCCGCCACCGTTCTCCAAGAGGTAGATCTTGCCCTTGGCCTGTATGTCGCCTGGGTTGAAGGCCAGCAGGACGGCCGATCTGACTCCGTTGTCCTGAAGGGCCTTAAGCTCCCTCTCGGTGACACCAGCGTTGATGGTGTTGTAAACCACCCTCTGCTGGATGCCGATCTCCTTGGCCTTGACTAGGCCAGCGATGCGAACGTCTGCGCTGGGCGAATCGATGAACAGCGGCCCTTTGAAGGCGTCTGCGACCTTCTCCAGGTGGCTGCGCATGCACCTCTCGGTCTCCGCGAAGACCATCAGGGCGGTCGGGCATCCGGTCTCATCGGAGGCGCGAGCCATGTCCCCTACCAGCCGCTCCACCGCGCCCGGCTTGACCCTGCCCTCGACCCGGTCCTCGACCACGCTATGTCTCGGATAGAAGAGGGATCCGACCATGACGGTCCTTCGTTTGCCTGGCTGTCCTCCAAAATCCGCTCCGCCGATCTTGAAGACCGCTTGCTTGTTGGTGAACTTCAGCATCCTATTTCTCCCCTCTATAATACGATTTCAACCTTCCCGCGAACTCCACGGACACCACTTCGAAGACCAGCCCATCGGTCGGGTCGATGACTATGCCCATCTCTTCGGAGATGGCGATCAGCGAGGCCTCCGTGGACAGCTTCTCGCTAGGCAGCCTCAGCATCTGGTTGGTGAACTCCAGAGCGAGCTTGTCGATCGATTTAATGGCCTTCTTGGCCTCGACCATCAGGCCAGGGGGCTGGATCAGCAAGGGCTCGAGCTTCATCCTCCCTGGGTCCCTGGCCTCGCAGTCCGAGATGCTCGCCAGGAGCTCCTCCCTTCTCTCCGGTTCGAACATGTACATGGGGTCGAATGCCACCACTTCCTCGGACTCCTTGGGATGGACCAGGTCCACGACCTCGATTTGGGCGCGGAAGCGCTCCACGGCCTCCTTGCCAATGTTGCAGATGTACGGTATCGCGGCCCTGGAATCGATGATGCGCCTCCTATGGTCTATCCCGTTCTTCCAGATCTTCATGACCGCGTCCGCGGGGAAGTGGCCGAACTCCTCTTTGCCGCAGACGATCAAGAATCGGATGCGCGGATTGCTGATGACGTTGACGATCACCTTCTCCAGGCCCATGTTCTCCGTCTTGACCGTCCCCATTATGTTATAGCGCGCACTGGGCACATCCACCTGTCCACGTCCGATTATCAGGACGGCGACCGGGCTGTCAGGATTGCCGAGAACGTAGTCTCCTGGGATGATCGGCCATGATGGTTCCGTGGACATGTCTAACCTACCTGGGAAGGCTCGGGAAGCTCCGTGTCCCGCTCTACCGGCATATTAGGGATATGCCATTTTCCTTTACTATCGTTGAGCTATTTTGTCCTTCGGTTGTGCGCAGCTGCGGACGATAGGGGTTCGACACCTGAACCACTTATTGATTGAAACGGGAATTCGTTCCGGCTCGTCCGGCGCTCGATAGTCCTAACAATCGGAAAAAGCCAGCAACCGTTATTTTCAATCGATGCAAACGAACGTATAAGTAAAGGCAGGGTTCTTTCAAAGCCCGGAGGTTAGAACCTCATGGATAACGTCGAAATGTCGAAGATATTCATGGAATCACTTGGCTTGCAGACCGAGCCCGTGGCCATCACCTTGATCAAGAAGGGAAAGCCCCTTCCGGAAGGATACAAGGTCCCCGAGACCCCGATCAGGCATTGCCAGGCGATAATGAGGGCCAGGAAGGGAGAGATGCTCACCGTCCCCGCGGACAAGCAAGCCTGCCCGGTGGGCGGAAGCGCCTTGGGCATCGTCCCGCTACCAGACAAGGTCAAGGCGGGCGAGTTCCATCATAACATGGGGATGTACGAGACCACCGATGCGGCGGCGAAGACCATTTCGGTCAGGCCTCAATTGGAGCCAATGTCCAACGAGGCCACGGCGCTGGGACCATTAAGCAAGGCCACCCTCGAGCCGGACGTGGTGGTAGTTGTCGGAATGCCGGAGCAGGTGTTCTGGCTCGTTCCCGCGGCTAGCACCTACAGCCACGGAGGGAGGGTGACCGTGGAGATGGCATCTGTCCAGGCGACCTGCGCCGACTCCACCGTGGTCCCGATGAAGACGGGCAACATGAACCTGTCCTTGGGGTGCTTCGGCTGCCGCAAGACCAGCGACATCAAGCCCGAGGAGATGCTCGTCGGCATACCCAGGGCCAGGCTGGCCGAGACCGTAAAGGCGCTCAAGACCATGGCCCAGGGCCCGATTCCAAAATCGAGGCAGAAGGGCTGAATAGTTCTTCCAAACACATTCCATAAAACATTTTCACTTATCCTAATTTTGTCAAGACGCAACGAAAGTAAAAGAACATCGTCCTTTTATGAGAATAAGGTAGCTTAATAGAGCGGAAAGCGTAACGCTCCCTATACTTGGAGGCACACGATGGACCTGACCGACCTCAGTATACTGAAGATGCTCAGGCAGGACTCGCGCGAGAGCCTGGCGAAAATCGCGCTCAAGCTCGGGGTCTCCAAGGCGACGGTGAGCCGGCGCATCACCAGGCTGGAGCAGGATGGGTACATCTCCGGCTACACCATACTCACGAGCTCGTCCAAGCTCGGCCTGATGAGGGCGATGATCGGCCTGGAGGTAGTAGGTCCAGCGGTCAGCTCGGTCATCGAGGAGCTGAGGCAGTTCGACGAGATCGAGTACGTGCACAAGGTGTTCGGCGACCATAGCCTCCTGTGCGAGGTCTATGCCAAGAGCGTGGACGCGCTCTACGACCTGATCCAGAACCGGATACTCAAGGTGCCTAACATCCAGAACGTGGAGGTCGACATCTTCATCGAGAAGATCCCGCTGAACCCCAACGCCGAGCTGGACCTTCTTACCCTGGCCCCGACCAACCCCCGCTGAGCCTAAGGAAATCAGTTTTATTACCACGCCCTTCCTTCAGGGTCGTATATGGAGCTTGGCCACGCCCTGAAGACGTACACCGCCGACGGGCAGCGCACCGTCGACCCATCGACGACGCTGCGGCGCGTCGAACCCTTGTGCAAGATAGCTGGAGTCACACGAGTGGCGGACATCACCGGCTTGGATCGGGTCGGGATACCCGTCTTCTCCAGCATTCGTCCGAACGCGGAGAGCGGGGCCATAACCGTGTACAACGGCAAGGGCGCCTCCACCGAGCAGGCCAAGGTGTCCGCCATCATGGAGGCGTTGGAGAGGTACAGCGGCGAGGTCCGGGGGGACAGCATCGTGCGCAAAGGCATCGAGGAAATGCTGGCCTCGGAGAACGCCATCGACCCGCGCTCCCTGATCCTGCCGCAGAGCTCCGCGTCGCTGGTCATGCAGCGGAACGTCGGCTGGGTCAAGGGTTTCGATCTGATGGAGAAGGAGGACGTCTTCGTTCCGGCAAGCGCCGTCTTCCACCCCTACAACTCACGCCTGGACCTGCCATTGTTCAGGACCAACACCAATGGGCTGGCCTCCGGCAACACTATGGAGGAAGCGGTGGTCCATGCCTTGTGCGAGGTGGTGGAGCGCGATGCCTGGTCGATTTGCGAGGCCAAGCGACGGCCGGTCGCGGACATAGAACCTCCGACTGATGACGCCCTCATCCGATCCATGATTCAAAGGTTCACCTCGCAAGGCATCGAATTGCATCTCAAGGACCTCACCAGCGACGTCGGCCTGCCTACCTTCGCCGCTGCGGCGGACGACGTGCGCTTGCAGGACCCCGCCCTGCTATGCCTAGGGATGGGCACGCACCTGAGCCCGAGGATCACGGTCATTCGCGCCCTTACCGAGGTGGCGCAGAGCCGTCTCACCCAGATCCATGGGGCACGGGAGGACACCACCCGGGGAGGGCCAGCGAGGCAGCTCGGCTATGAAAGGCTGAAGCGCCTGAACTCGATGTGGTTCGGTCCCGCCCGGAAGAAGGAGGAGCTATCTTCCATCCATGGTTATGACACTCCCGATCTCTACGAGGACCTCATGATCGTTCTGGAGCACCTGAAGGGCAGGGGTTTCAGGAAGGCGGTGGCGGTCGACCTCACGCGCAAGGAGCTGGGTGTGCCCGTGGTACGGGTCATCGTCCCGGGAATGGAGGTGCACGCCATGGACGACGAGCGTGCTGGCAAGAGGTTAAAGGCGGGAAGCTGAATGACATCCTGCGTTGTCTTCCTGGGCCCCAGCCTCCCTCATGAGGAGGCGAGGGGCATAGTCGGCGGCGATTGCGACCTTCGCCCTCCAGTGAAGCGCGGCGATCTACCAGACCTACCAGATTCGGTCCGCCTGGTGGCCATAATCGACGGGGTGTTCCAAAGCGAGTCTGCGGTCGGCCATCGCGAGATCTTGGACCAACTTAGGAAAGGGGTCGAGGTGGTGGGAGGAGGTAGCATGGGCGCCCTCCGCGCCTCCGAGCTCGACACCATGGGCATGCTAGGTCTCGGCAAGGTTTATGAGGCGTACGCGAGCAACAAGATCGATGGGGACGATGAGGTTGCCCTCATCTTCAACCCCGAGGACCTCGAAGCTTTGTCAGAGCCGCTTGTTAACACGAGGCATAACCTGGAGAGGGCGGAATCTCGGAACATAATTAGCGCCCGACAAGCTGAGGATTTGCTAGTCAAAATGAAGGCACTGTATTTTCCAAAGAGGACAAAGGAGAAGCTGGTCGAACTTGCCAAGCAGACGCTAGACCTCTCATCATTATCGAAATTCGAAAAGTTCGTGCGCGAGGATTATGCCGATATTAAGAGGGAGGATGCTGTAAAGATACTTCGCTATGTGAGAAAACGCATCGAGGAAAGCCCAAAAATCAACAAAAAAACGGGTACGATTAAACGGACTTAAATTCGAAATTAAACCCGTTAATCGAAAGGGTCTTAAACGGGATAAAATTGAATAAATATTAAAATATAAATATATATCCGATTGTTAACTGGTAGGAAAAAAGTGTAATCAATCGTTTATTAATGGATGGATGAACCATCCAACAGCAGGTATATATGGGAATTTTCCGTTTAGAGTCCGAGCAAGGGGAACCGATTTTCGCCGAAAGGTAGCAGGGTTGGGGGATGTTGTAATGGCTTGCGACCTTGAGGCGACAATCGCGTTTTTCTAAACGAATAGGAGGCAAAGAATGGCGAAATATAAGGACAAGATAGACTTGTACGACGACAGGGGCAAGCTCATTGAGAAGGGCCTGCCTCTAGAAGCGATAAGTCCTTTGAAGAATCCAGCCATCATGCGCATTGGTAGCCTTGCTAAGAGGACGATCGCCGTCGACATGCCCGGCATTGAGAAGGGTCTCAAGACTGGGCGAGTCGGTGGCGGTTATATCAAGGGCAAGGAAATCGATGCGCCGGTGGTTAAGGATGCCGAAAAGGTGGCAAAGGCCGTCAAGGACATCCTAAGGGTTTCTAAGGACGATGACACCGAAGTCAGGGTGATAATGGAAGGGAAGAGGATGATCATTATGGTCCCGTCGCAGAGGCTGGATGCCGGTATTGAATATACCACTGGCTTCACCGCCGCCGCGGCCGCGATGACCCAAGCGATCATCGACTTATACGATGTCCCAATCTACAAGGCCAACATGGTGAAGGCCGCTGTCTGGGGCAGGTACCCACAGACCCTGAACTTCCTCGGATCCAACCTGAAGTCCATCCTCGAGGTTCCGCAGAACAACGAGGGTGCTGGTTATGCGTTGAGGAACATCATGGCGAACCATATCGTGGCCCTTTCGGGCAAGAACGCCATGGTCGCCGCTGCGCTGTCCAGCATCTTCGAGCAGACCGCCGCCTTCGAA
>Ga0209254_10003821_pt1 | contig 13748 bp, 12 predicted proteins | sample FrelakmetDIP11DI_FD_187148 | JGI IMG/M metagenome (GOLD analysis project Ga0209254, IMG submission 187148) | Freshwater lake sediment microbial communities from the University of Notre Dame, USA, for methane emissions studies - DIP11 DI (SPAdes)... | ecosystem: Environmental > Aquatic >...
CGAAGATCCACTCCTTCTTGAACTTCAGGATCGACGTGACTGCTTTCTTGGCTGCCATAGTGGTCTCCTTGAAGACAGGGTTAGCGGACTTCGCCATACATGGACGGGTGATTCCCAAGGCGGAATATACACCAGGGTCGACACAGCCGCAAGGCACCATCACACGCACCATCACACGCCAAGGACTTCGATTCCGAGGGTCAGGCGCGGGCCATCGCGCCGGGCTTATCCAGGCTGCACGCTGACCTTCACCTCCACGACCAGCCGTGTTTGCGCCACCAGCGCGCCGTCTTCCTGATAGGCGTCGACATACAGCGAGCACTTGCCCGCCTTGCTCGCCACCACCTGGAACGCCACCGGCCGGGAGTTCTCGCCGGTCCGCAGCCTGAACAGATAACTCGGCGGACTGACCTGGAAGCCGAGGCCCCTGACCTCGACGCGGTACTTGACGACTTCGTCTTCCTCGGCCCGGAAGATGCTGCCCTGAGCCGACGCCACTGTGTCCAGGTCGGGGACGGCGAGCGGCTCAGACTCGGGTTGCCTCACTGCGACCACGAGGTCGAAGGGCTCAGCGACTGCCACCACCCTCGGCAGCGCGACGTCCAGCCGGATCCTCTCCTCGATGGCCTCCTCGTCGCGCCCGGGCGCCGCGTCTCCTGGGGGCTGGATCTGGGGGCCCCCGATGATGATCACCTGGCCGCCAGAGACGTTCACTCCGCCGATCACCTGGCCTCCGCTGACGGTGCCAACGCCGACCTTCGTGGTGACTTTGGACTTCGCCGCCTTCTTTCTGACCCCGGCTCTGGTCCCCCCCTTCAGCAGCTCGGACCCGAAGTCGCCGATCACGGCGCCGTGGACGCTGCCGCCGGGTCCGACCTCCCCGACGGCAACGTTGACCTTCACGGTCCCGCCTCGCAGACCTCCGACCTTCACACCACGGACGTCACCCAGGACGGTGCCGCCTACGTCGACTTTGACCGTGAGCTTGCCCTGAAGCACGCGTTCGGCCTCCGCGCCGACCAGCACGCCGCCCGCCTTGATCTCCCCGGCGCGCACGCTGACGTCGGCCTCCGCGCCGCGCCGCACGCTTTCGCGGGTCTTCGGGTTGGAGGCGCCCTCGAACAGCTGCCCGTCGCCCGCGCGCATGTAGAGCACCGCGACGCCCCAGTCGCGGCCATCCTTGTCCTTGTTGTAGGCCGCGATGCGGCCGGCCGTCACGGCGCGATCAATCGGCAACCCGCCCGCCAGCGCCTGGTAGAACGCGCGCGTGAAGGCGAGCGCGCACACGTCCAGAATCGAGTACTGGTTGGCCACGACCGCGGGGATCTCGGCCTTGACGAGCGCGGGCGCGACGCCGCTCCACACACTGAAGCCGTCCCGGTGCGCCGTATGGCATCCCGCGAGCAGAGCGACGCACACGCCGTGGCCCCGCAGGTTGATGCCCGCCTGTTCGGCATCCACGAGCGCGTCCTGGAAGGCTAACGAGCCCTTGCCCTTGTACGTCCCGGGACGCGCCCCCATCGTCCGGGCGAACTCGCCGTGGCCAGCGAAGTGAAAGATGCCGGCCCCGGGCAGCAGGGGCTGCAGTGTGTCGAGGGTCGCCTTCCTGCACGTCTCCACCCGGAGGCCCGGGATCTTGTCCAACGCTTCGGCCACCAGCTTCGACTCCGCGTCGAGGTCCAGATCCGGAAGTCCGTCGGGCGACGCGAGTGCCGTCACGACCTTGATGTCGCCCGCCAGCTTCGGCGGATCCACCGCCATGGCGAGCGCCTCGTGGCGAACGATGGACACTCTGGGATCGAGCGCGAGGAACCCGTCCATGGCTTCGGCATCTTCACGATCGACGAAGATGTACTCCCACGGAATCACCGACAGCTCCGGCGGGACCCGGAGTCGCACGCGCAGGCCGTCGTCTCGCCCGATGCGCGCGCGGCTGAGGGCGAACAGGTCCCGTACGCTCTGGGCGCCACCGACCCGCGTCGTCGGCAGCAGCAGCGCCGCAAGCGTGCGGCCCAGGCTGACGAGCCCGCTCCGGTCCAACTCGCGCCGATCGAGCTTGTCCAGGCTGCGCTGGAGATCCTTGTCGTCGTACTCAACCAGAACGGCTTGCTCCGGCGTCATCTCCCCGGCGGGCGACTGCAGCACCCGAACCCGGTAGCGGCCCACGCGCCGGTCGTCGTCGCGCACCATGGCCCCGGACAACTCCAGCGTCAGCTCCTCGTAACGCATGCCACTCCCTCCAGCCCATTCGGGCTTGCCAGCGGTTCCGGCGTCACACCAATGTCTGGTGATACGCCGACAGCGTCTCGTCCCAGCGTGTGTCCTTCGCGAAGGCCAGCGTCGCATACGCCTGCGCGAGGCGTTGGGTTCCCGGAGGCATCACGTAGATCGACACGCCGCCGGTACGGTCGAACCAGTCCCCACGATGGCCTTCGGCGAGCACCGCACCGGCGCCGGGCACCAGCGCCTGCACGACCGCCGAGGCGGCATCGCGAACGGGACCAGACGCCGCCGCCGACTCTCCCAGTCCTGCCGCGAGCGACCGCAGGTCCCAGAGGTGATAGTCGAACTTCGTCGGATTCCGCTTCCCGCTGCGGGTCTCTCGTGCCTGGCTCTGCTGCTGCGCAGCCCACAGGACGGCGGCTTGCGCAGTCATGCCGGCCAGCAGCGCCTCCGCGAGTGTGCTTGCCGCTCGGGCGAGCCCCTCGGCGCGGGACAGATCGAGCGCCACCTTGGTCACGTCGCCCGCGGCAGGCGGCCTCGCCGTGTAGTACTTTACGTAGCGCTCCACGATCAGGCGTGCGAGGTCCGCTCCCGTCATGTCGGGCGCGGGATTCAATGCGCCAAAGATCTCGCCGTACGGCCAGCTGTGGCCCGGCACGAGTTCTTCCGACGCCACCAGATACCGAACCGCGTGGCGCAGCTCGTACGCGACCTCGAGGTTGCCCATCAGGCAGGCATCCATCCCGAGCAGTTCGAGGGGCCGCCCGACGAGTCCGGCGATAGCGCCCGCGACGCGCGCCAACTCGACGGTGTCCAGCGAATGGCCGGTCCCGTCGTCGAACAGGATCGCGCGCTCGGCGCGCTCGGCCGGCTCGAGAAGCGAGCGCAACGTCGTGCGGAACAGCGCCCTGCTCCCTGGCGCGACGGCTCGCTCCTTCGACTCCTCCGGTTCGGCCTTTGCCCCTGGCCTGGCCTCCTTCGCGACCGACTCGATCTCGCTCGGCTCCCAGCCCGAGCCGTGGCTCCACAGCACGAGGCCGTAGCGCTCCGCCGGATGCGCGCCGAAGAGCCACGCCGCCGTCGCAATCAGCCCGTCGGGATCACCGGAATCGAACGACCCCAGCCGCTCCTGCGTCACGGCCTTTCCCGGCTCGCCCGCGACGTAGCGTCCGGCGCCTGCCAGCCCGTCGTACAGGACTCCGTGGACAACGTCCCGGGTGCTGCCCACGCCGATGATCTCCAGCAGGCTCTTCCTGCCGAGCGGGTCGAGGTTGTTGTGCGCGGCGATGTAGGTGAGGACGGTCCACTTCGCCTTGTCGGGCATCGGGCACCTCCGTGTTCGTCCCGGCTCAGGCGGCCCCGCCGGGCCGCTTGCCGCGCAACTTCGAATGCTGGGCGATCAGCCTCTCGACCGAGGAGCGGAAGTCGTCCTCGGCGGCCTTGAGTTCCGCCTGCACCGTCTGGGGGTCGGCCATGTACATGAGACGCGTCCAGTAGGTGTTGAACGCGACCCCCAGCCACGTGATGAACTGGAGGTTCTCCTCGAGGGCGTGCAGCGGCTGCCGGACGAAGAAGGCGAGGAAGCTGGCCACGCTCAGGCCGGCGAAGGCCACGGCCACCACGGAGTTGCCATTCCGCAACCCGATCACGGCCCCGGCGAGGAACAGCCCGATGCCGACGGCGAACAGCAGGCCGTAGAGCCAGACGGTCAGGTGATAGGGGCGCATGAAGGCTTCGAGCGTCCGCCTGAACATCTCCTCGTTCTGCGCGAACCCCTGGACCATGTAACGAGTCCAGGCATCCTGCAGTTCCTGTGGCAGGGGCTGCCCGCCGATCACGGGCGGCAACGGCGGCGGCGGCAGTTTCGAGAAGCCGGGGTCACCCGGCAGGATGGTCTGCTGGCCGCCCCCGGCCGCAGCGGGTGTGGTCGCATCGCGTTGAGTGTCGGTCATGGCGAATTCCCTCTCTTCCCAGCGCGCTCACACGGTGAACGGGCGCTGCTTCTTGAAGTCGGCGCTCACGGGCCCGTACTCGTTGTAGGCCGGTTGCTGATCGGGCTGTTCGCTCGTCACGGCCGTGCGCACCACGTCATAGAGGGACTGGTAGCTGCCCTCGAACGCGCCGCCCTTCCACGCGTTGCACACCGCCACGGTGAAGAGCCCGCCGCCCTCGTACCCCTGCGACGACTGGCTGTCGCGGCAGCCGCCCATGTGGATCAGCTGGGCTTTCATGCCGACGGCCGCTGCTGCATCGAGGGGCGCGAGTGGCGTCGGCTTCTTCAGAGTCACGCCCGGCGCCTTGTAGTTGGTGCCCGAGTTGCAGCTGTCGCTCAGCATCGCCACGCGCACGCCCGGCTGCAGACTCGTCCAGACGTCGTTGAGCGAATCGTCGCGCAGCTCCCCGTCGTAGAGAACGAGCGTTTCGTCCTTGCCGTCGAGTTCGTCCTTTTTCGGGCCTGTCTGATCCGGCTGCTGCCCCCCGTGCCCCGAGTAGTAGAAGACGAAGATGTCGCCCTTGGTGAGCTGAGAAGCCGCCCCGAGGGCCTTCATCACGTTTCGCCTGGTCGCCTTCTCGGTCTTGAGAATCGTGGTCTGATACCCGAGGGGCTCCAGGATTCGCTCGATGTTGTCGACGTCGAGTTCACAGCCCCAACACCCGTTCGCGCCGTCCCACCCGCCGTACTTCGCCGGATTCACTTTCCGAAGCCCTACCAGGACTGCGACTGCTTTCGGCATGGTCATTCTCCTCGCAACGCGGTGTCATCGATCTCCGGCGCAAGCGTCCCCCTCCGCGCCGCCCTACTCGAGCAGGTTCTTCGCAATCCTGTCCGCGGGGGTCGCCATGGGCCCGCCGAGGCCCTTGCTCAAGCCGCCGCCCGGCAGATCCAGGCCGGGGGGCGTGTCCAGGTACAACGCCATCGCCGTCCGCCCCACGTCCACCAGCGCGTCGCGGCGCTCGTCGCTCATGTCGAACTCGGTGGTGCCGTAGCCGGCCGCCGGCATACGCGCGACGAGGCTGGCGTACTCGTCGATCACCATCTTGTCGTGCGCCGTCGTGGCCGTGTTCGCGAGCCGCTGCAAGCGCTGGACGGTCCTGAGTTCCCCGGGTTTGATGTCGACGTTCACGAAGACGCCCTTGCTCCTCGCCGCGGGAACGGGCAGACGCTCGTCGATCAGCAGGCCGAGGACCTGACTTCCCGTCTTCGGCCCCATGAGCCGAGCCACCTGCGGCTCGTCCGAGATGAAGAGCTCGATTGGGAAATTGGACAGCACGCCGCCGTCCACGATCGCGTGATCTGCGAGGTCTCGGCCCAGGTACTGGCCCCACGCCGGTTGCCAGACGACCTCGTCCCAGACGAACGGAATGCTCATGGACATCCGCACGGCCCAGACCACGGGGCAGTCGGGCGCCGTGCGGTGGTTCAGCACAAGCAGCCGGGCGTCGGTCGTATCCGCGGCAACAACCGACAGCTCCACCCGCGTCGCCGCGAAGAACTGCGCGAGCGTCATCCCGCTGAAGCCGCGCCGCCCGCCCTGCCATGGGCCCGAGTCGAGCTTGCTGCTCAGCCACGTGACGAACCGGTCGGCCGCATACCAGCCTCCCCGCTCGATCAGCGCGAGGAAGTTCCGGGTACTTTTGTGGTCCGCAAAGGCCCTGGCCAGCTTCTTATCGATGGACTTCTCCAGGAAACCAGGGATGAACGTGAAGTCGACCGCCTGCAGGAATCGCAGGAACGACGATTGCGTGATCTCCTCCTCGGTGAACGGGTGCGGCTGGCCCATGAAGCCGACGAACACCGATTGGCCGTCCTCCTGCTCCGTGAGGGCCGCGAGCATCTCGTCCGGGGTGTAGCCTGCCGCCAGCAGCGCCGCCGTGATCGCCCCGGCGGAAGTCCCCAGCAAACGGTCGAACGTATGGCCGCGCCTGAAGAACTCCTCGCACGCTCCCACGAAGACCATGCCCTTCGCGCCGCCCCCTTCGAACACCAGGTCGTACTTCATGTCGAGGCCTCCACAATGAACTCTGTTGTGCGCCGTCCGAACGGACCCTTCCGACGGCCCGGTGCCGCCAGCGATGGTCTAATGGTGTGCTGCAACCGCCGATCGGCGTCTCTTCACGCCACCGCTCCGAACGCCGGTCCCGCGTTGGCAGGCGTCTCCGAGACTCCCGCGACCGGCCTGGCGGCTGTCAGCACTTTCGTGACTGTCTTTCCCCCTTGCGGCGTGATCTCCAGCACGAGCGCGCTGTTGCGCGGGGCCTTTCCGCCGCTGCCCTCGTGCACCAGCCGGTCGAACACGGCGAAGAAGGCATTCTCGCGGAACTCGTTCAGGTCGTCGGACATCTGCACGAATTCCCTGACCTGCCCGTTCAGGTCGTCCGCCGACACACCCTCCAGTTCGTCGCGCAACCCGTCGATGGTCGCGTCCAGCCGGACGAGGCGGTTCAGGAACGTGTTCTCGACGTTGTAGAGGGTAATCAGGACCTGCTTGTGAACGTTCTGCAACCTGACTCTTTGCGCGGGTCCCTTGGTGAACCACGCCGGCAGCGTCACCAGGACCTCGCTCTGGGCAAACCCGGCGAACCCGAGGCGCACGAAGCTCCCGAACAACGCCGGATCCAGGTAGGCGAAGCCGAGCAAGGCCATGCCGTCGACAACGCGCATGGACGTATACCGTGCCGCGATGTGGCTGCGCATGGTCTCCATGGCGAGCCTGCGCAGGTTCTCCCGGTTCTCGCCGTCCGCCAACTGGAAGGCGGCCGACACCGCGTCGCTGTCGTACCGGACGACGTATTTCGCGCTGACCTTTCCAAGTCCCTTGGGAAACTGCGTGCGCAGTGAATCCAGGAAGCCCGCGGTGTCGGGCAGGATGCCCACGAGGGCCGCCAGGTCGAGGATCTGGCGCATTTCATCAGGCTTGGTCCTGTCGTCTTCCCTGAGGAGATCGTACTGCACCGACATCTTCGGCAGCGTGCGGATCAGGTACTCGCGGGACCCTTCCGGCTGGAGGGCCTTGGCGATGGTGGCGAACAGGAACGTGGACGCCGTCAACTCGCCGCCGTGCCTGCGCCGCTCCTCGATCTGCGTCCTGGTGGTGTAAATGTGCAGCAGCCCGCCGTCGTGGGCCTCCAACGCCTCTTCGGTGTTCTGCAGGACCTGGGTCAGGCCGCCGATGGCGAATCCGAACAGGTTGATCTGTGTCTGGGTGCTGGTCGAGATCGCGTGCGTGAAGACGCCCCTGTGGATCCGCACGATGCTCGAGTTGTAGTGCGCCAGCAGGTCCGCGAAATCGCCCCCGGCCGCCAGCCTGGCCAGCCGGCTGCCCTCTTCCGAGCTGACGTCCACCTCGACGTCCAGTAACGCCGTTCGCGCGCTGGCGCGGCCGTATGCGAAGTGAAGCTGCGCGCTGAAGCTGCGTGTGGCGACCTCTTTCAGCTTGTCGAAGTACTTCTCCTTGAAGGCATCCACCTGGTCGATCGCCGCGTGCAGGTCCTTCAGCGCCTTTCCCACGTTGCTGGCGCGGATCTCGTCGAAGGTCCTGCCCAGAATCTGCTCGGCCAGCCCCTGCAGCTTCTCGTCGGCCAGGTCCTTCAGTTGCTTCGGGGTGGTGATGCCTCTCAGTTGCGACAACGCGCTGTCGAGCGGGAACGCGGCCTTGAAGGTCCCCACCACGTCGCGAATCTCCTTCGCCGCCCCGTCCTCGATGAACTCTCTGGTCTGCTGCACCAGCGTCGCGAATTCGGCGAACGCGGAATCGTCCATGAGGACGTCGTGAAGCCGGGGACCCGCCAGCCGGGTGATCAAGGCCCAGATCTCGTCGCCGGCAAGGTCCCTGAGGCCGTCGCGCGAACTCACCTTCGCCAGCACGTTCAGCGTCGTCATGAGCTGCGGAATCCTGCCCAGGCAGTCTTCGTAGAGCTGGATGATGCGGGTGTCGATGCTGTTGTAGACATCCACCACGTGCAGCATCCTGGTCAGGAACTCGTCCAGGGTCGCATTCGTGAGGGCCTTGCCGAGCAGTTTCTGACTGAGGTCGTGAATCGTCCCCTTGAGCACCCTGCCGGCGGCTTTTTCGAGCTCCTCCACGCTGGTGTACGTCCGCGCCTTCCCGAACAGCTTCAGTGCGCGCTCGGCGGGCGCTCCGAGCACCTTCACCAGGAACTCGTCGGCGGTGTCCGGTAGTCCCTTCAAGTGGAGCTTCGCGTCCACTCCGAAGTCGGTCGCAAAGTTGAACTGGGACTCGCGGCTCTTGCGGACAACGTAACGGACGAAATTAGGGCGGCTTCCGGCGCGGGCCTCCAGTTCGAACTCGCCAGCCAGGCTGTAGGCGGCGCTGAGACCGGCCGACAGCTTGAGCGCGTAGTCGAGATCGAGGTTCAGCTTCCCGATCTCGATGTCCTTGCTGCCCGTCAGTGAATACCCGTAGCTCACCTGGCCGGTCAGGTTCAGGTAGCCGGCAAACGTCGCGACCACGACTTCGCCCGGTTCCGGGATCTCCTCCACCGTGTCGATCTGCTGTGGCAGACGCACGCCTCCGAAAAGCTCCTGCAAGACCTTCTTCGCCGGCATGGCCGCGGAGACGATTTTGAGCCTCTCATAGGCGATGCCGCCGCCTGCCGTCACGCCGAAGGTCGCTTTCAGCGGGCCGATCGGCGCGCTCCCTTTGGCCGACGCGTCCGCCTTGCCCTGCAGCAGCAGCCTCACCACGTACTCAGACGCTCCCGGCTGCAGGTCCCGCGTCGTACCCGGCTCCACCTGCGAGTCGGGCCAGATGAGCTGAATCTGGTGAACGGCTTCGGCGCCGGCCGATACCCCGATCTTCAGCGTGTTGGCACGCCCGAGCACGAGGGCTGTTTCCGTGCCCAGGCTGACCTTCAGGTCGGCGACCCGATCCACGGTGCGATCGAAAGGTTCGCCGCTGGCGACCAGCTCCCGCCAGGCGTCCTGGTCGCTTCCAACCTCCAATTGCCCGTCGCCACTGAGGAACGAACGCTTGAACGTGCCCGAAGAAATTGGGAAACGCAGCATCGTTTATCTCCTGTCAACGCTGCCGGGTCGTGCGGGGCGGCGTCGCGGTTACCTGCCACGACAGTATGCCAGCGCCGGCGCTCTCGATGCGGCCGTCACAAGCGCATGAGCGCCAGTGAACGCAGCCTGCGGGCCGGACGGCCGTGGATTCGCGGTCCCCCTGACCGGCCTCCAGTGCCGGACTGGCTCTACCAGAGAGAGAGAAATGCGGTGGACACGCGCAAGATAGCACAACGCCCGCGCGCGGGGTGAAGGAATCCGGACACAAGATGGAGCTCGCGCGACGGCCGTCCGACCCGGCCGCGACCACGGGGAACGACAGCGAGACGATGCAGGAGACGAGCGTGGATGCCTCGTCGAAGCCGTGCGGCACCGACCAGCGTCCACCGCCTGCGTACCCGCGCTCGCGCCTGCCTCCGGCACCCGATCAGGCGACGCGCTTCTCCACGTACTCGCGGGCCGCGCGAATGTCGGCCACGCGCTGGCTGCCGGCTTCGCGTTCGATGCACAGGTCGCCCTTGAAACCCGCCGCGTCAAGCGCACTGAAGAAGCCCTTCCAGTCGACCTGCCCCGTGCCGAGCCGCACTTCCTCGCCCCACGCGCCGGGGGTCTTCGTGCGAGTGGCGTCTTTCAGGTGGCACTGTTTCACCCACGGGCCGAGCGTGCGCAGCGCGGCCACCGGGTCTCCCTTGTCGTAGAGGATCATGTTGGCCGGATCGAAGTTCACGCCCACGTTCGCGCGGTCGAGCGTCTTCAGAAACGCCGCCAGCGTGGCCGCCTCCTCCTGGCCGGTCTCGAGTCCTACGGCCATCTTCTTCGCGGCGAAGAGGTCGGCGATCTGGCGCAGCCGCGCCAGCAGCTTCGCGAACGAGGGGTCGCTCTCCTCGTGCGGCAGGAAGCCCGCATGGAAGGTCACCAGCTTGAGGCCCATTCGCTGGGCAAGTTCGGCGTCGGCCTGAATGTGGGTCCACGTCTCGGGCCACGTCGCGTCGGGCACCACGCCGCCGGTCTTCTTGATGCTCTCGAGCGTCGTGTAGTCCTCGCCGACCGTGCTGATCATGCCAGACGTGCACGTCACGCCCCGCTTCGCGCACCGGGCGACGAAGTCGGTCCAGGCGCCTTTCGCGTTCTCCCGGATCGGGTCGAGGGCGATCTGCGTCCTCGTCAATCCCGTCGCGGCGAGCGTCGTGAAGAGATCGTCGGCCGACGAGGGTTGCAGGGACCAGCTGCAGACGCCGAGCCGGTCGGCGAGACCGGCCGGGGCAACGGCCCCGACCACGCGCGTGCCGAACGCGGTCCCAATCGCGCCGGCAAGCGAAACCTTTAGAAAGTCACGGCGAGTGGCTTCGTTGACCATGAGCGAGCGTATCCGGGGTCAGGTCCAACATTCCAGCGTTTTGTTGCGTGCCGGGGGCAGGGCTTGGTCACGCCTGCCGTCTTCCAGGTCGATCCGATCGGCGCTTGCTTCAGGCACACCGTCGATCCGGTCTTCAACCTGCTCGTGCCCCGGTAGCGGCGCGCGGCGTCAGGCCGACCGGCTCAGTGCTTCATGCCGCCCATCTGCTTCATCATGGGGCACGTCGCCATGGCGCCCTTCCCGGCGCCGGCCTGCATGTGCTCCATCATGTGGCCCAACGTGCCCTGCTCCATCTTCATCATGCCGTCCCGCACCGTCCGGCGCTGGGCGACCATTTCGTTGACGACGGCCGCTGTGGCACCCGCCTTCTCCGTGCCCGACGCGGCATTCATCTTCGCGACGAGATCGTCGAGCCGCCCGTCGGCGGCCTGCAGCTCCGCCGTCATCTTCTCGTGGTCCGCCATCATGGCCTGACACCTGGCGCTCATGTCCGCGCCCATGCCAGCCTGGGCCTTCGTCTTCGCCGTGGCGGCCTGCCCGGTGCCCTCGCCATCTGTCCAGCGGCGCCTGGTCCCGCCGACATCACCACAGCCGCGCAAGCCGCCACGATTCCTGTAACCAGTCTAGCGAGTCTCATGGTTGTCTCCCTGCAGTCGGGTATCGGCCCGGCCGCGAGAGCGGTGCTGTTCAATTCCGCACAGGCTCGATGGAGGAGACGGTTCACAATCGGGGTTGGAGGAGTTAATGGGAGACAAAGGGCAGAAGGACAAGGACAAAGGTCAGAAGCAGCACGCCGCGAAAGACAAGCAGGAGGAAAAGAAGAAGCTGGAGAGGCAGCCGAAGCGAACCTCATAGCTCCACAGGCGGTCGGTGAGCGTCCCCTGAGATTCACCGCCGGGGGTTCCGCGTCGCGGCAGCGATGGCGCCGCCGAGCCAGCCGGCGCCCACGGTCAGCGCGAACGTCGCGATCGTCCGAACGCTAATCGTGCGGGCCATCAGTGACCCCATTGCCGCAACCAGCAGTCCGATGAGCAACCCATGGAGCTGATGGGAGCGCTGGATTTTCCGGACCGCCCAGGCTGACGCGGGCACCGTCAGGAGAATCTGGAGGACCCACCAGGACGAACGACTCAGGTGCTCAGCAAACTGCGCAATGCGAGTCTGATCCGGCGCCCCCCTGACCTCGAACGCCAGCGTGAACGCATAGCCCGTCACCACGAGCGTGATGACCAGAAGCACCGCCACACAGGTGCCGATGCCGGCGACGAGGATGCGACCCCATTTCATAAACACGCTCCTTCGGCCATGACGGCAGACGGACAATAACAGAACGCCATCACCATCGTTACCCGCTCGAAAGCGGGGCTCGAGTTGCCGCGGGACTTTGCCCTTGACAACACCGCCGCCGGGGCGCACTGTAGGCATCACCGACTAAATTGGTGCGTGAAACCATATGCCCCCAACTGGTCTCGGCACGCTCGCGCACATCGTCGTCCTGATGATGGAGAACCGATCGTTCGATCACATGCTGGGCGCGCTGAAGGCGCAGGACCCCAGGATCGACGGGCTCACGGGCAACGAGTCGAACCCGGACACGACGGGAAGGCCCGCGCCGGTGAAAGCGCAGGCGGCCTATCAGGGACAACTCGACCCGGACCCGGGCCACCAGTTCCCTGACGTCGATCTCCAGCTCTTCAACGGCAACATGGCCCCGGACCGCGCGGCAACGATGCAGGGTTTCGTCACGAGCTACTTCGGCGAACGCCACGACGTGAAGCACTCCCGGCAGATCATGTACTACTACAAGCCGGAAAAGCTGCCGGTCCTCACGACGCTCGCCCGCGAGTTCGCGCTCTTCAACGGCTGGTTCTCGTCCATCCCCGGCCCCACGCTGTGCAACCGCGCGTTCGCGCACTACGGCAGCTCGTTCGGCCACGTGGGCATGGACATCTTCTACCCGAACTCGCGGTTCAAGAGCATCTACCAGCGGCTGGACGCGGCGGGCAAGACGGCGAAGATCTACTACTTCGACACGAAGAGCTCGACGATGGAGGTCGTGAACCTGCTGCAGCACCAGCCGCAGTTCTTCGGCGACTACGCGCAGTTCGTGGCCGACTGCGCCGCGGGTACGCTGCCCGACTACTCCTTCGTCGAGCCCAACTACAGCGACCACGACGGCGACGCGGGCGCCCTGCTGGCGTCGGACCAGCACCCCGATCACGACGTCCGCGAGGGCGAGCGCTTCATCGCGTCCATCTACAACGCGATCAAGGGCAACGCGGCCCTCTGGGCATCGACGGCGCTGCTCATCACCTACGACGAGCACGGCGGCATCTACGATCACGTGACGCCGCCGGCCTGCACGCCGGACGGGTTCGTGGCGCAGCCGTCCGCCACGAAGACGGGCAAGCCGTTCCACTTCGACCGGCTGGGTGTTCGGGTGCCGGCGATCCTCGTCTCGCCCTGGATTCCGAAAGCGACGGTCGTGCCGGGCGCGGGAGAAGCAGGCGGTCGGGTGTTCGAACACGCCTCGATTCCCGCCACGGTCACCGGGCACTTCATCGGCAGTTATGACGAACGATCGGTCCGCGAAAAGCAGGCCGAGACGTTTCTCGACCTCCTCACGCTCAATCAGATGCGGACGGACACGCCCGATTTCATCCTGGACTGAGGTGCGACGTGGCGAAGGTTCGTGTTCCCAGGACTCCGAAGAAGGCGTTCGACACGTCGCGCCGGCCCTCGTCTCTGTTGCTCGGCCAGATCGAGCACCTCGAGTGGGCCGTGCTCCCCGCCGCCCAGCGCAAGCCGGACCAGCTGCCGGCGCGGAAGGTGAAGAGCGAGGCGCAGGCCGCGGAGAGGGTCGCGCAGCTCACGAAGATGGTGCGCGAGGCCGCCGCCGCCGAAGCCGCGCGCGCGGCCGCGCCAGGAACGGCGCGGGCCGCCGTCCCGCCAGCGCCGGTGATCCTGCCGCCGCTCCCGAAAACCGGGGCGCGGCAGAAACGCCCTCCCGCGAAGGGCACGCGCAAGACCACCCGGAGCGCCCGGAGCCGGCGCTCCCGCAGGTGAGGCGATGAGCGCGCGGGCCTGCACGTTGCTGGCGATCGCGCTGGCCCTGGCGGCCGGGCCGGCGCGCGCGCAGGA
>Ga0209254_10003823_pt1 | contig 13746 bp, 7 predicted proteins | sample FrelakmetDIP11DI_FD_187148 | JGI IMG/M metagenome (GOLD analysis project Ga0209254, IMG submission 187148) | Freshwater lake sediment microbial communities from the University of Notre Dame, USA, for methane emissions studies - DIP11 DI (SPAdes)... | ecosystem: Environmental > Aquatic >...
CGTCGAGCGCGTGTCGCGCGGATCGGACGTCGTGAAGCCGATCTGGTTGTTGATGACGATATGCACCGTGCCGCCGGTGCCATAGCCGCGGGTCTGGGCGAGGTTGAGCGTTTCCATGACCACGCCCTGCCCGGCGAAGGCCGCATCGCCGTGCACCAGCACGGGCAGCACCTTGTCACCCTGCTCGTCGGCTCTACGCTCCTGGCGCGCGCGCACCGAGCCCTCGACCACCGGGTTGACGATCTCGAGGTGCGAGGGGTTGAACGCCAGTGACAGGTGCACAGGTCCGCCCGGCGTCGAGATGTCGCTGGAAAATCCCATGTGGTACTTCACGTCGCCTGCCGGCAGGTCGGAGCCAGACTTGCCCTCGAACTCGGCGAACAGTTCCTTCGGCATCTTGCCGAGGGTGTTCACGAGGACGTTGAGCCGCCCGCGGTGCGCCATGCCGATGACGATCTCTTCCACCCCGGCGGCACCGGCGCGCTGGATCAGCTCGTCCATCGACGCGATGAAGGTCTCGCCGCCTTCGAGCGAGAAGCGCTTCTGGCCAACGTACTTGGTGTGCAGGTAGCGCTCCAGCCCTTCGGCGGCAGTTACGCGCTCGAGGATGTGAACCTTCTGCTCGGCCGTGAAGCTCGGTGTCGAGCGTGTCGACTCCAGGCGCTGCTGGATCCAGCGCTTCTGTGCCGGATCGGAGATGTACATGTACTCGGCGCCGACGTTGCCGCAATAGGTCTGGCGCAGCGCCGTGACGATCTCGCGCAGCGTCATCTGCTCCTGCCCGAAGTACGTGTTGGACGCCGAGAAAACCGTGTCCATGTCGGCTTCGGTCAGGTCATAGAACCCCGGCTCGAGTTCGGGAATCGCCGGCCGCTCCTGGCGCTGCAGCGGATCGAGGTTGGCCCAGCGATTGCCGAGGAAGCGGTAGGCCGCGATGATCGACTGGACGTGGACCTGCTTGCGTGCAACCGACAGGTCGGTCGGCGCCACCTTCGGCTGGAAGGCGCCCGCCTTGGCGCGCTGCGCAAAGGATTCGACGATCGGCGCATGCGCGACATCGCGCGAGCTGGCCGAGCCATCGGCGGCCGGCACCAGCTGCATCTGGTCGAAATAGGCGCGCCACTTGTCGGGCACGGAGCCCGGGTTGTCGAGATAGCGCTCGTAGAGCTCCTCGACGTACGGCGCATTGCCGCCAAACAGGTACGAGTTGACCTGGAACTGTCGCATCATCGCCTTCACCTTTCAGAACGAGTTTCTCGTTGAAGATGCCCGGCGTGGCGGTCGCGAAGCCTCCTGCGCCGGCGACAACCCGCTCCGGATTCCGGTGCGGTTGCCGAGAGCACCGGCAGCAATCAGAGGGACCACCGGCGGCAAGCGCGGGATGCTACCACTGCGCGAGCCGATTTCATCCCGGTGTGGCGCACATGCTGCGTCGGCTCAGGCGACGAGCGTACGACCCCGCCCGGGAATACACTCCCGCGCACCACAAAACTCGCCGCCAAGACGGACGAGGAGGAGACACGTGCAAGCGACGGACATCCGTCGTCCCGACTACTTTCATCGAGTCGTGGACTGCCAGTGGGCGTGCCCGGCGCACACCCCGGTTCCCGAGTACATCCGACTGATCGCAAGCGGGCGTTACACCGACGCCTACATGCTCAATTGGCAGTCGAATGTCTTTCCCGGCATCCTCGGACGAACCTGTGACCGGCCCTGCGAGCCGGCCTGCCGCCGCGGGCGCGTCGAGGAGAACCAGGTGGCGCGGCCCGAGCCCGTGGCGATCTGCCGACTGAAACGCGTCGCGGCGGACCTGAAGGGCGACATCCAGCGCCGGCTGCCGAAACGGGCTGCGCGAAGGAACGGCAAGCGCATTGCATGCGTCGGTGCCGGCCCGGCCTCGCTGACCGTGGCCCGCGACCTTGCCCCTCTTGGCTACGAGGTCATCGTCTTCGACCAGGACCCGAAGGCTGGCGGCATGATCCGAACGCAGATTCCGCGCTTCCGCCTGCCGGAAGAAGTCATCGACGAAGAAACCGGCTACGTGCTCGGGCTCGGCGTCGAGTTCCGCGGTGGCGTGCGCATCGATTCGATGAAGGCGCTGCTGAAGGAAGGGTACGACGCCATCTTCGTCGGCTCGGGCGCGCCGCGGGGGCGCGACATCGACATACCGGGCCGCCGTGAAGCCGCCGCGCATATCCATATTGGCATCGACTGGCTGTCGTCCGTCTCGTTCGGTCACGTGACCAAAGCAGGCAAACGCGTCATCGTCCTCGGCGGCGGCAACACCGCGATGGACTGCTGCCGGACCGCGCGCCGGCTGGGTGGCGAGGACGTCAAGGTCATCGTGCGTTCCGGCTTCGAGGAAATGAAGGCCTCGCCCTGGGAGAAGGAGGACGCGCAGCACGAAGGCATACCGATCCTCAATTTCCTGGTGCCCAAGGCATTCCTGCACGTCAGCGGCCGCCTGACGGGCATGACCTTTAGCAAGGTGAAGGCCGTCTACGACGAACGCGGCCGGCGCTCGCTGGTGCCGACCGGTGAACCGGACCAGACCTTTGCGTGCGACGAAGTCCTGGTCGCGGTGGGGCAGGAAAACGCCTTCCCCTGGATCGAGCGCGATGCGGGGATCCGGTTCGACGACAGCGGCATGCCGGTGCTCGACGCCACCACGCTGCAGTCGTCGCTGCCGAGCGTCTTCTTCGGCGGCGACGCGGCGCTCGGGCCCAAGAACATCATCTGGGCCGTCGCGCAGGGCCACGATGCGGCCGTGTCGATTGACAAGTTCCTGCACGGCGAGGACGTGCACCAGCGCCCTGCCCCGGGCGTGACGCTCGTGTCGCAGAAAATGGGCATTCACGAATGGAGCTATGACAACGAAGTCGCACCCGACACGCGCTTCAAGGTGCCCTGGCGCGATGTCAGTCAGGCGCTGCGCAGCATCAAGGTCGAAGTCGAACTCGGATTCGACGCCGCCACGGCGTGGAAGGAGGCCCAGCGCTGCCTCAACTGCGACGTGCAGACCGTATTCAGCGCGGCGCAGTGCATAGAGTGCGACGCCTGCGTCGACGTTTGCCCGACCGATTGCATCAACTTCGTTGCGAATGGCGAAGAGACGGAACTCCGAGGCCGACTGCGAGCGCCGGCGCACCACCGCGACCAGGCCCTGTATGTCTCGGGCGAGCTGAAGACCGGCCGCGTCATGGTGAAGGACGAGGATGTCTGCCTGCACTGCGGACTGTGCGCCGAGCGGTGCCCCACCGGCGCGTGGGACATGCAGCGTTTCCGGCTCGACGTGACGCATGCCGGACGCGGATGCCGCGTAAAGCACAAGGAGGCCGCCTGATGAACGTTCCGAAGGACGGGCGACCCCGGACCGAGGGCGCGGCGCACGCCGCTCGCCCCGCGCAGATCTCCGCCGTCAACGACTTTGTCGTCAAGTTTGCCAACGTCAATGGCTCCGGATCGGCCTCGGCCAACGAGCTGTTCGCCCGCAGCATCCTGCGCATGGGTGTTCCGGTGTCGCCGCGCAACATCTTTCCGTCGAACATCCAGGGCTTGCCGACCTGGTACGAGGTTCGGGTCACGGAACAGGGGCACCTCGGGCGGCGCGGTGGCGTCGACCTGATGGTGGCGATGAACCCGCAGACCTGGGACCGCGACCTCAAGGAAATCGAACCCGGCGGCTACCTGCTGTACGACTCGACCCGTCCGACGCCGCCGAGCCGCCTGCGGGACGACATCACCGTCTTGCCGGTGCCGCTCACCGAGATCGCTGCCGCAAAGTTCGCCGATCCCAAGGAACGCCAGCTGCTGAAGAACATCATGTACGTCGGCGTGCTGGCGGCCACACTCGGCATCGAGCCGGAGGTCATCGCCCAGCTGCTCGGCGAGCAGTACAAGGGCAAGGACCGGCTGGTCAAGCCCAACCTCGATGCGTTCATGACGGGCCTGCACTACGGCCGCGAGCACTTCGAGGACGCTACCCACCTGCGGATCGCGCGCAGCGACAAGGTCGGCGACCGGATCTTCGTCGAAGGGAATGCGGCGACCGCGCTCGGCTGCGTCTACGGCGGCGCCACCGTCTGCGCCTGGTACCCGATCACACCATCGACCTCGGTGGCCGAGGCGTTCCAGAAGTACTGCGCCAAGTATCGCGTCGACGCCGCCACCGGACGCAACAGGTACGCGGTGGTGCAGGCCGAGGACGAACTGGCGTCCATTGGCATGGTGATCGGCGCCGGCTGGAACGGCGCGCGGGCGTTCACGGCCACCTCGGGGCCGGGTGTATCCCTGATGACCGAGTTCATCGGCCTGGCGTACTTCGCCGAAGTGCCGGCGGTCATCATCAACGTGCAGCGCGGCGGACCGTCGACCGGCATGCCGACCCGAACGCAGCAGTCCGACCTGCTTGCCTGCGCCTACGCCTCGCACGGCGATACCAAGCATGTGCTGCTCTTTCCTGAAGACCCGCACGAGTGCTTCGAGTTCGCTGCCGCCGCGCTCGACCTGGCCGAGCGCCTGCAGACGCCGGTGTTCCTGATGACCGATCTTGATATCGGCATGAACCATCGCCTGTGCCGGCCGTTCAAGTGGGACGACAGCCGCCGCTACGACCGCGGCAAGGTGATGGACACCGCCACGCTCGAGTCCGGCGCCGACTTCGGCCGCTATCTCGACGTCGACGGCGACGGCATTCCCTACCGGACACTGCCGGGCTCGCACGCGACGCGCGGCGCGTACTTCACGCGCGGATCGACCAAGGACGCCTACGCGCGCTATTCCGAGGTTGGCACCGACTACGTCTACAACATGGAGCGTCTGCTGCGGAAGTTCGACACCGCCAGGGCGCTGGTGCCGCAGCCGATCATCGGCCGCGCGCAGGGCAAGGCCGCCGCTGGCGTCATCTACTACGGGTCCACCAGCCCGGCGATGGCCGAAGCACTCGCCCTGCTGCGGGCGCAGGACGTGCAGCTCGACCACCTGCGCGTGCGCGCCTTTCCGTTCCCGGAGTCCGTCGCAGACTTCATCGCCCGCCACGAGACGGTATTCGTCGTCGAGCAGAACCGCGATGCGCAGCTGCGCACGCTGCTGGTCAACGAGCTCGGGATCGACCCCGCCCGGCTTGTACCCGTCCTGCACTACGACGGCACGCCGATCACGGCGCGCTTCATCGTCAACGCGGTTGCGGAGCGCATGCAAGCGCGCAACGTGCGTGCACTCAAACCCGGTATGGCGGCCTGAGGAGACCCCGATGACCTACCTCGCCAAACCGCGGCTGCACCACCCGGACCTGCCGACCAACACCCTCGGATACACGCGGCGCGACTACGAAGGCAAGATCTCGACGCTGTGTGCCGGATGCGGCCACGACTCGATCTCGGCGGCGATCATCCAGGCGTGCTGGGAACTGTCGATCGAACCGCACCGCGTGGCCAAGCTGTCGGGCATAGGCTGCTCTTCGAAGACGCCGGACTACTTCCTGGGCAACTCGCACGGTTTCAATTCGGTCCACGGTCGCATGCCGTCGGTCATGACCGGCGCGAATCTCGCCAACCGTGACCTCATCTACCTGGGCGTGTCGGGCGATGGCGATTCGGCATCGATCGGCCTCGGCCAGTTCGCGCACCTGATCCGGCGCGGCGTCAACATGACCTATATCTGCGAGAACAACGGGGTCTACGGGCTGACCAAGGGCCAGTTCTCCGCCACCGCCGACCGCGGCTCGAAGTCCAAGCGCGGGGCGGTCAACCGCGACGCCCCGATCGACATGGTGTCACTGGCACTGCAGCTCGGCATCACCTACGTCGCGCGCAGCTTCTCCGGCGACAAGGACCAGCTCGTGCCGCTGATCAAGGGCGCGCTCAGCCACCGCGGTGCCGCGCTGCTCGACGTCATCAGCCCGTGCGTCGCGTTCAACAACCATGTCGGCAGCACCAAGAGCTACGACTATGTGCGCGAGCACAACGATGCCGTCAACCGTCTCGACTTCATGCCGCGCCGCGAAGGCATCGTGGCCTCGTACGAACCCGGCGAGGTCATCGAGATCACTCAGCACGACGGCAGCCGGCTGCGCCTGCGCAAGCTCACGGACGGCTTCGATCCGGGTGACGCACTGGCGGCGATCACCCATATCCACCAGCACCACGCGCGCGGCGAGATCGTCACCGGATTGCTGTACGTCGACCCGTCGGCCGACGACCTGCACGAACACCTGAACACGGTGCCCACGCCGCTGAACCGGCTGACCGAGTCGGACCTCTGCCCGGGGTCTGCTGCGCTCGAACGGCTCAACGCCGATCTCGCCTGAGCGCAGTCCGCGCCGCGCGATTCCGGGCCTGGCGCCCCTCCCTCGGTCGCAGGCCGCCAACGGGGCGCCCCCCCGTTGCCCCAGATCAATGCCTCTGGCGCATTCAGGGCAGATGCTCTCGCTTACGTGAGGCCTTCTGCCTCATCGCCCGCGGCAACCTCGCTCAGACGAGGCCGCGGGATCACGCGGCGCACAGGAGAGCACCATGGCGCAGGCGAACGGCGCGCAGGGATACGAAATCCTTGCACGTGAGGACTACTCGGACGTCACCTACATGCTGGAGGTGGCCCACCCAATGATGGCGAAGGCCGCCAAGCCCGGCCAGTTCGTCATCGTCATGGAGCACGAGCACGGCGAGCGCATTCCGCTCACTATCGCCGACTTCGACCGCGAGCGCGGCACGATCACGCTGGTCATCCAGGCCGTCGGCAAGACCACCAAAGAGATGCAGGCCGGCTGCAAGGTCGGCACGCGGCTTTTCGCGATGGTCGGCCCGATGGGTATCCCGAGCCACATCGGAGCCGCGAAGAAGGTGATCTGCGTCGGCGGCGGGCTCGGCGTGGCACCGGTCTACCCGCAGGCGCGCGCCTACAAGGAGAGCGGCGCCTACGTCATCGGCGTGGTCGGCTTCCGCAACAAGGACCTGATGTTCTGGCAGGACAAGTTCGCCGCGGTCTGCGACGAGCTGATCGTCTGCACCGACGACGGTTCCGCCGGCATCAAGGGCCTGGTCACCGAAGGGATCAAGCAGGCCGTTGCCAAACACTCCGACATCGACGAGGTCGTCGCGATCGGCCCGCCAATCATGATGAAGGGCTGCTCGGAGGCCACGCGGGCGCACGGCATCAAGACGATGGTGAGCCTGAATCCGGTCATGGTGGACGGTACCGGCATGTGCGGTGGCTGCCGCGTCAAGGTCGGCGACCAGGTCAAGTTCGCGTGCGTCGACGGTCCCGACTTCGACGGTCACCAGGTCGATTTCGACGACCTGATGTCGCGGCTGGTGCGCTACAAGCGCGCGGAGCACGACGCCATGGAACGCTGGCAGGAGTCGTGCCGGATCCGGGCCGACAAGGTGGTCGACCTGAAGACTGCGGTTCTCGGCACCGAAGCGGACGTGCCGATAGACCTCCAGCCCAGCACCGACGGCTGACCGAGGAGCCGATCCCATGGCCACCGCAAAGAAGAAGACGATCCGCACGATTCCGCAGGAGCGGACGCCGATGCCGGAGCAGGATCCGCAGGTGCGGGCCCGCAACTTCGAGGAGGTGGCCTGTGGCTACCGGCTCGAGGACGCGCTGCGCGAAGCCGAGCGCTGCCTGCACTGCCCCGATGAGCCGTGCGTTCGCGGCTGCCCGGTCAACATCGACATTCCGGCCTTCATCAAGAAGATCAGCGAGAAGCACTATCACGGCGCCTACGAGGTCATCACCGACACCAACCTGCTGCCTTCCGTCTGCGGCCGCGTCTGCCCGCAGGAGAACCAGTGCGAAGGCGTGTGCACGGTCGGCGAGACGCTCGAACCCGTGGCCATCGGTCGACTCGAACGCTTCGTCGGCGACATGGCCATCGCCGAGGGCTGGGAGAACATTCCCTACATCGAGCCTTCCGGATACCGGGTGGGCATCGTGGGAGCCGGTCCGGCCGGCATGGCGTGCGCGGCCGACATGGCCAAGGCCGGCTGCGAGGTCATCGTCTACGAGGCGTTCCACACGCCCGGCGGCGTGCTGAAGTACGGCATCCCGGACTTCCGGCTGCCCAACGACGTCATCGACGCCGAGATCCAGAAGCTGCGCAACCTCGGCGTGCGCTTCGAGTGCAACACACTGGTCGGCCGGCTCTTCACGATCGAGCAGATGGTGACCGAGATGGGCTTCCAGGCCGTGTTCATCGGCACGGGGGCGGGCTATCCGAGTTTCATGGGCATACCCGGCGAGTCGCTCAATGGCGTGCTGTCGGCCAATGAACTGCTCACACGCTGCAACCTGATGCGGGCGCGTGACTTCCCCAATTTCGACACGCCGCTGCAGCCCGGCAAGCATGTCGCCGTCATCGGCGCAGGCAATACGGCGATGGACGCGCTGCGCGTGTCGCTGCGGCTGGGCGCCGAGTCGGTCCACTGCATCTACCGCCGCTCGAAGAAGGAGGCGCCGGCACGCGTCGAGGAGATCCACCACGCGGAACAGGAGGGCGTGGACTTCAACTGGCTCACCAGCCCGGTCGAGATCCTCGGCGACAAGAACAACAACGTGCGCGCGTTGCGCTGCGTGAAGATGGAACTCGGCGAGCCCGACGACTCGGGGCGGCGCCGTCCGGTCGTCGTCCCCGGCAGCGAGTTCGAGTTCGAGGCCGACATGGTCGTTTTCGCCATCGGCACGAACGCCAACCCGATCCTCGGCCAGACGTCGAAGCTCAAGCTCAACAAGTGGGGCTACATCGCCACCGACGACAACCTGGCGACATCGATGGCAGGGGTCTGGGCGGGCGGCGACATCGTCACGGGCGCCGCCACCGTCATCCAGGCGATGGGCGCGGGTCGCAGGGCCGCACGCGCCATGAAGGCCTACCTTGGCCTGCGCGACAGCGATGCCGTCTACGACACCGGGGCCAGCGGGTCGCTCTTCGGCATCCCGCGCGAAGAGCACGGCTTTGCGCAGATCCGCGTTGCCCGCTAGCCACGTCTCGCCACCGGAACCCGAAAGCAAGGAAGAAGCATGAGCGCAGTCCTCGAACGCCCGTCGGCCAGGGACCAGGCCGGCACCAAGCCCGCGGTGAAGCTGCCCGAGCACATCGTTGAGGTCATCAGCGACTCCGGTGAAGGCGCCCAGCGCTGCGGCCAGGCGTTCGCCTCGATTGCCGCTCGCAGCGGCAACGGCATCTGGACCGTGGAGATCATTCCTGCCGAGATCCAGCCGCCGGCGCGCAGCGTGGCCGGCGCGAGCGGCATCCGCATCCGCGTGGGTTCAAAGCATGTCAACAATGGCGGCGACGAGACCGATCTCGTCGTTGCCTTCAACGAGCAGGTGCTGCTGGGGCGGGTGCGCGCCGGCGAGCTCAAGCAAGGTGCCACGATCCTGCTCGAGAACATCTGGGCCGAACACCGCGACCCGGCCGTCGTGAAGTCCTACACCGAGGCGGTGAAGGCACTGAAGGAGTCCGGCTTCCGCGTCATCGACCTGCCGCTCGAGAAGGAGTGCCGCTCGCTGATGAGCGACCCGCGTCGCGGCAAGAACATGTTCGTGCTGGGGGTGCTGGCGAGCATCTACAGTCTCGACCTGCAACTGGCGCGCGACCAGATTGCGCTGACCTTCGGCAAGAAGGACCAGAAGGTCATCGACTCCAATGTCAGGCTGATGGAAGCCGGCTTCGCGTGGGGCGAAGCCAATCTCGACTTCAAGTACGAGATACCGGCCGAGAAGGCCAGCGTGCCGCAGATCGTCGTCAACGGCAACACGGCGATCGCGCTCGGCGTCATCGCCTCGGGCATGGACATCTGCGCGATGTATCCGATCACGCCCGCGACGTCGGCCTCGCACTACCTGTCGGAGTGCTTCGAGAAGGTGGGCGGCATCGTGCACCAGGCCGAGGATGAGATCGCCGCCTGCGCCTTCGCGATCGGCGCTTCCTACGCCGGCCGCTGCGCGGTGACGATCACGTCCGGACCGGGCTATTCGCTGAAGCAGGAAGGCATCGGGCTGGCGGTGATGGCGGAGATCCCGCTCGTCGTTGTCAACGTGCAGCGCGGGGGCCCGAGCACCGGTCAGCCGACGAAAGTAGAACAGGCGGATCTGCTGACCTCGATCTACGGCAGCCACGGTGACGCACCCAAGGTCGTGCTCGCGGCGACCAGCATCGAGGACTGCTTCTACTCGATGATCACGGCGCGCAAGATCGCCGAAACCTTCAACATGGTGGTCGTCGTCCTGACCGACGCCAGCCTGGCAACCGCGCAGCAGCCGTTTGCCCGCCCGACGTTCAACGAGGAGTGGCTGGCGCCGCCGATCGACCAGTCGCCGTTGCCCGCGGGCGCCAAGCCCTATGACTGGGACAAGACCACGGGCATCGCGCGCCGGTTCTCGCCAGGACAGCCGAACGGCATGCACACCGTGACCGGTCTCGCGCACGACCGTGCGAGCAAGGTGGCGTACGACCCGATCATCAACGAGGAAGGCCTGCGCATGCGCAGCCTAAAGCTGGCGACGCTGCAGAAGACGCTGAAGACGCCGCCGGTGTTCGGCGACCCCGAAGGCGACCTGCTGGTGGTCGGCTGGGGCAGCACACAGGGCGTCATCGAGGAAGCGGTGCAACGCCTGCGCGACGAGGGGCTCAAGGTTTCCGCGCTGCAGATGCGCTTCATCCAGCCGATGCCTTCAGGCATCAAGGACATCCTGAAGCGGTTCAGGAAAGTGATGACAGTCGAAGGCACCTGGGCCGATCGTCCGCACGAAGACGAAATGATCGACGAAGAAAACCGTCGCTACGCGCCGCTGGCGATGATGCTGCGCGCGCGCACCCTCGTCGACGTCGACTGCTGGACGGAGGCGAAGGGCCAGCCGATCAAGCCGGGCCAGGTGGTCCAGGCTCTCCGCGCCAAGCTGGCCGAATAACCCGCAGCCAAGGAAACCTGCCGATGGGCTCCGCACTCAGCCAATTCATCATGAAGCTGCACGAGGAACACCGCAGCCTCGAGGACTACCAGGGCGGCATACCGCGGTGGTGCAGCGGCTGCGGCGACAACGCGATCCTCACCGCGGTTCAGCGCCTTTGCCGCGACGAGAACCTCGCTCCCGAGCGCACGGTGTTCGTGTCGGGGATCGGCTGCTCGAGCCGCTTCCCGCACTACATGAAGACCTACGGCTTCCACGGCATCCACGGCCGCGCGTTCCCGATCGCCCAGGGTGTGAAGATGGCTCGGCCGGATCTTGCGGTGTTCGTCAACACCGGTGATGGCGACTGCTGCTCGATCGGTGCGGCGCACTGGATCCACGCGATCCGGTACAACATGAACCTGACCGTGATCCTGCACGACAACCAGATCTATGGCCTGACGAAGAAGCAGGCGTCGCCCACCTCGCAGATCGGCACCAAGAGCAACACGACGCCGCGCGGCAGCGTGCTCGAAGCGATGAACCCGCTGACGGTCACCCTCGGCGTGCAGAACGCCTCGTTCGTCGCCCAGGGCGTCGACTGGATGCCCGAGGTGCTGTACGACATCATCGCCCGGGCCTACAGGCACCGTGGCTTCTCGTTCGTGCGCATCATCCAGCGCTGCCCCGAGTGGTTGCCGAAGACTTTCGAGGCGTGGGTGCACGATCCGGGCAAGACGCTCCTCCTCACGCATGCCAACGGCCTCACTCCGAGTGCCGAGACGGGCCGCATCTACAAGAACCAGCGCGAGCATGATCCACTGGACATCCACCAGGCGCGCGAGATCGCGTCGTCGGTGGACCCAATCCCGGTCGGCATCCTGTATCACAACCCCAGCGTGCCGTGCTACGAGGATCTGCGCGGTGCCGGGGCGCCCCGCACGGCGGAAGCGATCCACGCCGGGCTCGACCGGGAGTTCGACAAATTCACGATCTGGCCGGACGAGGCACGCGAACCGCGCGCTGCCTGACCCGACCCACCCATCGAGGTTCGCCGCCATGGACATGGCCGCCAAGTTCCAGGACCAGACGGTCTTTCACATGACCGGCAAGCGCGCGGGCGACGGGCTCGCGGAGCTCGCGCCCGGTCTTCGCCCTGCCCTCCTCGCGGCCTACCGGGACCTGACCCGGCTGCGCTACGACTATCCGGTCGTACTACTCGAGCGCGATGCAGGCAGTCAGTACGTCAAGTCGCTATCGACGATCATGGGCGAGGTCATCGCGGCCATCGCGCCGCGCGGCATCGAGGGCGAGCGCGTGCGCAAGCAGCTGCTGCGTCTTGAGCGCGAGATCCGCACTCTGTCAGCCAGCGGCACCCGCGGCTCGCTGAAGGACTTGTGGTTGCTGGCCGTGGACAAGGCCGCGGGCCGCGACGACAACGTCCGGATCACTCTGCGGGAGGCCGTCGCGTCGCTCGAAGACGATGGCGAGGTCATCGACTGCGACCGGACCCTGGCCGCGCGCTTCCTGGCGCGCGCCTGGCACAACGTCCACGCCGAGAAGGCGAACCAGTTTCGCAGCCAGGCCGATCGCCTGGTGCGCAGACTGTCGGACATCCTGCGTGCCGCCTTTGTGCATTCGCAGGCCGGCCAGCAGCCCGAGGCGCTGAAGTCGGGGTTCGGCTCGTTGCACGACTCGGTCTTCGACTTCGCTGCGATGTCGCGCCTCGTGGCGCGCAACGTGCCCCAGGACGAGCTGCCGCCGCTGCGGAGGCAGCGCATCGAGTGGGCGCTCGGAGTGCTCCGGAGCCAGCCGTTCTACCCCGATCCCGCCCGAGCCGGCGGCGAAGCAATGTACGGGTTCGTCTTCAGCGACTGCGCAACGGCGATCGAGGCGCACCGCACCCGCCTGCCAAAGCTGGTCGAGGTGGTGAAGGCGGTCGCCATCGCCGACCTCGAAGCCCGCGGCGGCTATGTCGAGGCCGACCACGACGCGTTCTTCGAACGCTTCGACGAGCATGCGCTGACGGCGGACGACCTTGCGCAGTTCCCCGACTATCTCGTCTGCATTCCGCCGGAGCGCAACGATGCGCCGGAAAATGCGATGCTGATGGAGATGCTGTCGGCCGGCATGCCTGTCAAGGTGCTGGTGCAGCACACCGACCTGCTGGAGGAAGCCGCGATCGGCCAGGGCCACTTCGCGTTCGGCATCCGCAGCGCACGGCTGGCGACGACGGCCATGGGGCTCGGCGGCATGTTCGTCCTCCAGTCTTCGGTCTCGAACCTATACGCCTTGCGCGATCGCGTGCGCCGCGGCATGAGCTGCCGCGGGCCAGCGCTGTTCAGCCTGTTCACCGGATCGCCGGTCGAAGCGAGCGACTTGGCGCCTTACCTGACCGCAGCGGCGGCGATGAAGTCACGTGCGTTCCCGGCGTTCACCTACGACGCGGACGCCGGCACCAACTGGGCCACGCGGTTCTCCTTCGAGAACAACCGTAATCCCGCGGAAGAATGGCCCGTCGAGGAATTTGCCTACGCCGACGACGACCTGCAGCGTGTGCAGGAACGGGTCAGCTTCACCTATGCCGACTTCGTGCTGTGCGACCGGCGCCACGCGCATCACTTCGCCGTGGTGCCGCGCGACCGCTGGACCACCGCGATGGTGCCAGTCGCGGACTGGCTGGCACTGCCGGAGAAGGAGGCCGCCGAACACGTCCCGTTCGTGCTGGCCGTCGATGAGGCGAACCGGCTGCACCGTGCGATCGTCGACTCGCGCCTGATGCAGGCGACACGGCGCTGCGTGCTGCTCTGGCACCGGCTGCAGGAGCACGGCGGCATCCACAATTCGCACGCC
>Ga0209254_10003824_pt1 | contig 13745 bp, 9 predicted proteins | sample FrelakmetDIP11DI_FD_187148 | JGI IMG/M metagenome (GOLD analysis project Ga0209254, IMG submission 187148) | Freshwater lake sediment microbial communities from the University of Notre Dame, USA, for methane emissions studies - DIP11 DI (SPAdes)... | ecosystem: Environmental > Aquatic >...
GGTCGTAGCGCGCGCCGCCCGGTCCTGCGCTCGAGCGACTTTGCCGGTTGGCCTCGTCGATTGCAGCGAAGGCCTCGTCGTAGGCGCCGGCCTTCTCCAGCGCCGCGCCGAGCACGTAGCCCAGGCTCGCCCGATCCGCGGACGACACCCCAGGGAGCACCAAGGCAGTCCGCAGCCGCTCGACCGTCGGTGCGTCCGGGCCTGTCGCGGTCCTGAGGCTGGCATGGCGCGCCAGGGCGACGTGGCAGCGCGGGTCGAGGGCCAGGACGCGCTCGTACAGGGCCAGCGCGTCCTCGCGCCGCCCCAGATCCTCCTGCAGGTTGGCGAGATTGAGCAACGCCGGCACGAATGTCGGGTTCAGCGACAGCGCAGCATGCAGCTCCGTGGCCGCGGCTTCATCTCGACGCAAGCAGTCTGAATAAATGACACCGCGGTTGAGGTGCGCTTCCTCGGGCTGCGACACCCCGCGGTCGAGTGCCTGCTGGTACGAGGCGAGCGCCGCGTCGAACCGGCCTGCCTTGCGCTGCAGGACCGCCAGGTTGAACCAGGTGTCGGGCAGGTCGGGCCAGCGCTCGAGCAATCGCTGGTAAGCGGCTTCGGCATCGTCAAGGCGACCCGCGCGCTCCAGTTGCAGCGCTTCCTGGCCCATGGCCTGCAGTTCACCGTCAACCGTCACGTGTTTTCCTCCCTCCCTGCATGGTAGTTCGCCCGCCGGATTGCAGACAAAAAAAAGCGGCGGCCCCTTGCGAGGCCGCCGCCAGTTTCGACTAGGTCAGGCGGGTATTAGAAACCGACCTGTGCGCGGATGAAGATCCAGCGGCCGAGCGCGTCGTAGGTCTGCGGGAACGTGTTGCCGTTACCCGTCGTACCGACGGCCGACGTGATGGGCGGATCCGAGTCCAGCACGTTGTTGACGCCGACCAGGACCGAGAACTTCTCCGTGATCGCCCAGTTGGCGGCCAGGTCGAAGTAGTTCGCGGCATCCAGCTCGTAATCGATCTGCACGGGGCTGCCGTCGAACTCCTCGACGCCGTCGAAGTAGCGCCAAGTGAGCGACAGGTCCACCGCCCACGGCGTGACCCAGCCGAGGCGTGCATGGTGACGCCATTGCGGGTTCGGCGTGCCGCAGGAACTCGAGTAGAGACCGGCGCAGTCGTAGGCGTCGACACCCGGACCCGGGACCGTGATCAGCTCGTCGAGATACGTGCCGGTCAGGTTGAAGTTCAACGAACCAAACGAGCCGATCTCGACGCCGCTGTAGTTGAGGTTCAGGTCATAGCCGGTGGTCTCGAGCGAACCGATGTTGATGTTGAGGTTCTCGACGAAACCGGCGGCGCGCCAGAGGTTGCCGTTGCCGTCGCGGTTGATGCGCGCGCAGGAGTCGGCGTCGCCCTGGAAGTAGCAGGCGTCCAACGTGTTGGCCGAGCCGAACGTCGAGATCGTGTCGGTGATCTCGATGTTGAAGTAGTCGACCGACATGGTCAGCTTCGGCAGGAAGCGCGGCTGCAGGATGATGCCGAACGTCACCGTCTCAGACTCTTCCGGGACCAGGTCGGGGTTGCCGCCCTGCAGGAAGTTGTACTGGCCCGCCGGGCTGTCGAGGGACGCGCCACGCAGCTGGGCGGCCGGAACGCCCGTCGCGAGGCACGCCGCATCCGAGGCCGCATTCGCGCCCCCCGCCAGGTCGGCGCCGCAAGGGTCGCCCGGCAAGTCGAACAGGTTGAAGCCCTGCGCGGTGAAGAGTTCCACCACGTTGGCTGCACGAACCGCCTTCTGGTAGCTGCCGCGGAACTTGACGTCCCGGATCGGGGCCCAGTCCATGCCGACCTTGTAGGTGTCGGTCGTGAGTGAGTCGTAATCGGAGTAGCGGTACGCGGCGTCGACCGACAGGCTGTCAACGCCCGTCAGGCCTTCGGCGATCGGGACGCGGACTTCGGTGAAGAGATCCGTGACCGACGTTTCGCCGCTGATGCCGATCGTCGCGCCACCCGTGCCCGACAACTGCGCTGACGACAGCAGGTCGTCGGTGTTGTTCTCGAGAGTATCCTTGCGGTATTCCGCGCCGAATGCCACCTGGACGCCCTCGGACGCCCATGGGCTCTTGACGCCGATGTTGGCCAGGTCGCCGGTGATGATGCCCTGGTAGATCGTCTGGTCGATCGTGCCCTGCTGCAGGCCCGGGACCTGCAGGTAATCGAGGGCTTCCTGCGTCACGCCGCCGATCTGGAAGATGTTGTAAGGCACGCAGGCCGGATCGGTGCCGTCGAGCGCCGTCATGCAGACCGGGGCGCCGGTGGTGGGATCCGCAACCACGTTCAGCGAGCGCTGGATGCGGTCGATCTTGAAGTAGTTGAGCGTCCGCTGGTCGGCCTTGACCTTCGAGTACTGCACCGAAGCGTCGTAGTCCCAGGTGTCCGTGATCGCGCCGCGCACACCGAGCAGGGAGCGGAACGAACTGTTCTCGAACGCCTGCTGGCGGCCGCCGCCTTCGATATTACGACGGGCAACGTAAAGGGTTGCCGAATTGTTCGCCGCCACGTCGGCCGCCGTGCACCCGAGGACGCCGAGCTGCTGCGCCGACAGGAGCGGGTTGGCGCAATTGACCGAGTTCGAGTTGAAGAAATTGCCGCCCGGGGCGATCTGGGCGATCGACGAGTAGTCGGTGAACATCAACTGCGTGTAGACGTCGGCGTGCTCGGTGAGCTCGTAGTGACCCATCGCGCCGAGGCTGTAGCGACGGTCCGGACGCTGGTAGTGGTTAGCCGGGCCGAAGTTGTAGAGGTCCGTACCGGCGTTGAACGGACGGAAGGTGTTGCCGGTCGTCTGGTCGATCGTAAACGCCGAGCCCGCGGTGTAGAAGTAGCCCGGGTAGCTCGTCGCCGAACCGCCGCAACGGTGCGACAGGTCGGTATCGCGGGTGGCGCTGAGCGAGCAGCCCGAGTAGTCACGGTCGCGCTGCAGCACTTCGTCGTTGTCGCGGACACCGGCATAGGCCGTGATGTTGCCGCGGCCGTCTTCGGTGTTGACGCCCATGATGACGTTGAACTCGGTGCCGCCGCCGTCGGTGACGTAGTTGCCCGGCAACCGGAACGCCGACGGGTTGGTCGCGGCGCGGCCCGCGATGACGTCACGCAGCTTGACCGCGCCGTCGCCGCCGAAGCTGTTGTTGTGCTGATAGAAGCCGTACTGGGCGTCGAACTGCACGCCTTCGAAGTCTTTCTTCATGATGAAGTTGACGACGCCGCCGATCGCGTCCGAACCGTAGACGGCCGAGGCGCCGCCGGTCAGGATTTCGACGCGCTCGACCATGGCGGCCGGGATCTGGTTCAAGTCGGCAGCGGGGTCGGCGGGCGTGCCATAGGGCATGCGACGGCCGTCGATGAGGACCAGAGTGCGGTTCGAGCCGAGGCCGCGCAGGCTGACCGTTGCGGTACCCGACGATCCGTTGGAAACGTTCGCGTTCTGCGCGGCGAAGGCCTGCGGCAGCTGGTTGATCAGGTCTTCAACGCGCGTGACGCCCTGCGTGGCGATGTCAGCGCTGGTGACCTGCGTCACGGGGCTGGTGCCTTCGAGGTTCGCCATCTTGATGCGGGAACCGGTGACGACGATCTGCTCGATCTCGGTGTCCTGCGCATACACCGGCAGCGAGCTGGTGCCTGCCAGTGCGCTGATCAGGAGCGTATGACGCACCGCGCGTCGAAGTTGATTGTTCTGCTGCATTACGAGAATCCTCCAGAGGAACAAATGGTCGCTTGTTTGTCGTCAAGAACGCTGCCGGCCTGCCAGGCAAACGGCCCCCCAACTTGCGGCGAATACTAACAAGTATCTTCCGCAATACAACCCGTGTTGGGATTCGGCCACAGGTTTTTTTTCCGCTTTAGAAACGATCTAACCGCTGAATTTCGGGGTTTGGTCCGCGCCAAAGCGGCGTTTGTGGCCGGGATGGCCGTGTTTTGGCCCGATTGTCGCTTTCATGCAACGAGGTTTCGCGCGATCGAGCAACAGTTGCGCATGATCGATATATGCGCCGCTGCCGGGGGTTTCAGCGGACCCGCGTGACCCTCGTGGAGCGGCCATTGGGCGCCACCAGCAGGAATGAGCCCAGAGCGCCCGGCTTGATGGCGACCCGATCCCCCGCTTTGACGCGCGCGCCCGAATTCGTCTGGATTTCGGTCCAGACCTGACCGTTTTCGAGGGTCACCACCAGCTCGCCATGCGGTTTCGTGGATACTTTCGTGACCTGGGCCTGCAGTTGCTCCAGTTCCTGCAGTTCGGGCACTTTCTGCGCCTTTTCCTGCTTCAACTCGCCGCGCAATCCGAACTTCTCTTCCTGTGACAGGGGGGCTGCGACAACCGCCGGCGTCGGGTTCGCCGGCGCGGCCCGTGCTCGATCGACCGCCGCGTCGAAGCAGGCCAGGCGCCGGGCGCCGTCCTTTTCAGCGGCACAGGCGAGGAATTCCGCCGTCGTTGCGGGCGCCGCCGCGCGGGCCGGGCCTGCCGCGACCAGTACGGCAGCCATGGCGATCACCAACCTGGCGCTCATCGTCATGAAACTTCTCCGTGCCCCGCGGCGTGGCAAGTCTAGATTTCCCAGTCGGGCTTGGTGCCGCTGTAGGCATCGATGGCTTCGAACAACTGCGTTACCAGCGTCCGCTCGGCGGCTGACAGTTCGGGCCGCCAGACGTCGAACAACAGGATGACGCGTGTCTGGTCACTGTCGTTCCAGGCCTCGTGATCGATCGAATCGTCGAATGCCCAGGCCTTGCCCGTCACCCATTCACGGGTCTCGTTGCCGACCCGCAGCCGGCATTTGCCCGGCACGATCAACGGCAGGTGGCAGATCAGCCGGGTATTCACCAGCCCGTTGTGGGGCGGGATGTGCGTGCCCGGCTTCAGCAGCGAGAACAAGACGGAGGGCGATCGATTCCCGACCGTCGCGAGCGGCGCGTTGCGCAGTGCCCGCATGACGCTCGGGCACCGCTCGAGGTTCGCGGGCACGGGCTCGCCGTTCTTCCAGAGGAATAACGCGCTCCAGTCCGGATTGTTGAGCATGCCCTGTTCGTCCTTGCGTGGCCGGTTCGCATGGCCGGTCACGTAGGGCGAGAACGCGCCAGGAGTGCGCATGACTTCAAGCAACTCCGCCCGGATGGCGTCGGTCTCGGCCTCGACCTCGTCGAACCACGGGAACTGTTCGCGCTCGTAGAACTGGACGTTCGGCAGCTCGGGGAAATAGTAGTAGCGGGGTTCCTGCAGATAGATGCGGCGCTCGCCGAAGATGATGTCCAGCGACCGCGCAAACCGCCCGCTCGAACGCAGCGGATCGAAGCCCTGCTCCGCGAGCCGGCCGCGCAGGTAACCCTTGTAGTCCTTCGCGTACCGGTCGCAGGTTTCCTGGGCTCGGCGCAGTTCGCGCAGGAGGTCCGGCGGCACCTGTGCGGCAGGTGGCGCCGCGCGCAACGCCGCCAGGTAGAACGCGGATGCAGAGCGGGAGTCCCCGGTCGACGCGAAGTGGTCCGCCTTGCGGATCAGCGCCAGGACGTTGCGTGGATCGGCTGCAAGCAGGCGATCGATGGCGTCGATGCCCGTGTCGTCGGTGCTGGGTGTCATTGTTCGGCCCGTATTGTTGCCTAAGCCATCGTGACCTGCAAAGCTTGCAGGTCATGTCTTGCTCCTTTTCCAGACTTTTTTCCTTTGCCGAAGGCGATGGTGTGGCCGCATGAACACGATGGGCGTGTCTGATCGATCGGCGGCGATGCAGGATGCCGCAAACCGGAACCAGGCCGCGATGCGCGCGATGGCGGCAGGCGACCTGGTCGGCGCGGAGGCTGCGCTGCTGCACGCCGTCGGCGTTGCCCAGAATTACCTGCCGGCGTGGCTCAATCTCGCGGCTGTCCGCCGCCAGCGCAACGACCTCGACGGCGCCTTCGAGGCGATCAGGCAGGCCCTGACGCTGGACGGCAGGAATTTCGGGGCACTCATGATGAGTGCCACGATGCTCGAGCGCGAGGGACATGCGGTGCCGGCGGCGCTGGCCTATGGCGCGGCCTTGGCCAACGCGCCACCCGACGAGTCCGTCGATGCGGCGACGTTGCAGGCGATCCGGCGCGGGCGCGAGGTGCATGGGGCCTACACGAAACAACTCGGCGAGCACATCCACGGCACGATCGCCGCTGCGGAGAGTGATTGCACGCTCGCGGAGCGCCGCCGGATCGATTCGTTCATCAAGATGACGTTGCGCGTCCAGCCGCGTTACCAGCAGTCACCGTCCGAGTACTACTACCCGGGGCTGCCGCCGATCGAGTTCTTCGATCGCAGCGAATTTCCCTGGTTGGAGCAGTTCGAAGCGCAGACCGATGCCGTCCGTGCCGAGCTCATGAATGCATTGCACGAACACGAGGCGGACTTCACACCCTACATCCACTACGGCGAGCACATGCCGCTGGACCAGTGGCGCGAACTCAACAACTCGCCGCGCTGGACGTCGTATGAGTTCTACCGACAGGCTCAGCCGATCGCCGACCGTTGCGAACGCGCGCCCGCGACGATGCGTGCCGTGCAGTCACTGCCGCAGGCCGAAGTGCCTTTGCGCTCGCCGGTTGCAATGTACTCCGCATTGCAACCACGGACCCGCATACCCCCGCACACCGGCGTGGCCAACTTCCGGCTGGTGGTCCACCTGCCGCTGGTCATCCCGCCGGGCTGCGGCTTTCGCGTGGGCAGCGAGACACGAGAGTGGCGGATCGGCGAGAGCTGGGTGTTCGACGACACCATCGAGCACGAGGCCTGGAACGACAGCGACGTGCCGCGCTACATCCTGATCTGCGACATCTGGAATCCGCGGCTGTCGCCGCAGGAGCGCGCCGCGATCGCCGGCGTCATCGCTGCGACCGATACCTTCAACGGCACGGTGCCGTCCGCGCAAGTCTAGGCAGCCAACGCCGGGGGGCACCATGTTCCTGCGTATCAAGAATGTCCTGACCGCAGCCGAGGTCGCGCGGCTCGTGCAGCTGAGCAGTGAACTGCGCTTTGTCGATGGCCGCATTTCCAACCCGGCCAACCAGACCAAAGACAACCTGCAGGCCGACCCGGCCGATGCGAAATCGGCGGAGACCTCGCAGATCGTGCAGGCCGCGCTGGTGCGTTCGCGTGAGTTCGTCGACTTCACGATGCCGAAGCGTATCGCGGCGCCGTTGCTGTGCCGCTACGAGCCCGGCATGAAGTACGGTGCGCACGCCGATGCGGCAATGCTGCCGCTGGTCGGAGGTCGGTTGCGCTCCGATATCTCCTGCACGGTGTTCCTCGCGGATCCGGCGACGTACGAGGGCGGCGAGCTCGCGATTTCCGTCGGCAACCAGACCGTGGCTTTCAAGGGCGGACCGGGCGACGCGATCGTCTATCCGTCGACCACGCTGCATGAAGTGGTACCCGTGCGTGCGGGAGCACGCCTCGTGTCGATCACGTTCATCGAAAGCCTGATCGTCGACCAGCACCAGCGATCGCAGGTCTATGAACTGAACGAGATTGCCGCGCTCGAGGGACTCAGGATGAACTGGGAGAGCCGGGTACGGCTCGACGTAGTGCGCCAGAACCTGATGCGCATGTGGTCGACGACCTAGGCCGGGTCCGTCTCGAGCACGCGGGCGACGGCACTCTCCGTGCGTGCCAGCGATTCGAGCCAGGCAAGCCCGCGCCGGATTTCGTCCCGATGGTCGCGTCTGGCCTGGTCGAGCACCAGCGCACGCAAGGCGGGGCTGTATTCATGGTCCGGTGATTTCGAGTAGCGCGCCAGGGCCGGGCTCGAGCCGAGCTGCGCCAGCCAGCCTGGTTCGGCCGGCAGCTGGAGATGGTCGACGATCTGCTGCATCACGCGTGGCAGGTCACCGAGCAACACGTCGAAATCCACGGCCAGCACCCGGTCAGGCCACTGGTCGAGGATTGCGCGACGTGTCAGCGATTCGGCCAGCCAGCTCATTGCCGTGAGTTCTCCCGGTGTCAGCGCGTGCAGCGGCTCGAGCGGCGTGGCGACGCGGGTGCGCAGGCGGCGCATGCGCTCTGCGCCGTGGCCACGCAGGTCCACGGGCGAGTTCGCGCCGGCCAGCAGCGTGGCGAGATAGGGTTCTGCCTGCAGGTTCAGATACACGGCACGTGACGCCGCGCTGCGTCGCAGGAGCCACGGAGCCACGCGCGCGGCCGCGCTGGTCGCCTTGAGCACGACGCAGCGCGTCGTCGCGTAACCGCGACTCCAGAGACGGACGAACGTATCGAGCACGAGTTCGAACTGCGGCTCGCTCAAGAGCGATTCCGGCTGGCCGAGGACGTCGCTCGCTTCGGCCAGCGTTCGCAGCGGCAACGGCTCGCGCAACGACAGGACCGAGCCAGTGGTGTCGAGCAGGCGGCTGAGCAACGTCGACCCGACGTGCCCGGTGTGCAGGATGAAATGCAGGGGTCGGGTCTCGTGACCGAGCTTTGCCGCGGCAGCCACGCGTGCGATCGGCAGCCATGTGCCCCTGGTACCCGGGCCGAGGATGCGATCGTCGAGGAAACTCGCCGCCTGGTACGCCGGTTCGTCGAGTTCGATCTGCAGGATGCAGGAGCGGGCGAGATCGAGCTTCTGCGGATACGAGTCGGGTGAATCCAGCAGCGTCGGCAGCGGGTCGTAAGCAGCGGGGCGGTTGTGGCCTGGGTTCATCGCGCATTGCCTTCCAAGTCGTGGCCCCGGGAACTAAACTGGCGGGTCGGAATTGCAGGCCAGACCGGCCGTCGGCTGCTGCGATTCCACTTGCCGATCCGGTCTGGCAATTCTATTGGACCGCGACTCGGGCAGCCGGGGATTTACATGAAGCTTGGCGTTCCCTTCCTGCAGTTTCCGCTGCTGTTCGACGCGGCAGTCCTGGCCGCCGAGGTGCAGGCGATCGACGAGTCGGCGTGGCGGCCGCACCCGGCCGGCTACGCAGGCAACGACGCGCTGCTGCTGGTCACCGTGGGCGGCGATCCGAACAGCGACGCGACCTCCGGGCCGATGAGCGCGACCGAGCACCTGCGGCGCTGTCCTTACCTGATGCAGGTCCTCGAGAGCATCGGCGGCACGTGGGGACGCTCGCGACTGATGCGGCTGTCCGGCCGGGCCGAGGTCACCTCGCACGTCGACATCAACTACTACTGGCGCGAACGCGCGCGCGTCCACGTGCCGATCGTGACCCAGCCGACCGTGCGGTTCGTCTGCGGCGAGGCCGAAGTGAACATGCGTGCCGGGGAGTGCTGGATTTTCGACACCTGGGCCGAGCACAACGTCATCAACGATCACTACCTGTCCCGGATCCATCTCGTGGCAGACACGGTCGGCGGTGCGGGGTTCTGGGAGCACGTACGCAATGCGCGCCCGCACCAGGCGGAGATTCCCGGCTGGCAGCCACGCGCGTGTCCTCCGGTCGCCGGCTACGTGCCCGAACTGGACTACGAAGCGGAAAACTTCCCGACCGTCATGACACCCTGGGAGATCCGCAGTCATTACGCCTTCCTGATGGGCGAGTCGACGGCGCACCCTGCGGTCCCGCTGATCCACCAGGCCCTGTTGCAGTTCTCGCGCCACTGGCAGGCCTTGTGGGCGCGCTACGGAGAGCGTCCGGATGGCTGGGCGCGTTATCGCGACGCCATCGAAACCGCGAAGGCCGACCTCGCGGCGTGCGGCGCGGAAAGCGTCGACTTGCGCAACGGCGTGCGACTGATGGAAGCGTTGCAGGCCTGGGTTTTTGAGCCCGCGCTCGCGGCGCATCGCCGCACCGTCGATGCCGATATCCGCCAACGGGCCGGGCAAGCCACGGCCGTCCTGCCCGAGGCGACGCCGACACGGACTGTCTCCACGGCGACGCGCGCGGGGCACGACCCGGTGTTCGACCGGCCCGTCTTTATCGTCTGCCCGCCGCGATCGGGCTCGACGCTGCTGTTCGAAACCATGGCGCAGTCACCGGACGTGTACACGATCGGCGACGAAAGCCACCAGCTCATCGAAGGCGTGCCCACGCTGGCGCCTGCGGCGCGCGGTTTCGAGTCCAACCGTCTCGCGGCTGGGGACGCCACGCCCGAGGTCGTTGGCGAACTGCGCCGCAGTTTCTTCGCGGCCCTGCACGATCGTGACCAGCGGCGACCGGGTGCGGACAGGCCCGTGCGGATGCTCGAGAAGACTCCGAAGAACGCGCTGCGGGTGCCGTTCCTTGCCCGCGTCTTCCCGGAAGCGCGCTTCATCTACCTGCATCGGGATCCACGGCCCGTGCTTGCCAGCATGATGGAGGCGTGGGACTCGGGCCGGTTCCGCACCTATCCGAACCTGCCCGGCTGGACAGGTTTGCCCTGGTCGCTGCTGCTGGTGCCCGGATGGCGTGACCTGCTTGGCCAGCCACTGCACGAAATCGTCGCTACGCAGTGGAACACCACGACCAGGCTGCTGCTCGATGATCTCGAGCAGTTGCCGCCCGGCACCTGGACGGTGGCGAACTACGAGGCGCTCGTGGCCGATCCGGCAGCCGAAATACGCCGCTTGTGTGCAGCCAATGACCTGGCGTGGGACAGAGTCCTGCCGCAAGCGCTGCCGCTCTCGAGCTACACGGTCTCGACACCGGATCCGACGAAATGGCAACGCTTCACCGCCGAGATCGATGCGGTGCTGCCGATGATCGACGCACAGGCCCGCCGCGCCGAGCGGCTCGCTGCGCGTTCCTCACATCATTAAGACCCAGGCGACCTTCATGCAACCGACCTCGTCCTCCGCTCTGTCGAACACGCGCGACAGCACCATCGCCGCGGCCTATGACCTGCTCAAGGCCGGGCGTGTCGACGACGCCGAGAAGCTGTGCCAGGGCCTGCTGGCGTTGACTCCGAACATCAAGACGGCCGTGCTCGCCAGCACGATCGCCGAGGAGCGGGACGATCTGCCGCGCGCGCTGCAGGTCGTCGATGCCGCGATCGAGCATCACGGCATCAGTGCCGAGCTGCTGCTGCGACAGGCGCAGGTGCTGATGCGGCTGCGTCGGCGAACCGAAGGCGTCTGTGCGGCGCGCCGTGCCGCGGAGATCAGCGCGCCGGATGCCCGGCTGCTGCAGGCGCTCGCCAAGGTGCACTCCGAGCGCAACGAACCCGCCGAAGCCAAGCCCCTCCTGCAACGTGCGCGCGAGCTGCTGCCGCTCGACCCGGCCATCCTCTACGATTCCGCCGTGTGCCATTTCTATCTCAATGAGATGGACGAGGCCGCAACCCTGCTCGAGCGCGTGCTGACGCTCGCGCCCGGCAACGGCTTCGCGTTGTACATCCGTTCGCAGCTGCGCACCCAGACGGCGGCGACGAACCACGTCGACCACCTGCGCAACACGTTGATGCGCCCGCAGATCCGCCGGCAGGACGCGATCTCGACCTACTTCGCGCTCGCCAAGGAACTCGAGGATCTCGGCGAATACCAGGAATCGTTTGCGGCCCTGAGCGAAGGCAACCGGATCAAGCGCAGCACCCTGGCCTACGACGTGCGCAACGATATCGACGCGATGCAGAAGGTCATGACGCACTTTTCGCGCGAGGCGCTGGCGCAGGCCGTGCCAGGGGAACCCGCGACGGGTCCGATCTTCATCGTCGGCATGCCGCGCACGGGCACGACGCTGGTCGAACGCATCCTCGGCAGTCACGCAGACGTGGTCTCGCTCGGCGAGCTGGTCGATTTTCCGGCCGAGATGACGGCATTGGCCGAGCGCGCGTACGCCAGTGCCGGCTCGAAGGAGCCGGACTTGCTGCGCGCGTCGCTGCAGATGGATTTCGCCGAACTCGGGCGCAATTACCTGAAGGCGGTGCAGCCGCTGGCCGGTGGGCGCAAGTACTTCATCGACAAGCTGCCGTTCAATTTCCGCTATTGCGGCCTGATCCACCAGGCGCTGCCGAACGCGAAGATCGTGCACCTGACGCGCGATCCGCTCGACACGTGTTACGCGGTGTTCAAGACGCTTTTCATCAACGCCTACCACTACTCGTATCAATTGGACGAGCTGGCGCAGTTCTACGTCGCCTACCGTCGAACGATGGCGCACTGGCATGCCGTGATGCCGGGAGTCATCTGCGACGTGAGCTACGAGGACCTGGTCGGCGATCCGCCCGCGCAGTGCCGCAGGTTGCTCGACTGGTGCGGCCTGCCGTGGCAGGACGACGTGCTGGATTTCCACCGTTCGCGCGTGGCTTCGACGACGGCCAGCGCGGCACAGGTGCGCCAGCCGATCTACACGTCGTCCGTGCGGAAATGGCGCAATGTCTCGCAGCAGCTGCAGCCCGTGGTGCGGCGGCTCGCGGCAGCGGGCCTGGTCGACGAGGAGGGCAACGCATTGCCGTCGCCAGGGCCCGGCTGACGAATCAGCGTGCGGGTATCAGGCGCTGCCGTCGACCGGCCGGTTGCGTATCCACTGCGACAGGACCCATTTGACGCCGCGCGTGGGCGGCAGGCCCGCGTGCAGCGAGTCGTAATCAAGATCGCCTGAAGGGCGTACGTTCGCGAACAGCAGTGCATCGCCGGTGGCGGCCCGGTGACGCAGACCGACGCGCGGAAACTCGGTCTCGCCGCCATCGTAATCGTCGTTCAGGTAGACCAGCACGGTCGCCACTCGCTGGCCGCGCCGCTCGACCTCACGTGCCAGGGCCGGCGTGTTCGGTTCCTGGAAATCACAGTGCGGTGCGAACTGCTGGCCAGGCTCGTAATGCAGCAACTTGGCCACTTCGAACAGCTGCGTCGAGACGCCGACGGCGCGGGCAATCCGCTCGATGACCAGCCTGAGCACGAGGTCGGCGTTGCCGAACGTATAGTCTGCTTCCGAGTTCGTCCGCGTACCCGCCTCGGCATAGCCCTCGGCGTCCTTGCGGTAGATCCGGGCCCGCCGCAGGCTGTTGCGTGCCAGCTGGATCAACCAGGCGCACTCGGCGGCCGTCGCAAAGCCCTCGATGGCACGGATTTGCGGCGATTGCGCGAGGACACGCGCTGCAGGCGGGGTCGTCCAGGCTGCGATGTCTACCTGGCGGCGAAGTGCCGGCCAGTCGGTGCCGCTTTGCCGCGCCAGGAACTGCAACTCGCGCTGTGACGGCAGCCAGCCGAGTTCGGCGGCGCGTTGCAGTTGATCGAGCGCGTCCGGCCAGCTGTGCGGTCGCAGCACCCCCCAGCCGGCGAGCAGTGCAAGCTGCGCCGTCGCCTCGCCGTCGCCGCGCGCTGCGGCGGTGGCCAGGCACTCGTAGCCCTCTTGCGGCGCGGCGGCAGTGCCATGGCTGAGCAGGAGCCGCCTGCCCAGGGTCGTCAGTGCCCGTGTATCGCCGCTCTGCGCGCGTTCACGCAATGTCGCCGTTGCGATCGTGTTCATGACTCGGTGCCAGCTTGCCAGGTGCCAACGATGAGAGTTAGATCGGACGGGTGCCAAGATTAGCAGGGTGACCGCGCGCTGCCCGAACGCAGGCGCCTGGTGCAACCGATCGATGCGAATGAGGTCCAACCAGTCATGTGCCCCGCCTCGTCGCCGACAGTGCCCCGCCGCGCGCCGCGCTTGCCGCTGCTGGCGTTGTTGTTGCTGGGGCTGCCGCCGCCATCGCCGGCGCAAGCCAACGACGGTCAACAGGCCGCCGGCGATCAGCCGCTCTACGCCGCCCCCACGCGCCCGGATCGTGTCGGCCGCATGCTCGCAGCCGTCGAGGTGAACGGCTCGGGTCCCTACCGGTTCATCATCGACCTGGGCGCC
>Ga0209254_10003825_pt1 | contig 13743 bp, 9 predicted proteins | sample FrelakmetDIP11DI_FD_187148 | JGI IMG/M metagenome (GOLD analysis project Ga0209254, IMG submission 187148) | Freshwater lake sediment microbial communities from the University of Notre Dame, USA, for methane emissions studies - DIP11 DI (SPAdes)... | ecosystem: Environmental > Aquatic >...
CCCAGCCTTGCGTCGTGACCAGCGCGCCAGAGGCAAACGAGGTGAAGGCCATGGTCGCGAACACACAAAAATTGATGGCGGCCTGCGCACGGTCCTTTTCCTCAGGCCGGTAGGCGCGCAACGACAGCGTCGTGCTGCCGGTGAACAGGAAGTTCCAGCCCACGCCGAGCAGAAACAGGGCGATGATGAACTGGTGCAAATCCACGCCCGACAGCGCCACTGCAATACAGGCAAAGTTCAGCACCACACCGACGCCCATCACGGGCAAGGTTCCGAAGCGATTGATCAGATGCCCGGTGAAGAACCCCGGCGCGAACATGCCGATCACGTGCCACTCCAGCACCAGGGCGGCATCGGAGAACGGGAAGCCGCAGACCTGCATGGCCAGCGGGGTGGCCGCCATCAGCAGGTTCATCACGCCATAGCTCAGGGCCGCGCTGGCGGCGGCCACGATGAACACCGGCTGGCGCATGATCTCCGACAGCTTGCGCCCGGCCGGACTTCCCGCCACCTTCGGCGGCACCGGTGGAAACTGCACGAAAGCCATCAGCACCATCGCCAGCACGGCCACCAGCGCCAGGCTGAGGTAGGCGCCGGCAAACGGCACCTCGAACAGGCCCTTGGTGCGTGCCGCCAGGTTCGGTCCGATCACCGCGCCGATCAAGCCGCCCGCCATCACCAGCGACACTGCCTTTTCGCGAAACGCCGGCGGTGACAGCTCGGCCGCGGCAAAGCGGTAGAGCTGGCCGTTGGCGCTGTAATAGCCGGCCACCACCGTTGCCGTGACCAGCAACCAGAAGTTGCGACTCCAGACCGCGTAGGCGCACAGCAAGGCCGACAGCAAGGCCACCCCCAGCCCGATCTGGAACGAGGCCCGGCGGCCGTAGCGCGACTGCGTCTTCGCGACCAGGCTGGTGGAGAGCGCCCCGCCGACGACGTAGCCCATCACCGGCAGCGTCGCCATCCAGCCCAGTGGCGCCAGGCTCAGGCCCACCAGGCCGTTGATGGCGATAAAGACCACGTTGTTGGTAAGGAACAGTCCCTGGCAGAACGCCAGAAGGGTGAGGTTGCGCTTCATCAGGCACAGTGTATAGAAGTGGCCCGGATGCGCTGGCGCAAGGAGGGGCCGGCACGCCGCCCGGCGAAACCAAGCACGCATCGGACTGCCTCCCGGACACGAGCCCCACGGCGCCGATCCGGGCCTGGCAAGGACTTTCAGCGGGCCCGGGCAGCAGCGCAGGCTTTTGTTGCCAGCCGGCCCCGAACGCTCGATGAGAGGTCCGCCGGGCGCGACCTTGGCGCGCTCCTGCCTTGATCAGGCCAAGGTCAGCGTCGCCAGCGCCGCCAGTGGCGCCGTCTCGGCGCGCAGCACGCGCGGACCTAGCGTCACCGGAACAAAACCGGCGGCCAGTGCAGCGGCTTCCTCGGACGGCGTCAAGCCGCCTTCGGGACCGGACAGCAGCGTGACCGCTCCGCTGGAGGGCACGGCCTCGCGCAATGGGCGAGCGCCGGCGTGCAGGGACAGCACCAGGCGCGTCACCGGCGCCGGCCCATCCTGCATCAACAAAGGATGGTCCGCCAGCCATTCGGGCAGACTCACCGCCTCATGAAGCACCGGCACCCGGTTTCGCCCGCACTGCTCGCAGGCGGCCACGGCCACGGCCTGCCAGTGGGCGCGCTTCTTGTCACCGCGCTCGCCCTTGAGCTTGAGCACGCTGCGCTCGGCCAGCAACGGCGTGAGGCTGGCGGCGCCGAGCTCGGTGGCTTTTTCCACCAGCCAGTCCATGCGCTCGTTGGCCGTGATACCGGCCAACAGGTGTACGGCACGCGGCGCTTCCCGCTGGATGGCATGGTGCACGCCGACCAGCACCTGCACGTCCGAGCGCCCCATGCGGGTGACGGTGGCGTCGAATTCACCGCCGGTCGCCCCGGCGCCGTCAGCACCGCCGCTGAACAGCGTGATGACCGCGCCGGGCTGCAGGCGCAGCACCTGCACATGGCGCGCAACACCGGCAGGCAGGTCGATCACCTCACCTCTGGCGAGCGGCACGGGGCAATGGAAGCGCGGCATTGAATCCAATCAATCACAAATTAATAGCTAACTATGACCATTAGACAATGGGTAAGTGCCATTTTTGGCCTAAACACGACCAAAAGCATAGCCTGAGACCGTTTCAATGCCTTCCACCTCGTCGATCAGGCGCAGCAACGGGCCGAGTTCGCGGTAGCGGCTGGCCGTGGCACGGATGTAGCCGATGAAGCGCGGCGCATCGGCCAGGTAGCGCGGCTTGCCGTCGCGCAATGTCAGGCGGGCAAAGATGCCAGCCACCTTCAGATGGCGCTGCAGGCCCATCCATTCCACCGCGCGGTAGAACGCGCCGAAATCGCTGTGCCAGTCCTCGTAGTCCATCAGACCGGCCTTGCGCGCCTTTTCCCAGTAGCGGACGGTCACGTCGAGCACGAAATCCTCGTCCCAGCTCAGGAAGGCGTCACGCATCAGGCTGGCGATGTCGTAGGTAACCGGCCCGTACACCGCGTCCTGGAAGTCCAGCACACCGAGCTGGGTCGATGGCGTGGCGCCAGGCACCGTCGGGATCATCAGGTTGCGCGGCATGTAGTCGCGGTGCACATAGACCTGCGGGGCCGCGAGGTTGCGCGAAACGATCAGGTCGAAGGTCTTGTCCAGCGTGGCGCGGATCGGGCCTTCGACCGCCACGCCCCTGTGCTGCGCGAGGTACCAGTCGGGAAACAGCGCGAGCTCTCGGCGCAGCAGCGCATCGTCATACGGCGGCAACACGCCGGGCCTGGACGCGAGTTGCCAGGCGATCAGCGCGTCCACCGCCTGACCGTACAAAGGTGTGTTGGCCCCGGGGTGGTCGCGGTCGATCACCTCCATCATGGTTTTCGACCCCAGGTCACTGAGCAGCATGAAGCCCTGCGGCTCGTCCCAGGTCAGAACCTCCGGGACGTTCAGCCCGGCCGCCCGCATCAGACGCGCCACATTGACGAAGGGCGCGCAGTTTTCAAGCGCGGGCGGTGCGTCCATGATGATGCAGCTACCCGCACCATTTGCCCGGTCCGCCCGGAAATAACGCCGGAAACTGGCGTCGGCGGAAGCCGGCCGCACGCTGGCCGCAACCAGGCGGTGGATCGCGGATTGATGGCCCAGCCACGCCTGAAAAGTCGCCTCGCGGGCGGGATCAGTCCAGACAGGGACGTCAACCCGCGCTGGCACGCCGGAATCCGGTGGGGAAAGATTTGAGCTCATGGATAATCCATTCTACAAATCCAGTCTCGTCAGGCTGGCCAGACCTGCCTCCTGCCTTCGCACCGGCCGGACTTTTCGACTGATGATTGCACCCCTTTTTGCATTTGATGAAGCCTGAGCCGCCGTTCCTGCACTGCCGCCTGACGCCCGTGGCCTGCGTGGTTGCCAGCTTGCTGCACGGCCTCGCGTGGGGGCAGGAACTGCCGGACGGCGACACGCTGAAACTCAAAAGCAGCCGCCAGCTGGAAGAAAGGATTCCCGGGTCCGTGCGCAAGGACCTGCCCACTTTCTTGTCGGGTCAGCGCCTTTCGGGGCGCGTGGACGTGGAAACAACGATTGAGGGCGCTGCGGAAATACGACGGGGCGACACTGTGATCCGCGCCGACCAGCTGCAATACACCTCTCCCGACGACATGGCCCGGGGCAATGGTCATGTCCGCATCAATCGCGAAGGCAACATCTACGAAGGGCCCGCCGTGGAGCTCGAGGTCGATGCGTTCAAGGGTTTCTTCACCGAGCCCAAGTTTGATCTGCTGAAAAACGGCGCCCAGGGTGACGCTGAACGGATGGACTTTCTCGACGACAAGCATTCCGTTCTCCACCAGGCCCGGTACAGCACCTGCCGACGCGACGGCGGGCCGGAGTGGCTGCCCGACTGGGTATTGCGCGCCACCCGCATCGATATTGACAATGAGGAAGACGTCGCGGTTGCCGAAGGCGCGACCTTGAGTTTCATGAACGTCCCCATCCTGCCGATTCCCGCGGTCAGTTTTCCACTCAGCGACAAACGCAAGTCCGGTTTTCTAGCGCCTTATTTCGGCATTGGCAACGTCAACGGAGTGGAGTACGCACAGCCCTACTACCTGAACCTGGCGCCGAACCGCGACGCCACCCTGACGGGCACGCTGCTTTCAAATAGAGGCATTGATCTGGGCGGCGAATACCGCTACCTCAATCCCACCTACAAAGGGCTGTTGTATGGCAATTACATGCCTTGGGACAGGCTGCGCGATGAGAGCCGATGGGGGGTTGGCGGACTGCACAGCCAGACGCTCCCAAGCGGCCTTGGCCTGAACCTCAACGTCAATCGGGTCAGCGACGACAATTACTGGAAGGATTTTCCCCGCGCGCAACCGGCCCTGACCGCGCGCCTGCTGCCCAGCGACGCCAACCTGACGTGGAACCAGGGCAGCTTTTCCGCAGCCGCCAGGACGCTTTACTGGCAGACCCTGCAGGACGTGACGGCCCCCATTACGCCACCGTACAACCGCACACCGCAGCTGACCGGGCGCTATGCCGGCAGCCCGGGCGCCGGGGTGGATCTTTCCGTGGACATGGACTACACGCGGTTCGAATCCAATCCCACGCTCACGGGGCAGCCCAACGGACAACGCACCTACACGCTGGCCCAGCTGAGCCGGCCCTGGGCACTGCCCGGCGCCTTTGTGACGCCAAAGGTGCAGGTGCATGCCGCCAACTACCTTTTTGACGGCACGCTGTCCACCGGTGCCACCTCCGCCAATCCGGTGGTACCCACCTTCAGCGTGGACAGCGGCCTGATCTTCGAGCGTGACACCAACTATTTCGGACGCGACGTGCGCCAGACGCTTGAGCCCCGCGCGTTTTACGTTTACACGCCCTTTCGAAGCCAGAATGCCTTGCCGAACTACGATACGGCTTCCTTCGACTTCAACTTCACCACCATCTACACCGAAAACGCGTACGTGGGCAACGACCGGATTGCCGACAACAACCTGCTGACGCTGGGCCTGTCGACCCGACTGGTCGATGCCGTCACGGGCGCACAGCTGGCGCAGGTAGGCATCGCGCAGCGCCCGCGCTTCAGCACGCAGCTGGTCACGTTGCCGGGCCAGGCGCCGATTCCACCGGGCTGGAGCGACATGCTGGTGGGTGGCACCATCAACTGGTCCCCAAAATGGAACGCCGCTGCAGCCGTCCAGTTTGACGCCAGAGACGGCAGCTCCGTCCGCACGACCGTTGGCGGAACCTACAACCCGGGCAACTACCGGGTCTTCAATGCCGCCTACCGCCTGCAGGCCGGGGTCAGCGAGTCGCTGGATGTGGGCTGGCAATGGCCGCTCAACGACCTGTGGGGCGACCTGGGCCTGGACCTTGGCAGGGGCAAGGGCCAGGGCGCGGGCCGCTGGTATAGCGTTGGCCGGCTGAACTACAGCCTCAAAGGGCGCGAACTCGTTGACGCGCTTGCCGGCTTTGAGTACGACGCAGGCTGCTGGATTGCCCGACTGGTCCTGACCCGGCTTCAAACCAGCACATCCACCGCCAATACAAGCATCTCGATGCAGATGGAGTTCGTAGGGTTCACGCGACTGGGCCCAAGCCCGTTGAAAGCCCTGCGGGACAACATATCGCGCTATCAGTACCTGCGTGAACAGACCACCCCCCCCAGCCGCTTTAGCAACTATGACTAACTTCAATCCTCGCCGTGATGCCTGTGCCGTTCCTCGCCCGGCGTTGCGGCGAAGCTGTCTGGCCGTCCTGATGCTGGCCGCAGCGTTGCCCCTGGCGGCACCCGCGCAAGGGCTGCGCCCGTCCGCCGGAACAGGGCTTGGCAGCCCTGCGCCCCGTCCGCTCAGCACGGCACAGCGTCCGGCCGATTTCATCGTGGTCGTGGTCAACAGTGAGCCCATCACCAACAACGAGGTCCTGGCCAGACTGGTTCGAACGGAGCAGCAATTGGCGCAGCAGGGCGGGGCCAGGCCTTCGCGCGAGATCCTGGCGCGTCAGGTTCTGGAGAGCCTGATCAATGAGAAGGCCCAGCTCCAGCTCGCCCGGGAAGCCGGCCTGAAGGTGGACGATGCTGCGGTGGCGCAGGCTGAACTCACCATTGCGACCCAGAACCAGGTAAGCGTCGCAGAGCTGGAACGCCGCATCCGGCAGGACGGCATGGACGTGCGGAAGTTCCGCGAAGACCTGCGCAACCAGTTGCTGCTGACACAACTGCGCGAGCGGGAAATGGCGTCGAAAGGCCGGGTGACCGAGTTTGACATCGACCAGTACATCCAGGAGAAGCAGGGTGGCAGCGATGCCAGCAGCACGGAGATCAATATCGCCCACGTCCTGATTGCGGTTCCGGAAAATGCGACACCCACCCAGATCGCCGCCCTGCAGGCCCGCGCCGAACTCGTCGCCACGCGGGCCCGCGCCGGCGAGGATTTTGCCGCGCTGGTGCGCGAGTTTTCAGATGCCCCCGACAAGGAAAAATCCGGCGGTCAGGTTGGTCTTCGCCGGGTCGACCGCTACCCGCCCCTGTTCATCGAGGCGACAAAATCACTGGCTGCAGGCGGCATCGGCGGCCCGGCCCGTTCGGCAGCCGGATTTCATGTCCTGAAGGTGGTGGAAAGGCGTCAGGGTACGCTGCCGGCAATGACGGTCACGCAAAGTCGTTCGCGCCACATCCTGCTGCGCCCGGACACCCAGCTGACGGAGTCTGCAGCCATCGCGCGCCTGTCCGATTTCCGGCGCCGCATCGTCGAGGGTCAGGCCGATTTCGCCACACTGGCGCGAGAAAACTCCCAGGATGGCAGCGCCAACGAAGGCGGTGATCTGGGCTGGACCAACCCTGGGCAGTTCGTCCCAGAATTCGAGGAAGCATTGAACAGGCTCTCCCCCGGGCAGATCAGCCAGCCGGTCGTCTCGCGATTTGGCGTGCACCTGATCCAGTTGCAGGAGCGGCGCGAAGGCACGCTGAGTCAGCGCGAGCAACGCGAGATCGTGCGCAACCTGATACGCGAGAAAAAGGTGGAAGAAGCAGCCGTCCTCTGGGCCCAGGACGTTCGCGGCCGCGCCTATATCGAGTATCGCGAGCCACCACAGTGAAGCACATCGCCCGCAAGCGCTTTGGCCAGCACTTCCTGGCTGATCGCGGGATCATTGACGCGATCGTTCAGGCGATTGATCCCCGGGCTGGTCAGGCGATGGTGGAGATCGGTCCGGGCCTGGCGGCCCTGACGCAGCCTCTGGTCGAGCATCTGGGCCACCTGACCGTGATCGAACTGGACCGGGACCTTGCCGTGCGGCTGCGCGCCCATCCGCAACTGACGGTCATCGAGTCCGATGTACTGAAGGTCGATTTTTCCCTGATCGAGAAGCCTGCTGGGGCGACTGGCCTGCGGGTCGTTGGCAATCTGCCCTACAACATCTCGACGCCGATCCTGTTTCATCTCCTGCAGTATGTCGAACTGATCGAAGATCAGCACTTCATGCTGCAAAAGGAAGTGATTGACCGGATGGTCGCGCAACCGGCCACCAGCGACTACGGCCGGCTCTCGGTGATGCTCCAATGGCGTTACGCCATGGAGAATGTGCTGGCGGTCCCGCCAGAGAGCTTCGAGCCGCCACCCCGGGTGGACAGCGCCGTGGTTCGCATGGTGCCGCTTGCGCAACCGGCCGCCGTCGATCCCGCCGTGTTGTCCACCATCGTCCGCGTGGCCTTCAGCCAAAGGCGCAAGCTGATCCGCCACACGCTGGGCCGCTGGCTCGAAGAAAAGGCCTTTTCAGGGCATTTCAACGTTCAGCGCCGCGCCGAGGAAGTGCCTGTCGATGAGTACGTGGCACTGGCGCAGCGGCTGGCCGATTGAGCCCGGCGGCCGCGATGGTGCACACCGGCATTCGCCGGAAACGAAAAAGCCCGTTCATTGAACGGGCTTTTTCTTGTGCCGGTCAGTCAGCGCCTGATGCGCCTCAGATGCCCCGGTGATCAGGCGGCCGTGAGCCAGTAGCCCGCATTGAAAGGGCTGCTCATGCGCAGCGCCAGCGGAGAGATGTCCACCAACAGGTCCGTGGGCATTTTCTCGCCATTCTCGGTGCTCGACTCAGCGACGGCAACTGCGCCGGCGTTGACTTCCCCTTTTGCCTCGTTAGCCCGTTCTGCTTGGCTGGTGTGTGCAGAACGGGCTACAGAAAAGAATAGAAGCACCTGAACGGTATCTTCCGGTCTCCCCAGTAGTCCGCGGCATCGCGGAAGATATCCAGGAGTTGCTCACGCGCCTCCTTGTCGAATTTTCCGTTGGCCGGAATCTGCTCCAGAACCACGATGAAACCAGGTTGCGGGCCCGACTTGTGCAGGGGATCCGTCATGGAATCGTACAAGGCATCAAAATTCTTGCCGAAATGCGCGGGGAAGGTGAACTGCTGGGCAATCAAGTCCAGCACATCCTGCTTGCTTTGCGCAGACGCCAGGTTGGCATATAAAAAATGATGACCAAGCCCCTGGGCGGCCTCCTGCAGGTCGCTCACGCGGAAAGCGCGGATCGACTGCACGATATTGGTTCTCACATTACGAAGTGGCGTATCCATCTCCGCTGCTCTTTCTTAATAGTCAATAAACTGGTTGCGACCTTGGGGGCCGGACAAATCGGGGCTGGACCGCTATTCGGCAATCCGGCTGAAACTGGCGTAATGGTCACTTGTGTAATAACAGGTGTCCGGTGTTCTGGGTTGACCACCGCAAACAATGCGGCGAGCGCCTCGATCACGGGAACCCGGGGTCTTCACGGTGTATTCAAGGTAGTAGCCCCGCTGCCTTGAGGGCAGCAAGCGCTCACGGTTGCCGAAAACCGAACCATCCTTGCTGTACGGAAACGGTCCGCCTTCACGGATCAGCTGGAGGGTTTGACGCCCCTGGGGTGGCAACTCCGCCACCGCCATCGTCGCCAAACTGTCTTCCGGCACTGGCTTCCGCGCTTGCACCAAACTGGGGCTTGCCAGACTGGCCAATACCAGGACACCTGCGAGCAAAGACTTACTTCTTCCGACCCATGCAGCTCGCGACATTCGAATACACCTTATGAAAACCTCGGGTTAACCCCGAAATTTCAGGCCGTAGTGTGACCGAACTGCGCTGAAAATGCAAGCGGCTGCCCAAAACTTGGGCAGCCGCAAAGGGGTTTGCCCCGAAGGTAAGTTAGTGCTAGCTCTCTATTTTTAACTCAGCGCGCCGCGTTGGCGTCAGCCACGGTCAAGGCGGTCATATTGACAATCCGGCGCACGGTCGTGCTGGCCGTGAGGATGTGCAACGGCTTGGCGGCCCCGAGCAGGACCGGCCCGATCGCGATATTGCCGCCCGCTGCGGTTTTCAGCAGGTTGTACGAGATGTTCGCCGCATCGATGTTGGGCAGCACCAGCAGATTCGCGTCACCCGCCAGCGAACTGTTGGGCATCAGCGCCCGGCGTGCCGCGCCGTCCAGCGCCACATCGCCATGCATTTCGCCGTCCACTTCCAGCCAGGGCGCCTGGGCTTTGAGCAACTCCAGCACCCGGCGCATCTTCACCGCGCTGGGCTGGCCGGACGAGCCAAAGTTCGAATGCGACAGCAGCGCCGCCTTGGGCCGCAGGCCGAAGCGCATCATCTCCTCGGCGGCCATCATGGTGATCTCGGCCAATTGCTCTGCGCTCGGGTCGTAGTTGATATGGGTGTCGACCAGAAACACCTGGCGCCCCGGCAGCATCAGTCCGTTCATGCAGGCGAAAGTGTTGACGCCCGCGCGCTTGCCGATGACCTGGTCCACGTATTCCAGGTGTGTCTGCGTGGTGCCCCAGGTCCCGCAGATCATGCCGTCCACTTCCCCCTTGTGCAGCAGCATGGCGCCAATCAGCGACAGGCGCCGGCGCATCTCGATCTTGGCGAGCTGTGCGGTAACGCCCCGGCGCTCGGTCATGCGGTGGTAGGTTTGCCAGAAGTCACGGTAGCGCGGGTCCAGTTCGACGTTGACCACGTCGTAGTCCAGCGCTTCCCTCAGGCGCAGCCCGAATTTTTCAATACGCTTTGCAATCACGGCTGGGCGGCCGATCAGCGTCGGGCGGGCCAGCCCTTCGTCGACCACGATCTGCGCGGCGCGCAGCACGCGCTCCTCCTCGCCCTCGGCATAGGCCACGCGCTTCTTCGGCGCGCGCTTGGCCGCCAGAAAGATCGGCTTCATGATCGTGCCCGACGCGTAGACGAAGCTCTGCAGCCGCTCGCGGTAGGCGTCCATGTCGGCAATCGGGCGCAGCGCAACGCCGCTGTCAGCCGCCGCCTGGGCCACGGCCGGCGCGATCTTCATCATCAGGCGCGGGTCGAACGGCTTGGGAATCAGGTACTCGGGGCCGAAGGCCAGCTGCTCGCCGGCATAAGCCACCGCCACCACCTCGCTCTGCTCGGCCTGCGCCAGCTCGGCAATCGCGTGCACGGCCGCCAGTTCCATTTCCAGCGTGATGGTGGACGCGCCGGCATCCAGCGCCCCCCGGAAAATATAGGGAAAACACAGGACGTTGTTGACCTGGTTCGGATAGTCGGTGCGACCGGTGGCAATGATGGCGTCATCCCGCACGGCCTTGACAAGCTCGGGCATGATTTCAGGCGTCGGATTGGCCAGCGCGAAGATCAGCGGCCGCGCAGCCATGGTTAGCACCATGTCCTGCTTGAGCACACCCCCGGCTGACAGGCCGAGAAACACGTCGGCACCGACCATCACCTCGGCCAGTGTGCGCGCGTCGGTTTTCTGCGCGAACTGGATCTTGTCCTCGTCCATCAGCTCGGTGCGGCCCTCAAAAACCACACCGGCCAGGTCCGTAACCCAGATCGCCTCGCGCGGAATGCCCAGCTTGACCAGCAGGCCCAGGCAGGCCAGCGCGGCGGCACCCGCGCCGGAGGTGACGAGCTTGATCTGCTTCGGGTCCTTGCCCGCGACCTTCAGGCCGTTGAGGATGGCAGCGCCCACGGTGATGGCGGTGCCGTGCTGGTCGTCATGGAAGACCGGGATCTTCATGCGTTCGCGCAGCTTGCGCTCCACATAGAAGCAGTCCGGCGCCTTGATGTCTTCGAGGTTGATGCCGCCGAAGGTGGGCTCCAGCGCGGCGATGATCTCGACCAGCTTGTCCGGGTCTTTCTCGTTGATCTCGATGTCGAACACGTCGATTCCCGAGAACTTCTTGAACAAGACCGCCTTGCCCTCCATCACCGGCTTGCTGGCCAGCGGACCGATGTCGCCCAGCCCCAGCACGGCCGTGCCGTTGGTCACCACGCCGACCAGGTTGCCGCGGCTGGTGTACTTGAAGGCGTTGGCCGGGTCCTTGACGATCTCCTCGCACGGTGCGGCCACGCCGGGCGAGTAGGCCAGCGCCAGGTCGTGCTGGTTGACCAGTTGCTTGGTCGCGGCGATCGAGACTTTTCCGGGCGTCGGGAACTCGTGGTATTCGAGGGCGGCTCGGCGCAACTGGGCGCGTTTCTCTTCCGTCTGGGCGGTTTCGGCGGGCATTCATGTCTCCTGCTGTGGCGGCGGTCGGAGAAGTCCGGCACGTCAACTCTTTTGAAGCTGGCCGATTCTAGACCTCGCCCCAGGGCAATTCAGGTACGTGAATCTGCGTAAAAGGGTGCGCCGCTTTTGACTTTTCTGCACAAATGCAGGCGGCGTCGCCCAAGACGACTGCCCGTGAACATGGCGCCGCTGCTTTTTTGTTCTTCCTCTGCGCAGCCCTCAGGCCGCCATCATGCTGCCGGTCTTCAGGTAGCCCGAATGCCAGCCCAGCGCGTCGTCCAGCAGGTGCGGCGTGTGCTGGCCGGAGGACTCGCGCTGGGCACGGTCCATGTAGTCGAGCAGCGCCGGCCGGTAGTCCGGGTGCGCGCAACGCTCCACGATGAGCCGCGCGCGCTGCGTGGGCGACAGGCCGCGCAGGTCGGCCAGGCCTTGCTCGGTCACGATCACCTGAACGTCGTGCTCGGTGTGGTCCACGTGCGAGACCATCGGCACGATGCACGAGATCGATCCGCCCTTGGCCACCGAAGGCGTCATGAAGATCGACAGGTAGGCGTTGCGGGCGAAGTCGCCCGAGCCGCCGATGCCGTTCATCATGCTCGAGCCCATCACGTGGGTGGAATTGACGTTGCCGTAGATGTCGGCCTCGATCATCGCGTTCATCGCGATCAGGCCCAGGCGGCGGATCAGCTCGGGGTGGTTGCTCATCTCCTGCGAGCGCAGCACGATGCGCTCGCGGTAGAAGTCGATGTTGGCGTTGAATTCGTCCATCGCATCGTCGCTGAGCGACAGCGCCGTGGCCGACGCCATGGACAGCGTGCCGGAGCGCAGCATGTCCAGCATGCCATCCTGCAGCACCTCGGTGAAGGCGGTCAGGTTCTTGAAGGGCCCGTCGTTGAGCCCTTCCAGCACCGCATTGGCGATGTTGCCCACGCCCGACTGCAGCGGCAGCAGGTCGGCCGGCAGGCGGCCGGCCTTCACCTCCTGCTGCAGGAATTCAATGATGTGGCCGGCGATGCGCTGCGAGGTCTCGTCCGGCGGCGTGAAATGGTTGCTTCGATCGGGCAGATCCGTCTGGACCACGGCGATCACCTTGTCCGGGTCGCAGCGCAGGTAGGGCTCGCCGATGCGGTCGCCGGGCTGCAGCAGCGGGATCGGAATGCGGTACGGCGGCAGCTCGGTGCCGTAATAGATGTCGTGCATGCCTTCCAGCGCCGGGTTCTGGCTGGTGTTGACCTCCAGGATGATGGCGTCGGCCTGGTCCAGCCAGGTCTTGTTGTTGCCCACCGACGACGAGGGAATCAGCCGGCCGTCGGGCAGGATGCCGGCCACCTCGATCACCGCCACGTCCAGATGGCCCAGAAAGCCGAACCAGACGAACTGCGCCACGTGCGACAAGTGGATGTCGGTGTACTGCATCTGGCCGCTGTTGATCTGCTTGCGCACGGCCGGGTCGGACTGGTAGGGCAAGCGCATTTCGACGCCATGCACCCGGGCCAGCGCGCCGTCGAGCTCGGGCGCGGTGGACGCGCCGGTCCACAGGCCGATCTGGAAATCCTCCCCCACCGCGTGCAGCAGCTCGATGCGCCGCGCCAGCGCCTTGGGCACAAGTTTCGGGTAACCCGCGCCCGTAAAACCGCTCATGCCGACATTGGCGCCGGCCGGGATCAATGCGGCAGCCTCGGCAGCGGACATGATCTTCTGGCGCAGGCCAGGGTGGCGGACACGATCAGACAGGGGCATGAAAAACCTTTGATGAAACACCTGCCGCGCTACAACAGGCGCGCGGCAACAAGGTGCCATCCTAGCATGACATGCATCAAAAATTAGGGTTTACCCTCAGTCATGTGACGCCAACTCTCTCCTTGGAAAAATATCAATGCTTTCCGGCCTTGCTCAGCGTGGAATCGACGTTTTCAGCTATCACTATCAAAGTGATTCCGAAAGATAGGAGCGTGAAATTCCTGATCAGCCCGCGAAGTCAGGCGAGGTCGTTGCTGCGATGCAACATCAAGAATCGCGTCTGCCCGCTGATAGCGCTATCTGGAGCGCCTGCTTCAAACTGGGTGCGGTCATTAGGCTCAAAGCCGCGAACGATCCCAATCGACCCGAAGCAGAAATAGCAAGAGGGCAAAAGCAGACGGTCAGTGATCGAGATTTTTCGGGTCGGGACGATACGTTGGCATTACCAGTAAGCAGGAT
>Ga0209254_10003826_pt1 | contig 13740 bp, 13 predicted proteins | sample FrelakmetDIP11DI_FD_187148 | JGI IMG/M metagenome (GOLD analysis project Ga0209254, IMG submission 187148) | Freshwater lake sediment microbial communities from the University of Notre Dame, USA, for methane emissions studies - DIP11 DI (SPAdes)... | ecosystem: Environmental > Aquatic >...
TTACACATCTCAGCGGCCGGCGCGGTAAGACGAATCTATTGCGAGGATTTGCCCTTTAACCGGGTCCTCGTCTTCTTGGTTTCGAGCAGTCCTTGTAGTTCCAATCCTTGAAACTGCGCGTCCTGTGCCAACTGTGAAGCTTGCCTTGAAAGGCTTGCCGACTGACGTTTTAATTGTTCCAGCTTCCTAGAGCAGTTCACCAGGTCGGTTTGCGGCGTACGGTTCATATTCCCCTCAGGGTCACGAAGCGTCTGAGGCAAGCTTGCGTCCTGGATACACCTTTGCACCTCCCGCAGTTGACCTTGCAAAAGTGCGTTTTGCTGAACAAGTATGTTCTGCTGAATCTGAATGCTGCTGGGTTTCCCAGTGGATCTGCTTGCTGGTTTGGCTGAAGTTGCTTGGGTTTGTTGCGCATCAGCGAACTGAACACCAGATAGCGACACAATCCCCAAGACGCAAATTAATTTAATACCTGACAGCATTCTTCAGTCCCTCGACGTCACAAATGAAAAGTTCCAGGCGCAACTACTGCCTCAATGTTCCCATTCTTCTCTCCAGCAGGGCCTGGTTTATCCTGTAAGCGACAAGCGATATGTAATAGTCTCCTTCAGCCAGTGATAGTTGCCTCTGCGCGTCCAGCACCTCAGTATAGGTAGCAACCTGCTCCTTATATCTTTCCTGGTTGATCCGAAAGCTTTCACGCCTGAATTCGACGGCCGCGCGGTTGTCCTGGATATTGCTTTCAGAACGTCTCATGTCCTCGTAAGCCGTCTTGACCTCTTGCATTATCTGCTCGACAAGCTGTTCCCGTGCAACGAAAGCCCTAGCCTGAGAGGCCCGTCTTTCTTTAACCGTTTCACGACGGCGGAACATATCAAAAGTCCACGTAAGAATCCCCTGGACACGCCAATCATTTACCGCTTCGGGATCAAACGGGTTCCAGTCGTCATTAAATCTGGAACCTGCCACCTGGACCGCCATCGTTGGGAGCAAATCGGCTTTCGAGGATTTGACAAGAGCCATGGCCTGATCCACCGAGATGTTTGCCTGCCTTATCTCAAGCCTGTTTCCCGCTGCTACGGAGTAGATGTTTGGAATATTATAGCTGTTAGGACGATAAGAGATGTCGTGTTCTACCTGGGTGGGTGTCTCCTGGGGGTAACGCAGCAGAAGGTTCAGTGTGGCTCTGTATTTTTGAATATCGCTGAGCGACTGTGTTTTCTGAATTCGCGCCTGGGCCAACTGCCCTTCAGTAGACAGGACATCGACCTTTGGGACAACCCCGGCCTTGTAAAATTCCATGGTCTGGTTTCTGAGAGATTCCAGGGCCCGGACCGCCTCTTCCGCTACCCCGAGCAGTTTCTGGGATTGGATCAGTTGGTAATATGCCTCATTCACCTCAAGGATAAGATCCTGTCTATTCACCTCCATCTGGATGGCCGTGTAATCCACCCCAAGCCTCGTGTACTTGTAGTCGTTCAGCAGTTTCCCGCCGGTGTACAAGGGCTGGGTCATGGTCGCGGTCATCGTGAAGGAGCGGTACGGATCGATCCTGTATGGGTAGTCGGGATCCCATGCCAGCCCACTTTGAACTGCATTTAGCGTGTTAGGATTGCCTCTGATGGCCCAGCGGCTGTCGTGGGATCCTGCTAAGGCTTGAATATTACCTGCCTGTCGGTACCTGTTGCCTACGGCATCGTATTGAAGATCAATGGCTGGGAAAAAATCAGAAAAAGCTTCCCGTCGTTGATATTCCTTCTCCGCTATGGCCAAGCGGGAGTCGGCCATACGTAAATTCCTTGCGACGGCTATGGACACGGCCTGCGGCAAGTTGAGCCGAACATCGTCACCGGTGGATCTGCGGCCGCGGTTCGTTCTTTCGACTGCATCGGCAAGAGGGGCAGCGATCAGCAGGACGGCAAACAGGGCCGAGACACATAGCAGACCTCTAAAAGGCCTTGAACGATCCATACCCCCATATCCTCCTTCTACGACTAGCAGGGCGAGCTTCGGGCAGTTCGAACCTGAACCCGAAGCCGCTTCCGACATAAGAGTCAAAAGATCAAATCATCATTCTGGCGAACACCTTGGTATTGCCTATCAGGTTCTCCAGAGAAATTTTCTCATTGGGCGCGTGAGCCATACCCAGAATCTTTTCCCACACTGCGGCGTGCAGCCCTCTTTTTCTGAAAAACGCGGCTACAGTCTGTCCACCGATCCCGACCGTCCGTGGCTGAACACCGTAAATCTCCTGGACTGCCTCAGCCAGAGCCACCACCACAGGAGAATCCGGCGGGGTAGGGTCTGGAGCTACGAATTTGAGGCACTCCTCCACGTCGGCTCTGACTCCGAACCGTTCCCGAATCCGACCAGCCACGTTATGCATTTCATCTACGACCTGGGATAGCTCGATCTCCGGCAGAACGCGACAGTCGAAATAGAAAACGTCCTCACCAGGAATGGTATTTATGTTAGGTACATTGGCATCCTTCTTGGTCGGCTCGAAAGTGCTCACTTCCGGGCTGAAAAAAGGATTGCGCAAGTGGAAGCGCGTCGCCAGTGATTGGTCCAAATCCACTATGAAGTGCGCTGCAGCCCTGAGAGTGTTCAAGCTCATATCGGGCCGACTGGCGTGCCCTTGTTTTCCTTCGACCCTGAAACGGACCTGTAGGAGGTGTTTTTCGGCTACTTCTATATGATCGCCATCCTTGTTTCCCGCATCCGGTACGAGGATTAAGTCTTCAGGTCTGAATAGCTCCAGGCGATTTCTCAGCACGTAATCCAGCCCGTACAAGCTTCCTGATTCCTCGTCGGAAACCAAAACCAACCCCACGTTGTGACTAAAACCGCAGGTCTCTTTTACAGCGCGGGCTGCGAAAATGCTTGCAACGAGAGCCTGACCGTTGTCTTCGACACCTCTTCCGTAGAGGAATCCATTTTCTAAGTAAGGCTTAAATGGATCATGGGCCCAAAGTCTCAGTTCACCTGGGGGCACAACATCGATGTGGCTGAGTATCCACAGAGTACGGGACTTATCCTTGCCGTAGAAAACAGCAAGCAGGTTAGGTCGAACGCCGTCGGGAACGCGGTTGTCCGGAGCATGAAGTTCTTCGACTTGGTCGGGGCCCAGCGATAGCACGGCATCCTTAACAAGCCCGTACTTTTCCATTTCACCCGAGCCGAGGTTCTCCGGTCCTATCGCCTGGATTGCGCATATCCTTGCGAGGAAATCAACGCAGTCGTCTGTTAGCTCCTCGATTCTACGTGAAGCCTGCTCAAAACCCACCTTGCCTCCTGAAAAAGGACAAAAAGACTCACGTCCAAGAATGGTATTTCGGGAATCTGACATGTTACGGGAATTGCCCATTAAGGTCAAGCGGGAAACGCGGGAAAGCGCGTGGTCAAAATACTTGACAAGGTAGGGGGGGTGCAATATATCTATAACTTAAGATGTCACTTGTATTTCCCTTCCGGCTGATGAGACCGACGGGCGTAATGCAAGAATTAAGATCCCAGGATTAGACCGCCCGTGCCCCAGTTTTCCGGCCGCAACATCTTACTGAGCTTTCACACCTATAAGATCACCACAGTTTACCAACGCATCCTCGTAGCCCGTACCAGGATGATTTTTTAGAAGGAGCAACAGAATGAGCACCATTAACATCTACGTTGGAAACCTGTCCTTCGATTCAAGCGAGGACCAACTCAAAGAACTGTTCGAGGGATATGGCCGTGTGGATTCGGCCAAAATAATCTCCGACCAGTTCACGGGACGCTCCAGAGGATTCGGTTTTGTTGAGATGGCCGACCGTGATGAGGGGCTTCGCGCTATCCAGGAACTCGATTCCAAGGATTACAAAGGCCGGAGTCTTAAAGTAAACGAGGCACGTCCGAAAAGAGACTCCGGTGGCGGATCCGGCGGAGGAAGAAGGGATAACAGACCGTCACGCTGGTAGCTGGCTGCAGCTCCACAGAATAAAAAATAATATTGGATCGGCAAGGGATCGGACAACCGAACCCTTGCCTTTTTTTGTTTTGCCGTCCCGTGTAGTGAACACGTGATTTATTCCAATTCATCCACCGCCCATTTTCAAATCATCTCTCGTGCGCTCCATGAGTGAGACGGCCGCAACGAGCACATCGGAATCAAAGGCAAATCCGGCTCCAGCAATGGTGTAGAGAGTCGGGAGAGGCGCAGTCCCGCCGAGGGAGAGAGCACTCCGATAGGCAGATACAGCTTTATTCCTATCGCTCAAGAAGTTTGCCCACACCTGGACCGCTCCTAGTTGAGCCAAGCCGTATTCAACGTAGTAGAAAGGCACTGTATGAATGTGTAGTTTCCTTTGCCATCCCGTCATCAACTCCATTTCAAGGCCGCTCCAATCTATCCACCCCATGAAGCGATTCCAAATTCTCATCCACTGTGCATCGCAATTGGATGGGTAGGCAGCGTCGGCCGGGTTCTCGTAAACCCAGTGTTGGAAGGCATCCACCACAGCCATGAAAGGCCAAAACACGATACTTCTCTCAAGGTGTTCGACTCGGGCACGAGCTGCGTCCACCGGCGAATAAAAGCCGCTATCACTCTCAGCAAGGAAAGTAGAAGCCATAAACTCCATGGACATTGAGGCCACCTCTGCAAACTCCATAGGAATCTGGCGTTGGTGATAATAAGGCAAACGGCTTTTCTCAAATGTATGGAATGCATGGCCGGCTTCGTGCAGAATAGTCTGGACATCATCGTGCAGGCCTACGGCGTTCATAAAAATAAACGGACGTTTAGCTGCGGCAAATTCCGTGCAGTAGCCCCCGGGGGCCTTATTCTTTCTATTATCAAGGTCCAGTAAATCCTCCCTGAGCATGGTCTCAAAGTAATCCCCCAGAACTGGATCCACACGATGGAAAACAGCCGAGGACTTGGCTTTCAGCTCGGAAACATCCTGGAAAGGAGCCAGAGGAGGGCGTTTCAAGGGATCAACGTCCAGATCCCAGGGCCGCAGAGTTTCTAATCCCAATAATTTCCTGCGTCTTTCGTAAATTCGTGCTGCGGCTGGGACCACAACTTCTTCAATTGCTTCGTGGAAGCGAAGACAATCGTTCGGGGTGTAATCAAACCTCAATAGCTGCTTCCACCTGTAGGAACGATATTCGGTGAATCCGGCATTTGAAGCGAGTTCTTCACGCAAGCGTAAAAACTGTCCCCAGAGGCTGTTTATAGCATCCCGGTCCTCCAGTTGGCGCTGTGCAGCTAAGCGCCACGCCTGTTCACGTATGGCACGGTCCGGGTTCTGGTAGTGCGGACGGAGTTGGGCCACCGTCAGCTCTCTTCCTTCCCACGGAACTGTCTGTGAACCGATTATCTTGTCATACTGGCCTTCCAGCTTGCGCTCATGAACAAGCAAAGGCAGGTTCACTTCACGGAACAACTCGGCTTCGGTACGCATTTTTTGAAGCGGCAACTCAAAGCCGGGTAACTCCGGGCCGACTTCCAACAGTCTTTTCTTAAGCTCTTGTTCCGCTTCTTCAGCCTTGGGAAAGATTTCGTCCAGGAATCTGTGGTAGCGCTTTTCAGCCTCCAGGTCTGCCGTGTTCACTGTCGTGGCCACGTGTAGTCGGCTGAAGGTTTCTTCGATCAGTTCACTCAAGCGCGACCAATCGGACAGAAAATCTGTCGATTTTCCGATAGGGCGGCTGATCAACTCGGAGTAATAAGGCGCAAAGTCATCCCAAGACCACTCTGAAAGTCCTTCGGACCCCCGAGGTAGAGCATCGAACATCTGACTTCCTTCCTCTGTACGAAGATCGTCTCTATTCATTTCCGAACTAAGGGTTAGATTCGATTCTAAGGTAATACTTTCCGGAGTCCGTAAGTCCCAAGACTCCCACAGAAACCATATATTCCATTGCCTTGGAATGATAGTCACGCATGCCGATCCGTATCAGACCGGATTTGGCATAAGAGAGAGTAATGGCGGAAGATGCGTCTAGAGCCCCCTTGGCCTGCAAATCGCTGATAATTGAATCCGCCGCACGCCTAAATCGCCAGGTTACAATGTAACGGGTGAGCACAAATACGGCGGCGAGGAGACACAGCCCCAAGAATATCCGGAGGGCTTCCGACATCGTTAAGTATACTCCAGAAGCTGGGGTCTAATAACTGAAAGAAAGATCCGTAACTTTAAGGTCGTCTACTACTTTGGTCACGCCGGGGTATTCGGCGGCCAGTTTGTTCAGCCTTTCCTTATCTTTCCTGTCACGTATACGCCCAGAAATCTTCACTACTCCTCCAGGTTCAGCATCTATTTCCACGTGGCGTGCTACTGCGGAAGTCATTTTCTTGCGTGCCAAAGTTTCGATCTTTTTAGCAAGGGCCATGCTCTTGAGTATCTCCTGAACATTTTCCTTGTCCGGCACTTTTTCTATCTTTTCGACGGCCTGCACAATTATGTCCGCAAGAGCACCCGAAGTGAAGTGGGCCGTGTTCACAGTGATGTCATAGAGCGACCAATCATTCGGGTCGATATGAAATATGGAGTGTATAAGTCCCTCTCTTTCGTGGTCGGACTTTCGCACGAAATCCTCGGCCTCATCCTTTGAGAAGTTATACCGCTCCATGATTCGTTCTACGCGAAGTTGTTTGGGGGCGACTATCCGTGCACGAAATACACCGGGAATGTCGCGCAGGATTATTTGAGCACCCCGGCCTACAAGGACCACATTTCCACGGGAGGCCTCTTGGTAGGTAAGCGCTTTGAAAAGACTCGTATGGGTAGGTCTGTCGAAAAAGATCCGCTCAAAAAAAGTCGGGCCGTGCTCTGTTTCGAATAAGGTACAGGCATCCATGTATTCCGGGTCGCAGCTCTGAGCCAGTTCATGCACCTTTGCCAGACTTATGAGTTCCATGCCCATTCTTCTTGCCACCACAGCGGCGATGATGTCGCCGTAAGCGCCCACCAGCCTAGATATCGTTACGATGTTCATTTTTGTCCTCGCTATGTTCCGAACTCGGCCTCACGTGCAACAGGTTTATCAGTTTTACGCCGGCGAATTGACTGTGCTCAGGCCTTGAAGTCTCTTGGGCCTCAGTAAGTGAGGACCATGCCGCCATCCATCAGGAGATCCCCCCCCACCAGATACGAGGCGAATCGAGAGAACCCAAACAAGAAAAGATTTCCAACCTCGATAGGGGCCATCATTTCCTTAACACGAGATTTTCCCATCATTACATCTCGCACGACCGCTTCAGGGCTGATACCACGTTGTTGGGCTTGGGCTGGAATTTGATTCAGAGCAAGTCCTGTTTTCACGAAGCCGGTACTGACTGAGAAAGAGCGGATCTTTCCTTCTCCCTCAGCCGAAATAGACTGGGACAAAGCTCTCAGACCAAACTTGGTAATGTTGTAAACAGGCTTGTTCATGGTGCAGATATGGCCATGGATGGAAGACATGTTACCGATCACGCCAGTGCCGGTTTTGCTTTTTTTCATGTGAGGGATGGTCAGCTTGGAGAGATAAAATGGGGCTCTTAACATAATCCTCTGCATCAGATCGTATTTTTCCATTGGAAAGTTTTCCACTGCGTCAATATGCTGAATACCCGCTATATTGGCCAGGTACTTTATGGTACCGAGCTTGGATGCCTCGCTGACGGCATGTTCAATATCCTCATCCTTACAGAGGTCGGTGCGGATGAAGAACATCCTACCTCCCATCTCCTTGGCCATTTCCCGCGTCTTGTCGCCTTCTTTTTCATTAACGTCCAGACCTACGGTGGTAATGTTGTTTGCCGCAGCGGCAATAGCCGTAGCCCTTCCTATGCCGCCTCCAGCACCGGTAACTATGCAAACGTTTCGACTATTGAAATCCGGATCCTGAAGAACAAGAACTTCCTCGCGCGTAATCTTGGGTTCTGTGATATCCATTTTCTCCTACCGTCCTTCTCGAATTGTCCTAAGAAATTGCAATGAAGATCACGATTTGTTTGGGACCGACGAAGATCGAAGATGCCTAACAGCATACCACCCTACACCCGACAAGAGCACTATGACTACTCCTATATCCACAATGTGTGAATACTGCTGAACCACAGTCCAATTTTGCCTCAATTTGTAACCACACAACAGCAGGAACGAATTCCAAATCGTGGCTCCAATCAACGTGTACAGGCAGAAAGGAACGATCCTCATCTTGCCTACTCCTGCCGGAATGGAAATGAGGTGTCTCACGACCGGTATGAAACGGCTGACAAAAATCGTCCAGGAACCGTGTCGAGCAAACCACTGCTCTGTCCATGCCAGATGTTCGAGATTGAGCAAGAGATAGCGTCCCACGGTCAGCACAAAGGGTTTGCCGCCGAAATAGCCCATCCAATAAGAAATCAAAGACCCGATCAGTGACCCAATTGACGTTGCAACAATTGCAGTAATCATAGCGAATTTGCCTTCTGCCACAAGAAATCCTACGAAAGGCATGACCAGTTCGCTGGGCACTGGAGCAATCATGCTCTCAAGCGCCATGAGAAGCCCGGCTCCAGCATATCCGGTACTTTCGATAGCGTAAACAAAATACTCAGCAAGATGTTCAACCATTATCTGATCTCCCAGAAATCATTCAAGGCATTGTATCCAAAACCTATCCGAAATCAAGCCGAGAATAGCAGCAGAGCGGAGCAAGTCATAGTAGGCCGAAATCCTCAGTATTTGATTCATTTAGCACATTACAGTACGGCCGGATGTCTGCCATAACCCTCTTCTCTCATGTGGGGCGGCCCAACGGCGATGCAGGTGAAGGTCTTAAGGCTGCCCCTTCCTCGAGTCTCGAACCAGACCATCTCTCATCATCCGCATTCGAAGCACAGTGTATCACGATGGATACATGGCTTCCAAGGATCTATTCCAGAGGCATCCCGTGTTTCTTCATTTTCTTGTAGAGAAGGGTTCGATGAATCCCCAGAAGCATCGCTGCCCGGGCTTTGTTACCGTTCTCACGGGCGAGGGCGTAGCGAAGGGCATCCCCCTCAGCCCTGAGCATCACTTCCTTCAGACGCAAAGGTTCTGTTGCGGCTGGACCTTTGGAAGAACTGAAGAAATAAAAGGGTAGATGATGCGAATAAATAGTATCTCCATCAAGAGAGGAAACCATTCTTTCAAGCACGTTGGAAAGTTCCCTAACATTGCCCGGCCAATCATATTTACTGAGCATTTTTTCGGTTTGCCGATCAATGGAGAGGCGCCTGCCTGCCGAGTCGCTGAGGATCTGATCGAGCATGTGGTAAGCGAGGGGTGCGATATCCTCTCTCCGTTCTCGGAGAGCGGATATTCTTAGGGGGATGACGTTGAGTCGGAAGAAGAGATCTCGTCGAAACTTACCCTCAGCCACCATATGCTCTAGATTCTGGTTAGTTGCAGCAATCAACCGAAAGTCGACAGGGATGACCGACGTGCCTCCCACGCGCTCAAACTCCTTCTCTTCGAGTACACGGAGGAGCTTTGGCTGCATGTCCAAGGGAAGATCCCCGATTTCGTCCAAAAAAACTGTACCGTGGTGTGCGAGTTCGAACTTACCGGCCTTGCCCCTATACAACGCGCCAGTGAACGCTCCCTGTTCGTACCCGAACAGCTCCGATTCCATGAGATCCCGGGGTATTGCCGAACAATCAATTCGCACGAAAGAATGCAGCCGCCTGGGGCTCGCATGATGAATGGCCTGCGCGAAGAGTTCCTTACCCGTTCCTGATTCACCCATTATGAGCACGGGGAGGTGAGTGGCGGCAGCCCTGAGTGCTTCTCTCTTTAAATCCTGCACTGCTTGACTTACTCCTACGATGCTGTCCATTGTGTAGCGTGTGGACCGAAGAGCTATGAGTTCCTGCTCATAGAGTTCGACCTTCGATTCGAGCATGGCCAGCTTTCGGGCCAGTTTGGTCACATCCCGGACATCCTTGAACATAACTTGTCCGAAGACGGCGATGACTTTTCCGTCTTTCCTGATGGGGATGCGCTGCACCACCATATCGCGACCTTTGATCCGATGAGGATAGTTGATCTCCGGCTTCCCGGTCTGGGCTACGATGTGCATGCGCGAGTTTTCTATGACGCTGCTGCAATGCTTTCCCAGTTGTGCAGTTGGGTCCACTCCGAGAAACGAGCCGTAGCGAGCATTGAAGTGGGTCACGTACCCATCCGCGTCGGTAATCATGACACCGTGGTAAATGCTGTCGATGATGAGCTTCAGGAATTCAAGTTCTCGATTCTCGTCCTCGCAGGGATTGACAGTAATCGAAGAACCGTCGTCGGAACGAGGAGTTTTCGGGCGTTCAAATCGTCGGGAGTTCATGTGAGGAGCCCTTCGTATCTATATGGCTACATGTGTCGCTATTATGCTACAATAATTATCCCCTCATTCTGCGTGATGTGCAACCAAATTATGCTGTCTGCAACGCCAACGGCTCCTCAATGCCATGTAAGGAGATGAGAAACTCACATTGAAGCCTCCCCTGGTGTTCTGGGGAACAGCACACGGCACCGATATTGCAACTGATTGACCAAGCAAAACGGTAAAGAGAAACACTGGAATGATCGATAGTACCGAGCCAAAAATCAAATCAGAAGACATTCTTATTCTTCTCGACGATGATTTCATTGCCGGGAATGTGTGCATCGTTACCGGTGCCGCCCGCGGCATCGGAAGAGCAACCGCGGTCGCTGCTGCTGCCAACAACCTCACGACTGTAGGCCTGGACATCAACGAGGAGGAAGGAAAAAAGACCCAGCAAATGGCAAGGGAAAAGGGTGGGGAAATGTTTTTCCTCAAAACTGATCTCACCAATGACGAGGAAGTGGAGCATGCCGTTGCCCAGGCAACGAACTGTGGGCAGATCAAATTCCTTGCCAACATAGCCGGAATACAGCACATTAATTCGGTGGAACATTTCCCCATGGAAAAGTACGATCTGATGCAGAGAATAATGCTGAGAGCCCCTTTTCTCCTTGCCAAACTCTGTATACCGCACATGAAGAACAGCGCGTCAGGAACCGGTGCTATCGGAAACATGGCTTCAGTTCATGCTCACATTTGCACCGTCAACAAACCCGTATACAATATCACGAAGTTCGGGTTGAGGGCCCTGTCCCAGTCCATTTCCGCAGAAGGGGACGGGATGATCAGGTCTTTCACGGTCAGCTCCGGCTTTGTCAAGACCGACCTGGCGCTTAAACAGATTCCAGCACAGGCTCAGCAGCGAGGCATAACACCGGAAGAAGTCCTCACGGATGTTATGTTGGGAAAGTCTCGCGTTAAAGAAATGATGCCCCCTATTGACGTAGCGAACCTCTTCATTTTTGGGTTCTCGAGATATGCACGATACCTGGTGGGAGGGGATCTGCTCTTTGACGGAGGCATGGTCTTGACTTACTAAGTCGGATGTTGAGACACCACGCCATGAAGTCGGTCAACGCAGCGGAGGGCTGCAAAACAAGATAATGGAGGCGACGATTATGAAACGGAACAATCTGGCTGTCCTAATTGTGGTGTTTTGCCTAATTTTGGCAGGAGGGATGATCAATTCAGGGGAAGTTGCGGCCTCGGAGACGATCCGTCTCGGTTTCGTAGCTGATATTTCAGGGGTTGGAGCCACTTTCTACAAGGGCCAGAAGGCAGCGGTGGATCTCTTCATCGAAGAGGCCAATGCTGCAGGGGGCGTGCTCGGAAAGAAGCTGGAGGTTATTGTTCGCGACGCACAGCTCAAACCGGATATCGGTGCGAATATGGCCCGGGAGCTGATTCTGAGCGAGAAATGTGATTTTCTCATTGGTCCCACGAGCAGTGCAGTGGCACTTGCCGCCACCAAGGTGGCTCAAGAGTTCAAGAAGATCATCTATTTTCACACATCAAACACCGAAGCACTTACCACGACTGATTTCCAGCCTTACATGTTCCAAGTGGTGCCCAACACGGGTCAGGAGGGGCGCGGCGCTGCCTTGTTTATGTCGCAGAGACCGTATAAGCGGTATGCGTACATAGGGCCGGACTATGCCTACGGACATGATCAATTCAAGGCTTTCAAAGGCGAGCTTGGCAAGCTAAAGGCTGACGCCGAGTTGCAGGAAATCGTATGGGTGAAATTGGGCGAGACCAACTTCTCGCCGTACATTCCAATACTTATGTCAAAAAACCCCGAGGCGATCTTCAGCAGTTTCTGGGGTGGCCAACTTAGTTCGTTCGTTAAGCAGGCCAAACCGTATGGCGTATTCAACAAGGCCGCGCTTTATTCACTCTTTGACCTTGACATGCTTCGAGTGACTGGCCAGGACATGCCCGAAGGTTTGCTGGGATACTCTCGCTGCCCGTTCTATGCGATTGACAATCCTGAAATGAAGGCGTTCGTGAAGAAGTACTACGACAAGAACAAAGAGTGGCCTGCTGACTGGGCCGCTATGGCCTACGACGGCCTCATCGCTCTCACTGACGCCATAAAAAAGGCCAACAGCACCGACTCGGATCAGGTGGTCAAGGCGCTGGAAGGGCTGAAGTTCAAATCACTCCGAGGAGAACGCTACATTCGGCCTGAAGATCACATGGCCAACGTGGGCATCTATGTGGGAGTCACGGCGAAGAATCCAGATTTTAAAGATTTTCTCGTGTTGAAGGATGTGGTGGAAGTGCCTGCGGAAAAAATCTTGCTGTCGGTAGAAGAGGTCAAGAAACTTCAGGCTGAGAAAAAGTAGGAGAACAGGGGTGGCCGAATGGCTCATTCGAGAGCCTTCGGTCCACCCATTTCCCATAACTCCCCTGTCAAGTCTCCCAACTTCGGACGAAAGACATGAGTGCTGAGTACTATTTCTTTATGCTGATCAACGGGCTCAGCCAGGGAATGCTCCTTTTCATTGTTGCTTCGGGGCTCTCCCTGGTGTTCGGCGTGCTGCGGGTCATAAATTTTGCTCACGGATCCATCTACATGATCGGAGCCTTCGTCGCGTATTCACTGTCCACGTTGTTGACGGGAACGTCTTTGGCCAGCTTTCTGTTACTATTGCTAGTGGTTCCGCCGGCGATTGCGCTTCTCGGTTTCGTTCTCGAGGTTTCGCTGTTCCGTCGCGTGTACCGTGAGGAGCACCTGCTTCAGCTTCTGCTCACCTATGCTCTCGTTCTCATACTGGATAACGTGGTGAGGATGATCTGGGGCGGGGATCCGCGAAACGTTGCTCGTCCGGAAATCCTGGCCGGATCAGTCGATTTGATGGGAATGGCGTTGCCCACTTACAATGTGTTTATTTTGTTGGTTGGGCCTGTGATCGCACTTGGCCTGTGGCTCTTACTCTACCGTACCCGGGCCGGTAACGTCATCCGGGCTGCAGTCTCGTACCCGGACATCCTCGGTGCTTTAGGCGTCAACGTCTCGTGGGTTATGACCGCGACCTTCATGCTCGGTTGCTGGCTGGCTGGCCTGGGAGGCGTCCTTGTGGCTGCGCTTGCCAATGTTGACTTGTCAATCGGCATGGAAAAGATCATTGAATGCTTTGCTGTGGTGGTCATCGGCGGTCTGGGAAGCGTCGGGGGAGCCCTCCTGGGATCGCTGATCATCGGGGTTGGCATCACATTCTTCCAGCTTCCCTTTGGCCGATGGGCTCTTGTGTTTCCCTACTTCGTGATGGCCCTGGTCCTTATCATCAGGCCCTGGGGTCTGTTCGGAAGACCGGAACGATAGTGGTGATCTATGAAAACACAGACGGTTGACACAAC
>Ga0209254_10003827_pt1 | contig 13739 bp, 13 predicted proteins | sample FrelakmetDIP11DI_FD_187148 | JGI IMG/M metagenome (GOLD analysis project Ga0209254, IMG submission 187148) | Freshwater lake sediment microbial communities from the University of Notre Dame, USA, for methane emissions studies - DIP11 DI (SPAdes)... | ecosystem: Environmental > Aquatic >...
ACATTTCCAATTTTCTGTCCGCTATCAACGTACCTGTGTGCCTCGGGGGTCTGTTCCAATGGATAACACCGGTCTATTACAGCTTTTATCTTCCCCGCTTCAATCAGCTCTTTCAGGAAAACCAGATCTTCATTACTCTGATTGGCTGCCCCCGTGATTACTTTCTTGCTGGTCCTCATCGATACCCAACGCCCTCTAACGATGTCGGTCAGCCCGGGATTCCCGATCAGATAGCGACCATTTAGTTTTAATGAATTGATACAACCTGAAAACGAGCTGTTGCCCATCACCTTAAAAATTACATCATAGGTCTCCCCGCTTTTGGTGAAATCCTCTTTGGTGTAGTCGATGACATGGTCTGCACCAATCGATCGCAGCATTTCCAATTTCTCTGCGCGGTCCACGCCTGTCACCTCCGCCCCAGAGGATTTGGCCAGCTGTACCGCATAAGAACCGATACTGCCACCGGCGCCGATAATCAAAATCTTTTCTCCATTCTGGATATTTGCCTTTCGAAGAAAATGCAATGCTTCCAGGCCCCCGGTAGGAACGGCGGCGGCTTCCGCGTAGCTCATATTGGCCGGTTTACTTGCCAACGCCCCCATATTGGGTGCTTCTGGCAGGCACTTGTACTCGGCGTAAGCGCCAAAACCAAAACCGGTCGTAGCAAAAACCTGGTCACCTTGCTTGAACAGCTTTACATCTTTGCCAACCGATTCTATTTCCCCGGCCAGTTCCTGTCCCAGTACGATATCTCTTGGTTTACTGAAACCCATATAGATACGCAATGGGAGACGGAATATTTTTTGGAGTTTTAAGCTCCGCATCTCGCAGTCCCCGGCTGTTACGGTTGTCGCACAAACCCTAATCAGGACTTCATTGTCCTTTGGGGTGGGTTTTGCCACCTCTCTGAGCTGAAGCCCGTCCGGTGCTCCGTATTTTGTCCACACAATTGCTTTCATTCTTATTCCTCCCTCACCTGCTCTCTCTAGTTGATATTATATATCCTCTTCCCGCACATACTTTTGGTTCGCCTGCCGAACCAGCTCCACCATTTTCAGAATTGCTGCTACGGTGGCTTCCGGTTGCTCCAGCCCAATACTGTGGCCGCTTACTTCTGCCATCTATTGGCAGTTGCTTGATTCAAAACCGATCTATTATAATAAACTATAATGCCTTAATATGGATAAACAATCTCCCATTAATCGCATCCCTTGCAAGATGGCTGAGATAAATGCGTAAAAAACACCTGATCCTTTCTTAAACGTGACCCATTCACTGCCGGTTCATTTGGCAGGCAGCAAAACGGTCGGTAGTCCTTACTTCCTCAAATATCTTCCTTAACCTCCATTCAGGAATTGGAACCTTTGTTGTAACTCCGTCGTCCTACATGTGAAATGAGGCACAAATTACCCTTTGGTATAGGTCAACGAAGGCACAGAGTCTTCTCCATGTCTCTTGAATTAATATGGAGGTTAAAATGATACAAAAAGCATTATTCACACTTTTCATGCTTTTTGGTATTGGTTTTTCAGCAGCCTGCAGTTCCAACCAGGCTAGCTCCACCCCTCAGATGAACATGCCCAATCCGGCCTCGGTTTTCTGTGAGCAGAATGGCAGAAAACTGGAGCTCAGGCAGGATGCATTGGGGGGAGTTGCCGGGGTATGCATTTTCCTTGATGGAAGCGAGTGTGATGAATGGGCGTACTTTCGCAATGAGTGTAAGCCGGGGGATTCATTGGTAAAGACTCTGCCGGACGTCTCACCCGAGGGAATTGAATCCCCTCCAATCATCACCTCCGCAGTCGCCAGCGATGGCTGGAATATCTACCGTAACGATGAGTTAGGTTATAGCTTTCACTATCCTGCGAATACAGCTGTCACCATGAACGCAGACCCGCACAATAGCCTCACTATCAGCGGGCTCCTGGTGGAGAATGAGAATTGGCCGCAGATAACGATCAGCCATCCAACGGACCGCGCAGAATTCCGTCCACCCGCAGATGCAGACCTGCTGCAGTGGCTGACCGACCATTTTCTATTGGGCGAAGAGCGTATGCCGGACGTGCAAATCGCCGGAAGCGCTGCCGTCCATCTCCGGCATGAGCGCAGCCCGCAGTCTTATGCCTTTGACCGTTACTACTTCGCCAGGTCTGGCCAGTTATACATGATTGTGATCGGCCATGTCGGGGAAAAGGAAGACTGGGATGTTTATGATCAGTTCTTGCAGAATTTTCAATTCGAGAAGTAACCAATCACTTTCTGCACAGGTCTGGACCCGCTCAGCTCTCGGGCTGCAGCCGGTACCCAACCCCCGCTTCGGTGCGGATATAGCGCGGTTGGGATGGATCGGGTTCGATTTTATGCCGCAGGTTGCTGATATTGACCCGCAGCTGCCGCAGGATATCGTATTCGGTTGGTGTGATCGAAATTTCGCTTGCCACCGCGCGTAGAGCTTCTTCTCCGCTGGAGGCTTCCATTCAAGTATTGGAGTCATTCCAGCACGCAATCAACCAGGTGGCGCTTCACTCAATCCGAGCAGTTTTTTTGAATTGTTGCCGTGCTGCTGGAATGACATATTAATTCAGGTGGCGTTGAGCATCCCCAGGTATAAATCCTGGGACCCCAACCAGTCCGGATTCACCTCACTGGAAAATAATTCTTATCGAGGCATGGCCTACGACTCATGGAGAGCTATCCAGACCCTGGTTCCAAAACACCACCGCCTCCGCGTCTCGATACATTTCCACTAAGCCGGGGTCGCTCGCAGCCTGCTCGAGGAAGCTCTCATGGCGCAAATCGGTCACGATCCAGCGCGCCCCAAATTTACCCTCGATCGCCTCCGCAGGTCGCTCCACTTCTCCCTGGGTGATGTCCACCCATAAGTCGTACAGTTCGGCGTCATACAGGTGCATGTAGGTGGGATCCAGCCCGATCAGGTAGGTGTTGTGAGTGTTGTAGTAAAAAAGGCGCGGGAAGTCGTCCCAGTCGGTCTGGAACACGCGCTCGCCGGCCGCTGTGTTCGCGGCCAGCCAGGCTGAGGCGCCCGCGTAGGTCGTATACGGCTTGGATGTTTGTAGGCTCGCCTGGGATGCCTTGAGTGTCATCCACGCGCCCGGAATCAGCACCACCAGTAGCACCATTGCCGGCATGTGGTCCTTAAGCACTCTCTTCACCTGGCTGAGAGAGGCCGGGCCGTTTATCGCAATGGCTTGAGAACCCCCATTCTCCGTGATGCCTTCCTCCTCAAAGACCCGCGTCCAGGCAAAAGCCGCGAAGACCAGGGCAAAGGGCGGGAAGTATTCGATAAACCGTCGTGACTGGAACAGCATCAATCCAAACAAAACCACCAGCAGGAAGCTGGTAGCCGTGCGCAGGTCCATGCGCTTGCCGCTCAGACCCAAAGCCAGTGACCCGCTCACGAAAGCAGCCAGCGCCAGGGCTGAATTCTTCAACAGCTGCGCCGTTTCGTAGGGATACCACTCATTGCCGACCCGGATGTCGGTCGTCCCCACCAGCTTGGGCAGAATATGCAGGCTCGCGAAGACGACATTGTGCGGAAAGTAGGGGTTGATCACCAGACCCAGGAAGGTCCCGATCCCGACATACAGCATTAGGCGCAGGTCCAGGCGTTTCTCGACCAGCCAGGCCGCCAGCACATAGATGCCTGTCACGATGATCAGCAGCGGAAAGGCGTCGTACAGCCACACGTAGGCGAATGCCAGCAATCCCAGCCGGCTGTACTTTCTGCGCAGTATCCAGTCCAGCCCCAACATCAGCACCGCCAGGGAGAGCGATTGGGCGCGCGGGATGCTCATCCGGTAGATAAAAGCTTCCGAAACGGCCAACAATCCCACAGCCCACAGCCCGGCATACGGGATGCGCTGGTTCTTCAGCAGGTTCCAGGTGCTCAGGAAAGCCAGGCTGGCGAATATGACCGCCGCCCATTTTGCCCCCAGGCGCAAATCGCCGAACGTGAAGGGCATCAGCGCCACGTGATACAGGAAGTGATGGTCGTAAAATTCTCTCGCATTCAAGATCGAGAGCGGCAGCCAGGGGAAATCCGGTTTCAGGCTCTCCGTCCGCATCAGGTACGCCAGCTTGATATGGTAGAAACCGTCGTTGTCCGGCAGGTCGGGGCTGGCAAACTGCACCAGCGCCAGGAACACGCCGAACGCCAGCCAAAGCAGGACCCCGCTGCGAGCCGCCCGCCATGTAGCGCGGGCATCGGTTCTTTCAAGCTTGAATTTTCCTGCCAGGCTCCAAATCAGCCCTCGTCGCTCGCTTGCCGGATCGAATGGTATCTCTGCCATCGCATTGTTCCTGTCTTGTGTCATTCTGACTAATCTGTCATTCTGAACGGAGTGAAGGCCTGTCCTGGCGTACTTGGCCAGGGATCTGCTTTCTCCGCTCCCCTCACGATGACACTATGTGTGTGAACCAATAACTGATCAGTGCTAAACAAGGCTGGCAGGCCGGCGCTTCCACCGGCCTGCCATTCCCACACAAGCGGGGTACCTTTCGTCACTCTTAATCGTCATCACCGCCGTTGTCGTTCCCTCCACCGCCGCTGCCTCCATTGTCATCGCCGCTGTCGTTGCCGGAGTCGTCATCGCCGTTATCATTGCTGCCGTCGTCGCCGTTGCTGTTGCTGGAGTCATCGTCGGAGTTCGTGTTAGAGCCGTCAGCACTGTTTTCGTTGCTTTCGTCGCCCGAGCAATCCTCGTTGCTGTTCTCATCATCGCAATCGCTGTTGCTGTTGTCATCGTTGCTGTTGGCGTCGTTGCTGTTATCATCGCCATTGCTGTTATCGTCGTCGTTGCTGTTGGAGTCATCGCCGTTCAAATTGGCATTGTCATTGGAATTGTCGTCGCTTTCCGGGCTTGCAACAGGCATTTCCAATCCGCTGGCGATCTGGGTCGTCTCCAGGGCGCGCTGCACTTCCGAAGCGACGCTCTGCGGGGCATTGGCTGCCATGAAGCTCAGAGTCTGGGCATAGCGCGTCAGCGCTGAGGTGATCTCCATCGCCAGCTGCGCTGACCGGGTCGGATCAGTCTGTGATATCGTCCCCAGCTCCAGGATCGCGCTGTGGATGCTGGACTCGAAAGCCAAAACAGCTGCGCGCATCTCTGTGAAACGGCCTTCCTGGATCAGCGCTTCGATTTCTCCCAGCCGCTGTTCGGCGTATAGCATTCTCAGCTGCGCCCGCTCGCCTGCGTCCGCCGCCATGTACAGGCGCGATTGCTCGATCGTTGTCTTCACCGGGTACAGTGCATCGCCCGGGATTGCAGACTGGGCTGCCGCTCCCGTGAACCCGACGGCTGCGAAAAATAGTACGCCGGCGGCTGCCGCCATTACCAGTATTCTTATTCCACGATTTTTCGAATTTGTGTTCATCATCAGTTTCTCCTTGGAAAGTGTGTCTACCGTTCAAATTACGTCCGCATAATACCTGCCTTCCCTCCCTCTCGTAACCGCTTCCGGTCGCAACTCTTCACCGACCTACGTATTGCGTTGTTAAGACTTAAGTCGCATGCCAGTGTGCACCTTTCGCCTGATTGTGGATTGCTTCCTTATATGTATAATTACTTTGATTGTCTTTGGGGCGTTGGGTCCGTTGGCACGCCATAACCCGTCGTACCTGGGATCATCGGGAGATCGGTCTTGCTCGTCAGGTTCAAAAATTTCCTCCTCAACCTCAGCCTCAGCCAGCGTTTTATGATCGCCAGCCTGGTGATCTTGTTTGCCGGCATGCTGGGCATCGGCACCTGGGTGGAAAACCAAATCGAAACAGGCGTCATCCACCGCACTGGCGTCACCACCGCGCTGTATGTCGACAGTTTTGTCTCCCCCAATCTTCAAGAATTAGGCAGTTCGAACGAGCTGCTGCCGGAACACGTGGAAATGCTCAGTAAGCTGGTTCAGAGCACCCCCATGGGCCGCCAGATCGTAGCCTTTAAAGTCTGGGACACGCGCGGGCGACTGCTTTACAGCACCGACCAGACCTCCGTCGGCAGGACCTATCCCATGCACGAGGGTCTGCTGCGCGCCAGGCTGGGAGAAGTGGTCTCTGAGATCAGCCCCCTGGAACGGGAAGAAAACGCTCCCCAGGCACAGCTGCACGACCAGCTCCTGGAGACTTACAGCCCGGTGTGGTTGAGCGGCACCGACCAGGTTATCGCCGTAGCGGAGTTCTACCAGCTGACGGAGGATCTCGAGACTGAAATCGGCGTGTTGAAGCGCCGCAGCTGGGTGGTGGTCGGGATATCGATCCTGATCATCTATCTCCTGCTCTCATTCTTTGTCCGCCGGGCAAGCGATACGATCACGCAGCAGCAGGATGAGCTTGGAAATAAAGTGACCCAGCTAACCGCCCTCCTGTCCCAGAACCGCGAGCTCCACGAGCGGGTGCGGCGGGCGGCAGCCAGCGTTGCCTTCCTGAATGAAAGCTATCTGCGGCGTGTTGGCTCCGAATTGCACGACGGCCCGGCTCAGGACCTTGGCTTGTCCCTCTTGAAGCTGGACTCCCTGGCGGGGCGGCTGGAAGCTCGTCCTCCGGAGCAGATCGATCCCCTGGATCTCACTCAAATGGTGGAGGTCCAATCGTCCCTTAGCTCTGCTCTAAAAGAAATGCGCGGCATCGCTGCCGGGTTGAGTTTGCCCCAGTTGTCCGGGCTGAGCCTGCCAGAAACGATAATCCGCGCTGTCCGCTCGCACGAGCGTCGCACGGGTACCCAGGTCGCTCTCAAGTTGGAGAATGTGCCCGACCAGGTGGTGGAGCCGCTGAAAATCACCGTTTACCGCCTGCTCCAGGAGGCGCTGAATAACGCTTATCGACATGCCGGCGGCCTCGGTCAGCAGGTGCGAGTTTTCGGGGAAAAGGAATGGCTCGCGGTAAACATCTCTGATAGCGGTCCCGGTTTCCAGCCGGAGCAGCATGCTGGCTGGGACGGTCACCTCGGCCTGGTTGGAATGCGCGAGCGGGTGGAGAGCCTTGGTGGCTCGTTTAAAATTGAAAGTGAAATTGGCCAGGGAACGCGGGTATCAGCATTAATACCCTGCCAGCTGGAAGGAGACGGTCTCAATGAGTAAAGTTGCCAAATCCGCAGAAAGGCTGCATGTGGTAATCGTGGACGATCATGCCCTTTTCCGCGAGGGGCTGGCCTCCATCCTGGATGCAGAAGCGGATATAGAAGTGGTCGGCCAGGGCGGTTCAGCCATGGAGGCCGTCCAGCTGGCGCGCGATCTGCTGCCCGAGATCATCCTGCTGGACATCGACATGCCCGGTGGCGGTCTGGAAGCTGCCCGGGTCATCTCGACCGACTTCCCGGTCACCAGCATCGTCATCCTCACCGCATCCGAGCAGGACGATCACCTGATCTCGGCGCTGAAAATTGGAGCGCGCGCTTTCATCCTGAAGGGCGTTGCCGCCCGCGAGCTGCTGCGCGTCCTGCGCGCCGTCGCCGCCGGCGAGAGCTATGTCCCTCCTGCTCTGGCAGCCAGCCTGCTGCTGGAAATGCACGAACCCGGTAAGCACTCCCCAAAACAGGCTGGCAATCCGATCGACGATCTCACCGAACGCGAGCGGGAAATTCTCGAGTGTCTGGCTGGTGGGTTGAGTAACAAGGAAATTGGTGAGAAGCTATTCCTGTCTGAAAAGACAGTCAAGCACTACATGACCAACATCATGCACAAGCTCCAGGTCCGCAACCGCGTGGAAGCCGCACTCCTGGCGCAAAAGAGCGCAAAGATCGGATAACTATAGGCAGCCGCAGGGTACCCTGGAAGAACTAACAGCTCGTACGAGAATACCAGGGGTGGCGCTTAATTCTTGCTTGTGACAGAAGAAACGGTCGCTGGTTTCTTCTGTTGCTCTTTCTTGGTGACCTGCTTTTTCTTCTTCTTCTCTTTGTTCTTCGGACTCTTGTCGCCCATGATAAAATCTCCAGCCTTAAATATACCACTATTTATCCACGTACAGTCCAATTCGGATGCCCTGTCTCACCACACGCCTTGCGCCCTCAGCTCCTGCATCGCAGCTTTGTGAGTCTCAATCAATCGAGTGATATCTTCCTCCGTGTGGGCGGTGCACATGAATCCGTGGTGTGGCGATATATGCAGCCCGTTCTTGCGGTACAGCAGCCTCAGGCCAGGGCTGGCGTACCGGTCTCCGCTCCAGGCGTCACGCACGCTTTTGACCGGTCCATGACAGGCGTGCATCCAGAACATGGAGCCAACGCCTGTGGCGGTCGCCGGGAAATTCTCTTCTTCGGCAAACCGGTTGATCTCGTCTCGAAAGCGGTCTCCCATGGCGTTCAGGCGTGTATACAGCTGCGGTTCACCGCTCAGGCGCCGCAGCACCGCCCTCCCGGCCGCGGTGACTATCGGGTTGCCGTTGAAAGTCCCCGCCATCAGGATGGATCCCGGTTCAGTATCGTATTCCATCAGGCGCATCGCCTCGGCAGTTCCTCCCACCGCCCCGAAGGGCAGGCCTCCACCGGCCACCTTGCCGAAGGTACTCACATCGGGGATCACTCCGTAGTACTCCTGCCCCCCACCCGGGGCCAGGCGGAAACCCGTGATCACTTCGTCAAATATCAGGAAAGCACCGATCTCGTGGGTGATCCTGCGCAGCTCAACCAGGAAATCCAGCTCGGCCGGGATAGTGCCGGCCGCCCCCTGCACGGGCTCGATAATCACGGCTGCCAGCCGGTCTGTATGTTTCAGGATTTTATCAAAGGCTGCTGGGTGGTTGAAGGGCAGGACGATCGTGTCCTTCCAGGCGCCTTCAGCCAGTCCAGGGCTTTCTGGGATGGCGGCGGGGTTCACTTCTGGTCCGAACGGATCGGCTCCCGGCCGCGGCCGGCCGAAGCTGACCGCCAGCAGGTCATGGGTCCCGTGATATCCGCCCTCGAATTTCGCCACCAGCGGTCGCCCTGTCGTGGCACGCGCCAGCCGCAAGGCGTACATGGTCGCTTCACTCCCTGAGTTGCAGAAGGTCACCTTGTCCACACCTGGCACCATATCGCAGAACAGCCTGGCAAACTCGTACTCGTGCGTATGGCACTGCCCGTAATGTGAGCCGTGTGGTAACGCCTCTCTGATCGCTTCTTGAACCTCATCGGGTGTGTTCCCCAGGATCATCGTCGAGAAGCCAAGCATAAAATCCAGGTATTCATTATCATCCGCGTCCCATATCCTGGCGTCCTTAGCCCGCTTAACCACCATGGGGAAGGGATCCGCCAGCCGGAACAGGCTGCCCACGCCCGCCGGCATCACCTTGCGGTTCTTTTGCCAGATCGCCAGTGACTTAGGACTCTTGGCCATGATCTCGCCACGGTATGTGTTGAGAACTGATGGGATTCTTTCCGTGTCATCCATTGCATACTCTCCTTAGATGATGCGAGGAGCCTCCTGAGCCAAAGCCGTGATTTTATCGAAGGGGGGGATTTTCTTTACTCTGAGCGAAGTCAACGCCTGTAGGCGAAGGATAGCCCTCGACCATCTCATCTAACCCATACCCGCTCTCAATCAGCTCTACCAGCCGGCGCACAAAGCGGGTTGCCGGAGCCCCATCAACGATGTTATGGTCGAAGGATACCGTCAGGTTGAGGATCTCGCGCGGCTCAATCCGCCCATCAACGACGGCGGGTTTCCAGGCAATGCCTCCCACTACCAGGCCAAGCGGGTGGAATGTGGGACTTATCCCCCAGCCATTATGGCCTCCGCCGAACAAACCAACCGATGTAAGGGCGACTGTGCCTCCCATTGACACGGCAATGATTGGGTCACGACGGTTGTTTAAGCGGAGCAAAGCGATCACAAGCCTGGACAATGGCCACGGCCACAGCATGGCAGAACGGAACCAGGAGGGCATCCCTCTTCCAGCTGGAACCGGCTCTTCCTGCACCCTGCGAATCTCATCATGGATTTCCCGGTATGTCTTGCGGTTGGCAGCCTGGACGGTATGACCCATCAGGGCGCGCTTCTCACCTACCTTCCGTTCGACCATCAACCCAACGTTTACATCGTCAAACTGGACGAGCTGTTTAACGCCCTTGCGGAAGGCCTGGATCGTTTTGTCCTCATCCACCGCACGCGCCAGGCAGTAGGTTAAGAAGCCGGCGAAGGACAGTGTCTCGCCTGTGCGCCTCTTGTGCTCGGCGATCCACTGCCGGGGGATGGTCACGTCCACTTCCAGCAGGCCGTACATGGTATGGGCTGGCCAGGACAGGTCCAGCGTGTTCACCCATATCCGGCGCCCGGGTGGAAGCTCGACGATATGGTAAGGTCCGATTTTCTCATTCATATTATTGCATCCTCCACGATTGTTCTGATTTCAGGTTGACCGTTCGGATAGTTGTTCTGCCTGCTCGCCGCCATTGCGAACCCACTCGAAAGTGAGCTTCAGCACATTTATCAGCGGCTCTATAGTCAGAACTTCCGGCCTATCCCACTTCTGGTGGTAGAAGGCCACCATCTGTTGCGGCATTTTGAAGGCAAGCAGAGTGGTAGCCTCGAGGCCGACCTGGCTGAAGGGACCCGAGTCGTTTGCCACTCCGAGCAGGGCGGGCTGAATCTTGTGGGGGATTCCGGCGCGCTCTGCCGCAGCGACCACGCTTTTTAGCATCTCAGGGGAATTCTTCACAGTGCCGTTCAAGTCCGAGCTGAGGATGACGATTTCTGGATGTGCGATCGCCTCGAAATTGAGCAGACTCACCTCCAGGCGTTTCAGCTCGTCCAGATGGCGCTCTACGTAGCGACGCGATCCCCGCAGTCCTGCTTCCTCGCTGCCAAAAGAAACGAACCGGATTTCCGTGTCATCGGGAATATAAGCGGGGTTCTTCACCAGGTACCTGCACATTGCCACCGCAAGAGCACTGGCTGAGAGATTATCCGCCGCCCCCGGCACGGTTCCTCCGTTTTTCCACCCCCGGGTGAAGAACAATGCAAAGATGATGGACGGCGCAATTGGATAGGCCAGCAAGGCCCATCCTAGCGTTCCCATACGAACCAGGTAAGCATTGCCGGCGATCATGCCCGCCAGCTGGGCAGCAGGGGCAGGCTGCTGGTCTGGTTGAGCAGGTGGCGTACCGTTATTTGGGCAGATGCCTGGGGATCCGCCACCCGGAACCAGGACAGGTAACGCTGGACGGGTGCGTCCAGCTCGACCTTGCCGGCTTCCACCAGCTGCATCACCGCCAGGGCGGTAAACGACTTGGTGATGGAGCCGATGAGGAAGGGCGTCTGCGGCGAGGGAGATTCGCCGCCAGGACGAGCCCGGCCGAAGCCGCGCAGGTGCACGATCTGGTCGCCTTCGACGATGGCGAGCGATATGCCTGGAAGGTTTAGACGGTGCATTTGCCCTTCGACGTAAGCGTCGATCGCATCGTAGTTTGCGCTGTCGGAGGCCGGTTTTGCCGAAGCAGGCTTGGCGAATGCCCGGAGGATCAGCGCCAGCATGGCGCAAGCGAGCAGCCATGGGAGAAGGAATTTTTTAATGTTCATAATAGCAATTCCTTATTGATCGTTAAAGGACACTGCCTTGGGAATCAGCAGAGCTGGATACGGAGCATCACCACATTCTGCACCGCTTCCTCGACCTCTTCCGCTATCGGTTTTTTGTGGTCGTCGAAGGTCACACCGTAATACCTGGCGTCACTTGGCACCTTGCGCAGATGTGCGCTCAGCCCGGCTGCGACGGCTTGCTTATCCTCAGCGACCGGTTCTGCCAATCCCTGGAAATCCCGGCCGCGGATGCACAGTGTGAACGGTGCATCGCGGCGCAGGTTTTTCCACCAGTTCGCATGGGTGAAGACGTACACCTGATCGCCGTCTTGAGAGTAGCTGACCGGGGTGGTGTAGGCCTTCCCGCTCTTGCGCCCGGTGAAGGTGATCAGCAGGACGGTTTTGCTGACCATCCCGTGCACGGGCGAGCGTAAGATGAATTTCATGGCACGATTGACGTATGGAGGGACAGATGGTATTTCGGACATTTCGGCCTCTTTCTTGATGTTTCAAGCATCGACGGACCAGGGTTTTGCCTGTTCAGCCAGGTGCGCCTGATAAGCCTTCCAGCCCGGGCACCAGCCGGTGTGCCAGCGCCACAGCCGGCTCATCAAGGATTTCGGATTATCTTCCGCTTTTTTCCTCATCGGGCAGGTCTCGCAGGCAATCGTCATTTCTGATTCGGGTTTGGTTTGTGTGTTCATGTTTTCCACCTTTCCGCGCAACCGCAGGTTCTCATAAAATCTCGTGTTTTGGGTTATTTAAGGTTTCATTCCACCGCTGGTCAGCTTCTCGAGACCAGGTAAATTGCCACTCAGGCTCTGGCTGGAATTGCTTCGGCCAAAAAGCTCCTGATGATTCCCATCGTTACATCGGGCTGCTCGATCTGCGGGTTATGACCGGCGCATTCGACAAGCTCCAGGCGGGCGTTCGGCAACCGATCCGCCAGGATGGCCTGGTGTTCTGGCGGGAATAGAAAGCAGTATCGCCCGGCCAGAACCTGGGTAGGCACCCGGATCTCGGAAAGCCGGTCCATCACCGTCCAGCCCTGGAGCAGCTGGCCGTAACCGAAGATGAGGGCTTCGGGTCGATATTTCATGGGGGGGCCTAACCCGATTTTCTGGGCAACCGTTAGGAATATGGGGTTATACATAATGCTTTGGTGGTACGAGTAGGCTCTGATAAACTTCACCAATGTGGGAAAATACTCGTCAACGGTCACCTGGCCATTATAGAAACGGCGCGCCGCCTCCACGGTCTCGGCGCTGTAGCCTCTTCTGGCCAGGATCTTCGGTGCGTTCTGGTTCACCCACCATTGGTCTCCGCCTGTATTCATCAATACCAGGCGCGACAGGCTCTGCGGATAGCGCAGCGCATATTCCAGGGCCACGTTGCCGCCGAAAGAGTGCCCGAGCAGCGCCCATTGTTCGAAGCCCAGCTCCTGGCGCAGCGCCTCTGCATCCGCCGTCAGGTTTTCTAACGTCATCGATGAGGTCTCCGCCCCCTCCGAGCGGCCGTTGCAACGGTGGTCATAAAAGACCAGGGTGAATTGATCCGCCAGAGGCTCGAGGGGAAGAAGGGTCGTGTGATCCAGGCTGGGGCCGCCGTGCATCAGCAGCAGCGGGTATCCCTGGCCCATGACCTTCACGAACAGGGACGCATCTCGGATTTTCATGTGTGTCATTTTGGATTCTCCTTCATGTACTATGGCTCATAGCTGACCCAACGGTCTGCTTTGAATTGGCTTCAGGGATTTCAAAGCCTTATCCTTCCTGCTCAACAGTAATTTGTGATAAACGATCGGTGCCTTCGATACTCTCCAGGTTGTGCAGGGCAAACCAGGCCACCAGCGTCAGCAGGATCACAAGGGAGGTTGACATCAAGAAAACGACCTGCGGGCTCACAAACGGTGTCAGTATAACCACCAATGCCGGGCCAAGCAGGCTCCCTAGCGACCCCGCCGTGCCTTTAAGCCCCATCATCCCCGCCGAGTGCTCGGGCGGTGTGATGTCGAGGATATAGGCGCTCAATGCCGGGTCGTACAGCGCATTGCCCAGCCCTGCCAGGATGAATGTCGCCACGATCCAGGTTGCGTCGCGGAACAGTACCAGTCCAACGAATTGGGCTGAGAAAAGCAGCAGGCCCAGCACCAGCACCGGTTTTCGTCCCAGGCGGTCGCTCAGCTGCCCGAGGACCAGCTCGCCGAGCATGAAAGACACCCCGTACATGCT
>Ga0209254_10003828_pt1 | contig 13738 bp, 10 predicted proteins | sample FrelakmetDIP11DI_FD_187148 | JGI IMG/M metagenome (GOLD analysis project Ga0209254, IMG submission 187148) | Freshwater lake sediment microbial communities from the University of Notre Dame, USA, for methane emissions studies - DIP11 DI (SPAdes)... | ecosystem: Environmental > Aquatic >...
TTCCCCCTTACGCCGTCGGCTCAATTTTTATCCTTTTCATTCTCCATCAGACGGTATCAAAAGTCAACGAACGCTCGGAAAAATAAGCGTTCGGGGCTTGGAGTTCAGAGTTCGGATTTCAAAGAGGCAAACCATGAACATCATCGTCCCCACGAGAGTCAGAAATCGATGGATGGGACATCAACCCTTTGGGTGTGGTCATGGTTGTTTTGGATTTCACATTTTGGAATATGAAGTTTGGATTCTCGGTTTTTCAGATTCCTTCTCTGGCGAGCTCTTCGATCAGTTTTCTGGTCTTCTCCCCGACGCGCTTCGGAACTTTGACGATGACCTTGACATATTCATCTCCTCGTCCGCTTCCCTGAAAGCGATGAACTCCAAGACCTTTTAAGCGCATCTTGGTGTGACATTGGGTTCCAGGAGGAACCTTGACTTTCTTCATGCCCTCGAGGGTGGGGACTTCCATCGTTGTCCCCAACACGGCTTCGGAGAAGGCGATCTCCCTTTCGACGATGAGGTCATCCCCTTCCCTCACGAAGATGGGATGATTCCTGATGGAGATCTGAAGGTAGAGATCCCCTGGAGGTCCGCTGTTTCGACCCGCCGCTCCTTTGCCAGCCACCCTCAGCTTCTTCCCGGAAGGAATGCCAGGAGGAATTTTGACGTAGATCTCCTCCACCTTCCCCCCCTTCGGGAGTGAAACCTTTTTCTCTCCGCCAAAGGCAGCCTCTTCCAGAGTGATGGGCCATTCGTAATACATGTCCTCCCCTTTTTGGGGCATCCGGCCCATGTCCTGAGAGCCTCCTCGGCCAAAGAGATCAGAAAAATCGACCCCCCCTCGCCCTCCAGACCGAAACTCCCGACGTCCTCTTCCCCCGAAGAGGTTCGAAAAAATATCCTCGAAATCAAACCCTCTAAAGATGTCTTCCTGTGAGAACCGCTGGCGGAACCCCTCCTGACCAAACGTATCATACTGTTTCCGCTTCTCTTTGTCGCTCAAAACGGCATACGCCTCATTCAATTCTTTGAAGCGCTCCTCCGCTTCTTTCTTATTGGGATTTCTGTCGGGATGATACTTCATGGCCAATTTGCGATAAGCCTTTTTGAGCTCCTCCTCACTGGCATTTTTATTGACACCCAAGATGTCGTAGTAGTCTCTTGTGGCCATTACAAGCTTCCCTCGGTGGACGGGTCTAGTTTCTTGCTGTAAACGTCCCGGATCAAAACATTGAGGAACCCTGCGGGATCATCGATGGCTTCTTTCGAAATGGTGAATTCGGTTTTGCCTGTCTTGTCGCGAATCAGCTTCAGCCCGTGTTCGAGATCTTTTGAAAGTCTCGCGCAGACGGAAGCTCCCTTTTCGTCCTCTTCAAAGGCCACCAGGGTAGTCTGATCGATCGCCTCCTCGTTAAAGGTCAGGAGAATGTGATGTTTCCGATCAAACTCTCTCTCCAGCTCTTCAATCTGGCGTTTCACATCCGCCACTTCTTCAAAAACCGTGTTGACGTCGTAACCCTTTTCGACCACCCGGTGAGCAATGAGGCGAATTCTTCCCACCCAGAGCGAGAGTCCATAACGCCTTTCGAATTCTTCCCGGCGATTTCGAATCGAGTCCTCAACTCCCTTGAGGTCCCGTTGGAGAAGCTGTTCAAATGTCTCCAACATGTCTGGGTTTGAAGGATCCTCAAGCAACCGTCTTAATTCCTGCTCCGGGTTTCTCACGACCTCTCCGGTCACCACAAATTTCCGAATCTCCGTAGAAGGAAGCCGTTTCTCAAATTTGAGAAGAACCTTCTCCACCGCACTCACCAGTCCCCGGGCACCTGTCTTCTCCTCGCAGGCCTTCACAGCCAAATCGCGTAGGGCTTGATCCTCAAAGTGGATATCAATCCCGTAGGACTTGAAATCCTTTTTCTTCCCAAGGACGATGGGGTTGTTTGGATTCTTCAGGATGGCGTAGAGGTCGTCAACCTCGAGCTTTTCAAAAACCGTGGTCACCGGAAGCCGACCGATGAATTCCGATTCAAAACCATAGGTGATGAGATCTTCCGCTTTTACCTGTTTCAGGTAGTCTGCCCTTTCATCCTTTGAACGGATCTCGGCGCCAAACCCGATGCCCTCTCGGTTGAGCCGTTTCTTGACGATGTCCTCCAGCCCACCGAAGGCACCGCTCATGATGAAGAGAATGTGCTTGGTATTGACCGTCTGTTTCTCACGCTTTCCGGTCTTTCGGTAGTGCTCAATGGCCTCCAGCTGAGAGATGGGATCGTGAGGAACCTTCAGGTCAACCTCGGTCTCCTCCATGGGTTTGAGCAGGGCCCGTTGGACACCGGTTCTCGAAACATCGGGGCCGATTAAATTGTTGGACGACGCGATCTTGTCGATCTCGTCCACATAAATGATTCCGTATTGGGCGCCTTCAATGTCTCCGTTGGCTTCATACACAAGGTCTCTGACGAGATCCTCGACGTCGCCTCCCACATAGCCCGTCTCACTGAACTTGGTGGCATCTCCCTTCACAAAAGGGACACCAATTTTCTTAGCAATCAACTTGATGAGGTAGGTCTTGCCCACACCGGTGGGGCCCATCATCAGAATGTTGTTCTTGATATATCCCACGCCGTCATAACGGTTACGACCTCGGGTGTGCTCGGTAAACCTAATCCGGTTAAAATGGGTGCAGATCTTTGTGGCCAGAATCTCTTTTGCTTCGTCCTGCCTGACGATGTAGTCGTTCAAAAACGCTTCTAACTCCTCAGGTTTCATATCGAAATGGATCTTGCTTTTCCCTTCGCCCACTTCCTTCTCTTCTTTCGAAATCTCCTCTGTTTGGGCTTTGGGAAAGAGCATTGGAACAACAAGCCGGATCCGATCTCCGTATTTCTTGCCGAGATACTCATTCAGTTCTTTCTCCAGCTCTTTCTGATCTGGAAGCTTAGAATCGGGATCTTTCATTGAACTCAGGCTCCTTTTTCTTAGTAAAAACACTTGTTAATATAACTATTGCCCACCCTTTTTGCAACCTTCATTCTCCAATTCGATTCCCTGGTTCTCCTCCTTCAAACTGATATTTTCAAGGCCCTTCATCTATCGCTCAACTATTTGTGATTATTGTGCATTTGCCCATAGAAAAAACGTCTTTCCTCGACGCACCGGGTCTTTTGTGATGATGTCGGAGAGAATCTACTGCAAACGCATTAAACGAATTGATAGACCTAGATTCTTGCGAACCATGCCCTGTAGCTTTACAGTCTCTCAGAATTTATTGCGGGGAAGAGAAGACACCTGTTCTCGTCTCGGCAAGCCATCGCTCGATATACGAGAAAGGTTCCTGTTCTGTGGCGGGTACCTGTTTCAAGAACTCAACGACCTGTCTCAGATCGTTTCCGAGACGTTCATAGAGGAGATCATACATCTCAAGCCGATGGACATACCGGTGGTAGGCAAGAAGGACGGCATTGTTCAGTTCGATCCGATCAAAACCTTTATACACCTCGGTCTTCAATCCTGCTTTTATCTCACTGAAATCTTCCTTCATGGATTGGAAGAGGACTTCTCGCCCCTTGAGTTTCTCTTCACGAGAAATCCCGCTTGCATAGAATTCCGACAAACGCCGGCAAGTCTGATCAATCCAACGAGAAAAAACGAGATCATCTCGCTGAATATGGATCGCATCTGTCACTTCTCTCGAGTGACACCCGTACCTCCCGGTCAAGAACTCGATGGCCCCCCGGTTGCCGATAAAGGTCGCCACTTGTTCATTGTCATCGGTCTTCCCTCTGAAATACAGGGTGGCGTGCGTCATCTCGTGGAGAATGAGATTGGCAAGAGCACCAGGGTTCGATTGAATCATGGAGGAGAAGATGGGATCATTCAACCAGCCGAGGGTGCTGTAGGCGGCCGCGGCCTGGACAAAGGTATCGTGGTCCTGGCGACTCAAATCATCTCTCTCCCTGAGAGCCTCCTCCTTGCTGAAGAACCCTTTATACGTGACCTCACCCACCAAAGGAAATTCCCAGGTCCGAAGTCGAAGGCGGTCTTTTTCACAGGCGGTCACGACGTAGAGGATAGGGCCGCGGGTCTCATAGAATCGAGAATAGCTCTTCGTCTTCTTGAGTCCTAAGGTTTCCTCGCCATACCGCTTCACGTCCTGAATGAAACGGATCTTCGCCTTGATTTCGGAGCTGACCTGGTCATCTTTGAGAATCTCTTCGACGGGGATACTTTGGTAGGCAATGGCCCCTTGGTGCCATCCCAGTTTAGAGAGGTAAGCAATCTCTCCGCACCCGCACAGCACCGTGAGGAGCGAAAGGAGGATAAACAAGAAACCGATGGACTTCATGGCAAGTCATTCGTCATAGATTCTTCTGAGAGGATTGAAGCAGGACACCCGCAATAGGCTAAAAGGGTATCCTCCAAGGGACCCAGTTCTCAAGTCGCTTGAAGGGTGCGACCACCATTTCCTCCTATCTAAGGATTTTCAGGAACAGATAGTAACCGAGTGGAACAGACTTGACTCTTAAGCGGATCCGATCTCCTCGGGCACCAATCTCGCTGAGATAGATCTTCCGATCTCTCACAATCAGCCCTTGACCTTCTCCCATCCCCACCCTGAAATAGATGGCCCCGAGCACCACGTTCATCGGATGGAATTCTTTCATATCCTCGAAGCCGAAGTTTTCGAGGATGGCGGGGCTCTTCGTCCTCACCCCTTTAAGCACGATCCCGTCCTCGTCCGCCTGGAACTCCTCAATGACAGATTCTCCGTAGATCGAGTGGACGTAGAAGACGGTGAACCGCTCAGACGGTCGAATCTTGACCTCGATCGATCGAGGATGCTCCGTATTCTCCAGCTGGAGAAGCAGAACTTTCGTGAAATAGAAGATCCCTCCTGCTGCCATTAGAAAAACAATCAGGATGAGTGGAGTCCAAGCGATCCGTTTCAATTACTTTACCTTCAGTCCCTTCTCTGCGAAATATCGAATGGCTCCTGGATGGTAGGGAATGGGAGACCCTCCCGCTGCCTGGGGTTCCAGGGCCAAGTATCGTGCATCTTGATGTGACAGCATGAGCTCTTGTTTCTTATCGAAAAGAATCTTGACGACGTCATACGCCACGTTCTCTTTCATATTCACGTTGCAGACCAGGAGATTCCACACGACAGCGATGGGAATATCCACGTCCTGACCTGGGTAGGTCTTGGCAGGGATCACTCCTTGACTGTAAATGGGGCCGTACTTTTCTTGCATTTTGGGAACGGCATCGGTATGAGCGAGGATTTTGATCTTGACTCCGGGACTCGCTCCGAGGTCAGTCACCGCGGCCGTTGGAAGTCCACCGACCCAGAAAAAGGCGTTGATCTTTCTATCCTTTAAGGCCCCTGCCGATTCAGAAACACCCAGCTTATCCCGGGTCATGTCTTTGTCCGGATCTAATCCGAAGGCTTCGATCACCCTCAGCGCCATAACCTCTGTCCCGCTTCCGGGCGCACCCGTCGACACCCTTTTCCCTTTTAGGTCAGTAATCTTCTCAATCCCCTTTCCTTCGACGGTCACGATATGCATGTTGTTGGGGTAGAGTACTGCGAGGTTTCTCAGAGGAATTTTCTCCTTAAATTTTGACAGACCCTGGTAGGCATCCCACCCTGTATCGGCCATGATGAGGGCCAAGTCTGCCTTGCCTTTTTCCACAAGAAGGCAATTGTCAACCGAAGCGGTAGTGACCTCTGCCGTTGCCTCAGCATAAGGGATGTATTTCGATATGATATTGGCCATGCGTCCCCCCATGGGATAGTAAACGCCGCCTGTTCCCCCCGTGGCAATTGACAACCTGACCGTCTTCTGAGCCCAAGCCGTTGAGACACCACAAACAAGAGTGATCATGAGCCCCACTGCCAGTAAACGTTTCATGTCGAAACCCTCTTTCCCAAGCATTGCGAGTAGTACACTTATATTAAACCTACTTCAGATTGTCAACATTAAGTTCGAGGAGGATCGAAAGGAGTTTCTTGAGCCAAGAGGCCTTCCTCTATGGATCGTTGAAAGGCTCGCGTTAATATGTTTTTCCCTTGGGGATGTATTAATATTCAAGGAAGAGTGAAGCCCCCGCCCTAAAGGGGGCGCTTCCCGGGAAGGTGATTTCCTTTTATATTGTGCCCCTTGACCCCGCCCTAAGGGGCGGAGCTTGCGGGGCACTGGCCGGTCACATCTGGACATACTTTCCTTTTTTCTCACCAACATGTCTGAATCAAGACTAGCTTATTCTTTTTAGCCTGGTAGGAGCCCGACATGCAAGAAAACCTCAAGCTCGCTTTTGAAGAAGTCGTAGGTCCTTCCAATTTCACCGACCAGTTGATCGATCTGATCTCTTATTCGTACGATGCCTCTGATCACGATCACCGTCCCGAGGCAGGACTCTGGCCCACAACGACGGAACAGGTTTCAAAGATTCTGTCCCTCGCCAACGAGCATCGAATTCCGGTCACTCCCCGGGGGGCCGGCACGGGTCTGGCTGGAGCCGCTGTCCCCAACCAAGGCGGTCTCGTTTTAGATCTGTGCAGAATGAACAAGATCCTCGAGATTCGGATTGCTGATCGCTTGGCCATTGTTCAGCCAGGAGTCGTTTATGCCGACTTGGAACGGGCCCTCTCCCGATATGGATTCTTCTTCCCTCCAGACCCGGCCAGCTCAAGTGTCTGCACGCTGGGAGGGAATGTCGCAACGAACGCCGGTGGGATGCGAGGGGCCAAGTATGGAGTAACCAGAGACTATGTCTTGGGACTCGAGGTGGTCTTGCCCGACGGCCGAATCATGCGAACTGGATCGCACTGCATGAAATCTTCCTCCGGATACGATCTCACTAAACTCTTTGTCGGTTCGGAAGGAACTTTGGGAGTCGTCACTGAAATCATTCTCAAGATCAACCCCAAACCCATGGCCACGAAGACGGCGTTGGCCAGTTTTAATGTTCTTCAGGACGCTGGACAAGCGGTCATCGATGTCATGCATTCTGGAATCATACCGAGCGTGCTCGAAATCCTGGACCCCAACACGATCCGTGTCCTCAGAGACCACGGAAACATCCCTCTGCCTGAGGTGATGGCCATGATTCTGGTCGAAACAGATGGTCATACCGAAGCTGAGACGTCCTATCAGATGGAGAGGGTCATGGAGGTCTTTAAGAAAAACAGGGTTCGCGACTTCAAAATTGCCACCTCTGTTGCGGAGGCTGAGGATCTCTGGCGAATTCGAAAATCGATCGGGAGCGTGGCGGCAACGCTTCGACCCAGCAATGTCTCAGAGGATGTGACCGTCCCCATCTCCCGGGTGCCCGACCTTATGACAGGAATCTCCACCATTGTCCAGAAGTACAGGCTTCCTTTTGTGGTTTTCGGTCATGCAGGCGATGGCAATCTCCACCCGAGGATCATGTACGATCCGGCAGACCCGGATCAAGTGAAGCACGTCCATCAAGCCGTCTCTGAGATCTTCCGACTCACCTGTGACTTAGGCGGAACACTCACAGGAGAACATGGTGTGGGTCTATCCAAGGCCCCCTACATGACATGGGAGCATGATCCCTTAGCCCTAGAGATGATGAGGGGCATCAAGCGACTGTTCGATCCGAACCATATTCTCAACCGCGGCAAGATGGCCCTGGAGGGTTGACGTGGCATCACCCCATGATCTTGAAAATGCATTTTCAAAACAGATCCAGCAGTGCTCGCGGTGTGGCTTTTGCCAGGCTGTCTGCCCGGTCTACGGTGTCACCCTCCGCCCCTCCTACAATGCTCGCGGCAAGATGCTCATTCTGAAGGAGGTCATGGAGAAGAGAATCCCTCTGAACGATGAATTGATCGAAACTCTCTTTCAGTGTACCACCTGCGGCCATTGCGAAACGACTTGTCCCTCGGGTGTCACCGTGCCCGACATGATCAGGAAAGTGAGGAAAGACATGGTGGGGGTCGGCTCATGCCACCCCGTTTTGAAAGGAATGAATGAGGTTCTCGAGAAACAGAAGAACATCTATGGCGAGACGAATTCTGAAGATTTCGGCAGGGACAAGAACAGGAAGGCCGATGTCGTCTACTTTGTGGGCTGTGTGGGCACGTACAGAGAGAAAGAAGCGACGTTAAGTGCTTTGAAACTATTAGATCGCCTCCAGGTCAATTTCACCTTAATCGATGAAGTCTGCTGCAGCGGCGTGCTCGAAGACATCGGATACGAGATGAATAAGGCTTTGGTCCAAAAAAATACCGATGCCATTTTGGCCACGGGTGCGAGCACCGTGATTACCGGTTGTCCCTATTGCTTTCGGACCTTTACTCATCATCCCTCTTATGCCACTTTGAAGGAGAGATCGCTTCTCATCCTCCCCATGATTTCCTTCCTGAGACAATTCCGGTTCGGTGTGGTAACCCCAAAACGGGTGACCTACCACGATCCCTGCGATCTCGGGAGACACCTCGGAATCTACGAAGAGCCTCGAGAGGTCATCCGGCAGATTGCACCCGACTTTGTCGAGATGCGTCACAACCGAGCCGATGCGCTCTGTTGCGGTGCAGGCGGTGGAGTGAGAGGTGCCTACCCCAAGAATTCCATTGCCATCGCACGCCGGAGACTTCAGGAAGCAGAAGAGGTGGGTGCCGAGATCATCCTCACAGAGTGTAACTCCTGCGTTCACAACCTTATGAATGCCAAACGAAGCCGGCAGAATTTCAGGATTCGCACCACGGCACAGTTCATCAATGAACTGATGGAGGAGGCTGCGTCGGTGGGTAGGTAATCTTCAGTTCCCCTTTTTCTAACCGGTAGCAGGTAGGCTTGAGCCAATGCGAATCATCCGGTTGAGGGAAATCCGTGCGATAGAACGAGCCTCGGCTTTCTGTTCGAAGCAGGCTCCCTTCCAGGATCGCCCGAATGAGAAGGCTAACATTCTCCAGCTCCTTCTTCCGAAAAAGCTCACTGGGAGTAGCCGGGTAAACTTGTTCAATTCTTTTTTCAAAAGAAACCAAATGATCAATACCCTCTTTCAAAAACTTCTCCTCGCGGACAGGCCCAGCGTATTTCCAGGCAAGACTCTTTAACCCCTTCAAAAGATCTCTCGGGTGATCGAAAACCCCTCTCCTTCTCCTGAGGTAATGATTGGCCTTCCTTTCCCACTTCCGCGTCAGGGGCTCGGGAGCAATCCCCTGGCCTTGTTGGCTTTCTCTCTGACGGGCATATTCAGCGGCAGAGTGACCTGCCATGGTCCCAAAGACAGCACATTCGGTGAGTGCATTCCCTCCATGGCGATTCGCCCCATGCAATCCCCATACGATCTCCCCGGCTGCAAAGAGACCGGGAATCCCCGTCATTCCCCCCTCATCTGTCTCTACCCCTCCCATAAAGAAATGGACAGCGGGCGAAATAAGAAAGGGGCGTTCGCGAAAAGGAAATTTTGATTTTCTCAGGAAATTAAGAGGAAAATGGTCCCATGCCTCTTCGGGGACTTGTGTGAGATCGTAATAGACGTCGCCTTTTTGAGAAGCCTCGTAAAGGAAGATGGAAAGGCGATCTCTCTGTGTCATCATCGCTTCATGAATATTCTGTTCGATACCCAACACTTCGAGAAGATCCTCTCCTTTCTCGTTCATCAGCCTTCCTTCTTTGGGCTCTGTGTCAAGGATGAAGCTCGAAAGCCTCGGCTCCGCGAGAACGAAGGGATAGTACTGAACGAACTCTAGGTCGTACAGGGGAAGACCGGCTCGCAAAGCAAGGAGATAGCCATCTCCCAAAATGCTTGTCTGATTATCGTTCCTTCGATAAATGGCCCCTGCTCCTCCCGTTGCCAGAACGGTGGCTTTCGACCTAATGAGACAGGGCTTCCCGTCTTTGAAAAATCCAAAGGCTCCTTGAATTTCTCCTCCCTCGATGACGAGATCGAAGATCGTTAGTCCGGGCAGAAGCGTTACGGAACTCTTTCTGAGTCTCTCTACCAGACGCCTCATGAGGACGACGCCTGGAAGCTGGGCAGAATGTTCCGGTTGATCGATGGCATACCCAATGCCTCTTTCAATGATTGGAACGTCATACCCCTTGATAGTCTCCATGGCCGTCGGACCACCTTCAACGAGAACCTTGACGAGATGGACATGACACAATCCTTTGCCGGCTTTCACGGTTGCCTCGAAATGATCTTGCTTAGAAAAACGCGAATTGGCTGCCGTGAACTGAGTAGCCATAGAACTATTTGTTCCCAGGCCGATCGCAAATTTCCCGATGATGAGAACATTCAGGCCTGAGGTCTCTGCTTCCAAGGCAGAGAGAACCCCGGCCAGTCCTCCTCCGATGACGAGGATGTCAGTCGAAATCTCTTCCATCATTTTTCGACCAGTACTCTCGATGGGTAGCCGTCAGGGTCTATCGTCTCCGGGGCCTAACCTCTAACAAGGGGTGAAAAGACCAATACCCCGCAGAAATACACCCAGACCCGTGGAGCCCCACGGGCATAGCCCGTGGCACCCTTCTTCATGCCCGAGTGGGGCGACATCTCCCGACGAATGCCGGGACGCATTCATCCACGGGCAAAGCCCGTGGCTTTCTGCTGCCGGGGTAAGGAGAGCTTTATAGGAGAACTTTGGACCTGCCCCCGCCGAAGCGCCTGCCCTCCGCAAGGCTTCTGGAGGAAAGGCTTGCAGGGGCACGCTCAGACCACTAAGCCCTCTTTCTCGCAGGCTTCATCTGCTTTTCACAGCAGACGATATCGCAGGTGTCCACACACCCACAGAGGGCGTCGACCTTCACTGCCAGTCCGCACACGCCACATTTGTACACATCGCCCTTCTTCACACCTTTCTTCGTCACCTTCTTTGCAGCCTTCTTAACAGCCATCTCTGCCTCCTTTCATGAGTTGATGAACCTACCTATCCAGGATTTGAAAACCGAAACCCCTCAGTTACCGCACGGCACACCTTAATTCCACGGAGGTTGACCTACTCACCCGCAGCGGTTCAGTGGCGGATCCTACGGCAAAGGACCTCCTCGCGATCCTTGGCAAACCATCGTCCATCAAAGTCCAGAGGCTCATTAGGCTCACCTGTGAAGTTCTGCCTCTGAAACGCGAGGACGGAGTAGGTCGATCTCCGTGGACGACTGCGTGACCCAGTCACTGACGGGGTAATGAAAATCTGCCAAACTCCGTTTCCATTTCTCCCCCGTCAGAGCGGCCCGACGTCTCCACGCTTCTCCTACCCACAATCCGAATAACCGCACAAACACTTCACGCATCCTTCTTCGAAGATCAAGGGGCCTCCACACTCTGGACAAGCCCCTCTTTGAAAGATGGGGATCGTATTGTCTTTTGGAAGACTCCCTTCCCTATGGGCTCGGTCATTGCGGTTGGAGTTCCCTGTTTCTCGGACGCCGGCAACTCCGTTTGCTCCCTGAAGATGCCATTCGACGGCCTTGGCGATTGCATCGGCGCAGGAGAGAACCTTCCCCTCGCGATACCAGACGGGTGTATGGCAACTGATCCCTTTGAGTTGCCTCACAATCTCTGCCGGCGTTACTCCGGAGCGAAATGCTAAAGAGACCAGACGACCAATGGCCTCGGACTGTGAGGCAGCGCAGCCTCCTGCTTTCCCAATCTGGTTAAAGATCTCGAAAACATTTCCTTCTTCATCCTCGTTTATCGTCACGTAGAGGTTCCCGCAGCCTGTACGAATCTTTCGGGTCGATCCATGAATGACATCCTCCCGAGCCTTCGGCCTCTTTTCGATAGAGGGCCCTGAGACTTCGCCTGTCGTTTCCTCAAGACTGGGCTCCGTCACCCCTTTGTAAAGCACCTGAACCGCGCGGCTTCGGTCTCGATAAATGGTCACGCCTTTACATCCCAGTTCATAGGCAAGCTCGTAAACCTTCGCCACTTCATCCACGGAGGCATCCTGGGGGAAATTAACCGTTTTCGAAACAGCGTTATCGGTGTGCCTCTGAAATGCCGCTTGCATCTGGATGTGATCTTCTGGAGAAATATCGTGAGCGGTCACGAAAAGCTGTCTGACCTTTTCGGGAACCTCGTCCAGTTTTTGAACATTTCCATCCTGAGCGATCTTTTTCATCAGCTCTTCAGAGTGAAACCCTTCACGCCAGGCCATCGCCTCAAAGAGAGGGTTGACCTCCACAAGCTCCTTTCCGTCGAGGACATGTCGTTTGAAGGCAATCGCAAAGAGAGGTTCAATCCCCGAAGACGCCCCTGCAATGATCGAAATCGTCCCCGTAGGGGCAATCGTTGTGACAGTGGCATTTCTCATCGCGTCCCATTGGCCGTTCAACACGCTGCCGTTGAAATTGGCGAATGATCCTCGCTTCAACGCCAATTCTCTTGACTCTTTTCTCCCTCGCTCTTGGATGAAAGCCATGATCTCTTCACCCAGCTTCAAAGCCTCCAGGCTGTCATAGGGGATTCCCAGGCGGATGAGGAGATCGGCAAAACCCATCACTCCCAATCCGATCTTCCGATTCGCCTTCGTCATGGCTTCGATCTGAGGAAGGGTGTATCGATTCATGTCGATCACATTGTCCAGGAAATGGACCCCTTTCTCGGTCACGGAACCGAGTCTTTCCCAGTCCACCTTTCCATTCCTCACCATGTTGGCGAGATTGATGGATCCCAGATTGCAGGATTCATAGGGAAGGAGTGGTTGTTCACCACAAGGGTTGGTGCTCTCTACCTGGCCGATGTGAGGCGTTGGATTCTCGCGATTGATCCGATCGATAAAGATGATCCCCGGATCCCCATTTTTCCAGGCGTGGAAAACTATTTTGTCGAAGACGTCCCGAGCATGGAGGGTCCGGACGGATTCGGTCGTTCTCGGATTGCGAAGAGAGTAATCCACCCCTTTTCTCACGGCTTCCATAAACTCATCGGTCGCGGCCACGGAAATGTTGAAGTTGTTGAGATGGTAATCTCCTTCTTTGCACTGAATGAATTCGAGAACATCAGGATGATCCACACGAAGGATGCCCATGTTCGCACCCCTACGGGTTCCTCCCTGCTTTACCGTTTCTGTCGCAGCATCAAAGACTCTCATGAAAGAGACGGGACCGCTCGACACCCCTTGAGTGGAACCCACGGCATCGTTCTTGGGTCGAACCCTCGAAAAAGAAAAGCCCGTTCCTCCTCCACTCTTCTGAATCAGGGCCATTTGTTTCACCGCATCGAAGATCTCTTCCATCGAGTCTCCAACAGGAAGGACAAAACAGGCCGAGAGTTGTTGAAGCTCTCTCCCCGCATTCATGAGCGTGGGGGAGTTGGGCATGAAGTCAAGCGAGGTCATGAGACTGTAGAACTCTTCTGACGTGGCGTCGAGATTCGCCTGAGGATCGTAGAGGCGATCGGCCTGCGCAAGATTCCTTGCCACACGCCCAAACATGTCCTCCGGTGTTTCGACCACATTTCCTTCAAGGTCCCGCTTCAGATATCGCTTCTGAAGCACCGTCAGTGCGTTGTCTGCCAGATGAATCGAACCCATTACTTTTCGCTCCTCTTTCATGGAGCCCCACGGGCTAAGCCCGTGGTACCTCCAAAAGAATACCCTCCTACGCCAAGGCTTCGGAGGGTCATCCGCCAGTGGCGGAATCCGCCGAAGCAGTGATACCTCGGTTCAAGATTAGCACAGACACCCCTCACGCATTCATCCACGGGCAGAGCCCGTGATCTTCTGCGTAGGCGGATGAAGGACAGGGTGAGAAATGTTGCT